>JACXTT010010928.1_pt1 | contig 12187 bp, 8 predicted proteins | sample 9270951 | NCBI WGS metagenome assembly JACXTT01 (sample SAMN15532306, study PRJNA645909) | rock metagenome | isolation source: weathered quartz diorite | place: Puerto Rico | collected 2017-06-21 | reverse complement strand
CCGCTCGCGCTTTCAGTTTTCCCGCGGGCGCTTTCACTTTGTCGCACAACTTTTTCCTTGGACTTGGCTCGGCCATGCTCATCGCCACTTATGACTATTGGGGCTACTACAACGTTTGCTTTCTGGGTGACGAAGTAAGAGATCCCGGGAAGACCATCCCGCGGGCGCTGCTGCTATCCATTCTGCTGGTCGGTTGTCTATACATCTTGATGAACGTCAGCATTCTCGGTGTGGTCCCATGGGAGGAAATGACGTACACCGGAGAGTCCAATCGCGGCCTGTATGTGGTCTCTATCTTCATGCAGAGAATTTACGGCGCCGGGGCGGCCAATGTGGCTACCGCTCTCGTGATGTGGACGGCATTCGCCTCGGTTTTCTCGCTGCTGCTGGGCTACTCCCGCGTCCCCTATGCCGCGGCGCTCGATGGCAACTATTTTCAGGCGTTCGCGCGGGTGCATCCACAGCATCGTTTCCCTTACGTCTCCTTGCTCGCGCTGGGCGGAGCTGCAGTTCTGTTTTGCTTTCTTGCGCTGGCGGATGTGATCGCCGCGCTGGTGGTAATCCGCATCACGCTGCAGTTTCTGGTTCAGGCGATTGGGCTGATCGTGTTGCGCATCCGCCGACCCGATTTGCCACGCCCGTTCCGCATGTGGCTATATCCGGTGCCAGCCCTGCTGGCCTCAGTCGGATTCATTTTTGTGCTGGTTTCGCGCACCAACTCCTTGCGACAAGTCCGCTACGCGTTGGTCATTCTCGCGACCGGCATAGCGATCTACATGGCGCGGGCGTGGCGACACCGGGAATGGCCGTTTGGCAGCGAAGCAATGCCTAAAGAAGCATGAACCAAGCGGTCAAAACACCGGCACCCGCAAGCCTGGCTCCGAAGCCGGCGAATTCTGCCCTGGCTCCGTTACGCGAGCCGCTATTCCGTTCGCTCTGGATCGCTGCCGTAATCTCCTACACCGGGACCTGGATGCAAAACGTAGGCGCGGGCTGGCTGATGACCCAGCTCACCATGTCACCGTTGATGGTCAGTCTGGTGACCGCCGCCACGACGCTGCCTGTGTTTCTGGTGATCCTGCCCGCCGGCGCGTTGGCCGATCTGGTCGATCGCCGGCGCTTTCTGCTCATCACCCAAACCTGGATGGTTGTGGCCGCCGCTCTGCTCGGCGTTCTAACGCTGGCGCACTTCGTGACCCCGTGGATGCTTCTGCTGTTCACATTCGTCCTTGGACTGGGTGCGGTCATGAACGATCCCGCCTGGCAGGCGATTACTCCGGAAATCGTGTGCCCGGAAAATCACGCTCCGGCTGTGGCTTTGAATTCCGTGGGCTTCAACGTCGCCCGGGCTATCGGCCCGGCTGTTGGCGGCCTGGTGATCGCCGCTGCCGGCTCTGGCGTCGCCTTCCTGCTCAACGCCGCTTCATTCTTCGGCGTAATCTTTTTTCTGTACCGCTGGAAGCGTCCGCACCTCGAGCAGATTGCAACCGGACGGGTGCGCGACGCCATGTTGGCCGGCCTGCGTTACGTCCGCGGCGCTCCGCCGGTGCGGTCGATCCTGATCCGGACGGGAGCTTTCAGCCTGGCCGCGAGTTCCCTGCCCGCCCTGCTCCCGATCCTGGCTCGTCCACATGGCGCAACCGGCTACGGCCTGCTGCTGGGGTTCTTCGGTCTCGGGGCCCTGGCAGGTGCCGCCGTTTTGCCTCGCTTTCGCACCCGTCTCTCTGTGGATGGCGTCGTAGCTTTCGACATTTTGCTCTTTGCCGCCATGGCTGCCGCCGCCGGTCACGTGCAAACATTTTCCTGGCTGTGTCTGGTATTGTTCGCCAGCGGGACCGCATGGATCGGAATCCTGGCCTGCCTGAATATTGCAGCGCAGACCATGTCTCCGTCATTTTTGCGGGCCCGCTCTTTGTCCATGTACCTGCTGGTGTTGCAGGGAGGCATGGCCCTAGGCAGCACGGCCTGGGGAGCGCTGGCCACGCGCATAGGGGTGCCTGCAGCGCTGTCATGTTCGGCGGTAACGTTGGTCGGCGGCCTGTTCACGGTGCGCCGCCACCGGCTCGCGTCCAACCAACTGGAACTAACGCCGTCGGTCGTCCGCGATTAGTTTCAATGTGGCCGCGATCGATCACTGCGGGCAGATGGTCGAACACGTGCGTATCAACAGCATCGTCCCGCTCCGCCAGCAGGCATTAGGATTGCGCCCGGGGTGGCACGGCCCCTGGAGTAAACCGCGGAAGTAGGCCCGGCCAAGCCGTATAGGACGCCCATTCCCCGGTAAGGGCTGGTCCCCAAAGTCGCCCGCTACCCATTCCCGGAATGGCACGACAGTGCCATTTACAGTTTCCTCGCGTCCGCGTATTCATTCCTCTCCCCGATTGCACAACCGGATGAGTGTCCGTTACCCGTTTGGGGGCAATAAATTCAGGAGGAGCATGAAGAATCACAAACGTCGCCCGAGCGTTTCGGGCCTGGGTCGCGCCGCCCGGGAGCGCGATGCGCAATACGAAATCAAGAGCTTTCTCAGTGCCCTGGTTTCCTATCCGGACCGCTTTGCCGTCGAACCTGATCTTAGCTTCGAACAGCATCTTTTCCAGTTGGTGGCGGCAAGTCAGCTGGCGAGCAATGAGAGGCACCGTCGCGGTTAGGAGCGTCGCCTGGCCCAGGCTTTGCCTTGGCCCGCTCCTTGTTCGGTGATCGCGGTTGCGATTAGTTCGGCCTTCAGTCCGTGCGCCCGAAGATGGGCACGCACTTGCGCTCTGACGCGATCCGCGCCAACCTTTCCGGCTTTCCTGTTGCCGTCTTTCCCTTTTTCATCTTTCCCTTTTCCATCGAGAAAAATCAGCACCGACGGCCCTGCTCCGCTCAGGACCGCGCCCAGGACGCCGGGCGTGCTGCCCGCGAGTTTCTGCAATGCCGGCAGGAGCGGGCAAAGCGCGGCCCGGTAGGGCTGGTGCATGCGATCTTCGAGCGCGGAGGCGAGCAGATCGCGCCGCCCTTGCACCAACGCCGCCAGCAGGAGCATGGAGTTCTGGACGTTGGTGACCGCGTCCGCTCGCGAATATTGGGATGGAAGCACGCGGCGCGCTTCTTCGGTTGGGAGCGCTTCCTCAGGCACCGCCAGCAACAGCGGCCACTTCCCTTTCGGAATTATGCTGGCGACTTGAGCTTCACTGTCGCCTGACATGCGAGCCACCGCTAATCCACCCATCCAGCATGCGGCCGCGTTATCGGGGTGATGCTCTCTGCGGGATGCTTCGCCGACGATGCGGCTGTCCGTCCAGCGTAATTTTCCAAAGTGCACTGCCAGCGCAATTCCCGCCAAGCGCGCGGCTGCCGAGGAGCCGCATCCCTTGCCGATGGGAATCTGGTTCTCAATGTGGAGGGCGAGCGGTTGGACTGGCATGCCTTCCGTTTGCAGGACTTCACGATAAGTTGTCAGAATGAGATGGTTCTCGACCCGGCCACAGATTTCCTGGTCCCGCCCTTGTGCAGTGATGGAAAATTCATGGGCGGGCCGGGCCTGGACTTTCAAGAATAGTCCGAAAGCGAGAGCGGCAGCATCGAATGCAGGACCGAGATTCGCGGAAGTTGCGGGCAGGACGAGCTGCAGGGGCGAGATTGCGGATGGACGATTTTTCTTTCTAGTTTTCATCTGAGGCCTTATTTGCCGTAGAGACGTAGCTTGCTACGTCTCCCGCTCCGAACCAGACGTAGCAAGCTGCGTCTCTACCGAAAAATAGCTCATCCGGAAAAATCGAATGGTGGCTGAAACCGCCACCATCAAGCCCTTAAGGCAGATTCGGCCCGTCACCGCCCTCCGTACTCTCTCGACTCGGTTCTCTCCGCGTGCTCCAACACCTTCACAACCGTGTTCACGTTGGCGTCAAGCACCATGGGAGCATGCTGTCGCGGCGAGAGAATACTTTCGGCTTCCTCTTCCTGCGGCGTGCCGGCAAACAAGTCGCCGCGATGAAACTTGAGCGTGAAATCGGGGTCCTTGAGCAAGTTTCCCGTCAGGATCAGCACCACAGATTCATTCCTCTTGACGAATCCCTGTTTCACCAGCTTCTTCAATCCTGCGAGGGTCACGGCCGAGGCCGGCTCGCAGCCAATGCCATCCGCGCCAATTTCCGCCTTGGCCAGCGCAATCTCCACCTCGCTCACCTGCTCCACGGCGCCGCCGGTGGCTTCCAGCACGCGCACAGCTTTCTTCCACGAAGCTGGACTGCCGATGCGAATGGCGGTTGCCATGGTTTCAGCATGGACGGAGATCAGTTTTCTCCCGCCAGTTTCGCGCATGGTTCGCACTAACGCGTTAGCGCCTTCGGCCTGGATGACGGAAAGCTTCGGCAGCCTGGAGATGAGACCGAGTTCCTTCATCTCCAGAAACGCTTTCCCCAGCGCCGAGGAATTTCCCAGGTTTCCGCCCGGCACGATCACGTGATCCGGTGCCTGCCAGTCAAAACGTTCCACCAGCTCGACTGCAGCCGTCTTCTGGCCTTCGAGCCGGTAGGGGTTCACCGAATTCAAGAGATAAACCGGCATGCGCTGCACAACTTCGCCCAGCACGCGCATGCAGCCGTCGAAATCAGTCTTCAACTGGCAGGTCACGGCGCCATAGTCCAGCGCCTGCGAAAGTTTCCCCCAGGTAATCTGGCCTTGCGGAATCAGCACCAGGCTGCGCATTCCGGCGCGCGCTGCGTACGCCGCCATGGACGCGGAAGTGTTGCCGGTCGAGGCGCAGGCCACCCAGCGGAAGCCACGCTCGCGGGCGAAGGACGCGGCCGACGTCATGCCCGTATCCTTGAAAGACCCAGTGGGATTCATGCCCTGATGCTTGGCGTAAAGCTGCTGCACCCCCGCGGCGCGGCCGCAGCCGGGCAGTTCATATACCGGCGTATTGCCTTCGCGCAGCGTGATGACCTGACTCCAGTCGCTCAATGCGGGAAGAACTTCGCGAAAGCGCCAGACGCCGCTCTGATCTAGTGGTTTGTAAGACTCGCGGCGTTGCCGCCAGAGTTCTTTCAGCTCTGGGGCGTCGAGTCCAGCCGCTCGCATACCCGCACTCGTCTTCCACCCTGGATAGACTACTTCCAGCAGGTCGCCGCAGTGCGCGCAGCGGACGTTGGTGGCGTCGCTCTCGCGCACGGCTCCGCACGCAATGCAGCGTAATTGCGAAACGCCTGTTTCCAGTTTTGACGCCGAGGCGGCCTGGTCAGTCATTCAGATATAAGCATACGGGATGGATGGATTATTTGCCGCCACGCAGGTATTGATCGGTCTTGTTGATCCAGTCGGCGCGCGGCGGGTTGAATACATCCAGATCCACCGTGTCCACCAGCGCTTCCGCCTTGTGCGGCATATGCGGAGGGATGGTCAACACTTCGCCGGCGTTCACGACGATTTCTTTGCCATCGATCCAGAACTTCAATGCGCCTTCCAGAATATACGTGAACTGTTCATTGTGATGACTGTGCAAGGGGATGATGCAGCCCTTTTTCATCAGGACGCGCGCCACCATGATGTCGTTGCCTACCACGAACTGCCGCTGCAGCAGGGGATTCAAGTCTTCCAGTTCGACCGAAGACCAGGGAACGTATTTCAATTCCATCTTGCTCGCCGGACTCTTCTTCAAGGCCGTACGCTTGACAGGTTTGCGCTTCGCGGCTTTACTCATCGCAGTTTTAACCTTCACAGTTTTACGCCTGGCGCCTTTCGCCGTGCTGCCTTGCTTGGCTACAGGCTTCGCTTTTGCCATTTCAGTGTACCCGGCCTTCATAGATTCCAACGGCGTTGTCGTGCAGGTAGCCATGCGCCAACTGCAGCGCTTGCGGCTCGTTCACTTCACCTTCGGAAATCATCTCGGCCAGGGCCGCGGCCAGCGCGGTGCGCCCAGATTGTACTCCCAGCCAGTAGCTTTCTTCGGCCCCCAGGGTCTCGTTGTAAGGGAACGAGTCGGTGCCGAAGGTAATCTTATCGGGAAAAGTCTCCAGCCACGTTTTGAGCACATGCCTGAACTCCGAAGGATACATATCAAGTTCCATCAGAGAGGTGTCGAGGTAGACGTTCTTTACCGCCGCCAGCCAGATCGCCTGGTGCTCGTAAGGATAGCCCCCGTGGATCATTACGAAGATTGTGTTCGAATAGCGCGGATCGCGCAGAATATTCTCCAGGTTCAGGATGTTGCCTTCGGACAGGCTGAAGTAATCGCCAATGCCGACCGCCGAGTGAATGTGGACCGGCAGATGCAGCCTCCCTCCCTCGCGCACCAGGAACCGGAAAATGTAATCCTGAAAGGTGCGGTACTCCTGCTCGCTGGGGATTCCGCCACTCAGGAAACGCAGGTAGACTTCCTCGGCTTGCTCGCGCGTGGGATCGCTGAATTTTGTCGGGCGGAAGTAGGCCACTTCGAACTTCATCGCGATCCCACCTTTTTTCTGATTGTCTTCGAGCGCACGGCTGACGAAGGCCAGATAGCCGGCGAAATCTGGCGGCAACTTGTCCACGTTTTCCTGCTGCATCCATCGGTGCAGCATCTTCTCCTGCAACGGGATGTAGACCTCCTCGTCGCGATTGCGTGTGCGTTCGCGCTGGTTGTCAAAGGGCCACATAAACGAATCGGCGAAAAACACCCAGGGAAAGCGTTGGGGATCGAGATAGTCCACCATCATGGCCCGGTTGGCGACTCCCTGCTCGATATTCAACTTGTCGAGCAGGCTGGAAAAATAGGTCTTGCCCTGCGCCTTCTTTAACTCAGCCTTTTTCTGCACCAGCCATTTGGCGTGATCCGGTGAAAGATCGTTGTAGGGATAGCCAAACAGCGCCTTCGATGCTGCGACGAGTTCGGGATTCGTGTCGCGAGTGCGCAGCGCGGCACTGCCCGGCGGCGAAGCCATGGCATCCACATCGGGATCGTCGGTAAATCCCGGATGCGCATGATGGTCAAAGATGGGGATCTTTTCGATCTGTGGCAAGAGGCTCTGGTAGATTTGCTGCACATCAGGCCCAGGCAGCGGACGAGCCTGGCCCAGCATGGCCACGGACAGCCCGCAAACCGTCAGCACAGGGAGCCAAATCCGTTGACCCGAGCCAATCCTCATGAAGTCTCCTAGCCGTGGAATGTGAAACGGAATTTCAACCAACAGCGCTGACGCTGAGTCTATCGCGACGATCCCGCCGGCGTCCCTTGCCAGGCCGTAGAAACTTGCAGAATCCGTTCCACCGCCTCTTGCAAAATCGCGGTCGATGACGCGAAAGAAAACCGCACATAGTCGGCGCCGGCTGGCCCAAATGCTGCCCCGGGAATCGCCGCCACTCCGGCCTCTTCCAGCATGATGCGACAAATCTCCTCGGCGCTCAGTCCGGCTTCCGAGATGTCCACCCAGGCATAGAACGCGCCTTCCGGCGGAGCGCAACGGAACCCGGGCACCCGGTTCAGCTCGCGGACAAACTGTTCCCGGCGTTTGGCAAATTCGCTAACCATCCGTGGCGTAGCGCCTTCCCGATCGCGCAATGCTTCAATGGCGCCGTACTGTGTGAATTCCGCGACGCAAGTGTAGGTGTTGACGGCCAGCAGGTCGAGTGCCGGAAAAATGCGCTCGGGAGCGACGGCGTATCCCAGCCGCCACCCGGTCATGGCAAAGCTCTTGGAAAAACCATCGATGATCAGTGCCCGCTCCTCCATGCCGGGATAGCTCATCATCGAAACGTAGGTTCCGCCATAGATAATCCGGGCATAGATTTCATCCGAAAGGACCAGAAGGTCATGTTCAACCGCCAGCTCCGCTAACTGCCGCTGCACTTCGTCGGTGTAAACCGTTCCCGTCGGATTACCAGGCGAATTCGTGATTAAGATTTTTGTGCGAGGCGTGATCTTGGCCTCAATTTCCTTCGGATCAGGTTGCAGGCGATTCTTGCCGGAAAGCACAAACGGCACCGGAATCCCGCCCAAGCCTAGCGTGATCGACGCATATCCCGGAAACCCAGGATCGGGATACAGCACTTCGTCTCCCGGCTCAATCAGCGCCATCATTGCCATAAAAAGCGCGATCTTGCATCCGGGAGCGATGACGATGTTCTGTGACGAAACATGCAGATTCCGCGTTTCTCGCAGATAAGCTGCCAGTGCCTCCCGCAGCGCGGGCAAACCCACGACGGGGCAGTATCGATCTTTACCCTCGTCAATTGCCCGTTTCAGAGCGTCGTTCACCGGCTTCGCGGGGTGGAAATCCGGCTCGCCCAGCTCCAGATGGATGATGGAGCGACCCGAGCGCTCTAGTTCCTTAGCGCGGGCAAAAATGGTGAGCGCGCCTTCGCCGCTCATCACCGATATGCGTGAAGCCAGGGGTCGCATTTTCAGTCTTGCCCCGCCGAACTGTTATTTGCCGCTGGAGTGACCGGGATGCGCAGCGCATCCACGAAGCGCGGAAAGAACTCGAAGACGGAAGCGGTGGCAACCAGCTCTATGATCTGCTGATCGTTGTACGCGGTCTTCAATTTGGCGTAAAAGGCATCATCGATCCGAGTGGCCGAGTGATGCAACCGGTCCGCGCAACGCAGCCCCAGTTTCTCCGCCTCGGTGAACGGTCCGCTTTCGAAATCAGACCTGATGGCGACGACCTGCTCTTCTTTCGCTCCCTTTTGTCGGGCCGAGGCGGAATGCGCTGTCGCGGCGTAGAGCGAGCCTTGCAGGACTGACATTCTGGTGGCCACCAACTCTTTATACCAGCCCGGCAAAGCCCCGTCACTCAGAAGGGGCTTGAGAAGAGCGGCGAACCCCAGCGCCAATGCCGGAGTGTTGGCCACCGTCTTGAACATGTTGGGCACAACGCCCCGTTGTTGCCGCAGGGTGTCATACAAGACGCCAAGCTCGGGCGGGACCTGATCCCGCTCGAGCATCGGGACGCGGCCCTGTTCGTTCGTCATCAGCTGGTCCTCAATAGCTGCCCCCCTAAAAAGAGAATCTTCCCGAAAGCTGGATGAGCCGCGGCGTGCCCCTCGTGCTGGTGATCGTGCCAAATCCCAACCCGTTAAAGATGTTGTTCGGACTGGCAAAAATCGGATGGTTCCAGATGTTGAAGAAATCCGCCGCGAACTTGAAGTTCTTGTTCTCTGTGATGCGGAAGTTCTTGCCCAGAGAGACGTCCCAGTTCTGCTGGAATGGACCGCGGAACGTATTGCGCCCGAGGTTTCCAAAGCCTGTAGTTCCGTCAACTCCGATCACCGGCGCCCCGCTGATGGCATTGGGATCGAAAAATTGATCGATCCGGCTATGAATATCTCCGTGCGTTTGTGCGGAAGCGATGGTGAAGCCCGGATTCAGAGTTGCCGTGCTGGTGTTCGGACTGCTCAAGGCAAAATCCGAGCCTCCGGCGGCATCGATCACAGTGAAGGGCGTTCCCGATTGGAACGTCGTGATTCCGCTGAGCGTCCATCGCGCCAGCAGCGCGCCCCTGATGCCTGCGCTCTTCGACAGGAACGGCAAACTCCAGTCGTAGTTCACCACCAGCCGGTGGGTGCGATCGAAGTCCGAGGGTCCGTAAGAATCCCTCAGATTAGTCTGATCGTTGATCGCCGTGTTGAATGCGGTGTTGCCGCTGGAGGTGGCGTCCAGCGCCTTCGACCAGGTGTACGCCGCCTGGAAGTGGAGCGACCGCGAAAACCGGTGTCCCGCCGTGATCTGCAGTGAATCGTAGTGCGACCAGGCATCGCTCGCGAACAACTGGTAATTGCCCGTGGCTAGTCCGAACGCCCGGGAACGCGCATTCGCATTGGAGTAGGTATTCTGCGTGATGGTGTACTGGGTGCCGTCCAGCGCTGTGACGGTGACCGGATGAGTCCGGGCATCGTAGGGTTGGATAGCATCGCGAGTCTCGCGCAGGTGCGTGCCCTTGGTGCCGACGTAGCCGACTTCCAGGATCCAGTTCCCCGGCAATTCCCGCTGGATGCTCAGGTTCCACTGCTGGGTGCTGGGCGACACAAAATGCCGCGGTACCTCCAGCCCGAAGAGGTTTATCAGATTTCCTCCGAAGATTCCGTCCGGATGGGTAGCGTCACCGAATGGATTGGAGAAACCATTGTCGAATACCGCCTGCGCCGTGGTGTCCGTGGTTGGGTTGCCATTCCCATCCACAAAACCGAGGAAGTGCGAATAGACCGGCACATAAGCTGGATCGATCTGACCCCCGACCGGCAGTCTTCCCACCCCCGAGGCAAAAATATCGGCCATGTCGCCGGGCGTCCCGATCGGAGTGGTAATCGGAAGGATCGGAGCGCTGAACGAAAGCTGGTCCACGGTGCCAACATCTTCGCGCACGTAGAAGATTCCGTAGCCGCCTCGGATCGATGTGCTGTGATGTCCAAACAGATCGTAGGCGAAGCCGACCCGCGGTCCCCAGTTGGAGGCGTAGTTATTGTTCATGGTGGTGTCACTGGCGGTCCCGGTCAAACCCGTTACGTTTAGCTTGTCCACGCACTTTGGGTAAATAAACGCACTGGTTTGCTGGTTGACCAGCGCCGAAACCGTATTGCCGATGTGGCAGAGGTTATCCCTGGCCGCGCCGAACAATTCCCACCGCAGACCTGCATTGATGGTCAGGTTTGGAGTGGCCTTGTAATCGTCCTGGAAGAACATCCCGTAGTCGTTAATGCGATATTGGTGGTTGGAAACACCGCTGCCACCGAAGGAGAACCCGGGCTGCCCCAGAAGGAAATTCTGGAAGTCACTGCAGCCGTCAACGCAGGGGCTGGTCGGGTTGAGCGGATTGGGTGAAGAGGGGAAGAAGAACAGCTCTCCGTTAAACGTCTGCGGAAAATTCTTGTCCAGGGCCACGCGATCATACTGGCCGCCAAAACGTAACAGATGTTTCCCGGCGGTGTAGCTGGCCGTATCCAGGAACGTCAGGTTGTTCTGCAACTGGCTCTGGTCGGCTCCGGGCGTGGGGCCAAGATTGAAGGTGGAAAAGGTAAATTTATAAATCGTCTTGTAGAGGTTGCTGTTGGGCCGGTTGATCCCCAGATCATCCACAGTCACAATTGGCTCGTTAATCGCATTGTTGTCGATGCGCACATAGCCCACCCGCGCTTCGTTCACCAGGCGCGGACTGAAGATGTGAGTCTCGGCCACGCTCAGAAAACGGTCGTGCACGGGCAGATCGAGAGGAAAGTTCATGTCCGCGATATTGAGAGTTCCGCCCAGAGTCGCGGTCAGACCGCCAGCGCCGAACGGCAGGACGGACTCGAAATTTGAGAAGAAGAAACGTCCAGAAACGTGGTCGGAATCGCCGTGGAAGTCGCGGTCATAGTTGAGCGTGAACTGGTCGTCCGTATACTTGCCGGCTTTGCTGAGCACGAACTGGCCGCCAGACGCTGGGTCGGCGTTGGGGAACAGAAATCCGCCCGGATCGTTGAACTGGCTGTTGCGGAAGTTCAAGAGTTTAAGCGCCACGGGATCGATTGACGCGGCGGTTACGTTGGCATTTCCTGGAAAGAATGCGTCGACCAGCGACTGCGCGTAGCTCGCGGTCCCCCGGTTTGCGCTGGGAAGCACGGGCAGTGTTGTGCTGACGATCGCGCCGGGCGAAAGCCCGCTGCGCTGCCGCGTACCCTGATAGTTCACGAAAAAGAAGCCGCCCTTCGCGTCTTTGCCGACGGGGCCTCCCAGGCTGCCGCCGAAAATATTTTGCTTGATGTCGGGGCGTCGCTGGGGAAGGCCGAGGTTGATCTGGCTCCGGTTCAGGAACCACTCGTTGGCATTCAAATCGGTGTTGCGGAAAAACTCGAACAGGCTGCCGTGAAAGGTCTTCGTGCCTGTCTTCAGGATGGCGTTAATGTTGCCGCCCCCGTTGCGTCCCTGGGTGGCGTCGTAGAGGCTGGTTTGCACTTTGAATTCCTGCACTACGTCGGGACTCGGCAGCGGAGTGTTCGTCAGTTCGGCCACGTTGTAGTCCGTGGCGCTAATGCCTTCGATCAAATAATTGTTGTTGTCCTCGCGCTGCCCGTTCACCTGAATGCGGACATCGCCGCGCCCCAGCGAGGCGGAAGCATTCAAGTCCGAATTGGTTCCAGCCGACAGCGTGAGCAACTGCTGGAAGTTCTGCGTAGCCAGCGGCAGGTCGCGGATAGTGTGCGCGTCAATCGCCTGACCCGTGGTCGCAGTCGATGTGTCTACCGTCTGCACCTG
>JACXTT010010927.1_pt1 | contig 12187 bp, 11 predicted proteins | sample 9270951 | NCBI WGS metagenome assembly JACXTT01 (sample SAMN15532306, study PRJNA645909) | rock metagenome | isolation source: weathered quartz diorite | place: Puerto Rico | collected 2017-06-21 | reverse complement strand
TCACAATCTGCAAACCCCATAATGCGGCCTCGCAGTTCCCATCTCCGACCATTCCGAACCCGGCCCGCCTGCATGCGGGCTCGAGTGCCATCGCCTCTCTGCCTGCAGACCGGCCGGCCACCTACATCGAATGAAATATCCGTCCCTTCTGGCGTCGTCACACGGACGGGACCGGAACGAAGCAGCGCCATTGCGCGCTCGTGCCGGCGCGCGAGATCTTCAGGCGGAAGATCGAGCGCCGCGAGATAGATGCCATCGATGAAATTCTGCGGCGGCAGTTCGTGAAAACCGATGGGGTACGAGCCGCTATTCCAATGGAAGTGCACAGCCCGTCCACGCCGCCCGTCGAGCCATTCAATGAGTGCGCGGCCTAGGGCCGGACGATTGCCTTGATGAACCTCAGGCAACCAGATGAAAACGTCCGCGTTCTCGAAAAGCTTCCGCAGAGAATCGAGTTCCTGATCCGACGACGCCGTTGTTTCTTCAGCGAGAATCACGCCCGAAATGTGCGCGCCCGATGCGCGAATCACGTTCTGCAGTGGTGGCACGAGCCCCGTGAATATTCGAGTGTCAATCTTCAGCAGAACCTTTTCGCCGGGCGAGGGCCTCAGGGCATCGGCAATCCGACGGGCGCATTTGTCGTAATCCGCAGTGTTCATTTTTTTGTCAGGTGATCGCGTATGGCTGCGACCAGGGATGTGATGGTGGATTCTACCGGCACAATGTCCGGTTTTAAACCCAGGAGTTGAGCGGCTTCACTGGTGACGGGCCCGATGACGGCCAGGGCCGTGCCGGTGGGCAGCACGTGAAGGTCTTCGGGAATGGTCGAGGGGCTCGTGAAAACGATGCAATCCACCCGCTCCGACGCGAGAATTTCACCAATGTTTCCGAAGAGCGCCTTCACGGTCCTGTAAACGACCACGATGTCGACCGTCGCGCCGCGCCGCCGCAATTCCTCGGGCAGCATTTCGCGAGCGACCTCCGCGCGTGGAAACAAAATGCGCGTGCCGACGAGATTCTCGGGAAATGCGGCGAGCAGACTCTCGGCCCGAAACTCCTTCGGAACGAGCGACGGTTCCAACTGCCACTCCGCCAGCTTCGCTCCTGTCGCGGATCCTACAACGGCGATGGGGACTGCCGGCCGGCCGGGCCGGCCGGGCCGGCGCTGTCCCATGCGATCCATGAACTGCTCGACGGCATTCGCACTGGTGAACAGCAGCCACTGATACGTGTTCAAACGGCGGATGGCATCGTCTACCGGCTTCCATGTCTGCGGTGGAACAATTTGAATCGTGGGGCATTCGATGACGCGCGCGCCCAGATCTTCCAAACGCGACCGTAATTCTGCCGATTGCGAAGCGGCGCGTGTGATCAGGACGGTCTTACCGCTCAGCTCCATATTAAATGTCGGGCCCACCGGCCGGCCCACTATCGGTACGCCGGCTGCCGCCGGCAATGTTGATACGGCCATCGGCCGGTCCCCCCACATATTGGGCGATCTCCGCGAGAATTTCTCCCGCTCCCATTGAAAGCAGTTTTTCGCCGAGCTGCATTCCCAACTCGAGAGCGCGATCAGCCGCGCCCTGCGACTCTTGGGCAATGACCCGCTTTCCGTCCAGGCTCGCAATCAAACCTTTGATGGTGAGGCCCCCGCCGGTCAAGGTGGCTTTTCCTGCAATTGGCACCTGGCAGCTCCCCCCAAGAGCGCGCAACAGGCCACGTTCTGCGGTCACTGCAATACGTGTGGAGGAATCATCCAACACTCCGAGCAAATTCCGCGTGGCCTCGTCGCTCGTGCGGCACACAATTCCGAGAGCACCCTGCCCAACCGCGGAAAGCATGATGTCGTCGTCGAGGATTTGAGTGATCCGGTCCGCATGGCCCAGGCGCTTTAATCCCGCGCTCGCTAAGATGATCCCATCGAATTCACCGGCGGCAAGTTTTCGCAAGCGTGTGTCCACATTGCCGCGCAGCATTTCTAAACGAAGGCCGGGGAAGCGATGCCTGAGTTGCACCTGCCGGCGCAGGCTGCTTGTTCCGATCGTGGCGTCCGGCTGCAGCTCCTGAAGCTTCGGGCCATTGGAAATGAAAGCGTCACGCGGATCTTCGCGTTCGGGAATGGCGCCGAAATCGATTCCATCGGGAAGCTGAAAGGGCACGTCCTTCATGCTGTGGACTGCGAGATCGATTCGGCCATCCAGCAGCGCTTCGTCGATTTCTTTTGTGAACAGGCCTTTGCCGCCGATCTTCGCAAGTGGCACGTCGAGAATCTTGTCGCCTGTTGTCTTGATCGGTACAAGCTCAACAGCCAGATCCGGCCAGCGCATTTCCAATGCGCCTTTGGTCCAGTTGGCCTGCCAGAGCGCCAGTGCGCTGCCCCGCGTGCCCAGCCTGAGCGTGCGCGCCGTCATTTCGTTAATGGCTGCGCCCTGTCGGGCTTGCATTCGCTGCGCTCATGGTAATTTGACGTTGAAGATCTTTCGGATGAGATCGGCGATATCGGGTCCCTGAGGATCGTGGGCGAGTTGCTTCAGTTGCTCGATCGGGGTGTGCAATATCTTGTTCACGAGGGATTTCGTGATCTGATCCAGGGCTTCCTGCTGCTCCGGCGAAAGGTCCTTCAGATGACGGCGGTTCCGTTCGATCTCGTCGCGCCGTAGCTTCTCGAGTGTTTCCCGAAGTTGCACGATCGTCGGCACGACTTCGCGGCCCTTCATCTTGAGGCAGAACGCCTCCACCTCGCTGGCAATGATCTCTTCCGCGCGCGAAGCCTCCTTCAACCGCTCCTTGAGATTCGCGTCGATGACCTGCTGCAGGTCATCGATGTCGTAAAGAAACGCGTTGTCGATTTCGTTCACCGCCGGATCGACGTCGCGCGGCACGGCAATATCGATGAAGAACATCGGCTTGTTCTTCCGTCGATGGATGATCTGTTCAGCCTGATTCCTTCCGATGATGAAATGCGTCGCTCCCGTCGAGGTGATGACAATATCCGCGCCCACCATGTGATCGGCGAAATGCTCGAACGGAACTGCGGCGCCTTCGAACACCTTTGCCAGCTCTACGGCGCGCTCGAAGGTTCTGTTCGTCACCATTACTGATGAGACCCCTGCCCGCTTCAGATGTTTTGCTGCGAGCTCGCCCATTTTGCTGGCGCCGATGATCATGACCGTCTTGCCGGCGAGATCGCCGAAGATCTTCCGCGCCAGTTCGACGGCTGCGTAGCTGACCGAGACCGCCGACTGAGAAATTCCCGTTTCGCTGCGAACCTTCTTCGCTACGGCGAATGCGCGATTCATGAGCGCGCTCAAGTGCATTCCGACGGTGCCGGCATCCGCGGCGATCCGGTAGGCTTCCTTCACCTGGCCGAGAATTTGAGGCTCGCCGATGACCATCGAGTCCAGGCTCGCAGCCACCCGGAACACGTGACGGATCGCCTCAACGTTCCGGAAGCTGTACAGATGTTTTGAAACCGATTCGTGCGGGATCTGGTGGAACTCACAAAGGAACTCGCGAATCAGACGCTCGTCCGCGCTTTCGGCGACGACCTCCACGCGATTGCAGGTCGAGAGAATCAGCGCCTCATTCACTTCCTGCCGCCCGACAAGCGATGTCAGCGCGGTGCGAAGGGCATCGCTGTTGAAGGCCAGTCGTTCCCGAACTTCAACGGGTGCTGTTTTGTGGCTGAGTCCGACCAGTGCGAGCTGCATCACTGATTAAACGTGTGGAGTCCTCCGAAGTAATTCGCGCCGAGAAATGTCACCAGGACTCCGATAAAACCGACAATTGAAAGGTACGCCGCCTTCCTTCCTCGCCAGCCCGCGATCAGCCTGTAGAAGATCAGGAGCATGTACACAAGCCAGGTGAGAAACGAAAAAAGAACTTTCGCGTCTCTCGCCCAGACACCCCAGACGGCCTGTGCCCACAGCGCGCCCGTGATGATGCCGAGCGTGATCAGGGGAAAGCCGATGGCGAGCGATTTGTAGGCAAGGTCATCACAGATTTCGAGTGAGGGCAGCCAGTTATGAAAACGTGTCGAGTGCTTGGATTTGAGGGCCCGCTCCTGGATCAAATACATGATCGCTGCCGCGAACGCGATGAAGAGCGCTGCATAACCCAGCAAGACCAGAGGCGTATGAATGTAGATCCAGTTACTTCGCAGAACCGGCGGTATGGACGACGACGGGTCGTAATACAAATTCGCCACGAACGTCATGATGAAAATGAGCGGAAACGCGAAGACGCTCAGCGGGGCAATGCGGTATTTCGCATACGCGATCAGAAAACCTAGAGTCGCCAGAGCACCGAAAAATGAAAAGGCTTCATATTGCTGCGTCAGCGGCAGATAACGAACGTCCATCGCCCGCAGGACGATGGAACCCGCGTGGAGGACAAAGCCCGCAAAAGTTGCCGCTAAAGCCGGCTTAAAAAATGTTTGTTTTTTTTTAAGAGCGGTCAGGACGGCATGCACGAAACCCACGGAATACAGGCCCAGTGCGAGCCTCAGGAGCACCACATGCATGGCGGCGATTATAGCACATGGCCCGGGGCCGTTCCGGTATGCGATAATGGCGCATTATCATGACGAATGTTGATCTGTACGTTGGAGTTATCCAATTCATTGTTCTGCTTTTATCGCTGAGTATCCACGAGTCCGCGCATGCGTGGACGGCCGACACTCTGGGCGATCCGACGGCCCGATATCTGGGCCGCGTGTCGCTGAATCCCCTGGTCCATGCCGACCCGGTCGGGACGATTCTATTCCCGCTGATCGGCATGTTTTCAGGTCTGATGTTCGGATGGGCCAAGCCCGTTCCCGTGAATGTCGCGCGGCTGCGCAATCCATCTCGAGACCACATGCTTGTCGCGGCGGCCGGTCCCCTCAGCAATTTTCTGCTGGCGATGGTGCTTTTCGCCGTGTTGATGATTGCCAAGACCTTTTCCGTTGAGGGCGCACAGGCCGTTCACCAGGTCGCCTATTATGATCTTTTCGGCGGACACTCGCTGCTGGTCCCGTTAACGGCGATCGCGTACCACGGCGTCATCATCAACCTGGTTCTCGCTGTTTTCAACCTGATCCCTGTGGCGCCGCTGGATGGCGCAGCGGTTTTATCCGGCTTGCTGCCTCGTTCGCTCTCCGGCGCGTTTGATCAGCTTCAGAGCTATGGAATGTTCCTGCTGCTGGCTCTGTTGTTCACCGGAGTTCCCGCAAAGCTCTACACGCCCGTCATTTCGTTCGTGCTTTCGTACCTGGTCGTCTGAAGTATGAAGAAGTCGCGAATCCTGAGCGGTATTCAGCCCTCAGGCAGTCTTCACATTGGAAATTACTTCGGGATGATGCGTCCTGCCATAGAGCTTCAGGACAAGGGGGAGGCCTATTATTTCATCGCGAATTACCATTCGATGACAACGCTCTTCGATGCCGATCAGCGCCGGCGGAACACCCTGGATGTCGCGCTGGATTTCATCGCATGCGGGCTGGATCCGAAGAAGTCGGTGTTCTGGAAGCAATCCGATCTTCCTGAAGTGACTGAACTCACATGGCTGCTATCGACCGTTACGCCGATGGGCCTGCTGGAGCGCTGCCACAGCTACAAAGATAAAAAGGCGCGACTGGCCGGCGATGATATCGATCTCGTGAACCACGGAGTGTTCGCTTATCCCGTCTTGATGGCCGCCGATATTCTTTCGTTCGACTCGAACATCGTGCCGGTCGGTCGCGACCAGAAACAGCATGTCGAGGTGACGCGGGACATCGCGATCAAGTTCAACAACCAGTATGGCGAGACGTTTGTGGTTCCGGAACCGCAGATCCTGGCCGAGGTCGCCGTTATTCCGGGAACCGATGGCCAGAAGATGAGCAAGAGCTACGGAAATACGATCGAGATTTTCGGGGAAGAGAACGTCCTTCGTAAGAAGGTCATGAGCATTGTGATGGATAGCCGGACTCCGCAGGAACCGAAGCCGGATGCGGATAAGAATCTCGCCATCCAGTTGATGAAGCTTGTCGCCCCGCCGGCCGTCGCGAGTGACTTCGAGGATCGCCTTCGCGCGGGTGGGCTCGGGTACGGCGATTTAAAGAAAGCGCTCTTCGAGCATTACTGGAATTATTTCGCTGCAATGCGCAAACGGCGAGCCGAGCTAGTGGCCAGTCTCGATCATGTTCATCAAATTCTCCGCGAAGGCGCGGAGCGTGCGCGTACGCAGGCAAGCGCCGTCCTGAAGCGCGCGAAACAGGCGAGTGGGTTACTGTAGGGGCGGTCTATGACCGCCCACAATGCCGGCGCTCATAGAGCGCCGCTACAGTTGGGACCTAAGATGTCACTTTGCCGGAGTAGGCTGAGGGTCTGGCACCATGGTTGATCTCAAGATTTCGCTCCCCTTATATGAAGGTCCCCTCGACCTGCTCCTGGACTTAATCCGCAAGCAGAAGCTGGACATTTACGACATTCCGATCGCGAAGATCACGGGGCAGTACCTCGAATACCTGCACCTGATGGAAGAGATGAACGTCGACCTGGCGTCGGAATTTCTCGTCATCGCGGCGCAGCTCATCTACATCAAGTCGCGTATGCTTCTCCCGCCGGATCCGGACGGCACCCAGGAAGAGCAGGAAGATCCGCGCGCCGAGCTGGTCCGGCGCCTGCTCGAATACGAAAAGTTCAAGAATGCTGCGCAGATGCTTTACCAGCGGGAGCTTGTCGAAAACGCCTCGTGGTCGAATCCCGGTGTGGTCGCGATGGATGAAAGCGAACTCGAGCCGGAAGTCGCTGTTACGCTTTACGACCTGCTCCTGGTTTTTCGCGATGTGCTGAAACGCGCCGAACAGCGTCCGCAACTGCAGGTCGATCGCGAAGAATTTTCGGTCGAGCAGATGATGGCGTTTCTCTTTGAAAAGATCGTTGCGGCGAACGGCAGCGTCGCGCTGTCGGACGTTCTTCCTGACGTCACTTCACGGCGCGCCCTGATCACGGCATTTCTGGCTCTTCTCGAACTGACGCGGCTTCATGCCATTTATTTGAAACAAGACAAAGCTTTCGGCGAGATCACGGCTCGAGCGAACCCGAACTATGAGTTATCCGAATCTTTCAGCGCTTCTTGAAGCGATCGTCTATCTGGCGAAGGAACCTGTCAGCCTCGACGCGATTTCTGCGGCGCTGCCCGATGTTGATCGAAGACAGCTTCAGGACACCCTGAATGAACTCATCGAAGTGTATCGTGGCGCCGGACACGGCATCGAACTGCGCGAAGTGGCGGGAGGCTACCGGTTTTCAACGAAGCCCGAACACCACGAGGTTCTGAAGAAATTCATCAGGAGCCAGATTCCACCGACTCGGTTATCCCTTGCCGCTCTCGAGACGTTGGCGGTGATTGCCTACAAGCAACCGGTGACTGTCCCCGAAATCCAGGAGATTCGCGGCGTCCATGCCGCCGGTGTCATCAAAACCCTTCTGGACAAGAAACTCATCAGCACCGCCGGCCGCAAAGAAGTCCTCGGCCGCCCCATCCTTTATAAGACGACCAAAGACTTCCTGGTTCATTTCGGCCTGAAAGACATCAGCGAACTCCCCAGCATGGAAGAGTTTGAAGAGCTCATCAAAAATCAGGCGGCCGCTGAAGAGGAAATCGTCGAGCTGTGAACACGACGAAGTTGCCATTTGGCGTGACGCGGCTCACGACCGACGAGGGAACGCGCGACTACATCACCTGCATACCTAAAGAGCGGGTCTTCACGCAGGGAATCCCTTCGGAGGCCATCGTGGGTATGCTCCTGCGGCCGTTGGAGCCGGGCGAAAGCATTACGCCGGAGAACTTCGCAGCAAACGACGTTTTCCTGAAGTTCATGCAGGGGATTATCGCTCGCCGCGGCCCCCTGATGCCTGATCTGATCGCCACCGCTCGCCGGGTCCGCGAGGGACCGTTGTATGTCATCGATCAGCGAACCCGCACACCCGAGACTGAAGTTCCCGAAACGGATGTTTTCGGTGAGTTTCAGGTGAAAAACGGCCGCATCATCCCCGGCTCATACCGCCCGAACCCCAAGCACTATTTGTTTTCCGCCGACGGATTCTTTCGTCTTGGCCCCGACCTGGAGGACGTCCTGCTGGAAGTGCTCTCCGCCATCCCCGACCCCGACGATGAAAGTGGCGGCCCGCAGACTCTAGTCAACTAGTCCATTTGTTTCACCCGGTGTTTGATGCGAAGTGCAGCGCTGCATTCCTCCTTAATTACGTCTGCAAAGTAAATCCAAACACGCTCCGCGTTAACAAAAAAATCGGTTTCATACTCCGCGAAGAAGGTTACGAAACCGTTTTGGCCGCTTGTTAATTGCTGTACTCGCGGAGAAATCGGAAAAAGCCCCAAGACATTTGTAAAAGAGCGTTCCGTAACGTTGTCCGACCCGTTCCTCGGAAATAAATCTTCACACGCACACCCTTCAGAGAGAACCGCTCGATTCGGCGTAACAGCCAGTCATTCCGGCCAATTTCGGACCTAACGAGACGAAAAAAGCGCGTCGACAAACGAAAAAACCCGGATCCTTCATCGAGAACTCGCTCGATGGACGGTTCAGAACGCAAAAGAAAGCCGAAGAGGGCCCATCAACAACTGAAAAACAGCAGCTGAGGACAAAAAAGCCCCACCTGGAACCGTCAAAGCACCAAACGAAAGGAAAACAGCTGCATTCTAAGCGGTGAGACTTCAGAAGCTGAACGGTGATAGCGCCCGGTGGCCGTACGCCTCAAGTTTGGTTGCGGCCACAAGCCCGCGCTAGCGAACCGAAGCGCGCCGGCGTTTGCGCGTCTTCTCTGCAGAAACAAACTTCCATGCCGCATGGAGCAGATCCCATTGTGTTCTCCAGCCCTCGAGTACGGGGCCTTGGCGCAGCATTGTACACACAAACCGCAAGAGCCGCGGGCGCCACCGGTAATCCTCGAAATTGCTGACTTGCCGACTTATTTGTCGGCGCTTCGCGGACCTTTCATTGCCGTTGCATACACTTGGCACGGGCACGCCAACTGCTTATGCCTGGTGCGGAAACAGCGGCTATGCGATATTTCTTTTGACGACGAGGTTCTATGGAAAGCGAAGTCGGTATGAAGTTATTCACGGTTGAGGAGTATCTCCGGATGGGTGAGGCTGGTATCTTCCATCCCGAGGCTCGGCTGGAGCTAATCGAAGGCGAGATCATCGAAATGAGCCCGGTTGGCGATCTCAGATACCACTCTGCGCTACGACCGGAATCGGAAGATGCCGCTCTATGCAAAATCCGGCGTGCCCGAATTGTGGATTGAGAATCTCCAGGAGGAAGTAATCCTCGTTTACCGCAATTTTACGGCGCAAGCATACTCAGCATCTCTCGTATTCCACCGCGGTGATTCCATTTCACCTGCCGCTTTTCCAGACGTCGTTTTCAAGGTAGATGAACTGCTCGGCTGAAACGCGTCTTGAGCCATCCGGAGTACTCTAAGACCGGCAGTCATCTCTTTGGAGTGCGGCCCTGTCTCGTCGCTCGTATCATTAGAGACCGGATCTGAAACTACGGGTCCTTCTTCGAGTCTTCTACAGCTCCTTCCAGTTCTTCTTCAGCCACATTTTCAATGAACCTGTGCGAAGGTCAGCGGCGTGTACACATTTGTCGTCTTTTTTACTTCTCATTTTCGTTGCGTGACCAATGCCAAACGATGTAGGTTACGCGGACCTTTTATTTTCCATCCAAGCGAAGGATCGCGTGGGGAGCAACAGCTGGTCAGAGAACAAAGCTAGCTGAAGCAGACAGGGGTTGTGTTCCGTGCGAAAGCACTCTGCAGTGCCAATCTCCTTGATCTGCGCGTGTGCGTTGTCATTTCTGCTCGTTGCTTCCACTCGCTTCGGCGCAATCCAGAAATCGATAGAGTTAAATGTGGAAGAACCGATCACGGTAGTCTCGGCGGACGTAGATGGTGATGGACACCTTGATCTGATCGCGGGCTATGCTGATTCAGGCGGTACAAGACTTGTCGTCTTTCATAATCGCGGTGACTCCAGCAACGTTCTACCTCAACTCTCGCGCCTCGACCTCCCTGTTCGGCCGGATTTCATGGCAGCAGGTGATTTCGATGCGGACGGTCTGATCGACGTCGTTGTCGCGGCTCGAGGTGATAACAGCCTCCACTTCTTCGCAGGCAATGGCAAGGGGGGCTTCAATTTAGACCGGGTGATGTCTGTAACAGGCCGAGTTACCGCGCTGTCCAGTGGTGAAATCAACAGGCCCGACGGCGTTGCTGATTTGGCCGTCGGGCTGAACCGGGACGATGGTTCCTCTGTCGCCATTTTCTCCTCGCCTGAGGGCGTCTTATCCGCCGAGGCGGAGCATTTTCCAGTCGACACAGATCCTGTTGCGCTCGCAATGGGTCACTTCGATGAAGACACTCTCGCAGATTTAGCTATCGCTTTTGGTGAGCGGCTTTTGGTGGTACACGGCGTGGCACGCTGGCTGTCGCTCAGTTTGAGCCGCAAGGAAGATTTGCCCTCCGCACAAATCGAGACCTTCTCACTTCCCGCATCGATCACCTCTCTGAATTTTCAGAGTGTCACGCCCTCGGGACCTGCAAGGCTGCGGGTTCGAATGTCCGATGGAATAGCGCAGTCGGTTCAATCGTTTGAGCGGAAGGAACGCCCTCGTCGCCAAACGCAGATATCGACTGCGGCCATCGAAGCCGCTGATGCGTCCGAGCAAACAATTACCTTTCCTGTGGATCTCGACGCAGATGGCCGTTACGACCTGCTCATCTTTGAACGCGGACAGCTCACGGTGCTCCCAAGTCTAGCCAGCGGTGCGGTTTTTGTAGTGAACTCTCTGGATGATCCGGGTGACGGAGTTTGCGATGCGACCCACTGCACACTACGAGAAGCGATTGAAGCGGCAAACGCACATCCAGGCCTCGACCGGATTCTTTTCGATGTCCGGAGTCTGGCTCCTTACCGGATTCGGCTCAACTCGCCATTGCCGGATATCAGCGATCCCGTCTTGCTCGATGGCACGTCCCAAGCCGGATTCGCCGGAACACCCCTGATCGAAATCGATGGCACGAACGCTGGTGCGGCTGACGGCGTACGAGTAGTCAGTGGATCAACGACCATTCGAGGACTAAGCATTTCCGGCTTTGCGCAACAGGGAATCGTCATCGACGGATCTGGCAGCAATGTCATCGAGAACAATATTGTTGGCCCCAACGACGGATGGGGCATCGCAATCAAGAACTCCGCGGAAAACCGCATTCGCGGGATGACTCCTGGCGTCGGCAGTGTGATTTCAGGGAACCGGACAGGAGGAGTTTTGATTGAAGGCGCAAGCGCGCGCGGGAACGAATTATTCGGTAACTTCATCGGTACCGATCGTAGCGCTGGCCGGGTCATGCCTAATGGCCGGGGCGTAGTACTCAGAGCCAGTGACAACACCGTGGGCGGCATTGCGCGGGGCGCCGGCAACACGATCGCATATAACGGCGCCGCTGCGGTGGAAATCGCGAACGCTTTTCACAATTCGATCCTGTCGAATTCCATGTTTTCGAATTCCACCGCTGGTATCGACTGGAGCGATAACAAGAACGCAGCTCCCGCTACGCCCACCTTGAAGCGAGTCTTGAGTTCCAGCGTTGAAGGTGATGTTGAGGGAGAACCCGGCGCCACCTACCGCGTGCAATTCTTCGCCAGCGGCCCGCACGGTCCTTCCCGGTATCCGCAGGGCGATCAACTCATCGGTAACACGTTGACCACGACGGATGCCATGGGCCACGGCCACTTCCGCACCCCATTGTCTAATGCGCTGACGCCCGGAACATCGGTGACCGCTACCGCAACCGACCCGAAGTTCAGCACGTCGGAATTCTCGCCATTCGCGCTCAGTGGTCCCTCATGCACGATCAACTGGAACAACACGTCTGGCGGTCTGTGGACCACTGCATCCAACTGGGACCTGAATCGTGTACCTACAGGTTTGGACGACGTTTGCATTTCTTTAAATGGAATTTATACGGTTGCGGTGAACGGCACGGCGAACGCAAACACGATAGCTCTGGGAAACGCAATTGGCCTTGCAACAGTCATAGTTCAGGCAGGGCCGACCTTTAGTACGACGCTGACAGCGGCTAATGGTTTCACCAACTCTGGCGAGATCCGTCTGGATTCGACGGCCAACAATGGGAAC
>JACXTT010010926.1_pt1 | contig 12187 bp, 8 predicted proteins | sample 9270951 | NCBI WGS metagenome assembly JACXTT01 (sample SAMN15532306, study PRJNA645909) | rock metagenome | isolation source: weathered quartz diorite | place: Puerto Rico | collected 2017-06-21 | reverse complement strand
TGCGATGGTGGGGGACCGGCCGCGGCGGGCCCTGCCCAGCGCCGTCGGTCGTGGCCGCACCGCGGCGCGGCCGGCGGGTGCGCGGGCGCCACCCCGCCGGGTCGTCCACGACGATCAGCTCGCTCCCCGGCTCGAACCAGCGCTCGATGCCCGCGTGCGGGTTCGAGACGACGGCAGCGCCGGTCGACGCGAGCTCGAACGGGCGGCACGTCGACGACCCCACCACCGTCGCGTGTGAGCGGCGCGTGATGTTGAGGTTCACGCGCGCCGCCGAAATGGCGCGCGCGAAGACGTTGAACGGCACGTCGCCGAGCAGGCGTGCCCCACCGATGTCCCCCTGGAAGTCGAGCCCGCCGAGCCCGAAATCGATCTCCGGCGCCGCGCGGCTCGGCTCGCCGACCATCGCCTGGAGCCAGTCGCGCCGGAACTTGTCTCCGTACCCGTAGAAGAAGACGTCCATGTCCTTCTCCACCGGCTGCGGAGCGAAGAACTCGGGATCGGCTGCCCAGTAGACGGTCTCGACCCGGCGCGCGCCGAGCTCGAGGAGCCGCTCGGCCCCACCGTCCGAGTTGGAGACGAGGAAGTCGTACTCGGACGGATCGGCGCCGTGGTAGTAGTTGAAGCCGGTGTCCATGCCGCCGAACTCCGGCAGGCTCATCGGGACATCGCCGTCGTAGAAGACGACCGGGATCTCGAAGCGCTCGCGCAGCGCGGTGGCGATGCCGCGGAAGTGCGCCATCGGCACCGTGAAGACGATCACCGCATCCGGCCGCTCCCGCTCGACGAGGCGCTCGAGATGCCGCCGCCAGCGCGGCGTCACGACGTGCCAGATCGTCTCCCGCGTAACGCGGTCGAGCGTCCCGTCCTTGGGCCGCTCCTCCGAGCGCCGGAGATAGCGATCGCCCCGGAGGCGCGCCAGCCCGTTCCGTAGCGTCGCGTACGTCTCGCCTTCCCGGTACGTCGGGTTTGGCGCCACCCGCCACCACGGCGACTCCACCGGACGGCCGCGGTACGGCGTCACGATCAGATCCGAGCCCGCCTCGTAGAGGCCCTTCCACAACTGCCACCAGGCCGGTGTGCAGCCGTAGCGGAAGTCGAGGTCGACCGCCGAGGCGACGGCCAGGATCCTCGGAGCGCGCATCGACTCAGTATGAAGATGCGAGGGGCTGCCCTCTCCGAGCCTGCTCGTAGGCTTGCGGGTCGTGGCGACGACCCTGATCGCAGTGGTCGAGATCCTCGTGCCCGTGGCGACGGCGCTGCTCGCCGCCGCGTCGATCCCGGCTCGTGGCGTCGTCCTGACGCTGCTCTCGGCGTACGTCCTGCTCGTTGCCGAGGTGACGGCGCTGACCCTGGCGCTGTCGCCGCTGCACGCAGTCACGCGCACCGGGTTGGGGGTGGGCGAGGCGCTCGTGCTCTCGGTGGTTGCCGGCCTCTGGTGGCTTCGAGGCCGACCCGTCCCCGGCGTCGGGAGCGCCCGCCCGACGCTGCGCGTGGTCGCGGTTAATCCGGTCTTCGTCGTCTTCGCAACGGTCGTGGCCGTCGCGCTCGCCTACGAGCTCGCGCTCGTGCTCACGGTCCCCGCGAACAACTGGGACTCGCTCACCTATCACCTGGCCCGCGTCGCGGCGTGGGCGCAGCACCACGGCATCTACTGGATCCCCCACGCGCCCACCGCCCGTTTGAACGAGTTCCAGCCCGTGGCGGAGCAGCAGATCCTGTTCCTGTTCGTCGCCACGCACACGGGGGCGCTGTTCGCGCTGCCGCAGTTCGTGGCACAGCTGGCGATCGTCGCAGCGACGTACGCGGTCGCACGACACCTGCAGTTCGGGCTCGTGCCGGCGGCGTGCGCGGCGCTCTTCGTCGCCACGCTCCCGCTCGTCGCACTGGAGGCCACGACGTCGCAAAACGATCTCGTGGCGGCATCGATGCCGCTTGCCGCCACGGCCCTGCTCCTGGCAGGAGGGACGGCGGCCGCCGTCCTCGCGGGAGTCGCAATCGGTCTCGGTCTCGGGGTAAAGCTCACGACAGCGCTCGTGTTGCCGATACTCGTCGCCATCTCGCTGCGGAAGGAGCGACGGCGGTGGGCGATTCCGGCCGCCCTCGGTGCGGGCGCTGCCTTCTTCGCCGTCGGGATGTGGGGCTTCGTCCTCAACCTCGTGCACACGGGCCACCTGCTTGGCCACGGTGGGGGCAGGGTCGAGCAGACCACGTCCCCATCGTGGCCCGGAAGCCTCATCACGCTGACGCGCGTCGCCTACCGGCTCCTCGACCTCAGCGGCTTCGACGGGTTCGCCGGAGCAGTCGCCACGGTGACTGGCATCGCCGGTGTCGTCCTGGTCGTCGGGCTCCAGGTCCTGGGGCACCCGAGGCAGCGTCCCGGAGTGAACGCGCTGCTCGTGGGCGTGCTCCTGTCGCCGATCGTCGTCCTGCTCGGTGCCGACGCGATTCGCCACCTGGTGAACTCCCTCGTTCCGGACACCCTGGAGGCTCCAAACCTGCGCTCGAGCGAGGACTTCTCGGCGTTCGGGCCGCTCGGTGCGATCGTTCTCCCCGTCTGCATCGCGCTTGCGGTGATCCCCCTCGCGCGACGGCACCGCCATCACGACCGGCTGGCACTGGCAGCCGCGCTCCCCCTCTTTCTGACGATTCTCGCCCTCACCTCGAGGTACAACCCCTGGCTGTCGAGGTTCGTGATCGTTCCCGTCGCGCTGACCGCGCCGCTCGCCGCACCGCTCTTCCGCCGGAAGGCACCTGCCCTGGCATTCGTGGCCGTCGCGGCGATGTCACTCGGTCTGGTGCTCGGACGCAACGAGCTCAAGCCGCTCCACAGCCAATTCGGCCGGCCGTGGAACCTCAACTGGGCGGAAGCTGCGGCGCTGACCTTCAGACCGGCGGCCGCCGCCGCCGCCAGCGATCTCCAGCGCATGCTCCCGGAACATGCCTGCGTCGGGGTGGCGGTGGCTCCCGACGATCCCTCGTACCTCGTCTACGGGCCATCGCTTCGCCACCATGTCGTCTACCTTCCGCTCGACCACACCGCCGCCACAGCCAACCGGGAGGCTCTCCGGTTCGTCGTCGTCGATTCCGGGACCGCCCCGGCATTCGCCCTCGCCGCCGACGGCTGGAAAGTTCGTGCCCTCTCCGGCCGCCTCAAGGGCCACCCGTTCTGGAGCCTGGCCACCAGGGCCGCCCAGGCCAGCGGTCGCTGCGGGGCCTAGTAGGCGCCCTTGCGGCCCAGCACTGCGGGAAGCGTTCGCAGGATGATGGAGATGTCGAGCCAGATCGACCAGTTCTCGAGGTACGTAAAGTCGAGGCGGACGAGGTCGTCGAAGGTGAGGCTCGAACGGCCCGAGATCTGCCAGAGACCCGTCACGCCCGGCAGCACGAGGTAGCGCTTGCGGTGCCACGCGTCGAGCAGCTCGTAGTCGCGGAGCGGCAGCGGTCGCGGGCCGACGAGGCTCATCTCGCCGCGGAGGACGTTCAGCACCTGCGGCAGCTCGTCGACGGACAGGCGCCGAAGCACACGGCCGACGCGGGTCACGCGCGGGTCGTCGCGGATCTTGAAGAGCGCGCCGCTCGCCTCGTTGACGTCCTCCAGCTCGTCCTGGCGCTCGGCGGCGCCGGCGACCATCGTTCGGAACTTGAGCATCCCGAACTCCTGCTCGCCGACGCCCATCCTGCGGTCGACGTAGAACACGGGGCCACGCGAGTCGAGCTTGATCGCCGCCGCCAGCAGCAGCCACACGGGCAGACCGACGACGGCGACGGCCGCCGCCGCGGCAAGGTCGAAGACCCGTTTCACAGCCCAGTCGGCACCGGTCAGGACCGGCGGGCGCAGCTCGAACAGCGGCATGCCCTGACCCGGCACGTACTCACCCTGCTGGACGAGCAGCTCAGTCGTCCGCGGCGCCAGCCGGACGCGTACGCCGCGACGGTGCGCAGCCTCCACCATCTCCAGCACCTGACGCTCGTCGAAGTCGCCCTCGCTCAGGATCAGCTCGTCCGTCGGCGTCCGCTCGAGGATGGCAGCGAGGTCGTCCAGCCCGCCCAGGACCGGGAGATGGGACGGCCGCGACCTCGTCACGGCGCCGAGGAAGGCGTAGTCGATGCCGCTGCGCGAGGCGCCGAGCGAACTGTGCAGGTGCTCGAGGCTCTCGCCTTCGCCGACGAGGACGGCGCGCCTGCGAACACCGACGACCCGCAGCAGCTCGAGCGAGATCGACTCGTACGCCGCCCGCAGCGCGACGATCACGATCGCCGCGGTGACCGTCGCGGTCGGGATCAACCCCGTGGTCGAGAAGTGATGTCCGGTCCCGATGCCGAACGCGAGCACGATCGCTGCCACGAGAACGAGCGACGAAACGACCTTGCCCGCGCCGGGGCGGCGTTCTCGGGCCGCGTACAGCCCGGCCTGCCAGAAGACGATCAGCGTGATCGGGATCGCAAACTTGAGCCAGTGCTTGGGGCCCTCCCAGAGAAGGCTCCAGTAGATCGTCGGGTGCCCGTAGACGATCTCGCGCACGACCAACGCGACGTAGATGCCGAGCGCGAGCCCGAGCGAGTCCAGCGTCGCCAGAGCCGCGATCGAGCCCACGCGGCGCACGAGACCGACCCAGGGACGGCGCGAGAGCACGTAGAGCCTCGCGCGACGGACGTCCACGGTTGTACCGGGCGCGGCAGCAGACACCTCGGTCACGGGAGCGGCATCGGTTGGCGCCGTCTCGGTCGGCACGAAGAGATGGTACGCCGTCAGGCTGCCGCGACCTGCGTAAACGGCAGCTCCGGCGCCGTCTCTGCGATCTGTGAAGCGAGCGCGTCGAGGTCGCTCACCGTGCGCCGGCGGGCGAGCAAACGGAGCGCCCAGCGCAGCGCCGCGTCCCTGCGCGCGTCGACGAGATCGGTGTCGTGGAAGTGCACGTGTACGAGTGGCGCCCGCGGCCCCGCCGGGGTCACGACATCACGCGCGAGCATCCCGAGTGAGTGCGTCGAAGGGATCGCGAGGAGCAGGCGCCCCGAAGGCAGCCGGATCTGTGCCGGCGCTGCGAGCCCGAGTCGTGGCGCGCCCGGGGCGAGGTAGCGGGGCCGGTACGCGGTGGCGGTGCAGTCCACGTAGCCGAGGTCGGCGCACGCCTCGACGACGCCGAGATCGGAATACCAGCCGCCGCCGCAGAAGAGCGTCGGGGCAAGGCCGAGCCGGCGCAGGCGCGCGCCTTCCTCCAGCACACGGGCGGCCGGATCGCCACCCGTGGGACGCGCGTGATAGGGCGCCGTCCAGTGCGTGTGGTGACCGAGCGGCCCGCGTGCGACGGCCTCGCGAGCCCGCTCGAGCCAGACCGCATCGTCCTCTCCGTGGGCAGGATCGGGCACCCGCATCAGCGCCGCGACCGCGAAACCGCCCGGCCGCCGCTCCTGCAGCTCGGCGAAGCGGGCCCAGACCCGGTCCTCGAGCGGTCGCTCCACGTGGCAGGAGACGACCGCGTAGCGTTCCGCTCCAGCCATGAGCCGCATCCTGACATCGTGGCGCGGAGCGGCGGGCCTCGTCACGACGGCAGCCGTCCTGCCCCGGCTGGCGGTGCTCGCGCACGAGCGAGGCAACATCCTCTCCTCGTTCACCGAGAAGAGCGACGACTTCGCGAAGGTGCTCGTCTCGAGCGGAACCTACGGGTTCGTGCCCGGGATCCCCTCCGCCTACACACAGCCCCTCTACGGCTGGTTCCTGGCCGGCCTCTACTGGGCCCTCGAACGCCACTGGGTCGTCGTCGGCCTCGCGCAGATCGCCGTCGCGGCGTCAACCGCCCTGATCGTGCTGTGGGCAGGCCGGCGCTTCCTGTCGCCGCGCGCGGGCATCGTGGCGGCGGTCGTCTCGACGCTGCACCCATACCTGATCTGGCACGACGTCCACGTCAACCGCGAGATCCTCGACCAGGTCGTCGGCGCCGGCGCCTTCGTCCTGACCCTGCTGATCGCCGAGCGCTCGTCGGTCAGGCTGAGCGCCGCCCTCGGTGTCGTGCTCGGGCTCGCCATTCTCGGCAACACCCGCGTGACGGCGTTGCCGCTCTTCCTCGCCGTCTACCTTCTCTGGAACCGGGCCGGTCTCGGCGTCGTCGCGGCGATGCTTGTGCTCTGCGCCGCCACGGTGGCGCCGTGGGTCGTCCGCAACAAGGTGCAGGTGGGCTGCTACACGATCACGACGGACGCGCGCGCGCTCTGGAAGGCGAACAACATCAACACGTACTCGACGCTCGCGCACGGCAGCTGGATCGACGACGTGCCGCCGCTCCCGGGCGCACCCAGGCTGACGCCCGAGTTCACGCGGGACATCTACCAGCAGACGGGCAAGAAGATCCGCCTCGACGAGTGCGCGCAGATGCGCCTGTACGAGCGAGCCACGAGACGGTTCTGGCGTCAGCACCCGGTCGAGAAGCTCCGGCTCATGCAGCAGGCGACGCGGATGCTCTGGGACCCGCGGCCGATCCGGACCGAGAGCGGGCCCGAGGCGGGCGGAAACCGCCGTCTGCGCACGTGGGCCGAGGCCTCATACGTCATCCCCCTCTTCATCCTGGCCCTCCTCGGTCTGGCCGTCGTGCCACGGCGCTTCCTCGCGCTTGCGGTCGTCTTCCTCGTCTACGAGACGCTGGCGGCGATGCTCTTCGCCGGGGCGACGCGGTACCGGGTGCCGTGGGACTTCGTGCTTGCGTTCCTGGCCGCCGCCGCGGTCGACCGCGGTCTCGACCGCTATCGCGACCGGCGCGCGAGCGCGGCGCGATAGAGCGCGTCGGTCCGGTCGGCGCACCGATCGAGCGAGAACTCGCTCAGAGCCCGTTCCCGCGCGGCGCCGCCGAGCCGGCGGACCCGTTCGCCATCGGTCGCCAGCTCGACGATCGCCGCCGCGAGCGCGGCGGCATCGCCTGGAGGGACGAGCCTGCCGGTGCGGCCGTCGGCGACGATCTCCGGTAGCCCGCCGACGTTCGAGGCGATCACGGGCCGGGCACGCTCGGCGGCCTCGAGGGCGCTCATGCCGAATCCCTCCCCGAGCGACGGCACGACGACGACCGCGCTGCGCTCGTATGCCGGCGCGACGGGTGAGACACGCCCGAGGAAGCGGACGGCCGATTCGAGACCCAGCCGCCGCGACAGCGCTTCCAGCTCGGTGCGAAGCGGTCCGTCACCCGCCAGCTCGAGCTCGAGCGCCGGCACGCAGCCGCACGCCTCGGCGAAGGCACGGAGGAGCGTCTCGTGCCCCTTGATCGGCACCAGGCGGCCGACGCACAGCAGCCTGGGCGCATCGGGCGGCGGCTCGGGCTCGTCCAACGCTGCGATGCCGTAGTGGACGATCTCGAACGCTGCCGGATCGAAACCCTCGACCTCCGCCAGGTACGCCGCGAGCCCGCGCGAGATCGCGATGTGCAGGTCGACGAGACGCCCCAGCGTCCTGTCCGCCGCGGCGAAGGCCCTCCCCTCGCGAAACATGTTGAAGCCGTGCTTCGTGCTCGCCAGCACCGGCACGCGCGCGAGCTTCCCGGCGGGCAGCCCGTACGCATCGCCGTGCACGAGGTGGGTGTGGAGGATCGACGGCCGCAGCCGGCGCACCAGTCGCAGCACCCGCGAGAAGACGATCGGGTCGGCGTCGCGCGCAAGGCGGATGCCGTCGACGGGAACACCGGCGTCGACGAGGCGGCCGGCGAACTCCCAGGCACCCTGCTCGTCCTCGTGGAGGAGGCAGAAGCGCACGTCCCAGCCCCGGGCGCGCAGGTCGGGCAGGAGCGTCAGGAGATGGGCCTCGGAGCCCGAGATGCCCGAGACCTTGCCGACGTGAAGGACCTTCACCGGCGCGCCAGCTCCACGACGCGCTCGGCCCACGACTCAACGGAATGATCGCGCGCGACGCGCGCGCGCAGCTCGCGGCCGATCGCGCCGAGATCGAGCGCGGAAAGGCCCCGGATTCGCTCGGCGAGCTCGCCAGCGTCTTCCCGCGCAAAACGAAGCTCCTCGGGCAGTAGTCCCGCGAAGCCCGGGTTTGATGCGAGCACGGGCAGGCACGCCGCCGCTGCCTCGAAGACGACCTTGTCGGGCGCCCCGGCTCGCATGTTGTTGACGAGTGCGTCCACCCCGGCCATCACCTCGGGCACGCGCTCGCGGGCGACCGGCTGGCCCAGCGTGATGCGCTCGCCCAGTTCCAGCTCGGCGACGAGCCTCTCCAGCTCGGAGCGGTGGCGGCGCTCCTCCTCGGTGAGCGACGGGCCGTGCGCGAGGAGGGTCGCCTCGGGCACCTCCGCGACGGCGCGAATGACGGTGTCGAGACCCTTTGCCGGCGAGGTGCGCCCGAGCGCGAGCAGCCGGATCCCATCCTCGCGCGGCCGCTCGGTGCAGGGAAAGTCGGCGAGATCGATGCCGTGCCCGATCGGCACGAGCTTTGCGCTTTCGAGCGGGAACGAGCTCTCGTCGACGGAGACGACGGTCGACGAGACACGCTCTGCCACGCGAAGCAGCCCGCTCGCACGCCAGTGCGTGAACCAGAGCAACACGCGGGTGCCCAGCGGCCGAGCGGGAGGCGCCGAGAGAACGGCGTAGATGGGACACATGTGGGCGAGCACCGCCTCAGGCCGCGGACGGCGCGCGAGCTCCGACACGAGTGCCGCCTCGAAGCGGACGCCGCGACCGGCCTTCGTGGACGCGCGAAAGAGACGCACGCGCGCGTTTTCAGGCAACGCACCCTCGACCGCCGAGTCCGCGAGCACCACCAGCTCGTCCACGCGGTCGGCGAGCGCCCGCAGCTTCGCTACGGTCGCGCCCAGCACGGGGCTTGCCGGATCGACCTGCTGGGTGACGACGATGAGCCTCAGGTGGCCACCACGTGCTCGACGAGGTCGGCCACCGACGCGGCGTACTGGTCGGGCGTGGCGAGCCAGGGCTCGACCGCCCTGCGACCGGCAGCACCGAGCCGCGCGGCAAGGTCGCGGTCGGCGAGCACCGAGACGAGAGCGTCGGCAAGTGCCGGCGCGTCCTCCGCAGGCACGAGCAGCCCCGTCTCGCCGTCGGTGACGAGGTCGGGGATGCCGCCGATGCGGGAGCCGACCACGGGCCGGCCACGGCAGAAGGCCTCGACCACGACGCGCCCGAGACCCTCCGAACGCGACGGGAGGACAAGCACGGTGGCGGCGTCGAGTGCGCCGGCAACCGCATCGCCGGGCAGCGACGGCGTCCACGTCACCCGTCCCGCCGACTCGGCAACGAGCCGCTCGACCACGGGGGCGAGCGTGCCGCGGCCGACGATCCGAAGCTCGGCGGAGGGCACACGCTCGGCCACCACGCGCCAGCTGTCCGCGAGCACGTCGACTGCCTTGTAGCGCTCGAGTACGCCGACGAAGACCGCAACCGGCGGCTCCGGCAGCGCGACGGGCTCGGACTCGAGAAACGGGTCGAGGTCCATGAACGCGGGGAAGACCGCAGCCGGCTCGACGCCGTGCGCGCGTACGAGGCCGCTCGTGTACGACGAGATCGTTCGCACCGCGTCCGCGCGGCGCAGCGCCAGCCGCGCGAGCGCATCACCGAGCGGGCTGAGCACGCGGCGCCAGGGGGAGCCGTAGAGCCGCGTCGGCGCCTGCCAGTCGCCGTGGACGTCGAGCACGACCTTCGCCCGCGACCGCGCGAGCGCGCGGCCCAGCAGGACCAGCGACGTTTCCTGCCCACCCTGGACGAGCACCGCGTCGGGATGGAACGCGCGCAGCTCGCCCGCCACACGGAGGGGCAGGAGCGCGTAGAACGCCAGGCCCTCGAGCTTCCCGAGCGGCAGAGGCCGGAAGAGCCGAAACCGAGCGTCGGCGCCCCGCGAGCCGGCTCCGGCGGTGGCGACGATGCGAACGTCGAGCACTTGCGCCAGGGCGTCGAACTTGCGCTCGAGCCGTGTCGAGAGTGGGAGCGTGTACCGGCTGCGCCCGACCATCAGCAGACGCCTCTTCACCGCGCCGCCGCCCTCTCGAGCTCCTGCTCGATCTGCCCGAGCAGGATGGCCGGGGCCAGCCTCGCGACCGAGGGCGCGGCCGCGCCTGCCAGCCGCTCGCGGAGCTCGGCGTCGGTCGTGAGACGGTCGATTGCGGCCGCCAGCATGTCGGCGTCGCCTGCGGGCACGAGCAAGCCGTTCTCCCCGTCGCGAACGACCTCGGGCACGCCGCCAACCCTGGTCGCGATCACGGGGGTACAGACCGCGAGCGCCTCGACCACGACGTGCGGGAAGTTCTCCCAGCGGGACGAGAGCAGCGCTGCATCCGCCGCGAAGAGGATCTCGAGCACGTCGTCCCTCGAACGGGGGCCGAGAAAGCGGACGCGGCCGTCGAGCCCGAGCGTCGAGCTCAGCTGTTCCAGCTCGCTGCGATCGGGGCCGTCGCCGACGACGAGCAGCGACACGTCAGGCACACGCTCGAGCGCGTGGAAGGCGACGTCGAGCGCCTTCGCAGCCATCAGCCGCCCCGCGAACGCGAGCGTTGGCCCCTCCAGCCCGAGCTCGCGCCGCACCTCGTCGCGCAGCCGCAGAGACGGAACTGCCGGGGCCGGGTTCGGGCTCACCGACACCCTCGCCGCCGGGATGCCCCAGCCCAGCACGAGCCCGCGCAGGTACTCGCTCGGCGTCAGCACTTTCGTGGCGCGCCTGACGGCGGCATCCCGGGTGCGGCGCAGCAGACCGACCCGGAGACCACCCGCATGCCGCTGGAAGTCGTCGAGATCTCCCGCGAAACGACCGGAGCGGCGCTCGCGCTCGTAGACCTCGTCGGCGGTGAGCTTGAGCACCAGCCGCCGGCGTGCGAGCGACGCGCCGAGCGCAGCGCGCCGGGTCATGCTCGTCGCGTAGACGACATCGGCACGCTTCGCGTGCCGATACACGTCGCGCACGACAGCCGCGTGGCGCACCCCTGCCGGCAGCGCTCTCGACACCCAGGCGACGTCGTAGTCCTCGTGCGCGGGCTCGGCATCCGCGGTCGTGACAACGCTGACGTCATGCCCCCGCCCGCAGAGGAAGCCGGCGAGCTCGGGAGCGTGACTGGCCGGCCCGCCGATGTCGGGCGGCCAGATCCCCGAGACGATCACCACCCTCACGTGACCGTGGCGGTGGACGTCCGTGCAGCCACCTCGCCGCGGAGGCGGGTGAGGAAGAGCACCCAGAGCAGGATGAAGGCGCCCGTGGATGCGAGCGTCGCCACCCCGGCGCCGGTGACGTCCCACTTCCACCCCAGGACGAGGACGAGCGGCAGCAGCACCAGCGTCTCGAGCCCGTGCGCCCAGACGCGCAGTTGTGGCTTCCCGATCGAGACGGGGAGCGACTTCGACCAGCCGAAAACGAACTGGAGCGCCGCCGCGAAGAGGATCACCCGCGCCGCCGTCGCAGCGTCCAGGTACTGGCGTCCGAAGATGATGCGCACCAGGTCGGGCATGACCCAGAAGAAGACCGGCACGACGACCGCCATCAGCGCCGTGGCCGCAAGCATGTACCGGCGTACACCGGCGAGCACGGTGCGCTCGCGGCCGTGCTCCCAGTCACGCGTCTGCTCGGTGAGCAGGATCAGGCGCACCGGGGAGCTCGCCGCCGTGAGGCCGCTCTGCGGTGCCTGAGCCACCCGGAAGAGACCGACAGCAGTCGTCCCCGAGACGATGCCGAGGAGCAACGGCGCCAGCATCGTCCGCAGGGAGAGCACGCCGGTCGCCACGCTCGACTGGACGACAAAGGAGCGGATCTCGCGCCGGTCCTCGGCGAGCGGCCGCGAAGGGACGCTCGGGAAGCGCCGGAACGAGGCGAGACCGGCCGCGCCGACCGCGCTCGTCGCGACGACTTGCGCGGCGAGCATTCCGAGGACTGCCTCGAGCACGCCGAAGTGGGCGCCGACCGCAATGCCGGCCAGCCGCAGCGCCATCGAGAAGGCGAGGAACCCTCCGCGCAGGTCGTAGCGCCCCCGGAGGAGGAGCGCAGTGGCGGCGACGTCCTCCTGGGTCTGCACGAACCGCAGGAAGGCGACCGCGAGCCTCGGTGCCGTCAGACCGTCCGCCACGAACACCCCGTTCGCCGCAGGCGCGACACCCCCCACGGCCGTCGCCGAACGGCGCCAGAGAAGCCGCGAGCCCATCTCGGAGCCCGAGTATAGTGGGCGCCTTGGCGGCCCCACGCGCGTCGACCTCGTGGCCGCGGCCCCAGATGGCA
>JACXTT010010925.1_pt1 | contig 12189 bp, 14 predicted proteins | sample 9270951 | NCBI WGS metagenome assembly JACXTT01 (sample SAMN15532306, study PRJNA645909) | rock metagenome | isolation source: weathered quartz diorite | place: Puerto Rico | collected 2017-06-21 | reverse complement strand
TGCGGCCGACGCCGCGATGTATCAAGCCAAGCGCCTGTCCCGCGGCGCCCAATTCACCGCCGGGTCGGAGCACCCGGTCGATCCCGTTCAAACCAGGAGCTGATGCCCGTGTTCTCAATGTCCTTTCGACTGTTTTCCACCCTGTTACTGACCGCCATGCTGGCCCTGACCGGTTGCCAGACCGCACCGCAAAAAGGCCTGACGCCGGCGCAGATTGCCGTGCTCAAGCAGCAAGGCTTTGAACTGACCGACGACGGCTGGGAGTTCGGCCTGTCGGGCAAAGTGCTGTTTGGCAGCGACATCGAAAGCCTGAACAAGCAAAGTACCGAGATCGTCGAGCGTATCGGCAAGGCCTTGTTGGGTGTAGGCATCGAACGGGTTCGCGTGGATGGCCACACCGATGCCTCGGGCAAGGAAGCCTACAACCAGCAGCTGTCACTGCGCCGGGCAAAAAGTGTGGGCAAAGTGCTGACCTCGGTCGGCATGAAAGAAGAGAATATCCAGCTGCAAGGCCTCGGCAGCCGCGAACCGGTGGCCTCCAACGACACCGCCGCCGGCCGCACCGAAAACCGCCGGGTGTCGATCGTAGTCAGCGCCGACTAGTCGGCGAACTGCATCTCCCGGGTCTGCCCCATCAGCAGACCCTGATTGCGCTCGGTCACTTCGCGGATGTAGTCCCACAACAGGGTGATCCGCTTGAGCTTGCGCAAATCCTCCCGGCAGTACATCCAGAACTTCAAGGAATTCAGGTTAACCCAATGATTACGGGGGCTAACCGCCATGAGCATCCTTGAAGTTCGATCTGCTGTATCAACCACTGTTACAAGTCTTACGACTCCCCTGAGGCCGGCCACAAGGCTCGCTAAGCCGTATTACTACCGACGCAACGGCATCTACTACATGCGTCTCAGGGCTACAGGCAGCACCACCAATCTCGCTTCGGTTTCCTTAAAGACCAACAACAGAAGGGCGGCTATGGATGCCGCTGAGCAGCTCTCGGGCATTGTCAGGGCTTTTCACTTGGAGAACCCAGACGCCCCTTGGAACAAGCTGAAGGAGCATTTTCGTTGTGTCTCGTTTGAGCTGTTTGGGGCTGAACGGGATAACGACGTCACGCAGGTGTGGGGCGGGTTTCATGAAGTCCACTCAGGTGGTGTGGGCGGCTCAACGGGATCCATAAAGCCGACTGCGGATGTCCCGGTGTCTCTGTCTGAAGTGGCTCCAGCGATGACCTTTGAGATTCTTTCCAGTCTCTACTTGGCCGACCGTGGGCGGGATCAGAAGGCATCAACACTGAAGGAAACCAAGATTTGCCACGGCACCATCTCTGCGGCCCTAGGTGAACTGGACATGAGGACGCACTCACGGGCTGACCTCGTAGCTCTCCGTGATCGTCTTGCAGATGGTCGCATGCCTTCAACGGTCAATAAGCTGATTGTGAAGCTGTCGGCTGTCCTCGCATGGTCTGTGGAAAACGGTCACATATCCAAGTCATACGATAAGAAGCTGAAGCTTACTAAGGGGCTTGAGTCGAGCCGTAAGGCATTTACACAGGATCAGGTGGGCTTGCTGGTGGCTTACTCCAACACGCTCCCTGAGTCCTCATGGAAGCGCTGGCTATTGAGTCTGGGTGCTATCACTGGCGGGCGCCTCAATGAAATCTCACAGTTGACGGTAAGTGACGTGCAGACCCTTGCTTCAGGAATCGCCGCCATACATATCAACGAGGTCGGTGAAGGTAAGTCGATCAAGAACAAACGTAGTGAGCGGTTAGTGCCACTGACTGACGGTGCCTATGGGTTCGACCTCGCAGCCTTCATGCGGTATGTCGATGCGCGCAAAGTCAGCGGGTCAGACTCATTAGCTCAGATCGGCTACAAAACAGCCGGAGAGTGGGTAAATCAACAAGCAATCCCAGAGGCTCTTGGTGACACGTATGGCCCAGGCTTGGTGTTCCATTCGTTGCGTCACTCGTTGGCTTCGCTAATGCAAGTCAAAGGAGTTCCTACGACGCATGCTCAGGCTGTGATGGGTCATGCTTCTGGCACGATTACTTTTGACACATACGGCTCTGGCGTTCCCGTTGAAACCATCGCTGAGGTACTCAGGGGGCTTTTTGTCAGCAGCAATCACCTACCCCGAATCAAAAATGGGTTGTACGTGTGAGGGGTTTCCCGCCGTTAGCTGCGCCCGGCTTCCCCCGTGGGGGAGGGGCAATGGCCTCTGTGCTGCGTCTGGTGGGCGAACGGGAGCCTTTATTGCTCTAGCCGGGGCCGGTGCATGCACTCCGTTGTACCGGGGCGATGCGGTCTGGTGAGGCTTGTCGGGTGGCTTGCCTCATGTATCACTCAGGGCCATTGCCGCAGCTTAAGTCGTGTTGGCGTGTAGCGTTGTATGACGGGCTGTGAGGGCAGTTGGCCCGTTACGCTGACTATGCCGAGGCTGTCGCTTTGTGTCCGCAGGTGGTTGGCTGACGAGCTGTGAGGTGCTGTCGAGTGATGCCGGTCTGGCCTGTCGCTGTCAGAAGGGGCTGAGGTCATGTGGTGCCAACAATCATCCGTTTAATGTCACTGGCTGGAAAGGTCGTGAAAAGGTGACATTAAACTAGGGTTGAAACATGGCACCACTAGCCTACAGGATGACAGACCATGACCACCGCAGGCCGCACCTTCGCTTACTGTCGGGTATCCACTGCCGACCAGACCACCGAAAACCAGACGCTCGCGATCAAGTCAGCCGGGTACACCCTGCGCGCTAACCGTGTGGTATCCGAGACTATCAGTGGCAGCGTGCCAGCGATGGAACGTCCGGGCTTCCTGTCCCTGCTCAATAAGATGGAAGAGGGGGACACGCTGGTAGTGCTGAAGCTCGACCGCCTTGGTCGTGACAGCATCGACATCCAAACCACGATCCAACAGCTTGACGATGCGGGTATTCGTGTCGTTTCCCTCGACCTTGGAAATACCGACCTAACCAGCGGCGCGGGTAAGCTCTTGATGCAGGTAATTGCAGCCGTGGCAGAGATGGAACGTGACCGAATCCGCGAGCGCACTCGTGAAGGTCTAGCTCGTGCCAAGTCCGAAGGCGTGAAGCTGGGTCGCCCCGTTGCCGATGACGTGACCGCACAGGTTCTTTCTTATCGCCGCCAAGGTTACAGCCAGTCAGCTACTGCAACAGCACTGGGCATCTCTGTACGCACCGTAAAGCGACATTGTGCAAAGCTGGAAGCCGATGCATGACTTTTGGCAAAGGGCCGTTTCAGGGCACGCTCAGGGCGTTCTATAGCATCGAGGCGCTGACTGCCCCGAACTTATCTAGCTACTCGAATGCACTACGCGTAGGTTGAGATGAACGGTGAGGAATGCCGTCAGAAGCCCACGGGAAGCTACTACAGCTCAAGCTGGCAGCATCTGGGGTTCGGCTTAGGGGCGACGGCTTGAAATGGCTCCCGCGTGGCCAGATCCGCCAACTGTGGCGCTGGCGTTATTCATCATCACCCACATTCCGCTATTGGTCGCCTGGCTCTTCCGTGACTGCATGTATACCAGTCAGCCTCAGACCACACTCAGACAGCGACCGGACAGAATATAGATTGCCCCCCACCCAAAGCCTCAGGCGCTCACCGCGAGCCTCTGGGGCTTTCTCGTTTGAGGATATTCGCCCACGTCTGACAAAAAGTCTCACACGTGAGACTAATACCGGATCAAGTTTTAAATTGCAGTATAGAAATAAACCTCAGGCGTGACTCGATTGGTAAATTTGGTCACAAAGTCTCACAGCGCCTCAGCCCTTATAAACCGTGGCTTCCGGAGTCTCACACTATTTAAGTTGCAGTATAGAAGAATCCCCAGTAGCAACAGTAGTGTAGTAGCTACAGTAGCACCCAGTATTGTCTATTAGGGGGAGTAGGTTTAGTAGTCTCCAGTGGAAGATGTAGTGCATTAGCCTAGTAGAGATAGTTGTATTCCTCCCTTCTTCTCCTTATGGAGAAAGGGAGAGCAATATCTGCAATGACGTATCCCTTCAGTAAGCCCTAGGCCGCTCACAGGCAGTTATGGGTAGAGTGCTGAGCCGAATACTGCCTAGCGCTTAAAAGACGAATGGCGGGCCTCTGGGGATTCTGGATTTGGCTTTAAGTCTCACGCGTTAGACAGATTTAAGATGCACTATAGATAGGCCAGTCGCATCTCGGCAGTAAACACACTTTAATGAAACGCCCCCACCACTATTCCCCTATCTTAGGTCGATGCCCAAATGAGAATGATTCAAGGGTTCATCGGTCTGTATCCCCATCGAAGATGGTAGCCACCAGTAGAACAAGTTCCACTAGTCGCAGCTCTTCTTGTTCTTCCTTGAAGAACAAAGCCAACGCAGTTGGTAGCACCCAGAAGCCATTAGCAGCCCTCTCTTTCCGGGGAGGTTTGTTTGGCCATCGTTGCAATAACTAGACAATGCCCAGAGCGTTCAGCACTGAGCCAGTAACCACCCACACCAGAGAGGTAAGACCAATGTCCAATCAAGACCCAGAAGATTACAACAGCACCCATATCACCGGTGACCGAGCAGAGAACAAACGACGTTTCGGTATCACCCTGCACAACATGCCCGCAGTCCCTCTATCGGCCATCACTGATCCTAAGCACAGCATCAATATCAGTTCGGAGTCAGGTAAGCGCATGGGAGCTTTAGTGCTGGCTGTCGATGAACACTTCGAGCTTACCGGTCGAATGCAGCTCATGATTGCCCACGGTAGCCGCGTTACTGACGGCTGGTCGGCCATCTGGTCGAGTTTCGTTGAGCAGCCTCAGTTCATCCCCGGTGCATCGAAATGAATCGCGGCGTGCAAGTCCTCACAAGCGCGAGCTTGGTAGATCTGACGGGCAAAGGCAGAGCTCCACGCCAACCGGGCCAACCTATGGGCGTCATTGCCACAGGCCGCTTTGCCCATGAATCTCTTTCAGCTCCTGAGCCTATCAATAACCCGGCATCGAACATTACCCAAAGTATGCGAGCGAAGCAGGCAGAACAGGAACTACTCAAGAACTCCCGCAAATAAGTTGCAGTAATGAATGAGGCAGGCGTTCGCTTGCCTATCTGCTACATCCTCTTACATCTCCCTAGATAGAACATATAAGTCAATCATCGTGGCCGGTGGTTACGGTTGGTCGCCGCTCTTTGGCTGGCTGCTCGATGGTTGACTTATATGTTCCGTCTGCACACCAAATTCAAAACAAATTTCGAGAGGTCTACTATGACTATCGCACTGCCTATTAAACTGCCCGACGCACAGGGTAACTTGCACACCTTCCTGTCTAACAATGATGGGATGTATAACCTGACTGACATCTGGCGGGAGCTGGGCCTACCAAAGAAGAATCTACCCAGTCAGTGGGATAATGCGACTAAGCGCCACTTAGCGCAGAGTGGAAATTTCCATTCTGCAAATACCCAAGACAAGAACACCCTCGCCACTGAGATTGGAACCATCGCGTATGCAATGTGGGTTAGTCCTGCATTCTTTGAACTGGTTGTTTCTGTCTTCATCACTGTCCGCAATGACGAGAAGTTAGCCGCTGCCACCTATCGCAAGCTGGCCGATGAGCATCAAGACATGTTCGCAGCCAATGCCCGGAAGGTTAAGGCGTACGCACGCTTGGATCGTACCTTGTTGCACTGGAGGCATAGCTGTTACTTGGCAGACATCAACAGTCCTGACCTGGCTTACAGGTATGTAGTCAGCAAGTACATGCTTTGGTGTGTCCGCTACCTCGGCAAGATTACCCGGTACTCCCTCACCGCTGAGGGAAGGGCCGCAGGTTTCTACGTGGTTAATGGTGGAAAGATGAGCGATGGCCTTCGCGTTACATCGGCAGGTCGCTGCTGGCTTATGGATCACGCCGACGAGATTAACGAGGCAACCCGCCATGCGTAAGTTGATCCCCGGATATTCCCCATCGTTTAACTATGGCGGGCCAATTGGTCACGCCGATGAAGACGACACAGTTAACGGGCGCCCGCCCTACCTATCGACACCTACTAACTTCCTCGCTGCCTTCCAGCCGGGGAGAGGTGCGCAGCTCATGCAACAAACAATGACTAACTAAACAGAGAGGTTTAAGACCAAAATGGACAATGTACAAACTATCAATGCGCGATTCGATGCACTCAAAGGCGCAATGACCCATTCCCAACTGCTCAACGCAATGAAGGTGCCATCTGCTCAACAAGCTATCCAGCAAGTTGGCGAAGCTGAAGTTATCAAGATGCTGCAAATGAACGGCATTGGCTACACCGAAGAACAAGTGTGCAAGCGCTTCACTGTGTTCACCTCCCTGCTCATTCCTGGCCGTGATAGTGATGACCAGAAGTTGCGAGAATTCGCCCGTACTCGACAGGACGTTATCAACTCGCTCAAGCATTACAACGAGTTCGGTTATCTGAAGCACCAGATGCCGAAGGGCATGCCGTCGCCGTATGACGCTCACTGTCTCTTCGGTTGGCTTGATTCCCTGCGATCGTTCATCACGACTCAGCTACCAGAAACTGACATGTTCAAGCAGGTAGGGGTGGCGAGTAGCCGTAGTAGCTTCCCAGAGTTCTCCGATCTGCTGAGCAAGTTTAGCCCTGACATCCTCGACCTTCTGGACGTGGTAGACCACGGGCGCTATCACAGCTACGCCTACCACTCTGCGAAGGTGGGGAGCGATCTGGGGCGCACGATGCACTCACTGCTGTTCGGGGCCGAGGGTTGGGGCAAAGCTGCTGCTGAGAAGCTGGCCGAGCTGTCGCCTGCTGCAAGTGGCCCGTACAACCAGCGCAAGCCAGCGGCGGAGGCATTCAAGTTGCTGACCACTGGCCTACTGTCGGCTGAGGACAGCGCTTCACTGGTTGCCACCGGCACCTATACATCGTTGTTCGTGGAGCAGATGTTCCAGATGGCGGCTCAGGTCTATGGCCAATTCAAGATGGGCGACATCGGCTATCAGGTCTACGAGTTCAACAGTGGCCGACTGAGTGATGCCGTTCGCGAGGCTGAGCGTCAAGCCAAGCTACTGGCGGATCTGGAGGCACAAGAAGAGGCTCGGCGCACCCGTATAGAACGCGCTCAGAAGATCATGGATCGACTGGACGAACTCAAGGCCAAGATGGCTGATGGGTCTATCACCATAGCGGAGCTGGGTGAGCTGGAGCGCATGCAGGTCTTCGCGTAAGCAACAGGCAACACAGGCTGAGGGGCTGGCAAAAGCTGGCCCCATCGGCGCCCCCATGATTCGACCCAAGCTGTACCCAAGCAGGACAAGCATCCAAGGCCACAGCGCACGGGTGACTATTGCGGACAGGCTAAGCTCGGGGGTATCTGTCTTTTTGCGACCTGGCCCCAGGCACCATACTTCGCTACAGCCCTTTGCCGCTGGTGGTGAGGCGATACCTAGTCTCTTGGCCTCGCCCCCCCCCTTGTGCGGGTTATCTGCCGTTTTGGCCGAAACCTTGTTGATATTTCGTCTCGGATTCAAAGGTGGGATGGGACGCTGATGGCGCATGGCCAAGAGCAGACGCAAAACCTCGAAATTATTCGGCTGCCAGCACGAGTAGCTTTGGTAAGTGGCGCTTTACGCAATAGACGCTCAAGTAGCCTAAAGGGATGATTACCGCCTTGCTAAACTTCCTTTACACGAACCCAAATGCACCTTGCGTACGGCGCTGGCGAACGGCTAGCATCTGATAAATTTGGTACTTGCTGGGAATGCACAGGGAGTTTGGTATGCAGATTCAAAACGAGGCGCTTTTTCGCCATAGTTTGTCAGAAGGAATAAATCTATTTCTCGGTGCGGGATTTTCGGTATTAGCAGAAGGGGCTAATAAAAAACTTCCGGTGGGAGGGGACTTGAAAGATGAACTCCTTGATCACTTTAAGCGGAAGAAACCCTCATCTCTAAATCTAGCCCAATTATGTCAAATAATATCTAGTACCAACAAGGATGGATTGGTAAATTTCTTCAGGGATAGATTTACAGTAAGCAAATTTGACCCGGTTTACAAAGGTTTAGAAAAGGCAAGCATCAAAGCAATATTCACCACAAATATCGATGATCTGGTTTTCAATATATTCAAGGATAGTCACAAGTATTACGTCAATGATATACAGCTGAGAGGCCCGGTCATCGCGGGGTCAAATGCAATTGATTATGTTGCCTTGCATGGCTCCGTGGCATATCCTGATGCTGATTTCGCATTTTCACCAATAGAAATTGCGGCAAGTTTTGAGCGAGATAAAGATAAATGGTTTGGCTATATAGGCAGGATTCAGACGACGCCTACTTTGTATTGGGGCTATCGAGTTGAAGATGCAGGGGTACTGCAAGCTCTCTCAAAAGAGGCCAGCAATGGCAGGAAAAAAGCCGATGCTTGGATCGTTCTGAGACGAAACGATGAGGAAGCGATAGAATACTATTCATCCCTAGGCTTTCAAATTATAATTTCAGAAACAGATGAGCTGTTAAAGTATATCGCGGCTAACACGCAAGTCAACTTGCCAGCCAGTACTCATAACGCACTTTCAAATGTATTCAAAGAGTACCAAATTCCCCAGCTCGCGACAGTTCCCGTTCGTTCTTTAACGGAATTTTTTCTTGGAGCCGAACCAACCTGGTATGATATTTACTCGGGAAAACTGCATGAGACTTCTCATTTCGCTGCCGCAAAAAATGCGATTATCGGTTCAAAGCATGTGGTATTAGTGGGGGGGCCAGTAACAGGGAAGTCCACTCTATTGAAACAGCTGGCAATCGGGCTGACGGGTCTTGGAACACCTTTCTACATAAATGAAATAACTCCGGAGAAGGCGCAGTTATTTGTTCGTGATATCGATAGCAAGAATTCAAAAATCTTAGCCTTCATAGATAACGCGGCGGACGCATCCGAAGCCATTCAAGTTTTAATAAGAAGCAAAAATATAAAAGTTGTTGCTACGGAGCGAGATTATATTTTTGACAGCGTATCCCATCGCTTTCCGTCCCGAACATTCAAGCTTTTAGATGTGTCTGGCCTTTCGGAAATTGATACGCAGGCCGTCCAAAATAGCATTCCAAATGATGTTAAAAGGAGACTGTTCAGTCAAACCGAGGATCAGCTTGCGTCAGGTGCAGAGCCCACCTTTTTTGACGTAATCACCTCAACGATAACTGAAAACTCTCTAGCTGATAGATTTATTAACGCTATCAAAAGCATGAAGCAGACGATGCCAGCGGAGCACGACGTGTTGCTGATGGCATGTTATTTACATGCGTGTCGCGTACCAACCTCAATCGACATTGCCTCCGCTTATGTGCGAAGTTTCGATCTGTCCGCCATGGATGCTTTTAATATCCTAGAATCCATGGGCTCTTTGTTGTCACCATACGAAGGCACGCTGGCCGACAGCGCTCAGGCATTTTACGTACCTAGATCAAGAGCTGTCGCCGAAGTCGTTATGTCTAAGGTGCCTGCACATGACCTAAGAAGAATGCTTGAAATGTTCCACTCTGAAGTGTCTCCTACCAAAATATCTAGGTATGACATTTTCAGAAGGGCAGCATATGACGCACGCACCATCGGCAGAGCGTTTCCGAAGTGGGAAGATGGATTGGAGTTCTATGACATTGCTTTTCGTCGCGACCCTACTCACTCCTTAAAACAACAGGGGGCGCTGTACCTTTCTCAGAAAAAGAACTATGAGCTTGCATTTTCTTGGATTGATGAAGCAAGAGGCATGACGGGGCATAACAATCCTACGATTAGAAACTCTTACGCTGTTATTTTATTTGCAGCAAACTACGATAAGATGGCCACGTCGGAAGTTCTTGCAACGCTAGACGAAAGCATGGAAATACTGCAAAAATGCTATGATGATGACTACCGAAAAGTGTATCACGCTAAAATATTTGCAGAGCAGGCAATTAAATATTCTAGAAAATTCCCGGACTCCAAGAGACTTCCAATGTACTTGGAGAAAAGTGAAACATGGCTAGATGCGGAACTTAAAAACCGCCCAGGCGATCGCTGGATGAGAAACCTCGCTCGTCAAATTAAAAAGCTCAACAGATAAGTTCTACGCAGGTGGGAGGCCTTATCGGCTTCCCGTCTGATTTGAACCGTTGCAGCTCGCGCGCTTATTCATTCCGACCCGGACAGCAGCACTATGATCTAGACTTCTCCCTACCTCACTCAAGGGAGATAGCTATGTCAATCAGTTCAGAAGCCAACATCGCCACAGCGGATGCTCTGACATTACTTCTGCATAACCAGCACGCCTTGGGCGCTGCCATGGAAGAGATTACCAAGTGGCTCTCAGAGAACGGCGTAGGGAGTGTTGCCGATAATGCTACAGCAGCGATGGCAACGCTGGATGAGAATGCTCAAGGGATTACGGACGCCATTATGCGAATACGGCGGTCGTAGGCCCTCCCTCTTGGCCTTCTGACGGCTCACTGTGTCACCTGCCGACTTCTTGGTGTACTCATTGTATCTATGGGAGGTAGCCAAGGTAGTCCTCTAGACAAAGCCTTTGGGAATGTCGTCTGCGTTCTACTCGGTTGCCGTGCTGACTGAGCTACAAATCAAAGGCAATCGTGTCGTCAAGCAGCAGCGAAGGTCTATGATGTCACTTGGGCACAACAATGGTGAAGACTCTATGGCAATCGTTCCGCTTTTCTCGAAACGTCAAAAAGAATTACGAGGGGAGGTAAACGATGTCTATGTCTACGACGTACTTTCGTCGACCTTTCGAACGCAGCTTTCGTACATGATTCAAGACCTACTCGGCGGTAACAGTACAATCACCTTCGAGGGAAGCAAGGTCTACGACACCATCGTTCGGATTTTAAAGAAAGAATATGGCGTTCCGAAGCTTACGAGAACTTATGAGAAATACTCCTATCAAGAGCTACATAATTTTATTCTGTCAGAGCCAGATACCGAGCGCTGCCTCGACGCCGTGGAACTATGTTATGCGATTGGCAGTACAGAGGCCCGAAAATATTCATTCATGCATTTGTACGAGCCAGACAAGCATGTCAATGAATGTATCGCAGAACTGAATGGACGTTTCAAAGAGGCTGGATGCGGTTATGAATTTATTGATGGTGAACTGATAAGGATCGACTCGCAGCTTCTGCATGTTGAGGCAGTGAAGCCCGCGTTGAGCATTCTTCACATTCCGGGGTTTGATGCCCCAAGAGAGGAGTTTCTCGACGCGTTCGGTCACTACCGACACGGAAGATACAAGGAGGCTTTGGTTGCAGCAGCTAAGTCATTTGAAAGCACCATGAAGATCATCTGCAATGCGAATGGATGGTCATATGGGAAAACAGACACTGCAAACAAACTCATCACCATCCTGACAGAAAACGGCTTCATCCCCTCGTACCACCAATCACATTTGGCGTCGATCCATTCAAATCTGTCCAGCGGAATTCCAACGCTTCGTAACCAGATAGCCTCCCATGGAAGCCCGGAGATTATTGAGGTGGCTCCTGAAGTAGTTGCATATGGCCTTCATCTAACGGCATCAGCAATTGTGTTATTAGGCAGCTTGCAGGCAAAGCGCGAAGCAGCTCGTTGAAAATCTGACAGGAAATCTGAATGACCACCTCACTACGAGCGTGCCGTGTGCGCCTCTGGATGAGGGACTTTGAGGCGCTCTCAGGTGTTACAAGTCACGTATCAACCCTCTGACACAAAGCCTTGGCGAAGGCCTGCTGACCTCGTTACGATGCGGCCACCTGATTCCTTGAGATTCTGTCAGTCGGCGAACTGCATCTCTCGGGTCTGTCCCATCAGCAGACCCTGATTGCGCTCGGTCACCTCACGGATGTAATCCCACAACAGGGTGATCCGCTTGAGCTTGCGCAGATCCTCCCGGCAGTACATCCAGAACTGCCGGGTGATGTCGATTTCCTCCGGCAGCACCGGCAACAGGCGCGGATCCTGGGCCGCGAGGAAGCACGGCAGAATCGCCAGCGAACGCCCCTGCTGCGCCGCCACGAATTGTGCGATCACACTGGTGCTGCGCAAATTCGCGCTGGCGCTGGGCACCACGTTCGCCAGATACAGCAGCTCCGAGCTGAACGCCAGGTCATCCACATAACTGATGAATTGATGCTTGCCCAAATCGGCGGGGCGGCGGATCGGTGGGTGCTTGTCGAGGTATTC
>JACXTT010010924.1_pt1 | contig 12190 bp, 8 predicted proteins | sample 9270951 | NCBI WGS metagenome assembly JACXTT01 (sample SAMN15532306, study PRJNA645909) | rock metagenome | isolation source: weathered quartz diorite | place: Puerto Rico | collected 2017-06-21 | reverse complement strand
CTTTTTTGCGGCATCCTTTACTTTTGGCATAGTATAAAATTTAACTAATAGTAGTGTAAATTTATACTTAAAAAATAACCTGGCAAATTAAAAATTGTCATTTGTCGCTAGCCTGATTTCCCAATTTGGGACGCAGCCGGGCCTTTGATTTATTGAAGATATTACCGCCTTTGTCTTTTCCCTTGCGCAGGCTTTTTTGTTCTTCCGCAGGCAGCAGGATGGTATCGTGGCATTCCTTGCTGCAACAACCTTCAAAGGCAGCCGCACAATCGGCGCACTGGATGAACAGCAGGTGGCAGGCTTCGTTTTTGCAATTGGTATGCGTATCGGCGGGCTTACCGCACTGGTGGCAGCGGGCTATGATATCTTCGGTAATACGCTCCCCCAGCCTGTCGTCAAACACAAAGTTTTTTCCCACGAATTTACTTTCCAGCCCCTGCTCCTTTACCTGCCGGGCATAGTTGATAATACCGCCTTCGAGATGAAACACGTTTTTAAACCCGTGGTGCAGCATATAGGCGCTGGCTTTTTCACAACGGATGCCGCCGGTGCAATACATGATGATGTTACGCTGTTTTTGTTCCTGCAGCATATCTACCGCCATGGGCAGCTGTTCGCGGAAGGTATCGGAAGGCAGTTCCAGGGCTTTTACAAAATGCCCTACTTCGTATTCGTAATGATTGCGCATATCTACCACAATGGTGGCAGGGTCTTCCAGCAGGGCGTTCATCTGTTCCGCATTGACGTAATTTCCTTTTTTCTCCATGCTGAATGCCGGGTCTTCGATACCGTCGGCCACGATTTTTTCGCGCACTTTTATTTTAAGCACCCAGAACGATTTGCCGTCGTCGTCCACCGCAATATTCAGGCGGAGGCCGCTGAGCGGCTCTATGGAGTACAGGTGGGCTTTCAGCGCATCGAAATTGCTTTGCGGCACGTTGATTTGCGCGTTGATGCCTTCGTGGGCCACGTAAATACGGCCAAAGACGTTCAGCGCGTTCAGCGCCTTGTATAATTCATCACGAAATGCCTGGGGATTTTCTACCGGGAAGTACTGGTAAAAAGAGATGGTGCTGCGGGGTTCCGTTTCCTGGTACAGGCGTTCTTTGAGCTCCTTTTGGGAAACACGATTGTGTAATACAGCCATTTTTTTTGAAATTTTAAGGACGTATGCCTGACGAACAAAATTTCTTAACGGGTGCAAAGATAAGGCTAAGAGGTCAAAGGAGAAAAAAGAGGAAACCGAGGCCTTCGGCGCGAGTTTATCTTTGGCGCACAGAGGTAAAGGAGAAAAAGAGGTACAGCACAGGCGTGCCACGGTTACCCTGGCCACGCAATCGAATCGTGGCACGCCTTCTTCCGGCAATACCTCTTTTTCTCCTTTACCTCTGTGCGCCCTAAAAAAACATTGTATAATCAGCAATTTTTAAATAATAACCCTTTTATCCTGAAGGCATCGGTTTCCTCTTTTTTCTCCTTTGACCTCTTAGCCCCCTACCGCGTACGGATGACCCCACCCAGCAGGCCGCCGAAGCCTATGCGCACGCCTGCCTGGCCGGTTTTGCCATTGAGGTAAGAGGCTACTACGTCGAAGCGTAGTATTTTGAAAATATTTTCAATACCGCCAAAGGCTTCTACGTAATTGTTGGTGCTGCTCACATAAAACGCGTTGCTGCCGCCTACCAGGTGCCAGTTAAGGCGTTTGAACAGGGGGATTTTATTGGTCAGGAAACCGTTAAAATGATGCTCCAGGTGGCCTTCGGCATAAAATGAGGCAATGGTGCTGTTGGCATAATAAGGCGCCAGCTGGAAACTGTTGAGGTACTGGCTGGCAAAGAAAAGCTGGTTGCCGTTGAAATGCTGGTAGTCCTGGATAAATACCTGTTTGCTGTTGAGGAAACCGCCGATGCTGAAACGATATTTCAATAACCCGCGCAGCTTCAGGTTTATATCGTCCCATACGCCAAACTTCCATTTGTCGAAATTGACATCGCTGCCGAGCAGGCTTTCAATGCCTTTGGTGTAGGAAAGGCTGAACGTGGGGTATTTGGAACCGATGGGCATTTTATTGTTCGGGAACTGGATATAGCGTTGTCCCGGCTGGTATTGCAATTCAATACCGGCTATGACCGCCTGGTGGCGGGTAAACTGCTGCGTTATTTTTTCAAAGGGATAGTTGGGGGTAAACAGTTTGGCGCTGTCTTTTGCGGCAAAGGCATAATCAGTGGTATTGCTGAGCGGCATGCGGTCTTCGTACAGGATACTGGCGTTAATGCGCAGGTCGTTGTCCAGCCGCTTGCTGAATGCCAGGGAGGCAAAATAATTTTCGTAAATCTTCATGTAATTGCGCCGGTTGAACAGGGTATAAATACTATTGAGGAAGGGCGTTATGGGATTGTCTTTATTGAACTGCGATACGCGTTTACCGCCGGAGAGCGCCCAGGTAGAGCGGCCTGTAGTGCTGCCATCTTCATCCCGTATAAAGGTCCGTTTGGAATATACCAGGTCGGCCCAGGCGTTGAGGTGCGTATTGTTGAAGCCGTAACGCAGGTGCGGGCTAATGCTGAGCTGCTGCCGCGATTTGGTCCAGGTTTTCCGCACCGTGGCCCCGAGGGTGGCATTGACCCCTTCCACCGTATTGTATTGTATATCTTTCAAAATGGGTTGCCAGGTAAACGTAGCAGGATGATCCGGTTTGAAGTTGGAGCGTGTAAAGCCGCTCCAGAAGATTTTCATTACAGTTACCTTACCCTGGTGTTTTTTCAGCGAATCGATATTGCGCCGTGTACCGGCCGAATCGCGCCGGGATTCGTATATGCTGTCTTTTATTTTATAGTTTTTGGCTTCCTCGGGTTCCAGCTGCACCGGGCGCACCGAATCCCAGTACTGTTTTGATTTTTTATTCACGGCTGTATCGTAGGCCATGAGCACGTTGTTGAAATATTTCTTTTTGAACGCAGGATTGGGATCGTATTTGTTGTACACGTTGAGAAAATTGCCCACGGCGCCGATGCCAAACAGGTTGAAGGTGAAATATACCGACTGGTCTTTGGTCAGCCATACATCTTTGGTTACCGGCACATGAATTTGTTTGATGCGCAGGGTATCCATTATTTCCAGCTGGGACTCTTTAGTGAGCAGCAGCTCCAGGCTGTGTATGCGCCAGTCGCCTTCCGTAATGTTGATAGTGCCGGAAAACAGGGGTTCAAATTTGCGGCGGGGAATTACTTTGATCTGGTTTACTTCTTTGCCGTCTTCAAAAAACGAGCCGAGGTATTTGTAACGGTAATAATTCAGCGCCCCGTCGGCAATGGGTGAAACAAAGCCGCGCGGGTTGAGCTGCGAGGCCAGTACGGTAACGTTGTTATTATAAAAATTGATAAAGGTGGGAAAGTTAAAGCCAAAACCACTGGAGCCGCTTTCCCGGCCCGAGAGCACTTCCAGCTTTATTTTATTGGGTTTTTTAAAGGCAATTTTTGTGAGCGATTCAGAAAGATAGATGATGCCTTTGCCGATGGAGTCAACGCCCATTTCCTTTTTATCGCTCTCTTCTATTTTCTGTCCGAATATTTTTTTGGGCAGGGTGCGGGTTTTGATCAATGTTTTGATATACGCCTCGCAGGTAAAGGAATCGAGGGGCTGTACATAATCTTTTTTCTTTTTGATGGCGTTGCGGATAATCTGGTAGGCGGGGTCTTCGGCCCCGGCATGCACAATCACTTCCTTCATGGTGGTTTGCTGCGGCAACAGGGTAAAGTTGAGTAGCATAAAGTCCTGGCCCACGGTTATTTTTTTCTCCCCGCGGGTATACCCTACATACTGGCAGAGCACGGTGTAATTGCCGGGTTGCAGGTCGAGGTAATAATACCCCTGGTTATTGGCGGTGGTGCCCGTGGTGGTACCCTTTATAAAAACAGACGCAAATGCAAGCGGGTTGCCCTTTTCGTCGGTAACCTGGCCGCCGATACGCCCGGCGCGCGCTATTGAAAACAACAGTAGGAAGAATGCAAAAGAGAGTAGCTTTTTTTCCATGCGATGGTATTAGATAAGGTTGCGCAGCGTTTGCGCTATGTTTAACTTTTGCGCAGGTAGCTGCCCGACAGGGAGGCGAAGCCGGCTACGAGCGCCCCCACCAGCGCGGACGCCAGTATCATGAGAAAAGAAGAACCGCCAAACGGCAACAGCTGGGCCATACGGTGTGAGAGCACACTGTCGTTTTTACTGTCGATATACCAGGCAAGCCCACCCCATAATAAAAAGAGGGCCAGGAAACCGGTCAGGAAGGCTTTGCCGGGTTTTTGATGAATGCAGATGGCCACGATAAATGCGGCGGGGGCAATGCTCCACCAGTCGATGTACAGGCCGGCGGTAAAGCTGAGCAGGGCGGTGAGGAGGAGGGAGATGATGAATTTCATGATTTGTTATTCGTTGTTCGTTGACCGTTGTTCGTTGACCGGCGTTTGCGTCGATTTCGGGCAACGGCCAACGAACAACGGTCAACGGGTTATTTATTTACTAAATGTCATTTTATATTTTACGCGTTTGTCCATGGCCTCTTCCCGTTTCATGACCCATAGCGGGTAATAAAGGCCTTTTGCCCAGCTGTCGATAAAGCTATCGTAATACTTACTGCCGGGGTTGCCGCTCTGGCCGCCGGGGTATACCCCGTAGGCTTCGGTTTGCGGGGTCAGCGATACCACCATGCGCCAGCTTGGCCCGTGATCGTTTTTGGCGGCATTGATAATATGCACGCCGCCGCCAATGGGCAGGTTAAGCCGGCTCAGTGCGGGCAGCCGGGTGAGGTGCTGCACTTTGGTGGCTTTGAATTTAGCCCAGGCCAGCTGGCCGGCGCTATCGGCCTTTTCCAATACGGGTACTGCTTTTTTAAGCGCGGCCAGGAGGTCGTCTGCAAGGGTTTCTTTTTCCGGCGTATTGATATCGTCAACGTATTTATAGGCGGAGTCACGCAGCAATCCTTCCAGCAGGGTGCTGGCATAGGGCCAGTAAGCGGAATTGGTTAGCGCAGCTTCGTCTTTCCATACTACCTGCTCCAGGCTGTCCCAGAGGGTGGCAAATACTGAAGGGCCTTTTTCGCCGGTATCGCTGCGCAGGTTCCATTGGGTGAATATGTTCCAGTATTTTCTTTCTTCGTCGTTCAGCTTTCCCGTGGGCATGTTTTTAACCAGTACGGGCCGGGCCATTTCGGCAAATACATTGTAATTGTCTGTTTGCAGCTGCTCCATATCCTGCGGTGTAATATCCTGCATGGCGTTTAAGCGGCGGTTGATGGTAATGCCGCGGTAGTTGGGAAACGAGCCGCCGATATAATAGGGGTAACTGGTATCTACGGGCAACTGGTTGGCGCTGCTCACAAAACCGCGTTCGGGATTTTTGATGTGCGGGTTTTCGTCCTGCGGTATGATGCCCTGCCACTGGTAAGTGCTGTCGGTGCCGGGCATGATAAAATCGCCCTGGCGGCGCCATTTGGCGGGAAACTCGCCCTGGCACCACATGGCAATATCGCCGTCTTTGCAGGCAAATGCGCAGTTCTGGCCGGGGGTATGCAGGTTGCTGATGGCTTTCACATAGTCGTCGTATTCCTTTGCACGGTCCAGCAGGGAAAACATTTTCATTTCATTGCTGGGGTCATGGGCTTTCCATCTTACTGCATAATAGTTGCCGTCTTTGCTGCGGCCGGGATAGCGGGGCTCGAACATAACCGGTCCCCATACGGTATAGGCCACGGTATCGATAAAATCGGGTTTGTCTTTTATTTTGATCTGCTCATACCTGAATTCGGTGTTTTTCCATTCGCCGTTGTACCAGTACTGCGCGCGGGTAGTGTCTTTAAACCGGATGGTATAATAATCGCGCACATCGCGGCCGGCATTGGTAACGCCAAAGGCGCAATGATCATTGAAGCCGATAATAACACCGGGGGCGCTGGGAAAGGAAACGCCGTATACATTGAACTGTGGTGTTTCAATCTGCATTTCATACCAGAGGGAAGGCAGGTTGAGCCCCAGGTGGGGATCGTTGCACAGGATGGGATAGCCGCTTTTTGTTTTTCGGCCGCTGACCACCCAGTTGTTGCTGCCGTTGGACGGATTGGGTTTGTAGGGTTCGGCGGGCAGCGAGGAGGAATCTTTTTTATAGGTAAAATAAAGCGAATCTGCACTGGCGGGCGCTTTTACCTTTATGGAGGGAGTAAATACCGAATCTTTGGGAATGATGGGATCGAGCGAATCCTGTCTTACCGGGTTGAGGAGTTCAAAATCCAGTTTTGACAGGGCATTGCGGGCGGCGGTGTATTCAAAATCATCTTCCCGGCCGGCGAGGTCCAGCGCCATGTATTTAATAAACAGCGCGGTTTTGAGGTTGGTCCAGGCTTCGGGCTGGTAGCCCAGCAGTTTGTATTCCAGCGGCAGCTGGCCCCGGCTGAGCGAACCGATATAAGCGTTTACACCGGCGGTATAGGCATCGCACATGGTTTTGGTGGCGGGGTCGCTCTCCATCAACTGTAGCGATTTTTCCGCGGCGGAACCCATACCGAGGCGGCGGAAATAACGATCTACTTTATTGAGCAGGTCTACATCGCCCAGTTGCTGCCCCATGATTTCGCAGAGCCTGCCGGCGGCGACATTGGTTTGAAATTCCATCTGCCAGAGCCGGAACCTGGCGTGGAGATAGCCTTCAATAAACCAGGCGTCGTTTTCATTTTCCGCGAAGACATGCGGTACCAGGCGGTCGTCAAAATACACTTCCCCTTTTCCTTTCAATGCGGGAAAAGAAAGGTCTTCGTTATAGTTAAGGTCAGACGGTTCTGCATTCTGCCATACGCCCTGCTGCGGGCTCAGCAATTGTCCCAGCGGCGCTTTCAGTACCAGCCGGGTATCCAGCACCACTACAAGACTAACAGTAACCAATGAAGAGATGATAAACGGAACAATCCTCATACGGTAAATTAACGGGGGTTAATCGATGACCGAATTTAATTGTTTTTTACTTGTGGTACAGATTTTTATGAAATACAGTTGATGGAGGGTTGTTGATAGTTGATAGACGATAGTTGATGGGAAGAAGCGGGCCGGGGGGTGTGGAAATGTAAATGAAATGTGAAAAGCCAACCCTGCTGTTAAACAATCCGTATAATATTACGTCTTAATTACAAAGCAGTTTGTATGAACCAGGCACAACCATATCATCATAGCAGGCAGAAAATAGTACTGGGGGTTTTGTTTATCGCCCTGTTTATTATCAGCCTTATCTGAACCACCCGTCCCGGCTGGTGCCCGGGCCATCGTTTATCCGGGTATTTTTGCCCGTTTGTCCCCGTACTTTTCCACATAGCCCGGTATTACCACTTAATTGTATTGCAGATGTGAAAAAAGTTATGTAACCTTTGTATAACCCATTTATTCCATTGCTTAATCGCTTGTCATGATGAAACCCGTACTTTTTACCGGGAGTAAAGAAACCAAAAGGTGGCTGATAGTTGTTGTCCTTGCCCTGCTATCGCTTACCATTTTGTTCTGACCTGAGCTCACATATTGCCCCTTTTGCCCATGAAACGTTCCTCCCCGGAACGAGTAGTGTTTTTTACGCTTTTATTTTCTCAATAGTTTCACCAGTTGCTGTAGCTCTTCCGCTGTATTAAACGCATGCAGGATAATGCGCAGGCGCTCTTTGCCGCGTGGTACTGTGGGGTACAGGATGGGCCGTACGTCCAGCTTGTTTTCGTGCAGCCGCGCGGCCAGTTTTTTCACCTCATCATTGCCGGGCACGATGATGCCCTGTATGGGGGTGGCGGAAACCAATACCTGGTGCGGCAGGCGGGCCTGCTGCCATTGGCCAACCAGCTGCCGGAGCTGCTGCCTTGCCCCGGTAAGGCCCGGAAAGAGACGATAGCTTTCCCGAATGGCATGCACGGCGGTTTCGGGCAGGGCTGTGGAGAAAATAAAGGGGCGGCAAAAATTGATAAGGTAATTGCGCAGGCGCTCACTGCCTGCTATAAACGCGCCATGGCAGCCAAGCGCTTTCCCGAACGTATGAATGCGGGCAAAGCAATCCTGCTCCAGGCCCAGCTGCTGAACCAGCCCTTCTCCCCGCTCCCCTACCACGCCGGTGGCATGTGCTTCGTCTACAATAAGCCCGGCATTGTAACGACTGCAAAGCGCGGCCATGGCCTGCAGGGGCGCCTCGTCGCCATCCATGGAGAAAACCGATTCGGTGACCACGAAACTATTCCCGCCCGGGGCTGCGGCTTCCAGTTTTTTTTCCAGGTCGTGCAGGTCGTTGTGCAAAAAAGAAAAGGCCTGTGCAAAGCTCAGCCGCACGCCGTCGCGCAGCGAGGCATGCGAAAGGGAATCGTACAGGATGGTATCGCCCCGCCGGGGCACACAGCCCAGGATGCCGGAATTGGCATCGTAGCCGGAATTGAATATCAATCCCGCTTCTGCCCGGTGAAAGGCGGCCAGCTCGCGTTCGGTTGCTTCCACCAGCGGGAAGTTGCCCGCCAGCAACCGGGAGCCGGTACTGCCGGATGCAAAGCTATTGCCGGCGGCCGGCAGCAGCCGGTTGGTAACAATGCCGAGGTAATCGTTGGAATAAAAATCCGTATCGCCCTGTGGCAGGCGCAGCCGGCGGTAGGCATTCTGCGTGCGGCGTTCGTTGAGCTTATGGTCGAGAAAATCTTCGTTCATCGGAGTAGTTGATGGTTCATAGTTGGTAGTTGACAGGCTATAGCGCGGCCATCGGCTATCAACTACCAGCTATCACCTGTCCACTTTGGTTGCAAAGAACGGAAAGATTAGGCATACATTTGGGCATGGAATTGAGTGCCGATACAAAGAATATACTTGGCCTGCAGCTACCCACCGATCCGCGCTGGGTGGACCTGGCAGGCATTTCGATGGAAGCCATTTTAACCGATCATGCCTGGTGCGAACAAAAAGCGGCCTCTACCTGCATATCGCTCATACAGCGGTATTCCGCCAGGGAAGAACTGGTGAAGGAGCTCTCCCCCATCGTGACCGAAGAATGGGGCCATTTTCGCCTGGTGCTGGCCGAGCTGAACAAGCGGGGGCTAAAACTGGGCGCCCAGCGTAAGGACGCTTATGTAAATAAACTACTGGCTTTCCAGCGCAAGGACGGGCACCCCGATGATCGCCTGCTGGACAAGCTGCTTACCATGGCGCTGATTGAAGCCCGCAGCTGCGAGCGTTTTAAACGGCTGAGCGAAGGGCTGAACGATGCCTATATGCGCAATTTCTACCGCCGCTTTATGGAAAGCGAAGCGGGGCACTATACCCTGTTTATCCGCCTGGCCGAAACCTATATCGACAAAGAAAAAGTGCGCAGCCGCTGGAATGAATGGCTACGCTATGAAGCCGGCGTTATGGAAGCGGCCGAGGTAAGGGGCGACCGGATACATTAATGCATCGCTTTCAGCCGCTCTATCATCAGCGCCCTGCCTTTCGCATCCAGGTCAATATCTTTTTTGAGCAGGTAGTTTCCGGTGGAATAAACAACGCCGGAGCCGCTGCTTACAGTGCCGCTTATACTTTCTTCCAGGCTCGCCAGCTTCCAGCCACCCAGGCTCATCAGCAGGAGCGCATCAACCCCGTTGAGATGGTATTGGTGGGGATCAATGAACAGGTTTTCCCTTATACTATCGGGTAATGCCTGCGCAAGCATACCGTAGTCGGCATTTCCATTGTAATCCAGATGGCAGAATACCTGCACTTTTTGAGTCTGGGCAAACGCGGAAAAAGAAAGCAGGAGCAGGATAAGAACAGGAGTAACGTTTTTCATTTTTTATTTTAAAACTAGAAATTCCGCTTCAAAAATAATAGTTAAAATGATCGTATATCATCCAATTGAACAAGATTGAGGGGATTGAAGGGAATATCCTTCTTATGGGGCAGCGCAGCATATCCATGAGCAGGCAGCACAGAGAAGCAATCATGCAGCGGATATTAAGCGGTAAATTCCTGAAACGATAAAAACAGCCGGCTTACGGGCCGGCTGAAGGTAAGGTGCAGCATCCCGGACAGGAATTCTTAATAGAGGTAATTCAACGCAATGATGTCGTTGGCATTAAAGGTCCTGTTGCCGCCGTTGGAACAGGCCAGCATCCACGAATTGGCATCCGGCCCGGAAGGTGTGCCTGGTATGAGGATAGCCCCCACGGTAGAAGCGCCTTCGTTTACGGCAGAACCCCCGCAGCTATAAGAACGGTTCATATAATCGGTATGGCGCATGCCGATGCAATGCCCTATTTCATGCTGGATAACAGAACCCACATAGTTTACATTGGGATTGCTTCCATAGGCAGCAGCATTGGTATTCATCTGGATGCTGTTGTACGGGTTGCCACCACTGGGGAAGCCGGAAGAGCCCAGGGTAATAAAACCGCCGCTGGGGCCCTGGTTAAAACCGGTGATATTAATATTGGCCGTACCCGAAGTGATGCGCTGGAAGGTGATCCGAAGCCCCAGTGCATTGTAACGGGAAATAGCCAGGTCGGCCCCCGATATAAAAGCAGTACCAAGATTGGTGACCTTGACTTTAATAACCCGGGGTAAACCGGTAACCAGGTTGGTGGTTCGGTACTGTTCTGTATTGGCGATGCGCAACAGCTGCTGGTCGTTAACACCGTTGAGCACGGCATCGGTCAGCACAATATCGTCTTCCACTAAATACCCTTCTTTTACTACATGAACATTTTGATCGCTGAAACCAAGGGCTTTTATTTTAGCCAGGGTTTCACTGGAAATAGAGGGCTGCTGATCGGGCGTTGTACTTGCCGCTTGTTTTTTACAGGAAAAGGCAATAACAAAGGTTGCAGCAGCCATGATGAAGTAGATGGCTAGTTTTCTCATGATTTTTTTTGTTTTTAGGTAACAAAATTGTCCGGTTGCTACACCTCAAAACCTTAGCTGTAATTTAAGAAGATTAATAACTTAAAAATGCGTTTCAGGATACGAGTTATTAACAGGGGAATGATTTTACCCATTTACCCCGGAATGATTTTAGGGAATCCATAAGTGTTACACTTAGTCGTTGCAAAAGCCTGATAAAACTGGCAGTTTCCTGCATACGCATGAGCAGCAGAAATCGTATTTTCCACAGCGGTAGTATCGTTTTTTTCAACTACATTCATAACAATGAAGCGTGTGTTATTTATAGTGCTGTACTGCGCGGGGTGGCTGCCGGCAAAAACACAGGTAATAACGGCGAAGGGTGAGCCGCCCCTAAAGGGCAACCCACCCTTCGCGTGGAAATTATCGCCGCGGCTGCGGGCGCAGGGAGCCGCCGCCTGGCTGCCGGCGCAGCATCCCTCCCGGTTTCTTGTTCAATGTTCCAGTGCGCCCCAATTGCAGGAAGCGATTGCCCGGGCAAAAGACAGCATTCATATCAATTACCGTTATGGTAATGTGGTGGTCATTACCGGTTACCCCATCCAGGTAAACCATTACCTGCTGGGCCTGTCTTCCGTCAGCTTTATTGATCTTAACGACAGGAAGGCAAAGGAAGAAGTGACACTGAATGATTTTGACCATACGGCTAACCATGTTAATAAAGTGCAGTGCGATTATCCCGCCCTCAGCGGCAATGGCATGGTGGTTTCTATTAAAGAAAACAAACCCGACACGACGGATATCGATTTCAAAGGCCGGTATCTTTCTACCGGCTTAAGCAGCAGCAGCCTCTCCTCGCATGCTACTATTATGGGTACCATTATAGCAGGTGGGGGCAATAGCTTTTATACGGCCCGGGGCGTTGCTCCCGGTGCTGCCATCTGTTCTTCGTCGTTTGATGTGTTGCTGCCCGACAGCGATGCGGCCTACCGGCAATACCGGGTAACGGTGCAAAACCATTCGTACGGCACCGGTATTGAAAATTATTATGGCGCCGATGCCAGCGCGTATGATGCCAGCGCCACTAATAACCCCGGCCTGCTGCATGTTTTTTCTTCGGGCAATTCAGGCAATCTTGCCAGCCCTTCGGGTGCCTATGCCGGTATTGGCGGTTTTGCCAATCTTACCGGCAGCTTTAAAATGGCCAAGAATATACTCACCGTAGGTTCTATCGATTCCTTTTCAGCCGTACCGCTATTGAGTTCCAAAGGGCCGGCTTACGACGGCCGGTTAAAACCGGAGCTGGTGGCGTTTGGCGAAGACGGCAG
>JACXTT010010923.1_pt1 | contig 12190 bp, 7 predicted proteins | sample 9270951 | NCBI WGS metagenome assembly JACXTT01 (sample SAMN15532306, study PRJNA645909) | rock metagenome | isolation source: weathered quartz diorite | place: Puerto Rico | collected 2017-06-21 | reverse complement strand
GGATCAGCATGTGCTCGGCCAGCCAACCTTGGTCGCGGCCCATGTTGGACGCAATCCGCAGCGCAAAGCACTTCTTGCCCAGCAGTGCGTTGCCGCCGTAGCCGGAGCCGTAGCTCCAGATTTCACGCGTTTCGGGGTAGTGCACGATGTACTTGGTCTTGTTGCACGGCCACTTCACGTCGGCCTGGCCGGCTTCCAGCGGCGCGCCCACGGTGTGCACACAGGGCACGAAGGCGCCTTCTACGCCCAGCACGTCGTACACCGCCTTGCCCATGCGCGTCATGATGCGCTGGTTCACGGCTACGTAGGGGCTGTCGGAGAGTTCGATGCCGATGTGGGCAATGTGCGAGCCCAGCGGGCCCATCGAGAACGGCACCACATACATGGTGCGTCCACGCATGCAGCCGTCAAACAAAGGTTGCAGCGTGGCGCGCATTTCGGCCGGAGCCATCCAGTTGTTGGTGGGGCCGGCGTTTTCCTTCTTTTCGGAGCAGATGTAGGTGCGGTCTTCGACGCGGGCCACGTCGCTCGGGTCGGACCAGGCCAGGAAGGAGTTCGGGCGCTTGGCGGGGTTGAGTTTCTGGAAGGTGCCGGCGTCGACCAGCTGCTGGCACAGGCGCTGGTATTCCTCGTCGGAGCCGTCGCACCAGTAGATGGCGTCGGGCTTACACAGTGCGGCCATGTCGGCGACCCAGGCGATCAGCTTGGCGTTCTTGACGTAGCTGGGCGTATTGAGTTTGAGGCCCTGCATTGCGGGTGAGTTCATGAAAAAGCTCCTAAGTTTGAAAATCGTCTTTTCAAAAGCGGGCTCCATGCGGACAAGCCACAGATTTTGAGAAAACGGCTTCCAAGCAACCGCCAGATGGCCGCAAGCCACGCTGGTCTGTTTGGAATTTTAAGAACTGGTACCCGAGTTACATGGCAATTACATGCAAAAGATATGCAAAACATGCATAGGTTTATGCTGCCTGTCTTGCGGCCATGCGAAGTCCCGCCATGCGCCCGAAGCGCGGTGGACGGAGCAGATGGGGCTGGAAACGGGTGAGAAACCGCAGCCGCTTGCGCAGCGGCGTGTGTACTAGCGGTGCAGTGCTACGGCGAGGGCCGCAGCGGGGAGGGAATGCGGGTGACGGCGCACGGTGGCGTGGTGCGCGATGAAAAGACTAGCCGTTGAAGCGGCGCAGGTGCGGGCTGTCTTGCAGTTTGCGATGCAGCCCGCGGGGCGCTCAGGCCATGGAGACGGCGATGAAAGCCAACAGGAACATCAGCACGCCACCGACGAGGGGCAGAACCAGCGGGATCAAAGGCACGATGGCTTCAACGGCATCGGCTTCGTGGGCTTCGGTGTGGGGTGCAGACATGGTGCTTCCTTCAGCAATGCAACTCAATGGCGACCGATTCTAGCTGCAAGGCCGCACTTGTGGGCCAGTCCTGGCCGCGTCTGAAAATTTCCGACGGGCCACTTCCATCTTGGTGCAGTCTGCGTTATCGTAAAACCGGCACGACACCGTGCCGGAGGCGTTTGATGGCCAAGCGTTCGCTGCTCCAGCCCCAGAGCGGGCATCTGATCCCTTCACCGGGCCTGTCCGAGGCACCGGTGCTGGATCTGATGTGCTCCCACTTCGTGCTGACCTTGGCGGCCCGCCAGGGCGCAAGTTTCAATGTGCGGCGCGACTTCAACAGCATCGTCGGGCTGGCCGGGCGCCATCTGCTGTGGCCGGTCTCCGTGCTGGGCCGTCTGCGTGAGTTCCTGGGGCGCCGCTGCGTGGGCAATGAGCTGTGGCGCGGCCACGAAGCCCTGGCACCTGCCGAATTCCTGGCCCGCCACGGCGTGTGGCGCGGCCCGTACGACGAGGCCACGCTGTTTTTCTTCCTGGACGAATATGCCAAGGACCAGGCCAAGGACCTGGTGGCCGTGCTGTCCAGCACCGGCGAATGGCTGAGCCATGCGCTGAAAAAACAGTCGACGCTGGTCGAGAAAAACATCAATGCGCTGGCCGGCCTGCTGCAGCTCAACAAGGCCGAGCGCGCACTGCTGTTGTACGGCACGCTGGCGCGCTACCAGCGCGACATGCGCAGCATCCTGGTGGAGTTCAAGGTCAACAACGCGCCCGAGGCCTATGGTGCGTTGGCCGAGGTGGCGGGCGTCAGCCCCCAGGAACTGGGCGAGGCCCTGCGTGCCGGCTCGCGGCTGGAGCGCATCGGCCTGGTGGAAAACCTGATCTCCGAGCACAACATCACCGACCTGGCCGACCTGATGAAGGTCAGCGAAAAGCTGCCGCCCGTGCTGATGCGCCATTACCGTGACCAGGCCGAACTGATGGCGGTGTTCACGCGCCTGTCCACGAAAAGCAGCCTGGTGCTGGACGATTTCGCCTTTGTGGCCGAGGACGCCAAGGTGCTGTGCAACCTGCTGACCCGGGCCGTGGCGCGCAAGGAGGCGGGGGTCAATGTGCTGCTGTACGGCCCGCCGGGTACTGGCAAGACGGAGCTGGCCAAGGTGGTGGCGCAAACTGCCGGGCTGGAATTGTTTGAGGTGGAGTATGCCGACCGCGACGGCAATTCACTGAGTGGCCGCGACCGCTACCGGTCGCTGCAGATCGCGCAGGTATTCCTGAAGGGCAGCGCCCAGGCGGCCTTGCTGTTTGACGAAGTGGAAGACGTGTTCCCGCCGCTGTCCAGCGAAGCCGCGCACCTGATCGCCCGGGCCGACGCCTCGGCCACGCCACCCAACAGCAGCGTCAGCGGCAAGGCCTGGGTCAACCAGATCCTGGAGACCAATACGGTGCCGACCCTCTGGGTGACCAACCGCATCGAACAGATCGACCCGGCCTTCCGGCGCCGCTTTGCCTACCACCTGGAGCTGAAATCGCCGCCGCCCGGTGCGCGCGAAGGCGTGGTGCGCAAGACGCTGGAAGGGGTACAGGTGTCCGACGCCTTCGTGGCCCGGCTGACCAGCCGCAAGGGCCTGACCCCGGCGCAAATCCGCACGGCGGTGCGCTTTGCCGACCTGGCCTGCGACCCTGCGGATGAAGCCCGCGAGAGCCTGGAGGGCCTGATCGAGCGGCAGCTGCGGAATGCCGACCTGGCGCTGGGCAACCACGCAGTGCTGCCCGCCAACACCCACGCCAGCACCCGCTACGACCTGGCGCACCTGAACGTGCAGACGCGCTATGAGATTCCGCGCATCGTGCAGGCGCTGCAGGCGCGCGGCCATGGCACGCTGTGCTTCTATGGCCCGCCGGGCACCGGCAAGACGGCGCTGGCCGAGCATATTGCCGGCGCGCTGTCCAAGCCGCTGATCGTGCGCCAGGCCAGTGACCTGATGAGCAAGTACATCGGCGAGACCGAGCAGAACATGGCGGCCATGTTCCGCGACGCGGAGTCTGAAAACGCAGTGCTGCTGCTGGATGAGGCGGACAGCTTCCTGCAGGACCGGCGCGGTGCCCAGCGGACCTACGAGGTCAGCGAAGTCAACGAAATGCTGCAGGGCATGGAGCGCTTCCATGGCATCTTCATCTGCACCACCAACACCATGGACCGCATCGACCAGGCGGCCTTGCGCCGCTTTACCTTCAAGATCCAGTTCAAGCCGCTGACCACGGCCCAGCGGGAAGCCTTCTTCGTGGCCGAAGCTTGCGGCGGGGATGTCGCGCTGCTGTCACCAGACCTGGCGGCAGGCCTGGTGCTGTTGGATCAGCTGTGCCCTGGCGACTTTGCCGCCGTGCAACGGCAGGCGCAGATTCTGGACGCCGTGCTGTCCCCGCAGGAGTTCCTGGAGCAGCTGCAGGCCGAGCACCGCATCAAGCCCGAGGTGCGCGAAGCGCGCAACATGGGCTTTCTGCAATAGCAGCGCTTCACCACCAGTTCAGCACGTCTTCGGCAAAGCCGAGGAAGCGGTCCACGCTGAGTCGGCTGCCGTCGTCCAGCACCACGAAGCCGCTGTAGTAGCCAAACACCTGGTGCTGCGTGGAGCGGATCAGGCCCAGGTGGATGCTGGAGTTGCGGTCCACGATGGGTTCGAACGCCATCTCGAAGCGCTGGTCCGAACTGGTGAAGCGCCAAGGGCGGGTGTAGTCGCCGGTGTCCATGTGGAAGGACACGTCCGCCAGCTTGTGGGCCACACCGTCGACAAACAGGGTGTTCTCGCTGGCCGGCGTGCGGTCGGTGAAGCCGTAGCCGATATTCCAGCCCAACGCATGCCCATGGGCGTGGCCGGAGGCGGAGCCCCAGTACCAGCGGTTCTTGTAGGTCCAGTGGCCGCGGCCCCAGTCCAGCGCGCCCATGTCGCGCTCCGGCGCAAACGCGTACGCGCGCTGGCCTATGGTGAAGCCGCCCTGCGCCGGCATGCAGTTGACTTTGCGGTTGTAGTAGAACGCGCGGCGGTTTTCGGCCCAGGAGGTGGCGATGTTGATGCTTTCCATGTCGGCGGGCTGGGTCAGCATGATGCGGCCGGACAGGCCCTTGTCGCCCTGCCCATTGGCCAGGCCCGGTGCCGCAAAAGTCAGCACCCGCTGCCCCTGGTGGTAACTGAATTCCACCTGCAGCTTCTTGTCGCCAAAGCGGATGCTGCCCTCGTCACTGCCCGGTGGGAAGCCGGTCTTGCCCATGGGGAACAGGCTCAAGCTGTCCACCTGGTGGAAGCTGCCGTGCGCGAAGTCCAGGAAACAGATGGCCGCCATGCCGATGTAGCCCAGGTCGGCGAGTGTCAGCGCAATGCCGAACTGCTGGTCGGGCGACAGCACGCTGAAATAGTCCCACTCCTTGATGCGCCATTTTGGTGCGCGTATTGCCGCGCGGTCGTACTGCCACAGCGGCTGGCGCGCCCAGCCCTCCCGGGTGATGTGGCCTTCGGCATTCAGCAGGGGCAGGGGGGCGGTGATCTCGGTTTGCATGGGGCGCTAGCTTAGCGGGAGCTGGCGGCCGCGCCCCTGGGGAAGCACCCGATTGGGGAAATTTTCAAAATACTGTCAACCAAATTGGGGCCCGGCGCGTGATAAGCCGACGGCGAATGTCATCAAGAAGCAGCGCGTTGGACACCGAGCTGAACTTTGAAAGCATTTATTTCTTTCATATTTCATTCATTTTGTACGGTTGATATGCACCAAGATCCGATCAAGGTTCCTGAAAAAGGAACCTACAAGTGGCAGTTGTTCAACTATTGGTCCGATGAATTCCGGCAAACCCATGCCGACCACTCGGCCTACATCGCACTGAATTTCGCTGGGGCACTGGATGCCTGCCGCAGCAAACTGCAGGCGCTGGTGCAGCACCACCGCCAACTGGCCGCCGACCCCACCCCCAGCGCTGCCCGCCACGAGCGCGCCATTGAACGCCTGCAGAACACCATGTCGGGCGCCGCTGTTTCCTACGAAAACTGCTTCCGTCAGCACTAGAGTGCTGTCATCCCTCCACCCGGGCCGGGCCTGTCAGGCCGGCCGGGTGCGTCAGACCTGCGCTACCACGCGCAATACTTCCTCCGCATAAGCTTCCAGTTTCTTGGCGCCAATGCCGCTGATGCCCTGCAGGTCGTCCAGCGACTGCGGGGCGCGCTGGGCGATGGACGCCAGCGTGGCATCGTGAAAGATCACATAGGCCGGCAGGTTGTGCTGCTTGGCCACCTCGGCGCGCCAGGCCTTCAGCGCTGAATAGCGCAGCAGGGCCTCGCTGTCCAGCGTGATCGGGGCCTTGACCACCGCACCCAGGCGTGCGCTGCGTTTGCTCTTGCGCTCCGCCGGGCCGGATGTCGATTCCCGCAGGCCCACCTGCACCTCTCCCTTGAGCACGGCGCGCGAGCCTTCCGTCAGTTCCAGCGTGTCAAAGCTGTGGCCGTTGTCCATCTCCACCTTGTGCAGGCCGACGGCACCGGTGGCGATCAGCTGGCGCAGCACGCCGCGCAGTTGGGCCTCGCTGAAGCTGGCGCCCAGGCCGAAGGTGCTCAGGGTGTCGTGGCCGAACTGGGCCACCTTGTCGGTCTTCTTGCCGCGCACGATGTCCATCAGGTGTCCGGCGCCAAAGCTGATGCCGCTCATCTGCTGGATGCGGTAGATCGTGGACAGCAGCTTGCGCGCGGCGTCCGTACCGTCCCAGATGGCGGGCGGGTTCAGGCAGTTGTCGCAATTGCCGCAGGGCTGGCTTTCCTCGCCAAAGTAGCTCAGCAGGCGCACCCGGCGGCAGTCGGTGGCTTCGGCCAGGCCCAAGAGGGCGTCGAGCTTGCCGCGCATGACCTGCTTGAACTCTTCGCTGGCCGGGCTTTCGTCGATCATGCGGCGCTGGTTGACCACGTCCTGCAGGCCGTAGCACATCCATGCGGCTGCGGGCAGGCCGTCGCGGCCGGCGCGGCCGGTCTCCTGGTAGTAGCCCTCGATGTTCTTGGGCATGTCCAGGTGGGCGACAAAGCGCACGTCCGGCTTGTCGATGCCCATGCCAAAGGCGATGGTGGCCACCATGACGATGCCCTCCTCGCGCAAAAAGCGGTCCTGGTGGGTCTGGCGCAGGCGCGCGTCCAGGCCGGCGTGGTAGGGCAGGGCCTTGAGGCCGGCGTCCGTCAGTGTCTGCGCCATGTCTTCGACCTTGCGCCGGCTCTGGCAGTAGACGATGCCGGCGTCGCCCTCGTGTTCGCGCTCGATGAAGCGCAGCAGCTGTTGCGTGGCGTCCTTCTTTTCGACGATGGTGTAGCGGATGTTGGGCCTGTCGAAGCTGGACACGAAGGCACGTGCGTCTTCCAGCTGCAGGCGCTCCAGGATGTCGGCGCGCGTCAGGTCGTCGGCGGTGGCGGTCAGCGCCATGCGCGGTACGCCGGGGAAGCGTTCGTGCAGCACGGTCAGTGCCCGGTATTCGGGGCGGAAGTCGTGGCCCCACTGGCTGACGCAGTGGGCTTCGTCGATGGCGAACAGGCTCAGCTGCCCGCGCTCGAACAGCGAATCCAACTGCGCCAGAAAGCGCGGCGTGGTGACGCGCTCGGGCGCAGCGTACAAAAGCGTGATGTCGCCGCGCAGCAGGCGTTGCTCGACCTGGTAGGCCTCTTCGCCGCTGAGCGTGGAGTTCAGGAAGGCGGCGCTGACGCCGGCCTCATGCAACGCGCCGACCTGGTCGTGCATCAGCGCGATGAGTGGCGAGATGACGATGGTGATGCCGTGGCCCGCACGCTGGCGGGCAATGGCCGGCACCTGGTAGCACAGGCTTTTGCCGCCGCCGGTGGGCATGAGCACCAGCGCGTCCCCCCCCGCAATCGCATGCTCCACGATGGCCTGCTGGGGGCCACGGAACTGCTGGTAGCCGAAAACTTCGCGAAGGATGTCGAGATGAGGCACGAAAATGCTATTAAAACGAGAGCTAGTTACGCAATATCCACGGGAGCTGCAGGCCTAAAAGACCTGGGCTTCAGGAGTGGCCGCCCGATCTGGTGGCCACATCCGCGGGAGGCCTATTGTCGGGCATGGCCTACCCAGGGGCTCATTGCTTCGCTTCCGATGTGAACTAAAATCACGGCTTCCCAAGGGGCGCTGCAGCTGGCGCCTGCGACACAGCAGGCAGACGGTCAGGCTTGGGGACTCCAACCGCGCTCACTTGTTTGACACCAACCAGTGAGCCGCAGCATGAAACAGCCCATCCCCTACACCCGCGCCCAGGCCCTTCCCGGCATTCTGGAAAACCGCATCGCCATCCTGGACGGCGCCATGGGCACGATGATCCAGCGCTTCAAGCTGGGTGAAGCGCAGTACCGCGGCGAAGGCTATAGCGGCCCGGGCAGCCAGGGCGACCGTTTCAAGGACTTTCCTAAGGACGTCAAAGGCAACAACGAGCTGCTGAGCCTGACCCGGCCCGACGTTATCACCGACATCCACGAGCGCTATCTGGCCGCCGGTGCCGACCTGATAGAGACCAACACCTTCGGTGCGACCACCGTGGCCCAGGCCGACTACGACATGGCGGACCTGGCCATCGAGATGAACCGGGTCTCGGCCCGGCTGGCGCGTGCCGCCTGCGACAAATACAGCACGCCCGACAAGCCGCGCTTTGTCTGCGGCGCACTGGGGCCGACGCCCAAGACCGCCAGCATCAGCCCGGATGTCAACGACCCCGGAGCGCGCAATGTCACCTTCGAGGAGTTGCGCGCCGCGTACTACGACCAGACCCAGGCGTTGGTGGAGGGCGGGGCCGACGTGATCCTGGTGGAGACGATCTTTGACACGCTCAATGCCAAGGCCGCGCTGTTTGCCGTGGACGAGTACTTCGAGGCCAGCGGCGAGCGCCTGCCCATCATCATCAGCGGCACCGTGACCGACGCCTCAGGCCGCATCCTCAGCGGCCAGACCGTCACCGCCTTCTGGCACAGCGTGCGCCATGCGCAGCCGCTGGCCATCGGCCTGAACTGCGCGCTGGGCGCGGCGCTGATGCGCCCCTACATCCAGGAGCTGAACAAGGTGGCGCCCGACACCTTCATCAGCTGCTACCCCAACGCCGGCTTGCCCAACCCCATGAGCGACACCGGTTTTGACGAGACGCCGGACGTGACGGCGCGGCTGGTGCGCGAGTTCGCCGCTGAGGGGCTGGTCAACATCGTGGGCGGCTGCTGCGGTACCACGCCGGACCACATCGGCGCGATCGGCCACGCGGTGTCGCCGCTGCCCACGCGCGCGGTGCAGCGCAATTACTTCTACAAGGAAGCCGCCTGACCGTCTGACACCCGCAGCGCTAGTGCGGGGGCGCTATAGCCCCCGGGTGCGTGATGTGCGCCAGCTCTTCGCGCATGGTGGTGGCCAGGCGGGCATAGAGCTTGAGCTGGCGGTTGGTGTCGCGCAGGCGTTCGGCAATATGGGCCGACACACCCAGCAGCAGCCGGGCGGCCACCGCCGGGTCCTTGACGATCATGGTGTTCACGGCTTCGCGTGTCAGGATGGCGCACCAGACGTCGGTGCTGGTGGTGCAGGAAGCCGAGCGCGGCTCGTTGTCGACCAGGGCCATCTCCCCGACCAGGCTGCCGGGGCCCAGCACGCGTATCGTGACCGGCTCGGTGCGGCTGACGGTGATGCGTTCGATGACCACTTCGCCTTCCACCAGCAGGGCCATGAAACGGTTGTCGCCGGTGTCGCCTTCGCGGATGAAGGTGGTGTTGGCAGGGAAGTAGCGCGGCGTCATGTAGGCCACGACGGCACGTGCTTCTTCCAGCGTGAGGTGGGTCAGGGCGTCCGGGGCGGCCAGCAACTCGGCGGCGCGTTCAGCCCCTGGCGCACCATCGGCGACGGGTTCCTGCGCGGCGTGGGTGACGTTCTGGGTCATGGTGCCCGCTCCCGCAGGAGCCCCCTTTCTACGGTTTTTCCGGTTTTGCGCCATCCTAGCCGAGACAAGCGCCCAGTGCACGCGGTTCGCCGGTAAAATCGGCGCTTTCCAAGGAGCGTTGCAGCGGGCCGCACAGGTCCCGTCAGGCTTGGATCGCGTTTTAACCAACCGCAACGACGCTCACCTGAAGGCTGTTTTTACAGGTGAGATGCATGTCCCCGAATACCCCCAACCCCGCCCTTTCCACCCCCGCCGCCGCGCCCATGCTGCTGTCCGGCCTGGAGCCGGTGGTGCTGGATGCAACGTCGCTTTTTGTCAACATCGGCGAGCGCACCAACGTGACGGGCTCCAAGGCCTTCGCCCGCATGATCCTCAATGGCGAGTTCGAGCAGGCCCTCGCGGTGGCACGCCAGCAGGTGGAAAACGGCGCCCAGGTCATCGACATCAACATGGACGAGGCCATGCTGGACAGCCAGGCCGCGATGGTGCGCTTCCTGAACCTGATCGCCAGCGAACCCGATATCTCCCGCGTGCCCATCATGATCGACAGCTCCAAGTGGAGTGTCATCGAGGCCGGCCTGCGCTGTGTGCAGGGCAAGGGCATCGTCAACTCCATCAGCATGAAGGAAGGCGTGGACGAGTTCAAACGCCAGGCCAAGCTGGTGCGCCGCTACGGCGCGGCCGCCGTGGTCATGGCGTTTGACGAGCAGGGCCAGGCCGACACCTTTGCGCGCAAGACCGAGATCTGCGCGCGCGCCTACCGCATCCTGGTGGACGAAGTGGGCTTCCCGCCCGAGGACATCATCTTCGACCCCAATATCTTCGCCATTGCCACCGGCATCGAGGAGCACAACAACTACGCCGTCGACTTCATCGAGGCCACGCGCTGGATCAAGCAGAACCTGCCGGGTGCCAAGGTGTCGGGCGGGGTGTCCAACGTGTCGTTCAGCTTCCGCGGCAACGACCCGGTGCGCGAGGCCATCCACACCGTGTTCCTGTACCACGCGATTGCGGCGGGCATGGACATGGGCATCGTCAACGCCGGCATGGTGGGCGTCTACGACGACCTGGAGCCCGCACTGCGCGAGCGCGTGGAAGACGTGGTGCTGAACCGCCGCCCTGATGCCGGCGAGCGCCTGGTGGAGATTGCCGAGACCGCCAAGAGCGGCGCCAAGGACGACAGCAAGAAGCTGGAGTGGCGCGGCACGGCGGACGCGCCGGCTTCGGTGCAGCAGCGCCTGAGCCATGCGCTGGTGCACGGCATCACCGACTTCATCACCGAGGACACGGAAGAGGCCTACCGCCAGATTCTGGCCACCGGCGGGCGCCCGCTGCATGTGATCGAAGGCCCGCTGATGGACGGCATGAACATCGTCGGCGACCTGTTCGGCCAGGGCAAGATGTTCCTGCCGCAGGTGGTGAAGAGCGCCCGCGTCATGAAGCAGGCCGTGGCGCATCTGATTCCGTATATCGAAGAGGAAAAACGCCAGGACGAGGCCGCCGGCCGCGATGTGCGCACCAAGGGCAAGATCGTCATCGCCACTGTCAAGGGCGACGTGCACGACATCGGCAAGAACATCGTCACCGTGGTCCTGCAGTGCAACAACTTTGACGTGGTCAACATGGGCGTGATGGTGCCCTGCCATGAGATATTGGCGCGTGCCAAGCTGGAGGGCGCGGACATCGTGGGCCTGTCCGGCCTGATCACGCCCAGCCTGGAAGAGATGCAGTACGTGGCCGGCGAGATGCAGAAGGACGATTACTTCCGCATCAAGAAGATCCCGCTGCTGATCGGCGGCGCCACCACCAGCCGCGTGCACACGGCGGTGAAGATTTCGCCGCACTACGAAGGCCCGGTGGTCTATGTGCCCGACGCCTCGCGCAGCGTCAGCGTGGCGCAAAGCCTGCTGAGCGAGCAGGCCACGCAGTACGTGAATGAGCTGAATGCCGATTACGAAAAAGTGCGCCACCAGCATGCCAACAAGAAGCAGACGCCGCTGTGGCCGCTGGACAAGGCGCGTGCCAACAAGACGCCGGTGGACTGGAACGGCTACCGGCCGACCACGCCGAAGTTCATTGGCCGTCGGGTCTTCAAGAACTTCGACCTGACCGAGCTGGCCAAGTACATCGACTGGGGCCCGTTCTTCCAGACCTGGGACCTGGCCGGCCCCTTCCCCGCCATCCTCAAGGACGAGATCGTCGGCACCGAGGCCGTGCGCGTCTACGCCGACGGCCAGCGCATGCTCAAGCGCCTGATCGAAGGCCGCTGGCTGACCGCCAACGCCGTCGTGGCGCTGTACCCGGCCAACAGCGTGAACGACGACGACATCGCGTTCTACACCGACGAAAGCCGCACCGAGGTCGCCATGACCTGGTACGGCCTGCGCCAGCAGACCGAGAAGCACGTCATCGATGGCGTCATGCGCCCCAGCCGCTGCCTGGCCGACTTTGTTGCCCCCAAGGGTGTCGCCAACGATTACGCGGGCCTGTTCGCTGTGACGGCCGGCATCGGCGTGGACAAGAAGGAAAAGTATTTCCTCGACGACCATGACGACTACTCCGCCATCATGCTCAAGGCCCTGGCCGACCGCCTGGCCGAAGCCTTTGCCGAGGCCCTGCACCACCGCGTGCGCACTGACCTGTGGGGTTATGCGGCCGGCGAGACGTTGGGCGCTGAAGAATTGATTGCCGAGAAGTACCGGGGTATCCGCCCGGCGCCCGGCTACCCGGCCTGCCCGGACCACAGCGTCAAGCAGGACATGTTTGACCTGCTGCATTGTGAAGAAGTCGGCATGGCCGTGACGGAGAGCCTGGCGATGACGCCGGCCGCCAGCGTCAGCGGCTTCTACATCGGCCACCCGGACAGCAGCTACTTCAACGTGGGCAAGATAGCCGACGACCAGGTGCA
>JACXTT010010922.1_pt1 | contig 12190 bp, 11 predicted proteins | sample 9270951 | NCBI WGS metagenome assembly JACXTT01 (sample SAMN15532306, study PRJNA645909) | rock metagenome | isolation source: weathered quartz diorite | place: Puerto Rico | collected 2017-06-21 | reverse complement strand
TGCGCAGTTCGATGGGCACATCCACCGTCTTGACGGACTTGCCGGCTTTCGCTTCGGCGGTGAATTCCATCTTGATCAGCTTGCTGCCAATATTCCTGCGGATGACGGGCTTGAAGCCGGCCTTGAGCATGGGCTTGTGCACATAGAACTCGTCGGGATTAACCGCGCCCTGCACAACGGTTTCGCCCAGGCCATAGCTGGAGGTGACGAAGACGACGTCCTTGAAGCCGGACTCGGTATCGATGGTGAACATGACGCCGGCGGCGCCCAGGTCCGAGCGCACCATGCGCTGCACGCCGGCCGACAGGGCCACTTCGGCGTGGGTAAAGCCCTTGTGGACGCGGTAGGAGATGGCGCGGTCGTTGTACAGCGAAGCAAACACGTGCTTCATGGCTTCCAGCACGTTGTCGATGCCGACCACGTTGAGGAAGGTTTCCTGCTGGCCCGCGAACGAGGCGTCGGGCAGGTCTTCCGCGGTGGCGGAGGAGCGCACGGCAAACGACATCTCGGTGGCCGAATCGGCGACCAGGCGGTCGTAGAACTGTTCAATTTCCTGTTGCAGGCGCGGCTGGAACGGGGTCTCGACGATCCACTGGCGAATCTCGGCGCCGGCGGCGGCGAGCGAACGGACGTCGTCGATGTCGAGGCCCTCGAGGCGCCTGGCGATGCGCTCACCGAGTGAAGCGCCGCCGTCGACGGCGTGGTCGAGGAAGTCGCGGAAGGCCTGGGCCGTGGTGGCAAAGCCGCCCGGCACGCGCACGCCGGCGCTGGCCAGCTGGCTGATCATTTCGCCCAGGGAGGCATTCTTGCCGCCGACCGATTCCACATCGGTCATGCGCAAGGTTTCAAACGAGGCCACGTAGACTGGCTGCCCGGTCTGCCCCTGGTCCTGCATTGCTGCGTTGGTCATGATAAAACACCCTTACTTAGATAGAAATCGACACGCTTCTACGCCAGACCAGGGGTATTCTTGTTTTTCTGCCCGGTGTAACGCACAATTAAAACCGTTGCCGAGCATTCTACAGCGTTAGCCGGCAATTTACAGTCCACAATGTTGGGACAATAACAAATTTTCATTCACCACAGATCGTCCATGACCATAGAAACGCGCCCCGCCATGCCGCCTTCGCCGAATACGGTGTTTTTCGTCTCCGACGGCACCGGCATCACGGCAGAAACCTTCGGCCACGCCGTGCTGAGCCAGTTCGAGATGCGTTTCCGCCAGGTCCGCATGCCCTTCATCGACACCATCGACAAGGCCCACGACGCGGTGCGCAAGATCAACGAGACCTACGCCCTCGACCAGCAGCGCCCCATCGTGTTCTCCACGCTGGTCAAGCCCGACCTGTCGAAGGTGATCCGCAACGCCAACGCGATGCACATGGACCTGATCTCCACGTTTGTCGCGCCGCTGGAGCAGGAACTGGGCGTGATGTCCACCCACACCATCGGCCGCTCCCACAACGTGGTCGACAGCGAGGCCTACAAGAACCGCATCGAGGCGATCAATTTTTCGCTGGCCCACGACGACGGCCAGTCGCACAAGAATCTATCGTCGGCCGACGTGATTCTGGTCGGCGTCTCGCGCTCCGGCAAAACTCCCACCAGCCTGTATCTGGCCATGCAGTACGGTATCAAGGCCGCCAACTATCCCCTGATCCCCGACGACTTCGAGCGGGGCCGCCTGCCCTCTTCACTGCCGCCGTTCCGCCACAAGATCTTCGGCCTCTCGATCACCCCCGAGCGCCTCTCCGAAATCCGCCACGAACGCCGCGCCGGCAGCAAGTATGCGTCGATCGAGAATTGCCGCTATGAGGTAAACGAAGCGGAAGCGATGATGAAGCGGGAGGGGATACGGTGGTTGTCTTCGACGACGAAATCCATCGAAGAAATCGCTACGACGATTTTGCAAGAGATCAAGCCTGATCGCAGGGAATATTAATGTATCAAACAAAAGTACACCCCTACTTTTGTTTGGTTTGGTCAGATAAAAAAGCACCCGGCGGAGCCGTGAGCTTTTTCAGGATACGCAACCCCGATTCAGATCGACTGTCGCCTCGTAGTGCGGCGTGGCGGCTTGATTGGGTCTAGCGAGTCCATCATCGCGGCGAAGCTTGCGCACCATCGGGTCTGCGTTAACTGAAAATGCCCAGGCTCCGCCGGGGCATTTTTATCCATTCAAACCAAACAAAAGTAGGTTTTTACTTTTGTTTGATTAAAAAAACTGCCGCCAGTCCTCAAGCCACCCCGGAAATGCGGACGCTTCCATGGGAGAGGCGATGTAATAGCCTTGCGCATACGTGCAACCCAGGCCCTGCAAAAAATCCCAATCCTGCTTGGTCTCCACGCCCACCGCCACCGAATCACGTTCCAGGCTTTTCGCCAGGCCCAGGCACGATGACAGCACCGTGCCCAGCGCCCGCTTTTTCGAGGCGCCGTCGACAAACGAGCGGTCGATCTTCAACTCCGAAAAGGGAATGCGCGCCAGCAGCTGCAGGTTGGAGCGGCCGGTGCCGTAGTCGTCGATGGCCAGGCCGTAGCCGGCCATGCGCAGGCGTACCAGGCGTTCGACGAAGCCGGCGTCGGTGGCGAGCACGGAAGACTCGGGGATTTCAAAGGTGATGTAGTCGGGCAGCAGGCGGTGGCGGCCCACGCAGGCGGCGATCTGCTGCATGAACTGGGGGTGGCCCAGGGTTTCCGGCGCCAGGTTGATGGAGATGGCGATGGGGATGCCCATGTCGTGGAAGGCGCGGCAGCGTTCCACGGATTTTTCGATCATGCTCCAGTCGAGGAAATCGATACGGCTGTGCTGCTCCAGCGCGCCGATGAAGGCGCCCGGGCCCAGCACGCCGTGTTCGGGATGGCGCCAGCGGGCGAAGGTTTCCAGGCCCTTGACCTGGCCCGTTTCCAGCTCGATCTTGGGCTGAAAAAAGGGTTCGAACTGGCGCGCCTGCATGCCGATGCCCACCTCGGCAAAACTGAAGGTCGGGCCGCCCGCCTCGGCCTCCTCGGGATGCGATACCGCCGGCAAGGCGTAATTGTCGAGCAATTCGCGCAGGCGCTGGGACGACGCCGGCATGGTCAGGGTGCCCAGCAGATCGAAACCGTAGGCCTGGGCCATGGTCTCGACGGCAAACATCAGGTTGGCCGGCTGGTTGCCCACGATGATGAGGCGGGCGCGGCACTGCATGCCGGCCAGGGTGCGGATCAGTTCGAGGCCGTCCATGCCGGGCAGGGCCAGGTCGATGATGGCGATGTTGACCGTGGGGGTGAAACTGTCCTGGAAGCAGCGCAAGGCCGTGTGGCCGTCGGGCACTTCCGTCACCCGCGGCGCACCCATCTGGCCCAGCATGTCGACCAGCACGCGGCGCTCCAGGGGATCGGCCTGGGCCACCAGGAAATGCAGATGGGCTAAATCCATTTCAACGACTCCAAACGTAAGCAAACAACTGTTGGAGCAGATTAACCTACGGCAACGTCAGCCGTCCATGACTGATTTTGACGAAGCTGCTCAAAAAAGCAGACTGCTGCGCAAGCCGCCACATTGAGCGACTCGATGTGCCCCAGATGGGGCACCACCACTTGTTGATCCGACAAGGCCAGCAGGTCGTCCGCAACGCCCTGCCCTTCGTGGCCGAACAGCCACGCCACCGGGCGGCGCAGGTCGGCTTCATACAGGCGGGTGCTGGCGTAGCCGCTGGTGGCCAGCACCGTCACCCCGGCCGCCTCGATCAGGGCAGCCAGGTCGACGTTTTCAAAAATCTCCAGCACGAAATGGGCGCCCATGGCCGCGCGCAGCACCTTCGGCGACCAGCAGAAGGCCGTGCCCGCGCTGCAATAGACTTCGGTGATGCCGGCCGCCGCGGCGCTGCGCAGGATCGAGCCCACATTGCCCGGGTCTTGCAGATTGTCGAGCAGGACCGCGTTGACGGCCAGTGGTCGGTCGATTGCCTTGACGGGCGTATCGACCAAAAACATCAGGCCGACGCCGTGTTCGACCTGGGTCACCGTGTTGTAGAGGGCATCGGGCAGCGCGGTGACGTGGGCGCGCTGCTCTTCGCAGCGGGCGACGATGTCGGCCACTTCTGGATGGGCGAGCGCCCCTTCGCTAACGATGCACTGCTGGGGCGCGCCCCGCAACTCGAGATAGGACTGGCACAGGTGCACCCCATCGAGCAGGGTGCGGCCCGCTTTCTTGCGGGCCTGGGAACTGGTGGCCAGGTGCTTCAGTTCCTTGTACAGGGGGTTGTCGCGCGAGCTGATGGTCTTCATGCGAGGCCCAATTCAACTTCGTTGAAATCCAGCGGCAGGGTATCGAAATTGAATTCGCCTTCGAGCACCTGGCGCACCGGTGCGAACGAGCGCCGGTGCACGGGGCTGGCGCCGTGCTGGCGCAGGCGCTCCACGTGCAGCCGGGTGCCATAGCCCTTGTGCTGGTCGAAGCCGTATTGGGGATACAGTTCGTGCAAGGCCACCAGGGCGGCGTCGCGTGCCGTCTTGGCCAGGATCGAGGCGGCGGAGATGGCGTGCACCTTGTCGTCGCCCTCGATGATGGGGTGGCAGCGCACCGCCATCACGGGGCTGCGGTTGCCGTCGATGAGGGCGATGGTGGGCGCCGTATGCAAAGCCTCGACGGCGCGGCGCATGGCCAGCATGGTCGCCTGCAAGATGTTGATGGCGTCGATTTCCTCGTGCGAGCATTCGGCGATGGCCCAGGCCAGGGCCTGTTCGCGGATCTGCGGGGCCAGCGCCTCGCGCCGCTCCGCCGTCAGTTTTTTCGAGTCGCGCAGGCCGGCGATGGGCCGGCGGGGATCGAGGATCACGGCGGCCGCGAACACGGGACCGGCCAGGGGGCCGCGCCCTGCTTCATCGACGCCGCAGACGATGTCGAATTCCGTGAACGGGTACTGGGATTTTTTCAGCCCCGGATAAAAATTGACCTGTCGCTTGCTTGTCCTTGACTTCATGCTTGACTGCTTTCGATAACTTTCAATACCGCCGCCGCGCTCTCGGCCGCGCTGTTGCGCAGCAGGCTGTGATGCATGTCCGTAAAGCGCTCGACCAGCTTCAGTCGGTTCGGCACGTCGTTCAGCTGGCGCCACATGGCGTCCGCCATCGCCTGCGGCGTGGCCGCGTGCTGCAGCAGTTCCGGCACCAAAAATTCGCGCGCCAGGATGTTGGGCAAGCCGATCCAGGGCTGGTAGCCCATGTGGCGCATGATCAGCCAGGACGCCTGCATGACTTTATATGCAATCACCATCGGCTTTTTGAAAAGCGCCACCTCCAGGGTCGCCGTGCCCGATGCTACCAGCACCGCGTCGGCCGCGCCAATGGCGGCGTGCGAATCGTCCACCACCGCGATGTCGAGGGCCTGCAGCTTGGCCGCAGCCAGCAGCTGCGCAAAATACGCCTTCTGCCGCTCGCCCGCCATCGGCACCACGAATTTGAGAGACGGATCGCGCGCCGCCAGCAGCCTGGCCGTTTCCAGGTAAGGCAGGGCCAGGTACTTCAGTTCACCCATGCGGCTGCCCGGCATGATGGCGACGACGCGGGCATCCAGCGGCAGATTGAGCTTGCGGCGCGCCGCGTCCTGGTCTGGCTGCAGGGGAATCACTTCGGCCAGCGGATGGCCGATGTAGGTGACGGGCACGCCGGCCGCCTGGTAGATCGCTTCTTCGAACGGGAAGATGGTCAACATGTGCGAGACGGCGCGGGCGATCTTCTTGATGCGCCCACCCCGCCAGGCCCAGATCTGGGGGCTGACGAAGTGCACGGTCGGGATGCCGCCCGCCCTGAGCTGCTCTTCCAGCCCCAGGTTGAAACCGGGGTAGTCGGCACCGATGAAGACGGCAGGCTTCTGCGCCAGCAGGCGCTGGGCCATGCCGGTCTGGATGCCCTTGATTTCGCGGTAGCGGGGAATCACTTCGAACAGACCGCGCACGGTCAGCACGTCCATCGGCAGCTCGGACTCGAAGCCCTGCTCCATCATGCGGGGTCCGCCGATGCCGTGGAAGCGCGCCTGCGGCAAATGGGGCCGCAGGCCGCCGATCAGGCGCGCCGCCAGCATATCGCCGGAGACTTCGCCGGCGACCATGGCGATGTCCACAGCGGCCGTCACAGCTCGATTACCTGACGATGCCACGGCTGGCCACGCCCAGGAACTCGCGCAGCACCCGCACGGGGGCGGCGTTGTCGACGTCGTCCAGCTCCGCTTCCTGCAAGGCCGCCTTGGCTTCTTCCAGGGTCAGGCCGCTGCGGTAAATGAGCTTGTAGGCCGCGCGGATGGCGTCGATCTGGGCGCGCGTGAAACCGCGCCGCTTGATGCCTTCGATGTTGACGCCGCGGGCGGCGGCCGGGTTGCCGTTGACGAGCACGAACGGCGGCACGTCCTGGGTCAGGCTGGTGTACATGCCGACAAAGGCATGGGCGCCGATCTTGCAGAACTGGTGCACGCCAGCGAAGCCGGACAGGATCGCCCAGTCGCCCACCACCACGTGGCCGGCCAGCTGGGCATTGTTGGAAAAGATGGTGTTGCTGCCCACCTGGCAATCGTGCGCCAGGTGGACGTAGGCGCTCATCCAGTTGTCGTTGCCCAGGCGGGTCACGCCCTGGTCCTGGGCCGTGCCCGTGTTAAAGGTACAGAACTCGCGGATGGTGTTGCGGTGGCCGATTTCCAGCCGGGTCGCTTCGCCATTCCACTTCTTGTCCTGGGGCTGGGCGCCGATGGAGGAAAACTGGAAGAAGCGGTTGTCTTCGCCGATGCTGGTGTGGCCTTCGATGACCACGTGCGGCCCCACCACCGTGCGCGCGCCGATGCTGACGTGTTCACCGATGATGGAGTAAGGGCCGATTTCGACATCGTCCGCCAGGCGTGCGCCCGGGGCGACGATGGCGGTGGGATGGATCGCTGCCATGATTTAGCCTGCCGCCTTGCTGGCGTCGTCGGTTGCCCCAGGGTTTGTCGCTCGAATAGTGCACATCAATTCCGCTTCCAGCGCCACCGCGCCATCGACCGAGCCGACGGCCTTGTACTTCCAGATGCCGCGCGAAGTGCGCAGGATTTCCACGTCCATTTTCAGCTGGTCGCCAGGACCGACGGGGCGCTTGAAACGGGCGTTGTCGATGCCGACGAAATACACCACCGAGTTCTCGTCCGGTTGCACGCCCATCGTCAGGAAGGACAGGATGGCGGCCGTCTGCGCCAGCGCCTCGATCATCAAGACACCCGGCATCACCGGCTTGTGGGGGAAGTGGCCGTTGAAGAATTCTTCGTTGACGGTGACGTTCTTGATGGCCGTGATCGACTTGTTGGCTTCCCAGGTCAGCACGCGGTCCACCAGCAGCAGGGGATAGCGGTGCGGCAGCAGGGCCTTGATCTGGCAGATGTCGAGAGTCTTGTTGTCGTTGGTGGTCATGATTTGTCCGTCAGGTTCTTGATGGTTTTTTCGAGAGCGCGAATTTTATCGCGCATGCTGTCCAGGTTGCGGACAATCGCGGCGGTTTTTTCCCAGTCGGCGTTCTTGGCGAGCGGATAAAAACCCGTGTACTGGCCCGGCTCCATGATCGAGCGCGACACCATGCTGCCCGAGGAGATGTGCACGCCGTCGGCAATCGTCAGGTGGCCCAGCACCATGGCGGCGCCGCCAAAAGTGCAGTATTTGCCGATGATGGCGCTGCCCGCCACGCCCACGCAGCCGGCCATGGCGGTGTGGGCGCCGATGCGGCAGTTGTGGCCGATCTGGATCTGGTTGTCGAGCTTGACGCCGTCTTCGATGACGGTGTCGTTCAGGGCGCCGCGGTCGATGGTGGTGTTGGCGCCGATGTCGACATCATCGCCGATCACCACCCTGCCCGTTTGCGGGATCTTGATGTAAACCCCGCCCTCGTTGGCGAAACCGAAACCGTCGCTGCCGATCACGGCGCCCGAATGGATGATGCCCCGTGCGCCCATCCGGCAGCGGGCTTGAAAGGTCACGTTGGCGAACAGGTGGCTGCCTTCGCCGATGACGGCGTCGCGGCCGATGAAGCAGCCGGCATCGATGACGGCGTTGGCGCCGATGTGCGCGCCCGCTTCGATGGTGACGTGGGGGCCGACGTGGGCACTGGGGTCGACCACGGCGCTGGCGTCGACGGCGGCGCTCGGATGCACGCCGGCGGGCGGCACGATGGCATTCAGGGCGGCGAAATACTGGGCCGCGCGGGCAAAATAGACATAGGGATTGGGCGTGACGATGCGGGCGCCCTGGTAGCTCTCGCCCAGGGCGGCGGCGTCGGAGGCGGTGACGATCAGGGCCGCGGCGCCGCTGGCGGCGGCCTGCGCGCGCAGTTTGCTGTTGCTTAAAAAGCTGATGTCGCTGGCGCCGGCGTCGGCCAGCGGCGCGATGCCCGTCACTTCCAGGTTCGGCTCTCCCACCAGCTGGCCGCCGAAGCGTTCCACCAGTGCGCCAAGTCGCGTGCCCATGTTGATCCGTTCTTGTTACAGGCTACTTGTCGAGCCGCCTGATGAGTTTGTCGGTGATGTCGGCGCCGGGCCGTGCCCACAGCACGCCGCGGTACAGCACGATGTCGAGATTGTCTTCGCGGGCGATCTGCGCGATCACGGCACGGGCCCGTTCGGCAATGCGGTCGCGCTCCACGTTCTTGCGGTGCAACAGCTCGTCCCGGTAGGCCAGTTCCTTGCGCTCGGCTTCTTCCTCCAGGTCGCGCAGCTCGCGACGGCGGCGGGTGCGTTCCGGTTCGTCGAGGATCTGCTCGTCGTCCAGGTATTGGGCGGTCAGATTGCGCAGCCGCACGAACAGGGCCTGGTTGGCCTTGGCGCGGCCGGCGAATTCCGCCGTGATGGCCGCATCAGCCGCCTTGGCCGCCCTGGTTTCCACGAACAGACGCTCGGTGACGACGAAGGCGATGGACGGTGGTGGCAGTTCCGCCGGCGCCGCTGCCGGCGCCGGGCCAGGCGAATCGGCCCGCGCCGCGCACGTGACCAGGACGCCCGCAAGCAGCAGCGGCAGCGACCAGATCAAGGAACGGGAAGGCAGGTCGGGCACGCTTACTTGTCGAGCAGTTTGATGATCTTGTCGGTGATGTCGATGCGCGGGCTCGACCATGCCGACTCCTGCAGCACGACGTCGAGGTGTTCCTGCTCGGCGATCTGCTCGATCAGCTTGTAGGCTTTCTGGGCGATATTGGCGCGCTCTTCGCTTTTACGCTGCAGCAAGTCCTCATTGAACTCGCGCTGGGTGCGCTGCACGTCTTTTTCCAGCTCGGCCACTTCGCGGTAACGGCGGGTGCGCTCCGGCTCGACCAGGTTGGGGGCGTCGACGTCGAGCTTGTCTGACAGGGTTTTCAGGCGCGCCAGCATCTCCTTATTGGTCTTCTGGCGTTTCGAAAACTCCGCCTCGATCTTGGCGTCAGCCGCCTTGGCCAGTTTCGAATCCGTCATCAGGCGTTCGGTGAAGACAAAGCCGATCCGGCTGGGGGCCGGCGCGGCCGGGGCCGGGGTCTGGGCCTGGGCCAGGGACGCCGTGCACAGCGCCGCCACGGCGAGCCAGGCAGGCAGCGAGGTGGTCACAGTTTTCAACATCATTCTCCGCAAAATTGTCTGGTCATGGTCCGGGCGCCGGGCATCAGAAGCCGGTACCCATCTGGAACTGGAAGCGCTCGAGGCGGTCGCCCGGTTTCGGATTGAGTGGCTTAGCATAACTCAACTTGAGCGGGCCGACCGGGGAAATCCAGGACACGCCCAGGCCGGTCGAGAAGCGCAGCTCGCTGGCGCGGATCTTCTGGCCTTCCTGGTAAATCTGGCCGCCGTCAAGGAAGCCGAACCAGCGCAGGCTCTTGTCCGGTCCGCCGCCAGGGAATGGCAGTTGCAGCTCGGCATTACCGATCACCCGCTTGGCGCCGCCCAGGGCGTCGTTGGTGAGGGGATCGACCACGCCCAGCGAGGAACTCAGATAGCCCCGCACCGAGCCGATGCCGCCCGCATAGAAGTTCTTGAAGACGGGATAGGCCTTGCCGCGGATGCCGTGGCCGTAGTCGAACTCGCCCTTCAGCGCCAGGGTGACCAGGCGCGACAGGGGGCGGTACCACTGCTGCTCGTAGACGGCGCGGTAGTATTTCGAGTTGCCAAACAGGTCCAGTTCCAGGTTGGCGCGCTGGTAACGGCCGATGTTCGGCGTGACGGCGCTGTCGCGGGTGTCGCGGCTCCAGGCGGCTGTCAGCGGGATCGAATTGGTGGTGGCGGTGCCGATACCGTCCGGGAAACCGCCGAAGGTGCGCACATAGTCGCGGTAGCGGGTCGGGCTGGTGGCATCGGTCTCGATGCTGGTGCGCTCGAGGCCGGCGCCAAAGAACACGGTGTCCGATTCGGAGAAAGGCACGCCGAAGCTTTCGCGCGCGCCGGTCTGGCGTACGTTGAAGGTACCCGTGTTCAGCGCAGGCGGACGGGTGGTGCGCAAATACACTTCCAGCGAACGGGACACGCCGTCGTCCGTGAAATACGGGTTGGTCTGCGACAGCGCAATGGTGCGGGCGTAGCGGCTGGTGTTCAATTCGATGCCGACCGTGTTGCCCGAGCCGGCGAAGTTGGCCTGCTGGATGGCGGCCGTGAAGGTGAACTTTTCCGCCTGCGAGAACGCGCCGCCGATGGTGAAGTTGCCGGTCGGGCGCTCCACCACGGTGAGATTGACGTCCACCTGGTCGGAGGTGCCCTGCGCTTCCGGCGTGTCGACGGTGACGTCCTTGAAGTAGCCCAGGCGGTCGACCCGGTCGCGCGAGAGCTTGATCTTGTTGCCGTCGTACCAGGAGCCCTCGAACTGGCGGAACTCGCGGCGGATCACTTCATCACGGGTGGTGGTGTTGCCCGAGATGTTCATGTGGCGCACGTAGGCGCGCTTGCCCGGATCGATGAAGAAGGTGAACGCCACTTCGCGCTTGGCGCGGTCGATTTCCGGGTTCGCGTTGACGTTGGCGAAGGCATAGCCGAAATTGCCCATGCGGTCGGAAATGCGCTTGTTCGATTCCGTCAGCAGTTCGCCCGAATAGGTCGCGCCGGGGCGCAGCAGCACCAGCGAGCGCAATTCGTCTTCGCGGCCGAACATCTCGCCATCGAGCTTGATGCTGGAGACCTTGTATTTCTCGCCTTCGGTGATGTTGATCGTGAGGTAAATGTCTTTTTTATCGGGCGTGATCGACACCTGGGTCGATTCGATATTCACTTCCAGGTAGCCGCGATTGAGATAAAACGATTTGAGCGCTTCGATATCGCCGGTCAGCTTGGTTTTCGAATACTGGTCGGCCTTCGAATACCAGGTGAACCAGCCGGAGGTCGACAGCGCCATCGTCTCGCGCAGTTCCTTGTCCGTGAAATGGGTATTGCCGACGATGTTGATGCCCCTGATGCGGGCCACTTCGCCTTCGTCCACATTGAAGGTCACGGTGACCCGATTGCGCTCGATCGGCGTGATGGTGGTGGTGATCTTGACGCCATACAGGCCGTGCGAGAGGTACTGGCGTTTCAATTCCTGTTCGGCGCGGTCGACCGAGGCCTTGTCGAAAATTTTGGTTTCGCCGACGCCGATTTCCTTGAGCGCCTTGACCAGCACGTCCTTCTCGAATTCCTTGGTGCCCGTGAAATCGACCGAAGAAATGGCGGGCCGCTCTTCGACCAGCACCACCAGCACGCCGTTTTCCTCTTCCAGCCGCACATCCTTGAAGAAGGTGGTCGCATACAGGGCCTTGATCGCCTCGATGCCCTTCTCGTCATTGAAGGTGTCGCCCACCCGCACCGGCAGATAGCTGAACACGGTGCCGGCCTCGGTACGCTGGATGCCTTCGACGCGGATGTCCTTGACGACGAAAGGCGTGATGGCGAGGGCCTGGCCGGAGCACAGGGCCAGGACGGCGGCGCTGATCAGGGTGGGACGGAACAGGAAATGGGCAATACGGTCTGAATGTAATTTCATTGGCTAAATCATTGGTCCATCATTGGTCGATATTGGCAGGCGACAGGCGCATAAAACCCCGAATGGGCGCGATTTATAATCGCCTTGTAATATCGTTGAAAAGGGCCAGCACCATCAGCATGGCCAGCAGGACCACGCCGGCACGCTGTGCATACGCCCCGATCCGCTCGGACAAAGGGCGTCCGGTCAAAACTTCCAGCGAATAATACAGCAAAAGCCCCCCATCCAGA
>JACXTT010010921.1_pt1 | contig 12192 bp, 17 predicted proteins | sample 9270951 | NCBI WGS metagenome assembly JACXTT01 (sample SAMN15532306, study PRJNA645909) | rock metagenome | isolation source: weathered quartz diorite | place: Puerto Rico | collected 2017-06-21 | reverse complement strand
CGTCGTCCGCGAGCGGCCCGCCCTCGCGGTAGCGCGTGAAGGCGTGCGCCGCCCAGGCGCCCGACGGCGAGAAGTTGAGCTCGTGATACGCCGCCGACGCCGGCGCGGCGACGAACGCCTCGAAGCAGGTGTGCTCCCAGAGCCGCTCGCCGCGCCCCGGCGCCCCCGGCGGCGGGATGCGGAGGCACCCGAGGTCGCCCTCGAGCACGAAGTCGAGCGCCAGCAGATCGGGCGCCGGGCGCTCCGCGCGCGCGACGATGCCGCGCACGGCCGCGGCCGGCGTCGAGGGATGACGGATGAGCGCGAGCGATGGCGTGACGGGCTCCGGCTGCGACGCATCTTGCCATACGCCGGGCTCGAGTCCGAACCGGCGCGCGCCTTCCTTTGACGGCCTCTTCGTCCCCGGCGTACACCTCACGCCGCCGCCATGACGGAGAGGAAGGAGCAGGTCCGGGCGACGAGCGCTCGCTGGGCGGCGGCGCTGGCGGCCGGATTCGTCCTCTCCCGGCTCCTCTGTCGATCGCTCGGCGTCCGCTTCGACGTGGAGCCCCTCGGCTGGTACTGGCAGTACGTCGACCCGGTGCTGCTGAAGCAGGACCTGGTGCGGAGCCTGGTGTATCTCCACAGCCAGCCTCCGCTCTTCAACCTGTTCCTCGGGCTGGTCCTGAAGCTCTTCCCCGGCCACGAGGTCGCGGCCTTCCAGCTCGGCTTCCTCGCGCTCGGGCTGACGATGGTCCTTTCGATGTTCTTCCTGATGATGCGTCTCGGCGCTCCGCCGGCGCTGGCCGCCGCCCTGACCGGCCTGTTCGCCATCAGCCCGGCGGCGATCCTCTACGAGAATCACCTCTTCTACACCTACCCGGTGGCCGCGCTGCTCGCGCTCGCGGCGCTCTTCCTGCATCGCTTCGTCGCCACGCGCCGGACGTGGGACGGGCTCGTGTTCTTCACCCTGCTCGCGGCGCTCATCTACCTGCGCAGCGTGTTTCACTGGGCCTGGTTCGCCCTCTTCGCCGGGCTCCTCCTGTATCACCTGCGCGCGGCGCGGAGACGGATCCTGCTCGTGGCCGCCGCGCCCGCCCTGCTCGTCGCCGCACTCTATCTCAAGAACGAGATGCTCTTCGGCACCAGCGTCACGAGCTCCTGGCTGGGGATGAACTTGTCGCGGATGACCATCTTTCGCCTGCCGCAGGAGGAGCGGTCCGCGATGGTGCAGAGCGGCCAGCTCTCCCGGCTGGCGCTGGCCGGCATCTTCCAGAGCGTCGACTTCTACCGCCAGTACTTCCCCTGGGTGCCCCGCGAGCTGACCGGCATCCCGGTGCTCGACGAGGTGCGGAAGCGAAATGGGGAGCTGAACCTCAATCACCTGGCGTACGTCGAGATCTCGAGACGCTTCCTGGACGACGCGCTGCAGGTGATCCGGCTGCGGCCGGGCGTGTACCTCCACTGTCTGCTGCGCACGTACTTCATCTTCTTCGTGCCGGCCAGCGACTACGGCTTTCTCTCGCGCGGGAACCGCGCCGCGATCGGCGGCTGGGAGCGGGTGTTCGACGCCGTGGCCGCGCTGCGCCTCCAGCGGCACGACGTCTACAAGATCGAGGACGAGCGCGCGGTCGACGCGCTCGCGTACTACGAGCACAACGTCCTCAACATGGGATGGTCCCTGGTGCTCGCGTACGGCGTGGCGGTGGGGTACGGCGTGCGCCACGCGCGCGCGGCCTTCCGGCCCGCGCCGGCGGACCTCCCGCAGGTCCTCACCGTCGCCTTCGTCTGGATCACCATCCTCTGGGTGACCGTGCTCGGGAACGCGCTCGAGTACGGCGAGAACAACCGCTTTCGCTTCGACATCGACCCGCTGATCCTGGTGCTGGTGGCGGTGGCGCTGCCCGTGCTGTGGAAGCGCGGCGCCGGGCTGCTCGGGCGGCGCTAGCGCGCGCCCGGCCGCGTGCCGGTGACGGCGAAGAGCCGTTCGAGGAGCTGGTAGGTGAGGCCCCAGATCACGTGCCGATCGGGCTCGCCGACCAGGATGCCCGGGAAGTGACCGAGCCCCCAGCGATAGCGGACCCGGTGCGCCGGATCGAGGAGACTCGCGACCGGCACCCAGAGCGCCTCGCGCACCTCGTGGTTCGGCGTGAGCGGCGGCGAGGCGGCGATGCGATACACGAAGGAGGAGAGGACGAGCGGCGCGACGACGCGGATGCCGGCGTGGAGGTCGTCGAGCCGGCCGAGGACCTCCGCGCCCGTCAGGTCGAGACCCACCTCCTCGCGCGTCTCGCGCTCGGCGGCGGCGCGGGCGTCGGCATCGCCGCCGTGCACGCGGCCGCCGGGAAACGCCATGTGCCCGGACCACGGATCGCCCGCGCGCTGGGCCCGCTCGATGAAGAGCATCTCTTCCCCGGCGGACGACTCGCTGAGCACGATGGCGACTGCCGCGCGGCGGCGCGCCGCGAGCTCACGCGCGGAGTGGGTGGCGAGGGCGCTCCGGATCCCGGCGACGGTCATGCAGACGTCCCGCCCGCCCACCGCTGCGCCCAGGTGTGGAGCGGGCCGAGGGCGCGGAGGAGGGCGGCCCCGCGTCCGGTGAGGCAGTACCCGCCATCGGGGTGGCGCTCGACGAGGCCGGTCGCCCGCAGCTCGGCGAGCCGCTGGTTCAGCACGCTCGGCGACATGGCGTCGCAGCGCTCGCGGAGGCCCCGGAACGAGACCGGATCGCGGCGCAGCTCCCAGAGCACACGCAGCGTCCAGCGCCGCCCGAGGAGGTCGAGCACCGCCATGATCGGCCGCCCGCTCCGCGACCCGCGAACGCGCTTCCCCGGTCGTGGGATGGTCATCTTGCGCCGGCCTGGCGGCGGCGCTACGCTTTCCGTAGCACAATGGGAGGGACCCCGCCATGATGACGCGCGAGCAGATGAAGGCCGTGCACGACCGGCACGTGGCGGCCGAGAACCACCAGGATGCCGAGGCGGCCGCGGCCACCTGTCACCCGGAGGGCTTCATCGAGAACGTGGCGCTCGGCGTGCGCTTCGAGGGCCACGCGCAGATCAAGCTCCAGTACGCGGCGCTGTTCGCCGCCTTCCCCGACACCGAGCTGGCGCAGGAGGGCGAGGCCTTCGGCGACGACGTCCTGGTCGCGTGGGGCATCTTCCGCGGCACCATGCAGGGTGCGTTCTTCGGCGTGCCGGCCACCGGGCGGCGCATCGCGGTCCCCTTCGTCAACGTGATCCCGTTCCGCGACGGCCTCATGGCGGGCGAGCGCGCCTTCTTCGACTTGGCGACGCTCTGCGCCCAGGCCGGCATCCCGCTCGCCGACGTGCGCGCGGGCACGCGCGCGCTCCGTCGCTGAGACCCCACACCGCGCAATTTCCACCTCGGCCCCTGGTGCTCATTCCATCTTCCAGTGGATGGGGACCTTCTCGTTTTTCCATTGACGTCCGTGGTTGCGCCGCGAGACTATCCGGCCTCGACGACTGCCGACACGGAGGTTGGCATGATGAGGTTCCGCAGCGCGTTCGTGCTGGCCGCTCTGATCTCGAGCATCGGCGTCGCGGCGCAGGCGGCGACGGATGAGGATGCGCTCCTCGGCGTCCTCAAGAAGTTCGGCATCGGCCTCACCTCGGCGACCAGCAAGAAACCCTGCCTCTGCTCGGGGGGAAGCTTCGGCGGTCTCGTCGGCCGGCTGGCGGTCTTCAAAACGGGAAGCGGTGGCTACCAATTCGACTGCGGGATGACCGAGTACGACGCCAATGGAAGTGTCATCATGAGCGGGGGGTGCGTCCTCAATGGCGGGTCGCTCACCGTCATAGGCAAGTAGACGGCCGACGCCGGTCGCACACCCTCCAGCGTTGATCAGGGTGTGGGATAGGCGGTAAGGCAGGGCGCGGATGGCCGCCCCGCGCCGCTACAGCGTCGTCGTCGCCAAGGACTACCTCAAGTTCGCGGCGGCGCACTTCATCGCCTATCCGGGTTTCCGCGAGCCGCTGCACGGCCACAACTACCAGGTGTCGGTCCGCGTCGAGGCCGACCTCGGCCCCGACGGCTACGTGCTCGACTTCGGCGTCGTGAAGCGCATCGCCAAGGCGCTCTGCGACGAGCTCGACGAGCGCGTGCTGCTCCCCGAGCGCAGCGATTGCCTCGTCCTGAAGCGGACCGCGGACGCGGTCGAGGCGACGACCGAGGCAGGTCATCGCTTCTGCTTCCCGGCCGCGGACGTGCGCCTGCTGCCGATCGCGCACAGCTCGGCGGAGGAGCTGGCGGCCTACCTGCTGGCGCGCCTCCGTGACGCGCTCCGCGGCGAGGCGGGCGGACGCGGGCTCGCGGCGCTCGAGGTGGGCGTGGCCGAGGCGCCGGGCCAGATCGCCTACTGTCGCGAGACGTGCTGAGAGCGCTCCTCCTGGCGCTCGTCGTCGGCTGCGGTCCCGCGCTGCCCGACCCGCAGGCCCCGGGTGCCCGCGTGCTGCGCGAGCGGTGCGCGGGCTGCCATCGGCTCTACGCGCCCGGGAGCATGACGCTCGCGATGTGGGAGGTGCAGGTGGGCCGCATGCGCGAGGAGTTCGCGCGCCGGGGCCTGCCGTGGCTGGCGCCGGAGGAGGAACACGCGCTGCTCGACTATCTCGCGGCGCACGCGGGGACGTCGTGAGCGGCGGGGACCGATCCGGATCCCCGCCGCCGAATTGCCTACTGCGCCGGCGGACAGGCGCGGACGCAGGAGCGGAACGTCTGCTTGCAGTTCAGGATCGCGGCCTGGGCGGTCGGGTCGGCGCGGAAGGACTCGCGGCACTGATCGCGGCACAGGAAGGCCTTCAGCTGCGCCGCGTCCACGCAGGCAGCGCGCGCCGGGTCGCCCGGCGCCGGGCATGCCATCTTGTCCTGGTCGAGCGTGCTGTCGCAGCCCGCGAGGCACGATCTGAGCGGCGCGAACGCGTTGTCGAGGCAGGTCACGCGGCCGGCGAGGCAGGCCGCGCCGCACGCGGGATCGATGCCGCGGCAGAGGAAGCGCGCGGCGACGAAGTCGTCCTTGCACTGCGAGCGACAGTCGACGAAGTCACCCCTGGCGCGCGCCAGGCACTCGGTATCGACCGCGCGCGCCTGCGAAGCCCCGGCGAGCAGCACGGCGAGTCCGAGGATCACACCCGTTCCCATCCGTCTCATGCACACGTCCTCCTTCTCGGGTTGTCTCCCCAGTACGCCGGCCAGACCCGCGGGAATCAAGCACGAGGAGCTCATGGCATCGCGCCCAGCGTTCGCCCTGCCGGATGCCCCCGCTTGCGTGAGGTGGCGGATGGGCTATGCGCGGACGATAGCCGCTCGTCGCGGCCCCAGAGGAGGACCCAGGGATGAAAGTCTACGATTTCGTCGGCGCCCCGAACCCGAAGAAGCTGCGCGTCTACCTGGCCGAGAAGGGCCTTCGCGTCCCCTTCGAGCCGGTCAACATCGTGACCGGCGACAACCGGAAGCCCGAGTTCCTGAAGAAGAACCCGATGGGCGGGCTCCCCGTGCTCGAGCTCGACGATGGCAGCTGCCTCAGCGAGTCGCTCGCCATCATCGAGTACCTGGAGGAGCTGAACCCGAACCCGCCCATGATCGGGACCAACCCGGGCGCGCGCGCCCGGGTGCGCGAGCTGGAGCGCATCGCCGACCTCTCGATCCTGGGCGCCGTCGGCGCGTACTTCCAGAACACGCATCCGTTCATGGCGCAGCGGTTCAAGCAGTCGCCCGACGCGGCCGAGAACGCGAAGGCGCGCATCGCCACCGGGCTCAAGGTGCTCGACGCCGCGATCGGGAGCAAGCCCTTCGTCGCGGGTGAGCGGCCGACCATCGCGGACTGCACGCTGCTGGCGGCCCTCGAGTTCGCCGAGTTCGCGCAGGCGCCGATCGATCCCGAGTGCAAGAACGTGGCGCGCTGGTACAGGGCGTTCAAGGAGCGGCCGAGCGCTCAGGCGTAGGGCCAGGACGCCGGCCGGCGGCGGCACGCCGCGAGGGCGGAGTCGCGGACGCGATGATCAAGCTCGATCACCTTGCCATCGTCGTTCGCGACTACCGCATCTCCCGCGACTGGTACGTCGGTACCCTGGGGCTGAAGGTCGAGTTCGAGATCCCGGAGCGCTCGACGGCGGCGCTCCAGGACGATTCGGGTCTGACCCTGTTCGTCGGCGAATCCGGCGACGAGGAGCCCGCCGGTCGCTCCACGACGCTCTACTTCCAGGTCGACGACGTTGACGCCAGGCACCGCGATCTGAGCACGCGGGGCGTGGCGGTCGTGCACGAGCCGAGGAAGGAGTACTGGGGCTACGGGATCGAGCTGCTCGACCCCGACGGGCATGTCGTGCGGCTCTGGGACGAAGCGTCGATGCGCGAGAAGGGCCGTGGGTAGACGATGGAGATCCGGCCTGCGACCAGGACCATCGACGAGTCCCGTGCCGAGTTCGCGGAGAGGCTCCGCCAGACGGCCGGTCTCCGCTCGGCGGCGCTCGTGCGCGCGTTCGCGACCGTCCCGCGGGAACGCTACCTCGGCCCCGGGCCGTGGAAGATCCTGGTGCTCGCTGACCTGCTGACCTACCGCGACACGCCCGACGCCGACCCTCGCCATCTCTACCACAATGTCGTCGTGGCGCTCGATGCGTCCCGGCGCCTGAACAACGGAGAGCCCGCCGCGCTGGCGCGTTGGCTGGACGCACTCGACCTGGCCCCCGGCGAACGCCTCCTGCACGTCGGCTGTGGCGTCGGGTACTACACGGCCGTTGCTGCCGAAGCCGTGTCCCCGGGCGGCAGCGTGGTCGGCGTGGAGATCGATCCCGAGCTCGCGGCGCGCGCCCGCCGGAACCTGGTGCCGTACTCGAACGCGACGGTCGCCTGCCGGGACGGCAGCGGCCCGGTCCCCGACGCGTTCGACGCCATCTTCGTGAACGCCGGCGCCACGCAGGTCGAGCCGGGCTGGATCGATCAGCTCCGACCCGGGGGCCGCCTGCTCGTCCCGCTGACGGTCGACGTTCCCGGCATGGAGGCCGGCTTCGGCCAGATGCTCCTCGTCACGCGGTCCACGACCGTGCTGAATGGCCGCTTTGTGTCGCCGGTCGGGATCTATCACTGTGCGGGGGCCAGGACCCGGGAGGGCGAGGAATTGCTCCGACAGGCCTACGCGCGCGGCGACGAGGACACCATTCGCAGAGTGCGACGCGACGAGCATCGTCCGGATGACGGATGCTGGCTGCACGGGCAGCACTCCTGTCTCTCACGTCTCGGCGGCGAGGAAGGTTCGGCGACGTGACCGAGGTTCCCCTCTACATCGTGGATGCCTTCACCGCGGCGGCGTTCGGAGGAAACCCCGCCGCCGTGTGCGTCCTCGCCCGCGACCTTCCCGACGCTGCCATGCAGGCGATCGCGGCCGAGATGAAGCACTCGGAGACGGCGTTCGCGCGGCCGCTCGACGGTCCACCGGAACGCGCGAGCCGCTTCTCGCTGCGCTGGTTCACGCCGGAGGTCGAGGTGCCACTCTGCGGGCACGCGACCCTCGCGACGGCCGCCGTGCTCTTCGCCGAGCTCGGAAATCCAGCGCGCCAGCTCCACTTCGAGACCCGGGGCGGCCGCCTGGCCGCGGGGCGGGAGGGCGCCCGGATCGGGCTCGACTTCCCGGCCGCGAATTCGGAGCCGGCCACGGTCGCTCCCGCGATCCTGGATGCCCTCGGAGCGGACGGCGTCGAGGCCGCCTGCCGGGTCCGCAACGGCCGGAGCCTGCTGCTGCACCTCGGCGACGAGCGGCGGGTCCGCGACCTCGCGCCCGACTTCGCCCGCCTGCGCGCCGCGCGCGGGGAAGCGTCCTTCGTCGGCGTGATCGTGACTGCGGCCGGATCGGACGGCTACGACTTCGTGTCCCGCTTCTTCGCGCCGTGGGTCGGCGTCGACGAGGATCCCGTCACCGGCTCGGCGCACTGTGCGCTCGGGCCGTACTGGGCGGGTCTCACCGGGAAGCGCGAGATGCGCGCCTACCAGGCGTCCCCGCGGGGCGGCGAGATGACCGTGCGCCTGCGAGAAGACCGCGTCGACCTGGTGGGCGAGGCGGTGGTCGTGGCGGCGGCGAGGTTGCGGCTGCCATGAAGATCGTGGCGGTCAGCGTCGGCCCGCCGCGGGAGGTCGAGTGGCGTGGCCGGTCGGTCCGGACGTCGATCTTCAAGCAGCCCGTGTCCCGCCGCATGCACGTCGGCCAGCTGAACATCGAGGGTGATGAGCAATCGGATCTGTCCGTCCATGGCGGGCCGGACAAGGCGGTGTACGCGTACCCGGCGGAGCACTACGTCTTCTGGCGTGAGGAGCTGCCCGACGCCGAGCTGCCCTGGGGCGCGTTCGGGGAGAACCTCACCACCGATGGGTTGCTCGAAGATCGGATCTTCATCGGTGATCGGTACCGGGTCGGCACGGCGGAGCTCGTGGTCACCCAGCCGCGCATGCCCTGCTACAAGCTCGGTATTCGCTTCGGGGACCCGGGGATGATCCGGCGCTTCCTCGAGAGCGGTCGGAGCGGCTTCTACTTCCGCGTCGCGAGAGAAGGCGAGCTCGGGGTCGGGGAGGTCATCGAGCAGCTGGCCCGGGACGACGGCGGCCTGACGGTCGCGGACGTCGTGCGCCTCTACGCCATGGACGCCGGCAGTCAACCGCTCCTGGAACGCGCCAGCGAGCACCCGTCCCTGCCCGCGGCATGGCGTGACTACTTCCGGAAGCGTCTCTGGGCGCCGGATGCCTAGGGAATCGCCCCGCGCTCCTTGAGCCCCGCGATCGCCTCCCAGTCGTAGGCGAGCTCGAGCAGGATCTCCTCGGTGTGCTGGCCGACCTCGGGCACCGGCCCGGCGGGACGCCAGCGGTCGACGGAGAAGTCGACGGGCGAGGCGACGCCGGGAATCTGCGTGCCGTCGGTCTGCGGGACGTCGACGAAGGCGCCGGCGGCGATGGCCTGCGGGTCGCGGATGACGTCCTCGGTGGTCTGCACCGGCGCCCACCACATTCCCGCGCGGTCGAAGATGGAGCCCCACTCGGCGAGGGAGCGGCTGGCGAAGATCTCGTCCAGCAAACCGACCAGCTCGGCGCAGTTCTCCCGCCGCGCCCGCATGTTCGCGAAGCGCGGGTCCTCGAGCCATTCGGGGCGCTCGACCGCGCGCACGAGGTCCGGCCAGTGGCGCTGGCCCTGGAGGCCGAGGAGCCAGAACCAGCGCCCGTCCCCGGCGCGGTAGCTGTCGATCACCGGGTTGGGCGTCGCGGTCCGGGTCATGGGCGTGGCCGGTATGCCGAGGCGGAGCGTCGCGCTCGTGTCCCAGCCGAGGACGAACACGCCGACGCGCAGGAGCGAGGTGGTCACCATCTGCCCCTGGCCTCTGCGCTCGCGTGCGAGGAGGGCGGCCGCGATGCCGCCCGCGAGCGTCATCCCGGCCACGTGATCCCCCATGGCGCCGCGCTGGAAGGGCGGATCGGTCCCCGGCGCCGTCAGCGCCGCGGCGATCCCGGCGCGCGACCAGAAGGCGCCGATGTCGTACGCGGGACGGTCGCGGTCGGGGCCGGCCTCGCCGTACCCCGTGACCCTCCCGTAGACGAGCCGCGGGTTCCGCGCACGGAGCCGGGCGTCGTCCAGGCCGAAGGAGTCGAGGATCTCCGGCCGCACGTTGGTCACGAAGACGTCGGCGCGCTCGATCAGCTGCTCGGCGATGCGTCGGCCCTCCGCGGTGCGGAGGTTCACGGCGATGCTCCGCTTGCCGCGGTTGTCCAGCTCGAAGGGCGGGTTGGCCGGCAGCTCGGCGCCCGCGGCGACCACGTAGAGTCCCCGGAACGGATCGCCGTCGGGGGGCTCGATCTTGATCACCGCGGCGCCCCAGTCGGCGAGCACGGCGCCTGCCGACGGGCCGGCCACCCAGAGGCCGAGCTCGACCACCCGGACGCCCGCCATCGGTCCCGGCATCAGGTCGCCTCGGCGCGGAGCGCTTCGACCTCCGCCACCTGCTTGGGCGCGGCCGCGGAGAGCACCTCCCGCCCCTCGTCGGTCACCAGCACGTCGTCCTCGATGCGGATGCCGACCCCGCGGTAGGGCGGGGGCACGTCCTCGGCGCCCGCCGGGATGTAGAGGCCCGGCTCGACGGTCAGCACCATGCCCGGCTCGAGGGCGCGCGGCGCGCCGTCCTCGGCGTAGCGGCCGACGTCGTGCACGTCGCGCCCGAGCCAGTGGCTCGTGCGGTGCATGTAGAAGCGCTTGTAGGTCTCCTTCTCGATGACCTCGTCGACCGAGCCCGCGAGCACGCCGTGCGCGATGAGCGCCTCGGCGAGCACGCGGAGCGCCGTCCCGTGCACCGCCTCGAGCGTCGTCCGGGGGCGTACCGCGGCGATCGCGGCCAGCTGCGCCGCCAGCACCGCCTCGTAGAGGTCGCGCTGCGCGGGGGTGTAGCGCCGGCCGGTGGGCATCGTGCGGGTCACGTCGGCGCAGTAGCCGTCGCGCTCCGCGCCCGCGTCGATGAGGAGCAGCTCGTCCTCGCGGAGCGGGCGGTCGTTGTCGGTGTAGTGGAGCACGGTGGCGTTCGCGCCCGCGGCGACGATCGACGGGTAGGCCGGCCCGGTCGCGCCGCGGCGGCGGAAGGTGAAATCGATGAGCGCCTCGATCTCGTACTCGTACATGCCCGGGCGCGCGGCGCGCATCGCCTCGCGGTGCGCCTCGCACGCGATCGCGATCGCCTGGCGCATGCGGGCGAGCTCGTCGGGCTCCTTGCGGAGCCGCATCTCGTGCAGGATGTCACCCGGCTCGCGGATGGTCGTCGGGCCCGTGCCGGTGCGGGGGCGCATCTCCTGCGCGCGGCGGATGAGCGCCATCAGGCGCAGCACCAGCGGGTCGTCGCGCAGCACCGTGTGCCACGCCTGCGGCGCCTTCTCGAGGAAGCGGGGCAGGATCTGCTCGAGCTCGTCGAGCTTGAAGGCGGCGTCGGCCCCGTAGCGCTCGACGGCCCCCTCGACGCCGGCGCGTGCCCCCACCCACTGCTCGCGCTCGGGGTCGCGGGGGCGGACGAAGAGGACGAAGCGCTCCTTGGCCTCGGGTGCCAGGACGCACACCGCCTCGGGCTCGGGGAAGCCGGTCACGTAGGCGAAGTCGCTGTCCTGGCGGTAGGGGTAGAGGATGTCGGCGGTACGTGGCCGCTCGGGCGCGGCGGCGAGCAGCAGCACGCCGCCGCCCATCTTCTCCATGATGCGCGCCCGGCGCGCGGCGAGGCGCGCCAGCTCGTCGGTGGAGAGGGCCATCCTCTCCTAACTAACATGCGCGGCGCCCGATGACACACCTTGGGCAGCAGGCTGGCCTACGACCTCCGCGCGCGCAGCGCGCGGCCGAGCGCCAGCGAGCGGGGAGTGAGGACCCGGCGGGCTCCGCCCGCCGGGGCGAGGGGCGGGACGCCCCTCGCTGAGTCAAGGCAGCACCTGCTGGAAGGGCTTCACCTCAACCCGGTTGAAGATGCCCTCGGTGACGTAGGGATCGCGCGCCACCAGCGCCCAGGCCTCGGCGAGCGAGTCGGCCTCGAGGATGATCAGGCTCCCGGTGCGGTCGAGGAGCGGGCCGGCGATGCGGATGCGGCCGGCGCGCGCCAGCGGGTCCAGGTGCGCAAGGTGCGCCGGGCGCACCTGCGGGCGCTTCTCGCGCGCGTCGGGGGCGTCGCGGCCGATGATCACGAAGAGCATGGGGCACCTCCTTGCGTGGCTCGGAGAGCGCCATCTATCCTCGGTCCCCGATGGCCGACAACCCGCCGCACTCGCACCTGATCAGCTTCCCGGAGGCGCTGGAGGCGCTCTTCGCGCGCATGGGCGAGCTGAAGGTGGTCCTCGGTCCCGCGGCGGCGCCCGGCGTGGACGAGGTCCAGCGGCATCTGCGCGAGGGTCTCGCGGCGCGCGAGCGGGGCGACGTCGGCACCGCGGTCGCGAAGATCACGCGCGCGATGGATCTCGTGGCCGCGCTCGCCGCGCAGGCCGACCCCGCGGAGGGCGCCGTGATGCGGGCCATGGCCGAGCGCTTCCGGCAGGCCGTGGCGCGCGGCGCGCTCGGCGACGCGAAGGAGACGGCCGACGTGATGCGCGAGCGCCCGGGCAGCGTGCTCACACCGAAAAAGCCTCGCTTATTCGCAGTGCTTCCGGCGTAAATTTTTCTTGCCAAACCCCGGCAGGACGGGGTATCACCCGGTCAGCACA
>JACXTT010010920.1_pt1 | contig 12192 bp, 10 predicted proteins | sample 9270951 | NCBI WGS metagenome assembly JACXTT01 (sample SAMN15532306, study PRJNA645909) | rock metagenome | isolation source: weathered quartz diorite | place: Puerto Rico | collected 2017-06-21 | reverse complement strand
TTTGGTTTTCCCCCGTTTAAAATTTAATTCCCGGGGCCTCTGGCGTAAGGCCGTTTCCGAGGCGCGTTCTGCTTTCGGCTGCCAACGAAATAGAGCCGCCTCAGGGCTCTTCCGGTGATATCTGTTGCATCTTGCAGGACTTCGGCATAACGATCAGCGAGGCTGTGAAAGATCAGGTTCGCCATTTCCGCAGCCTGCCCAGGCCCTTCAGGGATCGGTGCGTTACCGGCACTCTTCAGTTGTGCATTGATCCGTGCGGGCATGTCGCCGGGCAGCAGCAGATCAGGCTCATCCACATCGAGCAAATCGTCAGGAGCTTCGAGATCCTGGCATGCCGTGACGAGTTGCTCGACTGTCCAAGCCTGGCCTTGCAGCCGCCACTGCTCGATACATTGGCGCAGCAGCCACATGCCGTTTACGTTTTTCAAGAAATAAATCTTGCCGCCGACTCCGCCCTCGTTGCTGAAGTTTGCGCTTCGTGCATCTTCGGAGACGCAGGGAGTATCAAGAACGCAACCCACGAGCGACCAGGTTCCGGAGCTGATGAAGCCCCAGTCCTCTCCCTGCCCGGGAATGCCCGCAATCGCCGAAGCTGTATCGTGACAGGCTGGCGCAATCAATCTTGTTTCGTGGAATTCCGGCAGGGAAGCCAGTGGGCCTTGCAGCCGGCCAATGTCAGTTCCCGGCCTCACTAGAGGAGGGGCGACACTTAGCTCCAGACCGGCGGAAATAAAGACTTCCGGACACCAGACCTGGTCCTTTACGCCGAGGAGTTGCGTATGCGTGGCATTGGTGTACTCGGAGACGCGCCTGCCGCCGAGCCAGTGCATCACGAACTCCGGCACATTCACCCACGGCAAACTTTGTTCCGTGTCGCGATCCGCCGACAACTGGTAGAGGGTATTCAGAGCAAGAATCTGAACTCCGGTAAGCTCATAAAGCCGCTCCGGAGAAATTCGCGAATGCACTCGCGCCATCGCTTCCACGGTGCGTTCATCACGATAACAAAAGGGATTGCCAATCGGTTTGCTGTCTGGCGCCAGGCGCACATAGTCCACAGCCCAGCCGTCCACACCGATCGCGGCAATTCCTTCGGGAGCGAGTTGTGCACATGCGCGCAGCCCGTCTTCGACGCCCTTGCAGATGGCGCTAATGTCCCAATGAAGGCCGGTTCCGTCGTCCGCGGCAGAATTCGGGAAACGGTGGACGAGCCGAATTTCCGGCTGACCGTCCGCCCAACGTAGCAGGGAAACGCGGCAACTTTCCGCGCCCAAGTCCACAGCGGCTAGAGCCCGTTCTTTTGGTGAAAGCGTCTGTGATCCCGATTTGCCGTCCGCGGCTGCACTGCCGTCACTTGCACCGGCACCCTGATCCTGCGGAACAGCATTCATCGCAGGAAAGCCTCGGTCAGTCCGCCGTCTACCGGAACGATGTGGCCGCTGGTACAAGGCGACTTCGGTCCGGCCAGAAAAAGAATGGCTTCGGCGCAGTCTTTTGGGTCAATCGGGCGATGGGTGAGCGTGCGATTGGCATAAAACTCGGCTAGCAAAGTCCGCAGTTGCTCATCGCTGGCGCTTTCCTCGTAGGGAATCTGATACTTCTTGAGCGACGCGATCACCCGGTCACGCGGGAACATGGTTGATCCCTTAATCACTGTAGCCGGGCTGATCCCGTTCACCCGAATCTTCGGCGCCAACGAAATTGCCAGTTCGCGCACCAGATGACTGAGCGCTGCCTTGCTCACGTCGTAGGCCTCGCTGCCTCGCTTGGCGACCACGGCGTTGGCGGAACTGGTCAGCACGATGGAGGCGTCAAGATTCTGGTCGCGCAATATGCGTGCCGCTTCGTCGGCTAAGAGATAGTTGGCGGTGACGTTCACATCCAGCGTCACGCCCCACTGTTCGTCACTGATGTTTCCGTCCGCAGAGGACGGGAACAGCGCCGCGGTGTTGATCAGCACATCCAGTCCGCCGTAAGCTGCAACCAGATCACGCAAACTCTGCCGGATGACGTCGCGGCGGCGAATGTCTACCGATACCGCCACGCTGCCTTCCTTACCTGCGATCGCCTTGGCTTCCTCGGCCACTTCCTTGGCCGCTTCACCATCGCGGTCCGCGACCACCACATGCGCTCCGCGTTCGGCCGCGAGCAGCGCGGCTTCGCGGCCAATCCCGCTACCGCCACCAACAATCAGGACCACCCGCCGGCTCAATTCTTTTTCCGGAGGCTGCCGCCGGATCTTGGCTTCCTCCAGCTGCCAGTATTCGATCCGAAACGCCTCGGACGGGGGCAGCGCCACGTAATTCGAATGCACCGTAAACGCACTGGTCGGGGCGGCAGGCCCCGCTTGGGGCAATATCGACGGCGCACTCCCGTCCCCCAAGGAAGTGGCGCCTTCCATGACGTGAATCGCATTGGTATAAAACTCTCCCGTCAGCCGGGCTTCCGTCTTGCTCTTGCCAAGGCTGAACATGCCGATGCCGGGAATCAGCACGACCGTGGGATTTGCGTCCCGCATGGGCGGAGAATCGGGTTGCGCAAACGAGTTGTAATACTCCGCATATTCCTTGCGGTAGGTCTGCAGCGCTGAATCGATCTGTTCGCGCAGCCCCGGCGCACTGGCGCCCGGCTGACAGGGAACAAACAGCGGCCGGACCTTGGTGCGAATAAAGTGGTCGGGACAGCTTGTCCCCAGGTGGGCGAGCGGTTCTGCCTCGCGCGAATTCACAAAGCGAAGCACTTCGGGGAGATCGCTGAAGTTGCCAATCGAACGCCGGACGCTGGAAACCCGGCCGCGCAGGAAGGGAAAAATATCCAGCGCGAGATCGCGGCGATTTTGCAACGCCTCGCACTGCGCGCCGCCGAACAGCCCGGCGCCCCTCTGTTCGACGTGATCCACCACAAATTGTCCGAGCTGATCGATTATCGAAATCGTATTTTCGTAGCACTCCTCCTGCGTGTTTCCCCAGGTGAACAGGCCGTGGCCCCCCAGCACCACGCCGTCGCAGTTCGGGCTCTCCTGCACCGCGCGGCGCAGCATCATGGCCAGTTCGAAGCCGGGGCGCTGCCATGGCACCCAAACCAGATGGTGCTCAAACCGGCGATTGAATTCCTCCATCTTTTCCCGGCCGTTTGCGGACGCCGCCAGCGCGATCCCCCAATCCGGATGCAAGTGGTCGATGTGAGGGTAGGGCAGGAATCCGTGCAGTGGCGTGTCAATCGAGGCTGCGACTATGCTCTTGCCGAAAGCGCACAGCGGATACATCTCGACCATTTCGTCTTCAAATTCGGCGCCGCGATAGAGGTTTTCCAGCCCGTGCAGCTTTTCCGAATACAGCGCTGCCAGCCCCGCGACCTTGATGCTGCCCAGATCGCCGCCGCTACCCTTGATCCACAAGACCTCCTCTTTCTTTCCGCTGAGGGGATCGGTTTGCAGAATCTTCGAACTGGTATTTCCTCCACCGAAGTTGGTGATGCGAAGGTCAGACCCCAAAAGGTTCGAGCGGTAGCGCAGCAACTCCGGTTCGTCCAGACCGCGGGCCACTTTCTCGTCCCAACGGTCTTCCAAATAACGTAGCGTTGTCTTGAGCTTCATGAGAGTTTCAACCTAAAGAGAATCCGATTGCGGTTACCCCGGCCGGGCCGGGCGACCCCAGTCTATGGCTGGGCAGCAAGCATGATACGTCCCGAGATGCAATAGGGCAACAGTTTCTTATTAGAAATTCGGACGCCTTACACTACCTGGGCGCGGACAGTTTGGCGCGCCTGGGAAGCGGTCACCAGCTTGTGTTCAACATAGTTATAGGGGGCTACCCGCTGCCCTCCCAGGATCGCCAGGCCAAGGTGAATCAAGCGGGGGCCATACGTCTGAGCTTCATGAGAAACCGACCCGATCAGCGGGCTATCTTCCTCACCCATCTCCTCGAGCGCCTCCGGGATGCAGTCCTGGCCGACAATGGCGACATGTTTCTTGCGCTTGGCCTCTCTCACCGCCTGCACCGCTCCCAGCGCGCTGGTGTCAGTCGCCGCCGCGATCAGGATTCCCCGGTCCCGGGGATGACGGCGCAGGAAATCGAGCACCAGACGGTAACTCTTCTCTCGCATACCTCGTCCGTCCAATTGCAGCAGACGGTCGTTGGAAATGTCCGGCAGGGCGGAACGGATTCCTTCAAATGCTCCGGTGACGCGGCTCTGCACCAGGGGGCCTGCCTCCTCGATGTCGAGTCCCAGAGCCCAGGACACTTTGCCATTCCATTGTTTCTTCGCGTGTTGTGCCAGGAATTCACCGGCTTCAAATCCCACCCGGTAGTTATTCACCCCAAAAAAAACCGCATGAGGATGGGGAATATCAACCGCAATCAGCGGAATTTGGCTTTCGGCGATCTTGTCCGCGATCACAGGCGCGACTCGCTGATCGATCTGGAACTCGATCACCAGATCCACGCGGTTGGCGACAAATTCATCGGCGTTTCGCACCGCAGTGGGGCCATCGTAGCGATTGTCGAGCACCATCAAATCCACGCCGGCCGCAGCCGCCGCCTCTTTGAGGCTGTCAGCTACGGCTTCGGAAAAAGGCATTTCGGTGGATTCGCCGCCAAAACCAAACCGGGCTTTCCTGGGCCAGGTCATCAGCCGGTAGAGTCCGTCCTGCGACTGGGCCAGGTACCCGCGATGGACAAAAGTCTTCAGAATGCGATAAACGGTAGTCTTGGAGATGTTGGTCCGCTGGTAGATGGCCTCCAGGCTGAGCGGACCGTGCTCATTCTGCAGCAATTCAAGGATGTCGAGCGCCTTTGAGAGCACCGGGATCAGATAAAGCCGTTTGGGAGAAGATCTGGTCAAATTTGCTCCGACTCGTCAACCAAGGCGCCGACTACCCAAAAGAATATAGCTTGGACGCTCGGGTTTGTCCTAAAGCGTGGATGTGCTCCGGCGCGGCAAATGCGAAAGCGATCGTCCGCTCGCGCCTACGGCAGCGTCACCACCGCCACTGACAGTCCGTTAAGCGTGAGCGTCTCGCCCGCCAGCTTTGTCGACGCTGGCTGATCAAATGCCGTAGTCTGATCCACGTAGTCTTCGAGACCGCCGGCGGCGCCGGGTATCGTAATGTCGAATGGACGGTCACGTTTGTTCACCAGCAGAATTCGCCGCTTGCCGTCAGGTTTTACCACCGCGAGGGAATAGAGATGCGGAGCCGCAGCGGAATCAAACGGCTCCGTTTCCACCAGCTTGTCACCCGGCGCAAAGTTATCGTGCAGGAGCTTCCATACCCAAAGCCGCGCGTTCGGCTTGCCCGTATTCCAATCCACCATTGAGACCGAGGGAAATTGGGTTGGGTAGCCAACCAGTTGGGACTCGCCAGCCACATCCACACCCATGTGGGTGAGTTCGCCGAAGATATAGGCGTACATGGCGCACGTGAGGTTCCAGTAGGAGTTGGGAATCGGCTGAGTCACGTGACCCGGCTGGTCTTGCGTCAAGTCATCCGCAGAGATCGCCCCCAACTCGTCAACCGTTGTTTTCGTCTCCGGGGAAAGTCTTTTTCTGATTGTCTCTATATAGCGCACGGTGTTGAGGAATCCGTCCGCTTGGGCAAAAAATGTGTACTGCTGGATTGTCGGATCTTGATCGGCAGTGGGAATTGCATAGAAATGATAAGAAATGAAATCCAGTGGAATACCGCGCTTGTGATTCTTGTGATTGAGAAAGTATTCGAACTGCTCCGGATGCTGCGAGGGAGCGGCCAAAGCCAGGCCCACGAACTTGGTTTCCGGCGCGACACGCCGGATGGACTCGACCACCGAGTCATAAATCTTGGTATATAGCTCAGGGGACATGTGGTGCTCGAACTCAATCTCGTTGAGCACTTCCCAATAAGGAATGGAGTAGTGATAACCGGACTCATGCCGCTTGCCGGCTTCGTCGGTAAATCCTCCCTGTGTGTACCACGCGAACAGGCGGCCATAGTAGTCGCCTATTTCTTTCATGCTGGGATCGCGGGGTTCGTTGCCCTGCGTGTACTCCCAAACGGGTTGGTCGGGATCGGCGGGGTAAGTCACCGGCTTGTCGGTCTTGAACATCCATGCCGGAATCGTGCTGAAGTTCAGAATCACGGAATGGCCTTGGGTGGACTCGAGAAAATCAATGGTCATGGGATCGATCAGGGAGAAGTCCCATGAAGTCTTGCCGTCCGCCGGCGGCTCCAGTTCCGCAATGCCGAGCCTGGGATAGGGCAACCAGGGAACATAGCGGACGTAGTCGGCCTGCAGATCGTGCAGCGACTTGAAGACATTGTCGTGGATCGGCGTTCCGCGCCGCAGCGGAGGGTTAACCACCACTTGCAGTGTTGCAGTGGTCTTGGAGACGCCAGTGACTTTATCCCAATGGATGGTGGCCTTGGTAGTCTGGTCTTTGTTGGTCTCTTGGGCAAGAGAGGCCAGGCCTGCCAGAGTGCAGAAAAGCGTTGCCAACAATAACGCACGCCGGTAGGGTCCATTCATGAGAATCCTCCGTTTAGCAGCATTGTGCTGGTATCCCTGCAAGAATTCAATAGGAAAATAAACTTACTATTGACAAAGGGCGAGGCAGAAGACTACAGTTCAGCGCTTTGGAGCGAGCAGGATCCTCGCCAGCCAGTACTCCCCAATGCATAAGCCCAGGTCACACGTCGAACTGAAGATTGGGCTGTTCGGAATCGGTCTGGATGCGTATTGGCCGCAGTTCCCCGGCCTGGAAGATCGCCTCAAGGGATACGTCCAGCAAGTCGCCCATCGGCTCGAAAACGCGGGTGCCCAGGTCGTGAACCTGGGCCTCATCGACACTCCCGAAAAAGCTCAAGCCGCGGGCCATCAGTTCCGCCAAGTTGACGTTGACCTCATCTTTCTCCATGTCACCACCTACGCGCTCTCCTCGACCGTGCTGCCGGTGGTCCGCCGGGCCAAGGTTCCCGTAATCATCCTTAATCTCTCTCCGTCCGCTGCCATTAATTACGACTGGTTCAACGGCCTGGGCGACCGTACCAAGATGACGGGCGAATGGCTGGCCTACTGCCAGGCTTGTCCGGTGCCGGAAATCGCGAACGTTTTCAACCGCTGCCGGATTCCTTTTTTTCAGGTTACAGGGATGCTCGAAAACGACCCGGTCGCCTGGAGCGAAATCTCTGACTGGGTGGACGCCGCGCGGGTCGCTCACACCATGGAGCACAATCGATTGGGTGTGATGGGACACTACTACGGCGGAATGCTCGACATCTATTCCGACCTTACCCAGCAATGCGCGTACCTCGGCGGGCACATCGAAGTCGTGGAAGTCGATGAACTGGCGGCCCTACGTCGGCAAGTGTCCGAGGCTGAAATAAAGCAGCGTGTCGCAGGTTTCCGCCAGAGCTTCGATGTCCAGCCCGATTGCCCGGCTGAGGAGCTGGACCGCGCGGCCCGCACGTCGGTGGCGTTAGATCGACTCGTTGACATTCACAAGCTGGGCTCTCTCGCCTACTACTACCAGGGAACGGGGAACCGGGAAAACGAAGATGCCATCAGCTCGATCATCCTGGGCACGAGCCTGTTGACGGCGCGCGGCGTTCCGGTAGCTGGTGAATACGAAATCAAAAACGCCCAGGCCATGAAAATCATGGACAGCTTCGGCGCAGGCGGCTCTTTCACCGAATACCACGCCGCCGACTTCGATGATGACGTCCTGCTGATGGGACACGATGGTCCCGGCCACATCGCAATTGCCGAAGGCAAGACGAAGGTTCGCCCGCTGAAGGTTTATCACGGCAAAGTGGGCCGGGGATTGTCGGTGGAGATGTCAGTCAAGCACGGTCCCGTGACGCTGCTGTCGGTGATTCAGACCGTCGATGGAAAATTGAAACTGTTGATGGCGGAAGGCGAATCTGTGCCTGGACCGATTCTCGAGATCGGAAACACGAACAGCCGCTACCGGTTCTCTATTGGCGCCAGAAATTTCATGAACGAATGGAACGTGCATGGCCCCGCGCACCATTGCGCGGTAGGCGTGGGACACATCGCGGGCAAGCTGAAAAAATTGGGCGCTTTGACCGGCATCGAGTGCATCCGCGTATGCTGAGGCCGGGGAAACTCAGATCCCGAGGGTGAGATGAATCCAAATCCGGCAATTGGCGTAATTTATCACTGGCTGGGCGGTCTGGCCTCCGGCAGTTTCTATGTCCCGTACCGCGGCGTGAAGCGATGGGCATGGGAAACATTCTGGCTCACCGGCGGCTTCTTCAGCTGGATTATCGCCCCCTGGTTCTTCGGTCTGCTGATGACCAGGGACCTGCCGGCGGTTCTGCACGAAACTCCCGCAACGGTTCTTTTCTGGACATTCTTCTTCGGGCTGCTCTGGGGGGTTGGCGGTCTCACCTTTGGCCTGACCATGCGGTATCTGGGATTGTCGCTGGGGATGGCGGTTGTGCTTGGCCTCTGCGCTGCTTTCGGAACTCTGATCCCCCCAATTTTTCGCGGCGAATTTATGTCCCAGGTGGTCGGCACGACATCGGGAAGAGTCATTCTTCTGGGTATTTTCGTTTGCCTGTTGGGCATCGCGGCCGCCGGTGTGGCGGGCATTTATAAAGAGCGCAACATGTCACCGGAGCAGCAGAGAGAAACCATCAAGGAATTCGACTTGAAGAAGGGTGTTGGCGTGGCCACGCTTTCCGGCGTAATGAGCGCCTGCTTCGCCTACGGACTGGCCGCCGGAGACCCCATCAAAACGCTCACCATGAAGCACGGCACACCTGACCTGTGGCAGGGCCTGCCGGTGCTGGTCGTAGTCCTGATCGGAGGCTTCACTACCAATTTCATCTGGTGCCTGATTCTCAACATCCGGAACAAGACCGGCTATCAATACTTTACTTCGATCTCGCGCGAGCCTGATGGGACTGGCCACCCTGAAGACGAGACCATCATCGAGACCGCGCTCGACGCCCCCAGCCGGGAAGTGGTGGAGCACATGACACCCGCCAGAACAGAGCTTCGGGCACGAACCTCCGCGGCAGTAGCAGATGTTCCGACGTCAAGAATTCTGACTCCGAGTAGGGAAGGCGGCGCACGAGTACCCATGCTCACAAATTACTTCCTCTGCGCGCTGGCCGGCACGACCTGGTACTTCCAGTTCTTCTTCTACACCATGGGCGAGACCCAGATGGGCCGCTACAAATTTTCCAGCTGGACCCTGCACATGGCCAGCATCATCATCTTCAGCAGCCTCTGGGGAATCGGCTTAAAGGAATGGAAGGGCGCCGGCGTTCCGGCAGGCCGCATGCTGGCTCTGGCCCTGGCCCTGCTGGTGGGCTCGACGGTCATCGTAGGCTACGGAAATTATCTCGGGCTGGTGCGCTAGCCTCGGTAATTCCCGGCTCCACTGCCTCGGTGCCCGGGACAAGTCGGTCCGCCGCAGGTAGCGGATAGTACGGATGCTTGTTCAAAATTGTCATTCCGAAGCGCAGCAGTATCGCGCGAGGAATCTGCTGTGTTGCTGGCAGGAGCAGATTCCTCGCCGATAAACCGGCTCGGAAAGACAAAGGTTAAGAATGCACTACCCGAGCACGACGCAAGTTGCCAAGGCCTAAATCATCAATTAAGCTTGATTTTCCGCAGCTTACCATCCAAGCCGGGATGGCGGAACTGGCAGACGCAGCGGACTCAAAATCCGCCGGGCTTCGGCCCTTGGGGGTTCAACTCCCCCTCCCGGCACCAGCACTTGTCGCCCACGTTGGCTTAAACCCTCTACCAGTTGGTGATCGACCCATCCGGCCGGAAGTAGGTTTGGGCGCGAGCCGTGACCGGTTCTGTGATTTCGGCAATCTGCGTGAGCTGCTTGAAGTCGAGCTCAACGCCCAGGCCCGGCCGTTCGTTGGGGTATAGCTTTCCGTTCTTGAAGTCCAGGCACACGGGCACGTGGGGTAAGGTGCGGCCCTGGTAGTTGTACTCCATGAGGACCGGCGCCGAGAAAGTGCCCAGGCTGTTGACCAGGGCCGCCGTTGCGATGGGTCCGGTGAAGTGCGGAGCGATACCTACAAAATGGGTTTCGCAGATGGCGGCAATCTTCATCATTTCAGTAATGCCGCCGACGTTCGGCAGGGTGGCGCGGACAAAATCGATATCGTGATCTTCCACCAGTTTGTTGAAGTCCCACCGGTTGCCCCACTCTTCGCCAGCCGCCAAAGGAACGTTGACCTTTTTTGCGCAAGATCGGAAGGTCTTGCAAGAAGGCTTCCGTGCGAACCGGGTCTTCGACGAAGAACGGAGCCAGATCCTCGATCTCGTTGCAGCCGCGGATGGCATCGGCAAGGTCGAAGCGCTGATGGAAATCGATGAGCCAATCGCCGTCCTTGCCGACGCCTTCTCTCGCCTGCGTGCATTCGTCGCGAAGATGGGTAATTCGCTCTCTGGTGTTGTAAGTCGTATTGGCGGGAAGATCCATGGCGCCGAACCGGAAGGCGCGATAGCCGGCCTCGATGGTGGCCTTGGCGCGCTCTTTGATGCTCATGCCCGGGCTGACGCCCGGAATGATGCCGGCCGTGTTGTAGCACTCACAATAGTTGCGGACCATGCCGCCCAGCAACTGGTGTACGGGCAGGCCCTGGACTTTTCCTTTTATGTCCCATAAAGCTAAATCAAGCGCGCCGATGGCATCGGTCTTCTCGCGGCCTGCGGGATAGAAGAAGGCGCGGTTCATGTCCTGCCAGAGTTGTTCGATATGCTGCGGATCGCGACCGATCAGCCTGCCTGCAGACTGAGCCAGCATCTCTTTCGATCCACCTTCGCCGATGCCGGTGATTCCGGCATCAGTCTCGATGGTGACCACCACGTCGCTCTGGTTGAATAGCGGGTTTGGGTTTGGTGGCAGGTAAGCTCGCACCCGCGTGATCTTCATTTTCGGAAGAGCGGCGAACGCGGGCAGAGCCCCAGCAGCGCCCACGATTGTGGCCGCTGCCAAAGTGCTGATGAAGGTCCGTCTTTTCATTTTGACCTCCAGCGAATGGCCTGAATCGGTGACTACGAAATTCTGGCGCGAACTTCTGGAGGACGGGAGCGAGGGCCAAGCCACCCTCGAACAGCTAAAAGACCTGGCGTAAGCGTTAGCGCTTCGTGCGGAAGGCGGTAACCGCCTCGTCGTCAGTCTCGTACGACTTGAAGACTGTATTTAGCCTTGTCCGTCGAAGCAAGTCAGCCACGCGCTGATTAGGACGAACTAATTTGATCTCACCGTGCCGGTTCCGCGTTGACGCAAGCATTCCAACCAGAGTGCCCAGGCCCCCGCTGTCGATATACTCGATTCTGCTAAGGTTCACGACAATCTGCTGGGTCCCCAATAGAATGTTCTTTATTCTCTCGCGGAAAGCGGCGGTCTCGTCGCCAAACACAAGGCGTCCAGCGCAGTACAGAATGACCACGTCGCCCGAAATGTCTGTCTCCATCTTTAGCGGCATATAACATATGGAGAAGCGGATGTAGGTGTGGCCTCGCAGCAACGGAAGAGCATGTTAGAACGGTGCCGGGAGCAAGTCAACGAAGTGTTGCCGGATGAAGTGCGCGGCCACCCCATCGTGAAATTTGTCGAGGGGCTCCATTTCCGGGGAGGCCCTAGGTCTGGCTGCTGAGGGTCCGCAAGGCCGCCAGGCCGTTTGACTTTACAAAGTGTTCATGGCAATCGTACTCACATTCGGATCGGGGGCGCGAGGCGGAAGATCGATCTGAAGCTTTGCCTCCGCCTGGCGGAATTTCAATGGTTGCCCGGTCGCGAGCAAGTGCGCTGAAATCACTTTGGCTTCCAGTCCGTCGAGATCAAGCGCGGCAGATGGCCAGTCGAACACGTGAACGAAGACTTTCTTGTCCTTTGCGGTGGTCCGGGCCGAGGCCATGCCCTGTACCGGGCCGTAGGTTGTCCCGTAAATTGATTCGCCGTTGACCGAGAGCCAATCGCCGATGGCGCGGAGGCGCTCCTGGAATTCTGGCTGAACGATGCCATCGGGTTGCGGACCCACATTAAGCAGGAAATTGCCGCCCCGGCTTGCCACTTCCACCAAACCTCGAATAAGAAACTGCGCTGACTTGAATTACCGAACGTGCATGTTGTAAGCCAAAGTGTCGTTGATGGTCATGCAGGTACCCGACAGCTGAAAAGCTTCCAGCTTGGGAACGGGCGGAGGCAACGGTTGCCGTATTG
>JACXTT010010918.1_pt1 | contig 12193 bp, 22 predicted proteins | sample 9270951 | NCBI WGS metagenome assembly JACXTT01 (sample SAMN15532306, study PRJNA645909) | rock metagenome | isolation source: weathered quartz diorite | place: Puerto Rico | collected 2017-06-21 | reverse complement strand
CCGCCCAGAAGGCGCGGCTCGTCGTCGGCCTCATCCGCGGAAAGCCCGTCGAACGGGCGCTCGCCATCCTCGAGTACACACCCAAGCGCGGTGCGAAGCTCGTGCTCAAGACGCTCCGCTCCGCGGTGGCGAACGCGGAGTCCACGCAGGGCGTCGACGTCGACACCCTCTACGTGAAGCGGGCGTTCGTCGACGAGGGCCCGACGGCCAAGCGCTTCCTGCCGCGCGCGCATGGGCGTGCCACCAAGATCTTCAAGCGCACGAGCCACATCACCGTGATCGTGGACGCCCGCGGCGCGGGCGGGGAGGCGTGACCGTGGGTCAGAAGGTTCATCCGAAGGGCTTCCGCCTGGGGGTCATCGAGAACTGGGACTCGCGCTGGTTCGCCCGGCGCGAGTACGCCGAGCTCCTGCACGAGGACACGAAGATCCGGAACTTCCTGAAGAAGCGGCTCTACCACGCGGGCGTCTCGAAGATCGAGATCGAGCGCGCCGCGAACAAGGCCAAGATCAACATCCACACCGCGCGGCCGGGCATCGTCATCGGCAAGAAGGGCGCCGAGATCGAGAAGCTCAAGCAGGAGCTCGCGAAGCTCACGCGGAAGGAGACCTTCATCAACATCCACGAGGTGCGCCGCCCCGACCTGGACGCGCAGCTCGTGGGCGAGAACGTCGCTCTCCAGCTCGAGCGGCGGGTCGCCTTCCGGCGCGCCATGAAGGAGGCGGTCGCGCGCGCGATGCGCATGGGTGCGCAGGGCATCCGCATCCAGTCCGCCGGGCGCCTCGGCGGTTCCGAGATCGCGCGCACCGAGTGGTACCGGGAGGGCCGGGTGCCGCTCCATACCCTTCGTGCCGACGTCAACTACGGCTTCGCCGAGGCGCGGACCACCTATGGCGTCATCGGCATCAAGGTGTGGATCTTCCGTGGCGAGGTGCTCACCAAGCAGGAGGAGGAGCAGCGCGCCGCGCTCGGCGTCTGAGGACCGATCATGCTCGCCCCGAAGAAGGTCAAGTGGCGGAAGATGCAGAAGGGCCGGCGGAAGGGCACCGCCTGGCGGGGCTCGACGCTCGCCTTCGGCGACTTCGGCCTCCAGGCGACCGACCGCGGCTGGCTCACGGCGCGCGAGATCGAGGCGGCGCGCGTCGCGCTCACGCGCTACATCAAGCGCGGCGGCCGCGTGTGGACGCGCGTGTTCCCGGACAAGCCCCTCACGAAGAAGCCGGCCGAGACGCGCATGGGCAAGGGCAAGGGATCGCCCGAGATCTGGGTCGCGGTGGTGAAGCCGGGCCGCATGCTCTTCGAGATGGAGGGCGTCGACCCGTCCAACGCACGTGAAGCGCTCCGTCTCGCGGCCGCGAAGCTCTCGATCCCGACCCAGCCCCGCGAACGCCACCGCCCCGGAGCCGCAGCATGATTGTGACCGGAGGCGTCGGATTGCAGAGGGAGGCCGAGCGCGAGAGCGCTCAAGCTTGGCCGACCGGGTCTGGGGGTATCGGAGGAGCGCAGCGCGCGACAGCGCGCGAGCACCGCACGGGTCCCCAGGAGCGTTAAAATGAAAGCGCAGGAAGTGCACGACATGACCGCCGACGAGCTCCATGCGCGCGAGCGCGAGCTCACCGAGGAGCTCTTTCACCTCCGACTCCGGCGGGCGACGTCTCAGCTCCCGAACCCGATGAAGGTGCGCGAGACGAGGCGCGACCTGGCGCGCGTGAAGACGGCGCTCCGCGAGCGCGGGAGCGCCGGTACCGTTTCGGCGGCCACGGCGCCACGCGATAGCGGTCCTGTCGTGCCGCGCAGCCGGAAGCCACGAACGGCGGCCGCGTCGTCGTCGAAGCCGCGCGCGCGCAAGACCCCCGCTGCAGGTCGCGCGCGCAGGAGCGCCAAATGACGGGGCGGCGAAAGCAGCGCGACGGCGTCGTGGTCTCTGACAAGATGGACAAGACCGTGGTGGTGGTCGTCGCCCGTCTCGTCCGGCACGGGAAGTACCGGAAGTACCTGACGCAGCGGGTGCGCTACAAGGCGCACGACGAGAAGAACCAGTGTCGGGTCGGCGACCGGGTGCGCATCATCGAGTCCCGTCCCCTGTCGCGGGACAAGCGCTGGGCCGTGCAGGCGATCCTCGGACGCGAGGAGGGGGCGGGCGAGGCCCTCGTCGGAACCGAGGTGCCGACATGATCCAGGCCGAGACGGTGCTGGACGTGGCGGACAACAGCGGGGCCCGAAAAGTCCTCTGCATCAAGGTCCTCGGTGGGACGCGGCGGAAGTACGCCTCGATCGGCGACGTCATCGTCGTCTCCGTGAAGGAGGCGATCCCGAACGCCAAGGTGAAGAAGGGCGAGGTGATGAAGGCGGTGATCGTGCGCACCGCGAAGGAGGTCGGCCGCGCCGACGGCTCCTACATCCGCTTCGACACCAACTCGGCCGTGCTGATCGACAACGCGCGCGAGCCGATCGGCACGCGCATCTTCGGTCCGGTCGCGCGCGAGCTGCGCGCGAAGAAGTTCATGAAGATCATCTCGCTCGCGCCGGAGGTGCTCTGAGCATGGCCGTACGGCGCCTGCGAAAAGACGACACCGTGATGGTCATCGCGGGACGCGAGCGCGGCAAGACCGGGAAGGTCCTGCGCGTGCTCGCCGACCGGGACCGCGTGCTGATCGAGCGCGTCAACATGGTGAAGCGTCACGTGAAGCCGCGTGGGGTCCAGCAGCCGGGCGGAATCCAGGAGAAGGAGGCCTCGATCCACCTGTCGAACGTGCTGCCGATCTGCGGACGGTGCAACAAGCCGACGCGCGTCGGGCATCGCCGCCTCGCCGACGGGCGCGCGGTCCGGATCTGCCGGCGCTGCGAAGAAGCCCTCGACCAGGGATGAGCTGAGATGCCCGCCCGCCTGCGCGACCGCTATCAGAAGGACGTCGTCCCCGCGCTCATGCGCGAGCTCGGGTACAAGAACGTCCTCGCCGTCCCGCGGCTCGAGAAGATCGTGCTCAACATGGGCCTCGGCGAGGCGACGCAGAACCCGAAGATCCTCGACTCGGCGGTCGAGGAGCTGGGCGCCATCAGCGGCCAGCGGCCGGTCGTCACCAAGGCGAAGAAGGCGATCGCGAACTTCAAGCTGCGCGAGGGGATGCCGATCGGTGCAATGGTCACGCTCCGCGGCGATCGGATGTACGAGTTCTTCGACCGGCTGGTGAACGTCACGCTGCCCCGCGTGCGCGATTTCAAGGGCGTGCCCGACCGGTCGTTCGACGGGCGCGGGAACTACTCGCTCGGCCTCCGCGAGCAGGTCATCTTCCCGGAGATCAACCTGGACAAGGTCGACAAGATCAAGGGCCTCACCGTGGTCGTCTGCACGAGCGCGCGCTCGGACGCGGAGGCGAAGTCCCTGCTGCGCGCGCTCGGGATGCCGTTCCGGGCCTGAGGAGAGACGGGAGCGTCATGGCGAAGACGTCGTTGATGGTGAAGGCCTCGCGGCCGCCCAAGTTCAAGGTGCGCGCGTACAACCGCTGCCCGCTCTGCGGGCGCCCGCGCGCGTTCTTCCGGCGCTTCCGGATGTGCCGTCTCTGTCTCCGCGGCCTCGCCCGCAAGGGGCAGATCCCTGGGCTCACGAAGGCGAGCTGGTAGGAGGAAGGTTCCGCCCGCATGATGACCGACCCGATCGCCGACCTGCTCACGCGCATCCGCAACGCCAACAACGCCCGCAAGGCGAGCGTCGACGTGCCGTGGTCGCGGCAGAAGGAGGAGATCGCCCGCGTGCTGGTCGACGAGGGCTACCTCGGCGGCGCGAGCGTGGTCGACGCCGAGCCCCGGAACGTCCTCCGCATCGACCTGCGTTACGACGGGCAGCGCCGTCCGGTGATCACCGGCGTGCGGCGCGTGAGCCGTCCGAGTCTTCGTGTCTACGTCGCCGTGAAGGACATCCCCGCCGTACGGCCCGGCCTCGGGGTCAACGTGCTGTCGACGCCGAAGGGTATCCTGGTCGACCGGAACGCCCGCCGCGAGAACGTCGGCGGCGAGGTCATCTGCACGGTCTGGTAGAGAGGCGACGATGTCACGAGTCGGAAGGATGCCGGTCGCGGTCCCGCAGGGCGTGAAGGTGCACGTCGCGGAGGGGGTCGTCCGTGTCGAGGGGCCCAAGGGGAAGCTCGAGCGGCGGCTCGACGCGGACGTGAGCGTCGCGGTCCAGGGCGGGACGGTGCGGATCGAGCGCCGGGAGGAGTCGCGACGTGCGCGCAGCGTCCACGGCCTCACGCGCCGGCTGATCGACAACATGGTGCGCGGCGTGGGGCAGGGGTTCACGCGCGTGCTCGAGATCAACGGCGTCGGCTACCGCGCCGAGGCGCGCGGTCGCGACGTGTTCCTGACCCTCGGCTACTCGCACCCGATCCGCTTCCAGCTGCCGGAGGGCGTGACTGCCAAGGTCGAGCGCCAGGTGGTGATCACGCTCGAAGGCCCCGACCGGGAGCTCCTCGGCCAGGCGGCGGCCGCCATCCGCGAGCTGCGGCCGCCCGAGCCGTACAAGGGCAAGGGCGTCAAGTATGCCGAGGAGCATATCCGCCGGAAGGCGGGCAAGGCCGCCGCCGGGGCGACACGCTGATGCGCACGAACCGGTCCTCCGTCGCGCGCGTCCGCCGCCGGGCCCGGGTCCGAGTCCGCGTGCGCGGCACCGAGGGACGTCCGCGGCTCTCCGTCTTCCGGAGCGCGAAGCACATCTACGCGCAGGTGGTGGTCGACACCGCGGGCAAGACCGTCCTCGCGGTCTCCACCCGGACGCCCGAGCTCCGCGGGCAGCTGAAGAAGACGACGGACGTCGCCGCCGCGAAGCAGGTCGGGCTCCTCACGGCGCGCCGCTGCCTCGAGAAGGGCATCCAGCGCGTCGTCTTCGATCGCAACGGCTTTCTCTACCACGGCCGCATCCGCGCCGTCGCCGAGGGCGCGCGCGAGGGCGGATTGCAGTTCTAGAAAGGACCCATGGCCCAGGATCGCTCGTCTGGCGGCCCCCGCCGCATCATCACCGACGCCCGCGGCGTCGAGCTGAAGGAGAAGGTCGTCCACATCAACCGCGTCGCCAAGGTCGTGAAGGGTGGCCGTCGCTTCAGCTTCAGCGCGCTGGTGGTCGTTGGCGACCAGGCCGGCCACGTCGGCTTCGGGCTCGGCAAGGCGAAGGAAGTCCCGGAGGCGATCCGCAAGGGGATCGAGGAGGCGAAGAAGAGCATGGTCGGCGTTCCCATCCTCGAGGGGACGATCCCCTACGAGGTGACCGGGAACTTCGGCGCCGGTTCTGTGCTGCTCAAGCCGGCGTCGGACGGGACGGGCGTCATCGCGGGCGGGGGCGTCCGCGCCGTGGTCGAGCTCGCCGGCATCGCGAACGTCCTCACCAAGTGCATCGGATCGAACAACCCGCACAACATGGTCCGCGCCACCATGGAGGCGCTCCGCATGCTGAAGGAGCCCGAGAAGGTCGCCGAGCTGCGCGGCAAGAGCCTCGCGGAGATCCGCGCGTGACGGATCGCATCGTCAAGGCGACGCTTCGCCGGAGCGCGATCGGCACCTCGCCGCGGCAGCGGGCGACGCTGCGCGGTCTCGGACTCACGCGCCTCGGCCGGGCCGTCATCCTGAAGGACTCGGCGGCGGTGCGCGGGATGCTGCGCGCCGTCGGGCACCTCGTCGAGGTGGAGGACTGACCATGGACCTCTCCCGTCTCCGTCCCGCGCCCGGCTCGACGCGCTCACCGAAGCGCGTGGGGCGCGGTCCGGGGTCCGGACAGGGGAAGACGGCGGGCCGCGGGCACAAGGGCCGCCGCTCGCGCTCTGGTGGCAACAGTCCGCCGGGGTACGAGGGCGGCCAGATGCCGCTCCAGCGCCGCCTCCCCAAGCGCGGCTTCCGGCCGGTCTCCCGGGAGGAATACGCGATCGTCAACCTCGGTCAGCTCGCCGGCTTCCCGGCGGGCAGCACCGTCGGCCCGGCGGAGCTCGTGGAGCGCGGGCTCGTCCGCGGGCGGCGGAAGATCAAATGTCTTGCCGACGGGTCGCTCCCCCACCCGCTGACGGTGCGCCTGCACGCCTTCAGCGCCAAGGCGCGGGAGCAGATCGGCGCCGCCGGCGGAAGCGTGGAGGTGCTCGGTGCTTGAAGGCTTCGCCAACGCGCCCCGAGTCCCCGAGCTGAGGAAGCGTCTCCTCTTCACCGCGGTCGCGCTCGCCATCTACCGCCTCGGCGTTGCGATCCCGACGCCCGGCATCGACGGCGCTGCGCTCGCGGAGTTCTTCCGTCAGATGCGGAACAACATCTTCGGGCTGGTGAACATGTTCTCGGGCGGCGCGCTCGAGCGCTTCTCGATCTTCGCCCTCGGGATCATGCCCTACATCAGCGCGAGCATCATCCTGCAGCTGCTGACGGTCGTCATCCCGTATCTGGAGAAGCTGTCCAAGGAAGGGGAGCTCGGACGGCGGAAGATCACCCAGTACACCCGCTACGGCACCGTCCTCCTCTCGCTCGTGCAGAGCTTCTTCATCGCGATGGGTCTCGAGTCGATCCAGGCCCCGGGCGGCGGCAGCGTCGTGTTCCAGCCCGGCTGGCACTTCCGCTTCATGACGGTCATCACTCTCACCACCGGCACCGCCTTCATCATGTGGCTCGGCGAGCAGATTACAGAACGGGGAATTGGGAACGGGATCTCGCTCATCATCTTCGCCGGGATCGTGGCCGCGATGCCGTCGGCGGCCGCGACCACGCTCGAGTTCGTCCGCAACGGGGAGCTGCCGATCCTGTTCGCGGCGCTCCTGGTCGTGCTCATGGTCATCGTCGTGGGCGCGATCATCTACATGGAGCGGGCCCAGCGCCGGATCCCCGTCCAGTACGCCAAGCGCGTGGTCGGACGCCGGATGTACAGTGGGCAGAGCTCGCACCTGCCCCTCAAGATCAACACCTCGGGTGTGATCCCGCCCATCTTCGCCTCCTCGATCCTGCTCTTCCCCGGGACGGTGACCAGCTTCATCGACCACCCGGCGGCGCACTGGATACAGCAGCACCTCCAGCCCGGCACGTGGTTCTACGACCTCGTCTACGTCGGGCTGATCATCTTCTTCTGCTACTTCTACACCGCCGTCACCTTCAATCCGGCGGACGTCGCCGACAACATGAAGAAGTTTGGCGGCTACATCCCGGGCATCCGCCCGGGGCAGCGGACGTCGGAGTACATCGACCGCATCCTGACGCGCATCACGCTCCCGGGCGCGCTCTACGTGGCTGCGATCTGCGTGCTGCCGACCATCCTCATCACCCAGTTCAAGGTGCCGTTCTTCTTCGGCGGCACGGCGCTCCTCATCGTGGTCGGCGTCGCGCTCGACACGGTGGCGGCGATCGAGACGCACATGATCACGCGAAGCTACGAGGGCTTCATGAAGCGCGGACGGATCCGAGGGCGGCGATAGAGGGCGCGCGGTGCGGCTGGTGATCATGGGGACGCCGGGAGCAGGAAAGGGGACCCAGGCCGGGTTGCTTGCGGCTCGCACCGGCGCCTGCCACATCTCGACCGGCGACGTGCTCCGCGACGCCGTCCGCCGAGGCTCGCCCTTCGGCCGCGAGGCGCAGCGTCACATGGAGCGCGGACGGCTCGTGCCCGACGACGTGGTGATCGGCATCGTCGCCGAGCGCCTCGCCGGGGGCAAGTGCAAGCGCGGCTTTCTCCTCGACGGCTTTCCGCGCACCGTCGCGCAGGCGCGTGCGCTCGACGAGATGCTCGCGGGGCGCGGAGAGCCGCTCGACGCCGCCCTCGTCATCAGCGTCCCGCGCGACGAGGTCGTCCGCCGGGTCGCCGGGCGGCGTGTCTGCGCGGCATGTGGCGCCGTCTCGGACGTCGGCGCCGAGCCGGCGCACACGGAGGGCTGCCAGGGCACGCTCGTCCAGCGCGACGACGATCGCGAGGAGACCGTCCGCCATCGGCTCGACGTGTACGCGCGCGAGACGGCAGGGGTGCTCGAGCACTACCGGCACGCCGGCCTGCTGCGCGAGGTCGACGGCAGCGGGACCCGCAAGGAAGTGTCGCGGCGCATCGAGGCGGCGCTCCGATGATCCTCCTCAAGTCCAGGGACGAGATCGATCACCTGCGGGCCGCGAACCTCATCGTGGCCGAGATCCTGACGGAGATCCGCGGCCGAGTGCGTCCGGGCGTGAGCACGGCCGAGCTCGACGCCCTCGCCGAGGAGCTCACCCGCGCGAAGGGGGCGCGGCCGGCCTTCAAGGGCTACAGCGTCGGGGGCCGCACGTTCCCGGCGTCGATCTGCATCTCGATCAACGACGAGGTGGTGCACGGCATCCCGTCGGGACGGCGCGTGCTGCGGGAGGGCGACATCGTCGGGCTCGACTTCGGCGTCTGCTACCGGGGCTACTACGGCGACGCGGCGATGACCGTCCCGGTGGGCCGGGTGAGCCCCGAAGCCGAGCGGCTGATGGAGACGACCAAGGCGGCGCTCGCGGCCGGCATCGAGGCGGTGCGCCCGGGCGCGCACGTCGCCGACATCTCGGCGGCGATCCAGGACACCGCCGAGGCGGCGGGCTACACGCTGGTACGCGAGTTCGTCGGGCACGGCATCGGCCGGAGCCTGCACGAGGATCCACAGGTACCGAACTACCGGACGGGTGCGCGAGGGGTGCGGCTCCAGGAGGGCCTCGTCCTCGCGATCGAGCCGATGGTGAACGCAGGGCGTCCCGAGGTGTACGTGAAGGAGGATGGGTGGACGGCGGCGACGCGCGACGGTCGGCTGTCGGCGCACTTCGAGCACTCCGTTGCGGTGACGGAGCGCGGACCCTATATCCTGAGCTTACCCTGAAGGGATGGGCGAACATGTCGGTGGATGCGATTGCAGTGAGCGGGACCGTCGCGCAGTCGATGCCGAACGCGCTCTACCGGGTGCACCTCGACAACGGGCACCAGGTGCTGGCGCACGTCGCCGGATCGCTCCGCATGCGCTACATGCGCATCGCCCCCGGCGACAAGGTGATGGTCGAGCTGTCGCCGCTCGACCTCTCCCGTGGCCGCATCACGGGACGCCGGGGGTGACGATGAAGGTACGGGCGTCGGTCAAGACGATCTGCAAGAAGTGCAAGGTGATCCGCCGCGCCGGTGTGGTGCGCGTCCAGTGCACCAACCCGCGGCACAAGCAGCGACAGGGGTAGCGGACGATGGCGCGTCTCGCGGGAGTGGATCTGCCGCACAACAAACGGATGGAGATCGCCCTCACCTATATCTACGGGATCGGCCGCAGCGCGGCGCTGAAGATCTGCGCCGAGGCGCAGGTCGACCCGGGGCGGAAGAGCGACGACCTGACGGACGACGACGTGACGCGGCTCCGGCGCGTCATCGACGCCGGCTTCAAGGTCGAGGGCGACCTGCGCCGCGACGTCGCCGCGAGCATCAAGCGCCTGGTCGATCTGGGCTCGTATCGCGGGCTGCGCCACCGCCGCAACCTGCCCGTGCGCGGCCAGCGGACGCATACGAACTCGCGCACGCGCAAGGGGCCGCGACGGGCGATCGCGGGCAAGAAGCCGCCGCCCCCGAAGGGATAAGGATTCCAGATGGCGAAGCAGAAGGAAGCGGCCGCGCCGGGCGAGAAGCCGGCGGCCCCCGCCGAGGCCGCACCGGTCCGGCGGAAGAAGGTCAAGCGGATGGTGGCCGAGGGGGTGGTTCACATCCACTCGACCTTCAACAACACGATCATCACGATCAGCGACGCGCAGGGGAACGTCATCGCCTGGTCGAGCGCCGGCGCGGTCGGCTTCAAGGGATCGCGCAAGGGCACGCCGTTCGCGGCGCAGGTGGCGGCCGAAGCCGCTGCCCGGAAAGCCGCCGAGCTCGGCATGCGCCAGGTGCAGGTGTTCGTGAAGGGTCCGGGAGCAGGACGCGAGGCCGCGCTCCGCAGCCTCCAGGCGGCCGGCTTCACCGTCAACCTGATCAAGGACGTGACCCCCATTCCGCACAACGGCTGCCGCCCACCGAAGCGGCGGCGGGTCTGAGGAGTCGACGTGGCGCGATACACGGGGCCGGTCTGCCGGCACTGCCGACGCGAGGGACTGAAGCTCTTTCTCAAGGGCGAACGCTGCTACACCGACAAGTGCGCGATCGAGCGGCGCAACTATCCACCCGGCGAGCACGGCCAGGCGCGGCCCAAGTTCTCGGAATACTCGGTCCAGCTGCGCGAGAAGCAGAAGCTCCGTCGCATCTACGGCCTCCTCGAGAGCCAGTTCCGGCGCTACTTCCAGATGGCCGATCGGGCCCGCGGCGTGACCGGCGAGACGCTTCTCCAGCTCCTCGAGCGCCGGCTCGACAACATCGTCTACCGGCTCGGCTTCGCGACCTCCCGCGCCGAGGCGCGGCAGCTCGTCCGCCACGGCCACTTCCGCGTGAACGGCCGCAAGGTCGACGTTCCCTCGTACCTCGTGCGGCGCGGTGACAGCATCTCGGTCCGCGAGCGGAGCCGCAAGGTGACGCGCATCCAGGAGGCGCTCGAGCTGGCGCAGCGCCGGGGCGTCCCGGAGTGGCTCGAGGTGAGCGCCGAGGCGTTCACCGGGACCGTGAAGGCGTTCCCGGCGCGTGCCGACCTGACGATACCCATCAACGAGAAGCTGGTCGTCGAGCTCTACTCGAAGTAGGGCCCGCGATCAGAGGAAGGTGTCATGGAATTCGAGACCCTCGACACACACGCTCCGGATGCGCAGGCGCAGAGCAACTGGCGCGAGCTGATCAAGCCGAAGCGGCTCGAGGTCGACGAGAAGAGCCTCACGCCGGTCTACGGGAAGTTCTACGGCGAGCCCTTCGAGCGCGGCTACGGCACGACGATCGGCAACGCGTTGCGCCGCGTGCTGCTGTCCTCGCTCCAGGGCGCGGCGATCGTCGCCGTGCGCGTGAAGGGCGTGCTGCACGAGTTCTCCACGATCCCCGGCGTCACCGAGGACGTCACCGACATCGTCCTCAATCTGAAGGAGGTCCGCGTCAAGCTTCACGACGGCGCGACCGAGGAGACGGCCCGCATCCAGGCGCGCGGGGCGCGCACCGTCAGCGCCGCCGACATCCAGGCCGGCCCGCGGGTCGAGATCCTGAACCCCCACCAGCACGTCGCGACCCTCGCCAAGGACGCCGAGCTCGACATGGAGATCGTGATCCGCATGGGGCGCGGCTACGTGCCGGCGGAACGCAACAAGCGGGAGGAGGATCCCACCGGGACGATCCCCATCGACGCGGTGTTCTCGCCCATCACCAAGGTCAACTTCACGGTGACGAACGCGCGCGTCGGACAGCGCACCGACTACGACCGGCTCGTGCTCGAGGTCCACACCGACGGCAGCGTCCGGCCCGAGGACGCGGTCGCCTACGCGGCCCGCATCTTCCAGCAGCAGCTCGCGATCTTCATCAACTTCGAGGAGCCGCCCGCCGCGAGCGACGGCGAGGAGCGGCGGGAGGCGCCGCAGAACGAGAACCTCTACCGCCCGGTCGACGACCTCGAGCTGTCGGTGCGCTCGGCCAACTGTCTCCAGAACGCGGACATCAAGTACATCGGCGAGCTCGTGCAGCGGACCGAGCAGGAGATGCTGAAGACGAAGAACTTCGGCCGGAAGTCGCTCAACGAGATCAAGGAGATCCTGCACGACATGGGTCTCTCGCTCGGCCTCAAGCTCGAGGGCTTCCCCGCGCGCGAGGAGCTCGACCGGCGGCGGGTGCAGCGCGAGAAGGAGACGGCCTGAGCGATGCGTCACGGGGTCGCAGGGGTGAAGCTCGGGCGCACGCCGGCGCACCGCCGCGCGCTCTTCCGGAACCTGGTCACAGCGCTCCTCGAGCACGAGACGGTGCGGACGACCGACGCCAAGGCGAAGGAGCTTCGCCGCTGGGCCGACCGCATGATCACGCTCGGCAAGCAGGGGACGCTCCACGCCCGCCGGCGTGCGGCGACCGTCGTCTGCCGGCGGAGCGTCCTGAAGAAGCTCTTCGACGACATCGCGCCCCGCTTCGGCGAGCGCGCCGGCGGCTACACACGCGTCGTGAAGCTCGGCGTCCGCCAGGGCGACAACGCGCATCTCTCCCTGGTCGAGCTCGTTGAGCAGAAGGGCGCGAAGCCCGATAAGCAGAAGAAGCCCGCGGGCCGCCGCGACCGCGGCAAGGCTAAGCAGGCGGCCGAGCCGCGCCGGCGTCGGGCTGCGGCGGGCT
>JACXTT010010917.1_pt1 | contig 12194 bp, 11 predicted proteins | sample 9270951 | NCBI WGS metagenome assembly JACXTT01 (sample SAMN15532306, study PRJNA645909) | rock metagenome | isolation source: weathered quartz diorite | place: Puerto Rico | collected 2017-06-21 | reverse complement strand
CGATTGCGCAAGCACCGGCCTTGCCCAACATCAAGTGGCGCCTGGCCTCAAGCTTCCCGAAAAGCCTGGACACGATTTACGGCGGCGCCGAGACCCTGTCCAAGCGCGTTGCGGCCATCACCGGCGGCAAGTTCCAGGTACAGGTGTTTGCCGGCGGCGAAATCGTGCCGCCGTTCAGCGTGACGGACGCGGTGCAGAACGGCACCGTGGAATGCGGCCACACCGCCAGCTATTACTTCGTCGGCAAGAACAAGGCCTTTGGCTTCGATACCACGCTGCCCTTCGGCATGAACCAGCGCCAGCAAAACGCCTGGATGTACTACGGCGGCGGCCTGCAGCTGGTGCGCGAGTTCATGAAGGAATACAACATCATCACCTTCCCCGGTGGCAACTCGGGCACGCAGATGGGCGGCTGGTTCCGCAAGGAAATCAAATCCGTCGCCGACCTCAAAGGCATCAAGATGCGCATCCCCGGCATAGGCGGTGAAGTGCTGGCGCGCCTCGGCGTGATCCCGCAATCCCTGCCCGGTGGCGATATCTACCCGGCGCTGGAAAAAGGCGCCATCGACGCGGCCGAATGGGTCGGCCCATATGACGATGAGAAGCTCGGTTTCTACAAGATCGCCCAGCATTACTACTATCCGGGCTTCTGGGAATCCAACTCGCAGTACACCTTCTTCGTGAACATCAAGGAATGGGAAAAGCTGCCCAAGGAATACCAGGCCGCCTTCGAAGCCGCTGCCGCCGAAGCCAATATCGACATGATGGCCGAGTACGACTTCAAGAACCCCAAGGCGCTGAAGAGCCTGGTGGGCAAGGGCGTCAAGATCCACGCCTATTCCACAGAGATCATGAAAGCGGCGCAAGCGGCCGCCTACGATCTTTACGAGGAAGAGGCCGCCAAGAATCCGCAGTTCAAGAAACTCTATGCTTCATGGCGCCCTTTCCGCGACGAGCTCACGCTGTGGCACCGCGTCGCCGAACTGACCTACGCCAACTTCGCCGCCAACAACCCGCCGCCGCCGATGAAGTGATCGCGAAGCTGCGAAGTCGTAAAGAAAAGCCCGTCGCGCTTGCGGCGGGCTTTTTTATTGCGCGCATTTCGGCAATGGAGCCGCAGATTTTCGTTTAGCCCAGCGCGGGGCGCTCCGCCATCCCCTTTTTTAGCAAACATTCAAGGGCCGTCTGGCGTAATCTTGCGGTTGCCGGTTCGGGGCACGGGCCGGCGTGGCCGCAGGCTGGCCATTGAGCCAATCGCAAAAGTGAGGTGTTTCAACATACAGACCGGAAAGGGACGTCCATGAAAATGATCGGTTTTATGTACGGCGTGGTGAGCTACGCCATTTTTCTTGCAAGTTTCCTGTACGCCATCGGCTTTGTCGGCAATTTGCCCGTCCCCAAGGCCATCGATACGGGACCGCCCGGGCCGCTCGGCAATGCGGTGCTGGTCAATGTCATCCTGCTGGGACTCTTCGCCGTCCAGCACAGCCTGATGGCGCGGCCGGCCTTCAAGGCATGGTGGACGAAGATCGTTCCGCCCTCCGTGGAACGCAGCACCTATGTCCTGATCTCGAGCCTGCTGCTGGTTCTGCTTTACTGGAAGTGGCAGCCGATGCCCGATGTGGTCTGGAGCGTGCAGAATGCGGCCGGCGCGATGGCCCTGAACGCCCTGTTCTGGCTGGGATGGCTGATCGTTCTGCTGTCGACCTTCATGATCAATCATTTCGACCTGTTCGGCCTGCGCCAGGTCTATCTGCGGCTGCGCAATATGGACTACACGCATGTAGCCTTCAGGACCACCGCCTTCTACAAATTCGTGCGCCATCCCATCATGCTGGGATTCCTGATCGCCTTCTGGGCCACCGCGCAGATGAGCTACGGCCACCTGCTGTTCGCGGTGGCCACCACCGGCTACATCTTCATCGGCATCTTCCTCGAGGAACGCGACCTCGCTGCCATGCACAGCGAGCGTTACGACCAATATCGGAAAGAGGTGCCGATGATTCTTCCGATTCCGGGGCATCGGGCGAAGTGACGACGGCTCGGAACCGCTGCGGCGCTGACACTGCCGCGTCCCGCGCCGAAAATATAAAAGCCCGTCGCGTTTGCGGCGGGCTTTTTTATTGGGCAAATTTTCAAAAACGTAGAACGCCTATTGGCGCGGTGTTTGGGGCATTTTCGCCTCGAAAGGCGCGCCGAATGGCGATCTGCGCTTCTCTGATGTCGCGCAAATCTCACCGCCAATTCACCAATACGCAAAATGCATGCGTGCCATTTTCCCTGCACCGGTCTTGTACGCGGACCCTACCCGCACAAGTGGTAGACGCGGCATACATCATTACTTAAACTGATTTCGGTTCAAGTTCCAGCACCGCTCTTATCCGTCAGCAAAAGACCTTCACTCAGCAGCCCGGCATCAAGATCAAACAGGCCCGTCCATGAAAATATCCATTGGCATCTTCCCGTTGCTGTGTGCTTTATTCTGGTATTCCTTGGTGGCTATTGCGCAAACAGCCGAGCAAGGGGAGACCAAACGCTATACCCTCAAGGAAGACGAACCCGGCACCGGAACAAATATCAAACGCGAACTGGTGAAGGGCGGCTCAATCCCGATGGACAAGGCATATGCCGACCTCACGCCCGCGCAGCAGGCTTTACTGAAGGAGCAGTACGAAGGGATGGGCCCCAGAGACGAGCCACCGTTCCCTGCTGATGGACTTACCAGCATCTACAAGCCTCTCTCGAAGGCGCAGAATTTCATGCGCGTTGTGGGCGAGCTTTCCATGTTCGTTGATATCGACAGTACGGGCACGCCAGATTCGGTTTCGGTGATTCGATCGCCCGACCGGGAGATGACCCTGTTCGTCGCGCGGTTGCTGATGCTTACCAAATTCAAGCCCGCTCTATGCGATGGCCATCCCTGTCGAATGCAATACCCGTTTCGAATAACCTTTACCCGGCAACTTTAAGCGGCAGCAACGTCGCTCAGGCAACGCTCCCGAGGCATGCCACGCAAATGCGGAATGCGTGCGGAATTGCATCGAGCAACGCGAGCGAATCTATTACCATCAACTCATTTCGAAAAGCTATCATGCTCGTACACCATCCTGTTCATCGACCGCGGCGCGCCTTAGCCTGGGCTGTAATTTTCTTGCTCGGCGCTTTCACCGCTTGCACCACGCCCCAGGAGCCTCCACCCGTTGCGCTACCTGTCGCACCGCCCGTCCCCGTGCCCCGCCCTCCCGCAAAAATCGCCCTGGCCCTCGGCGGCGGCGCCGCGCGCGGCTTTGCGCATGTCGGCGTGATCAAGGCGCTGGAGCAGCAAGGCATCTCACCGACGATCGTCGTCGGCACCAGCGCGGGTTCGGTGGTCGGCGTGCTGTATGCGGCCGGGCTCAGCGGTTTCCAGATTCAGGAAATTTCCATGGGCATGGAGGAAAGCCAGGTGCTCGACGGTTCCGGCCTCTATCGCTGCATCGCAGAGACGGTGGTGAGCAACAATCGCGGCTGCATCAAGGGCCAGGCCCTGCAGGATTTCATCAACAAGAACATCGGCTACCGACCGATGGAAAAGCTGAACAAGACGTTCGCGGCGGTCGCCACCAATCTGCGCAGCGGCGAAATGGCGGTATTCCGCACCGGCAATGCCGGCATGGCGGTGCGTGCCTCGTCTTCGGTGCCGGTGGTGTTCCAGCCGGTGACGATCAATGGCCAGGATTATGTCGACGGTGGTCTGGTAGCCCCGGTGCCGGCCAGCGTGGCGCGCAGCATCGGCGCGGATTTTGTCATCGCCGTCGATATCTCTGATCGACCCAAGGACAACAGCGTCGCCGGCATTTCGGACATCCTGCTGCAGACCTTTTCCATTTTCGGCCAGACGATCAACCGCCATGAACAATCCAGCGCCGACATCATCATCCGCCCGGTGACATCCGGCCTGCCCTCGACTGACGCCAGCGGCCGCAACAAGGCGGTGCTCGAGGGCGAGAAAGCAGTCGCGCTGATCATGCCGGAGTTGCGCGCCAAGCTCGCCAAGTTGAACGAGACACGGCAGGTGCCAGGCATGCCCTGAGCCGCAGCGCTCGCGCCGTTCCGCGTTGCCGAATGAACCCAACGCCGCGGCGCGAGCGAGGTGGCGGTGGCCTTCGACGTCGTTCGCCAGGGCATGTAATTCAAACACGCAGAACGCCATTCGGCGCGGCTTTTGGAGCAAAAATGCTTCGGAAAGCCCGCCAATGCTGGAGGCGGCCGGCCGCAATCACACGCCGCAATTCATAGCAGCGCCCATCGAGACACCTCAGGCCGGCGCAGAGCGCATCCGCCAATAGCCGCTTTTCGTATGCGAAAAATTGCCGCGCGCAATGGCATCGCTGTCTTCTTGACCAACTCTTTTGCAGGAGCAAGGCATGACGATCTCGTACGAAATCCTTCGATGGGCGCATCTGCTGGCCGGCTTTACCGCATTTTTTGTGGCGCCCGTGGTACTCGGCCTGCGCAAAGGCAGCGCATGGCATCGCAAGCTTGGCCTGATTTATTTCTTTCCGATGTCGTTCGCTGCCGGCACCGCCGCCTTCCTCGCCGCCGCCCGCGGCAATACGCCCTTTATTTTCATTGGATTGTTCAGTTTATATCTCGGTATTTCCGGTTATCGCGCCCTGCGCTTCAAGCCGGATTACCAGGCAAGCGGATTCGACCGCGCCTTCGCCGGCGCCGCCATTGCCGCCTTCCTCGGCATGCTGATTTATGGCGGCACGCAGATCACGCGCTCCCTGGGAACCGGCATTCCGCTGCTGGCGTTCGGCACTGTCGGCCTGATTCTCGCCATTGGTGATTGGCGCCGACTCGGTGCTGAACGACGTCCAAGCGCCTGGCTGTTCGGCCATATGAGCGGTATGGTGTCTTCCTACATCGCGGCAGTGTCCGCATTCTCGGTCATCAACTTCACCGCCCTGCCGCTGCCGGTGCGCATCCTCTGGCCCGCCGCCATCGGCATACCGGCGTTGCTGGTGTGGCGCGCAGTTTGGCGGAAGCGAATTGCCGGCGGCAAGCTGCAGCGATGGGCGGAAATCGGCCAGCCCAATTGATTCGGCTGCAAGAAGAAAAATGGCCGTCGGGTAGACGCGCAGCATCCATGTGCATAAACTGGGCAACGCCGGGAGCCAAGCCCGCGCATCAAGCTCCCCCTCCCTCATGCCCGGAACAGTCAATCCATTGCTGCGCGACGCGACACCCGCCGATTTCCCGCAACTCCTTGCGTTGAACGAGGAATTGGTGCGCTTCCTGAGCCCGCTTACCGAAGCGCGCCTTGCGCGGCTGCATCAGCAGGCAAGCTACCATCGCGTCGTCGAGCAGCAGGGAACGATTGGCGGATTTTTGTTGGTGTTGCGCGAAGGCAGCGACTACGACAGCGTCAACTACCGATGGTTTGCGCAGCACTACGAACGCTTTCTATACATCGATCGCATCGTGGTCTCGACTGCGTTTCAGGGCCAGGGGCTGGGGCAAATTTTGTATGACGATCTGTTCGCCTTTGCCAAAGAAAGCGGCGCCGCGAGAGCCACCTGCGAATTCGATATTGATCCACCGAATGAGGTATCGCGGCGATTTCATGCGCGGTATGGCTTTGTGGAAGTGGGCACGCAGGCGGTAGCGAGTGGGAAGAAAAGGGTATCGTTACAGGCGGTGGCAATTGCCTAAACGTTAATCCAAATTTTCAGCGAGAAATTCCGTGAAGACGATAACATTAGTGTTCAGCACATTCTTAGCAATTGTCGTGATGACTGCATCTACCGTAGCGATTGCAGAAAAAATTCAGCTCAATGCCAAACCCGGTGAATTCAATGCGAAGACAATTGGTTCTGCGTCGACGAAGGCAAATATTTCAGCTTCACTTCGAATCACTAAATTCGGCAGCGCCTCAACTTGGCCCACAGCTGCTTATATTGGTTTTCATCAAGGCACGAACCGAGATAACAGCGTTCAAATTCTGATTATTCGAAACAGAGAAACGGATAGCTACGTCGTTGCTGGCTATCGAATTATTGAAGGCGGCAAAGAAGTTAAGGTTGTTTCGCTCGCCAACTTCCCGCCGGACGCTGTCGTTCGAATTGAGGCCTCCTTTGACAAGGGCGATGTAACTTTGAAAGTGGATGAAATGTCGCCACTGACTTTCCATACCAAGCTTAGCTCTGTTTCGCCATACATCTCCGTCTCATCGGGAGATGCTGTTTTTTTCATCAACGATTAATTTAGTCGGTCACCGGCGAGCTTGTGAAATTACTCTCCACAATATTGGTCGCCCTCACCCTCGCCGCCTGCACCAGCGGCCCGCCGATCGACAACCGCTATACCTCGCAAAACCAGGATAGCCGCGTCCAATTCCTGATCCTGCATTTCACCAATGGCGATTTCCAGCATTCGCTGGAGGAGCTGACGATGGGTAATGTCAGCAGCCATTATCTGGTGGATGTTTCGCCGCCGACGATTTACCAATTGGTGCCGGAAAGCAGGCGCGCCTGGCATGCGGGGCAGAGTTACTGGAACGGGGTTGCGCAGCTCAATGCGGGTTCGATCGGCATTGAAATCGTCAACCGCGGCGAGCAGCCGGACCCGCTGAAACCGGGAGGCAAGATTTACGCCGACTATCCGCAGGCGCAGATCGATGCCGTGATTGCGCTGGTGAAAAAAATCGTCGCCGAACATCACATCCGGCCGGAATATATTCTCGGCCACAGCGATATCGCGCCCCAGCGAAAAGTCGATCCGGGGCCGAAGTTTCCATGGAAGCAGCTGGCCGATGCGGGCCTGATTCCCTGGCCGGATGCCGCGCGCGTGGCGCAGCGGCAGGCGGCGTTTGCGGCCGCGCTTCCGTCGGCAAGCTGGTTCCAGCAAAAGCTGGCGCGACATGGCTATCAGGTTCCGCAGAGCGGCGAGTTCGACGAGACCACGTGCAATGTCATCAGCGCCTTCCAGATGAAATATCGGCCGGCGCGTTTCGATGGCATGGCGGATGCGGAGACAGCTGCGATCCTGGATGTGCTGACCGCGCAAACGATCGATGCACTGTCGTTGGATAAAGAGCTGGCCGCGATTGTCGCTGATCCGGGACACCCGCTGGCCAGCCTTTCGGTGCTGGCGATTCGCCAGGGCGAAGTCGTCCATCAGAATCAATTTGGCAATCGTCGCATTGACGATGCCGCACCGCAGAACAATCTGCCAGCCAATGCCCAGACGATGTATCGCGTCGCCTCGATTTCAAAACTGGTCACGACCCTCGGCGTGATGAAACTGGTTGAAGACGGCAAGCTCAATCTGGATGCCGATGTCAGCGACTACCTCGGCTACCGATTGCGCAATCCGCATTTCCCGGATGCGCCCATCACCCTGCGCATGCTGCTCAGCCACACCGCGTCGCTGCGTGATGATGCCGGCTACTTCTGGGATGAGACGGTCGCATTGAAGGATGTGCTGCTGCCGACTGGCAGCAAATTCGGCAAGGGTGCGATGTGGGCCGCGAATGCCGCGCCGGGCCAATATTTCACGTATTGCAATCTGGGCTGGGGTCTCATCGGCACGCTCATGGAAGGCGTCAGCGGCGAGCGTTTCGACCGGCTGATGCAGCGGCTCATCCTGCAGCCCATGGATATTCGCGGCGGCTTCAATCCGGCGGCCTTTGACGCCGGCGAACTGTCAAACCTTGCCACCTTGTATCGCAAGCGCAGCATAATTGATGCCAAGGAAATCTGGAACCCATCCGGGCCCTGGATTGCGCAGGTGGACGACTATCGCCAACAGCCGCCGGTGGCGCGCGCCGGCCCAGGCTATGTGCCGGGCAACAATGGCACGCTGTTCGGTCCGCAAGGCAATCTGCGCATCTCCGCCGCCGACCTCGGCAAGATCATGCTGATGCTGATGAACGAGGGCCGGTTCGAGGGCAAGACCATTCTGAAAAAATCCTCACTCGACAAAATGCTGGCGCGTCAGTGGCGATTTGATCGAAGCCTTGCCAACGGGAGCGGCAACGGTGACACCGAAAACGGCCTGTACCGTGCCTGGGGATTGGGCAACCAGCATTTCATCGATGTCAGCGACGGCAAAGCCGTGGGCAGTGGCGATCGCCCGGTTGCAGCCGGTGGCTGGCGCGCATTCGGCCATCTGGGCGATGCCTGGGGGCTGACGGCGGCATTCGTGTTCGACCCCACGGCGAAGAACGGCATGATTTTTCTGGGCGGCGGGCCGGGCATTGATCCGGAAACCCGGCGCGGAAAATACTCTTCCATGAACCGCAGCGACGAGCGCATCCTGGATGCGCTGTATCGCCGCGCCATCCTCGGTGTGATGGGTGACGGGGACGGCAGGAAATAGCGCGACGCTAAAGCACGCGCAGGTAATTGGCGCGCACGTCCAGCCGATCGCCGCAATCGAAATGCCACCACTCGCTGCTGATCGGCAGCCAGCCGCCTTGCTCCATGGCGTGGCGCAACAGGCGCCTATTGGCGATCTGCCGCGCGGTCAATTCGCCGCTGGCCATCATCGATGCTTCCAATGCCGGATGCGATCGCTCGGACATATCGTCAAAGCCGGTGCCCATATCGAGCTCCTTGCCGTCCGCATCGACGAGTGTGATATCGACGGCCATGCCGAAAGAATGGATCGAGCCGCGCACCGGTTCGGCCAGATAGCCGCGCAGGTCGGTACCCTCCAGCGCATTCCACAAGGCCTCTTGCACGCGCTGCGGGCGCAGGGCATCGAGCACCAGCAGCTTCACCTCATGGCGATCATGCTTAAGCCACGCGACTGATTTTTCAAGGGCCGCAGCCGCATCGCGATGCAGCCAGGCGCAATCATGCGGCGCATACAAATCGCGGCCGACAAAATTGTTGGCGCTGGCGTAACGCAAATCGACTTCGATGCCGGCGATGCTGGCGAGACGCCGGAAGTCGGGGTGATTGGCGATGGATTCAATGGGAAGCGTTGCGCGCATGCTATCGATATTACCGACTCAGCATGCCAGCGCAAGAAAACGTAGAACGCCAATTGGCGCGCTTCTTCAAGCATTTTTGCTTCGAGCGCCGCGCCAATGCTGGACTTTGGCCTCGCAGATTTCTAATCCTCAAATCGCGTTGATCGTCTTGGTCAGATAAAACCACTCATGCCCCGGCGAGGCTTTGGCATCCGGAAACAGGATGCGGCCATCGCTTTCGGCCAGCACCGGCGTGCCGTCATGGCGGGTACCGATGCGATCGCCGCGGCGCAGCTCATCGAAGCTCGACCACTCGCGGCTGAAGGTATCGCCATCATGGGCGCGGTCGATGACCTCGAACATGCGCAGCGCTTCGTAATCTTCTTCGAGCGCGGGCGCGGCTTCCTCGCTGATGCCCAGATGCGCCAGGGCGCGGTGGATGGCGTGATAGCCGACCACGGGTGAGGTCGGGTCGTCGTGCGAGCCGCATTCGAGCGTGACGGCATAGCCGCCGACCGAGCGCATGTATTCGGTGGTGCCGACGCCGTAGCGCGGATCGGTGTTGTGCGGATTAAGTTTGACGCCGGCCTTGGCGGCACGCACGCGGCGCTCGACGCCGAGCGCATAGGTTTCCAGCCAGCCATCGACAAAGCGTTTCACGCCGAGGCAGCGTGCCAGCGCCCGTTCCTTGGCCGCGTGTTTGAAAGGCTGCAAGCTGCCGTCGTTGTCTTCCGGGCCCAGCATCGCGAAGGGTGGATTTTTGGCACGCGTGGAATGCAGGTCGAGCAGCACCTCATGTTGCGCCAGCAGCGGGCATAGCCAGTTGCCGATATGGTCTTCGAAATCGTTCGGCGCATCGGTAGGCGTGAGGTTGCGATTCAGATTGCGGTCGCCGACGCGCTCGCCGCGCTGATAGGCCAGCGGGTTGGTCACCGGCACGAAGGTCACGCTGCCGCGAACGATATTCAATTTGCCGCTGTCGATTTCCTCGAGCACGCGCCGGATCGCCTGGGTGCCGCAGGTTTCGTTGCCGTGTACCGCGCCGAGGATGATGAGGCGCGGGCCCTGCGCGAGACCGCGGTAATTAAGGGAGCGGAAATGAATGGCGGATGATGGGTTCATGGCACTGAATGGAATGTGAATTGAGGTTTGCAATGTGCAGGAATTTATCGCCGCTGGAATTTGCCGCTGCTCAAATTTGCCGCCGCCTCAGGCCAGCCCGCGCTGCATGGCGACGCCCTGGGCGCCATGCTCGACCGCGGTCGGCAAATCGTTGATGTTCATGCCGCCCAGGGCAAAGCAGGGCAAGGGCGAGGCGCTCACGATCTCGGCGAACTTTGTCCAGCCCAGCGGGGCCTGGCCCGGATGCGTCGGCGTCGGCTTGACCGCGCCCAGCACCGCGAAGTCGCATTTCAATTCGGCGGCGCGCTCGAGCTCGTCGCGGTTATGCGTCGATGCGCCGATGAGGGCGAACTCGGGCCGCGCTCCCAGCGTAGCCAGTTGCGCCGCACTCAGATGCACGCCGTCGGCGCCGATATCGTTGGCCAGCATGCCGTCGCCATTGACCAGCACGCGCGCGCCATGCGCACGCGCACGCGCCATGATCTCATCGCCGAAGCGGCGCAAATCGGCATAGGGCAGGGTCTTTTCGCGGATCTGGATCAGGCGCAAACCGTTCTGCAACGCCGCGTCCAGTTTTTGCAGATAGGCGCCCACGCCCAATTCGCCGGCATTCGTGATCGCATAGACCGAAGGCAGGGCCAGTGCGCGAAAAATCGGCACGCAGCCCGGCAGGGTCGGCTCGACATTCATCGCATCCAGCGTCTGCCAGGCAAACTGCTGGCCTTCCATGCCGCGCATCTCGCCCTGCCACGCCTGCACCCGCCAGCAATGCAGGCGCACCGTCGCGTGGGTGTAATGCATCATGAAGGTGAACCAGGGCGTGGTGCGGCTGATGCTGACGTTGAGCTCTTCGACGAGCTCACGGACCAGGGCATCGCGCACACTCTCGCCCGGCTCGATCTTGCCGCCGGGGAATTCCCAGTAACCCGCATAGGGCTTGCCTTCGGGACGTGAGGACAACAAAAAGCTGCCGTCGGGTTTCAGGAATATGGCAACCGCGACGTCGGTGATTTTGCTCATGGGCGAATTTCAGAACCCTCGCTGCAGGCGAGGGGAATGACAATCATTTTTTGAGGCTGCGCTTGATATTGGGCACACCGGCTGTTTTGACGGTGGCTTTGCTCCTGCCTTTGACGGTGGCTCTGTTCCCTCGCTGGGCGGCAGCCTTCGCTGCAGCGGGTGCTGCCACATGATGTCCGGCCCAGTCGCGTGCAAACTGGTAAGCCACCCGCCCGCTGCGCGAGCCGCGTTCCAGTGCCCACAACAGGGCCGCCTTGCGCATGGCGTCTTCATCATGCTTGGCCGCCGGCGCCAATACATGCACCCAGTGGCGCGCGATCTTGAGGTACTCTTCCTGGCCGAAGGGATAGAACGACAGCCACAGGCCGAAGCGTTCCGAAAGCGAAATTTTTTCCTCGGTGGTTTCGCCCGGATGAATTTCGCCGTCTTCGGTATGCGTGGCGTCAAGGTTCTCGCTCATCTTTTCCGGCATCAAATGGCGGCGGTTGCTGGTCGCGTAGATCAGCATATTGTCGTTGGTCGCGGCGATGCCGCCGTCGAGCACCGACTTGAGCGCCTTGTAGCCGGGATCGTTGGCCTCAAACGATAGATCGTCGCTGAAAATGATGAAGCGCTCCGGACGCGCCGCGATCAGGTCGGCGATTTCGGGCAGATCGACCAGATCGGCGCGATCGACTTCGATCAGGCGCAGGCCCTGTTTGGCGTAGCGATGCAGGGCCGCTTTGACCAGCGAGGATTTGCCGGTGCCGCGCGCGCCGGTCAGGAGCACATTGTTGCCGGGGCGGCCTTCGACAAACTGTTTGGTGTTGGCATCGATGCGGTGTTTTTGCTCGTCGATATCCTTGAGGTCCTCGAAGCGGATCACATGCGGATGCGCCACCGGCTGCAGGAATCCGCGGCCGGTGCCGCGATTGCGCCGCCAGCGGTAAGCGATCGATTGCCAGTTGTGGGCGGGCGGCGGCTCGGGCAGGAAGGCGCTGAGGCGATCGACCAGGGATTCGGCGCGCTGCAGCACCTGCTCGAGTTTGTGTTCCAGTTTGCCGAACATCATGAGCGGTAGTCGGCGTTGATTTTTACGTAGTCATAGGAG
>JACXTT010010916.1_pt1 | contig 12195 bp, 14 predicted proteins | sample 9270951 | NCBI WGS metagenome assembly JACXTT01 (sample SAMN15532306, study PRJNA645909) | rock metagenome | isolation source: weathered quartz diorite | place: Puerto Rico | collected 2017-06-21 | reverse complement strand
AGACGTTCACCTTGGCCCAGGAATTGTTTCATCCGCTTAATTGGGCTGGCACCCTTTTTTTGGCGGCCTGGCTTCGGCAATGCCGTCGTGACGGACAAGCGACCCAAGAGCGCGCTGAGGCGCTTATGAAGCTGTCCGCAGAACAAGGGTTTCCGTTCTGGTTATCGACCGGCGCTATTCTCCGAGGCTGGGCGCGGGTTGAGCAGGGCCAAGGCAAAGAAGGAATTGTGCAACTGCGGCAAGGTCTAGACGCCTACCGGGCCACGGGGGCGAAACTTTGGGAGCCGCATTGGCTCGCTCTGCTGGCTGAAGCCTATGGGAAAACCGGACAGATAAAAGAAGGGCTGGCGCTGCTCTCTGAGGCGCTCACGCTGATTAACAACACGGGAGAGCAGTATTACGCGGCGGAGCTGTATCGATTGAAGGGAGAACTCCTGTTGGCGCGGGCAAGGGAACAGGCAAAGAAGAACAGGCAACCGGGAAGTGTGACCGATTCTTGATCCTTGTTCCTTGATGCCTAGATTTTAGTTTGCCGGGCCTTGGCCCTCGCCCCTTGAGGGAGAGGGCAGCACAAGCGAAGCGAGTGCGGGTGAGGGGAATCGTATGAAATAAACTAAACGAAAACCGCTCTAGGCCCGGTCTGCTCACGGCGAGATGCCGCGAAAACGTAAAAACTGCTCGGCGTTCTCCTGGGGTCTTTCAATCATCGGGACGTGGCCGCAGTGTTCCAAAATCGCTACATGTCCATCCTTAACCAAAGCAGCAAGAATGGCGGCGCCGGAGACGTGGAGTAAACGATCAGTGTCTCCCCACGTAATCAGGGTCGGTGCGGCGAAGCCTTGCAAAGCAGGTTCGAGTGGCTGCGGAAAGGCTACCAAGTCCTGGAAGATCTTTTCATTGAAGGCGCGATGCGTAACAGCTTGTGTTGCAAGATACTGCTCCACCGATCGTGGAATGTGGGGAGGCGTCACAAAGACAAAATCGAGCAGGCGATCGAACCCTTCAAATGAATCAACGAGCAGGGGATTGTCTCCCGCCACCAGGCGGGTGAAGAGTTCACTCGGCTGGGCAGTAGCGACGCCGCCAGGAGCTAAAAGCCACAAGCTTTTGATCTCGCCTGGATATCGGGCTGCGTAGATGCCCGCGATGTTCCCGCCCATAGAGTTTCCACCAAGGTGAAACGTTCCCAGCCCCAACACTTGTACGAAAGCGTGGAGACGTTGGACTTGGTCATCAATGGCGTAGCGCGCATTGGGATCATGGGTGCTCTCGCCAAACCCAGGAAGATCCGGAGCAATGACATGAAAGTGGGGCGTAAGATACCGGGCCACGCGCACCCAGTTATCTTTGTCTGCTCCGAAACCGTGCAATAACAAAAGATGGTCTCCTGTGCCGCCCGCGAGATAGGCGATCCGGTGATTAGCCGCCTCAATGGCGGCTTCTGTCAGTCCTGCCCTGTGACGTTCTGCTCTTTGAGCCAGGGATACTGTGATTTGTGGGAACCACCACGCTAGCCCAAGCAACAGGACAATAACAAGCAGCCCTCCAAACAACAAACGCAAAGTCTTCGAGCGTGTCATAGTGTCAAAAATGTATCAAATGCGTACTTTCTGCCTAGCGACTCGGCGCGGTCTGGGGACCGTCGCCGAACAAAAGGAATGTGTGCTAGAGACACAACTCTACAGAAAGAACACCTGAGAAAAAATAGAATCGTATTCATAAAGACTGGCCTCACGAATGACGCCGCGAACCAGTTGTCCGATCGAGCGACGTTGTTGTGGCCAGAAGAAGATCGGTGCAAATCGCCGCTGCTGTTTCCCATATTGGGCGGCCAGCGTCAGAAAATCCACGTCGTTCGTAAGCATTACCCGTTGCTCTCGCAACGCCGCATCAAGCAAATCTGCGTCCTCAGCTTCCTCCTGACCTCGATCTTGAGCTCGAACAACATCCATTCCTCGCCGCCGTAACGCTTGCACCAAACCGAAGACAACATGCACGTCCGCATAGGCCTTGAGCATAGGTTAATTCTTGGTTGGTCTGACATCTCGCGCGAGGTGCGGATGATTCTTAAGGAACCGCTTAACGAGCTGCGTTTCGTTCCGAGTCGCCCGTACGATCTCCTCGCGGTGATCTTCGTAGTAAGCCAAAGCAGAATACACTTCAGCAAGAGTCAATTCCGGGTAGACGTTAGTGACGATCTCCTCAGGTATCAGACCGCCCAAGTCACGGGCCGCAACAATATCACGTACTCGAATACGATGTCCCGCAATGCGCGGTTCACCACCCATCACGCCTGGCGTGCGGACGATATGAAAATATGCGGTCTTGGTTCGTACTTCCGCCATAGAATGCTCTCCGGAATTGAAACTTTGCCTCGTTGCTTTTATAAACACAACTCTGCTAGCAGTCTGAGCGCTTCGGGTTGGGTTGTGCCGATCATGAGGCTGGTCGCCGGAGAGGCTTTCCATGCCTGCAGACGATCGGCGATGTGCTCGCGCGAACCTATCAATGCTACTTCATCCACAAGTTTATCGGGCACAGTTGCAATGGCTTCGGCTTTCTTACCGCCCAGATAGAGATCTTGGATTTTGACCGCCGCTTCTTCATAACCCAAGCGTTTAGCATAGGCGTTGTAGAAATTTTGCGTGCGTGCGCCCATGCCGCCGATATACAACGCCAGATTGTCTTTAATGGGCATCCGGCACTTCTCCAAGTCGTTCCCCACAATGCACGTGACGAACGGCGCGAGGTCGAAATTCGCCAGGCTCTTGCCGCCGCCGGCTTTGGCGAATCCACGTTGTAGAGAAGACAGCATGAGTTCCGGTTTTTCCGGGTTCATCCAAATGGGTAAATTGCCATCCGCGATTTCTCCCGCGCAAGCGATGCCGTTAGGATTGATCGACGCCATGTAGATCTTCATGTCGGCTCGTCCATGCATGATACTTTTGAGCGGTTTTCCTAAGCCCGTCGCGTCGGGTCCCGTGTAGGGAATCTGGTAATACTCACCCTGATGTTGCAGGGGGGCCTCACGTGCGAGAATCTTACGTACGATGCTAATGTATTCACGGGCGCGGGGGAGGGGCTTGCCATAGGCTACACCGTGCCACCCTTCGGCCACTTGTGGGCCTGAGGGACCAAGTCCGAGAATGAACCGCCCGCCGGACAAGGCGTCGAGCGTCATCGCCGTCATTGCGGTCATGGCCGGGGTGCGGGCGGGCATCTGCAAAATAGCAGCGCCGAGTTTGATTTTCGAGGTGCGCGCGCCGATCCACGCCAATGGCGTTACCGCATCAGAACCGTATGCTTCGCCAGTCCAGACGGAATCATAGCCAAGGCGTTCCGCTTCGAGAATCAGGTCCATGTTCAAGCGTGGCCCCGCCGCGCCAGCCAGTAGTCCAAGTTTCATAATGAGTTCCTCCTCTATTTTTCTAGGTGGACGCTATAATAGCGAGAACGGAGCGAGTTTCGCTACCAGCCCTGCTGACTGGGTGCACAACAATTTCTTGGTAAAAGTATGCTTAGTTTTCCGTGGATTCCGGCTTTCGCCGGAATGACGGCTCTGCTGCGCTCGTCATTCCGGGCAAGGCCGCAGGCCGCGACCCGGAATCCAGGATTTTGTTATGCACCTCTGCTGACTCTATCAATGGCAACATGTTGCTGTTAATAAAGGCGGGGATAAGAGGGCTATCGCTGGTCGAACGCCTACGCCTCCCCGCCTTAATTGCAGGATGCTCAGAGGTCATGGAGATAAACAAAGTACTATTTAGCAAGCTATTTTTGTAGACCAACATTTTGTTATTATTAGAAAGTTATGCGGGAAAACCTTCATCCAGCTATCCGTGAGACTTCAGAAACAATAGCCAAAACAGGTAAGTTTGACGACGCCATATTTGCGGCCTTTCGCTATATAGAAGGTGAGATTCAAGAGCGTATAGGGAGTAAGAGCATTGGCAAATCCCACTTGATGAAGCTTTTGATGGAACTCTTCCTCAGATTAATATTTCGGATGATGCTCGCGACCGGGAAGGTATAAAAGAAATATTCTCTGGCGCTTTAGCAAATATACGAAATGATAGAGGGCATAAGAAGGTTCCCTTTCTACCTTGCAAGACTATTAATGATTGCTTTCTCTATCTAACCTTCGCCAGCTTCTTGTTGTATTTATTGAATAAAGATAAGAATACGTTTCCTCAAATCCAGACTCTTCGTATTTTGGGATCATATGATCAGCCCAGAGTAGAGCTTCGAGGCCTCAACTTTGAAGGGCCAGTCAAGGTGTTGGCCGAGACACAAGAATTACAAGTAGTGCGTATTGAAAAAAACGTGATCGAAGCGCTATTGCAACCAAGTTTCACCGGAGTGCTAAAAGTTGTTGTCAATGACAAGGAAAGCAACGAAGTTAATTGTGATACTCATCTCTTAGGACAAAGAGCGAATAACCTCTACGAGATAATAAATGTTGAGATTCCGCTTTATGAGGATGCAGCCTGCACTTGCATGCGCTCGGGTGTGGTTGGACTGCTATTGCAGGTCACGGAGTCCGGTCGCGAATATTTGCGCATTGTTCCAACTTATCCTGGCAGATTTAAGGCAGGGTACTATGTTACGCATGGCCCCTTTGAAAATGATACAGTCGACGAAACTTGGTATCGAGATCTAGAAAGCGGAGAAATATGTAATGCTTGGACAGGCTCAACTATAACTATTCCTAAGATCATTGGCAAAGCAGGAACCCCACAACTAGTTGGTATATCAATACTGCCAAATAAGGTTAAAACTCAAATTGAAGAGCGTCGAACACTAAAAGTTATAGGGAGCTTAAAAGATGGGTCTGTTCGGAAGGAAATTGATCTAACCAGTAAAGCGATTTGGAAAACCTTCGATGCTGCTACGGCATTTGTTAAAGATGGTGTCCTGTTTCCAAAACGGTTGGGCCGAACAAAAGTTGAGTGTGAGGTCGAAGGGTTTGTTGGGGCTGCAGATATTCTTATTGGACATTATTCAAAAGGTGAGAGGTCAGTCTACTTCCAAGGAGTTCGCAGGTTGCAACAGATCCGGTTTGACGCCGAAGATAATCTGTATTTTTGTAACCAGTCATCATCAATTTACCAAATTGCTCGTGGCGGCGGCTTTCAAGAGGTAATTCGAGTTCCCATCCCAGACACCTACCCATTTGGGATTGATTGTATTGCCATTGATAGTAAGCGGAATCTGTACGCCAATAATATAGTAAAGCAAGCCTGCCTTCGCTTCTCGTGGGATGGGAAAAAGTATGGAAGCCCTCAGACTTTTGCTACTGTGGTTAAGGGAAACAAGAACAGCATAGTGCTTGATCCGGAAGGGCATATTTTCGTTGCCGTTGTGGCCTCTACTGGTGGGAATGGGTACATCATTCATGTCGCGCCAGATGGTAAAGAAGAATTCTTTCCTACTCTTGATGCGCCAATTTACTTGGCTCTTGACAGACAAGGGAATATATATACGCCCTCTAGGAATGAACGAGCAATCCATGTCTACACGCGCAACGGTGAGTTTGTTCGGAAAGTCTATCATGGGATTGAGGGTGGAGAGTCAGACATTTTTATTGATTTGGCTGGAGCCATTTATCTTCCTTTCTTTTATTCAGGTCAACTTTATAAATTTGTTGTTGAAGAATCACAAACAAAAAGTGAATTGATCGCTGAGGGATTTCAGGCACCTGGAGGACTCGCTATGGATTCACAAGGCCATATTTACATTTCTAACTTCGGCGGAAATAGCATCGATATTGTTTACTAGAGGTAGATGCAAAGTCTGCGCGATGTCGAGTCAGAAACGGAAATCTTCCTCAAAACCATTATCCCCAGTCGGAAAGCCACCAAGAAATATGTGAGAGAGTGATATGGCGAAACTAGATAAAGAAGAGCGTGAAGTTCTTAAAGCGTTCGAACGAGGCCAATTGAAGTCGATTCCAGAGAAAGAGGCAGAGATCAAAAAGCATCGCGAGTATGCAGCGGCGACGTTCAAAGAGGAATCATGAGAGCTGTACTCTTACTTTTCAGTTTTTGCTTGATCCTGTCGATGAGGGTGGAGGCGCAACAGTCCCCAGCGCCCGTGCAACAACCGGCTTCTACGACTCAACCGAGCACGGTCCCGCCTTCACAGACTGCAACGGAGCCGGTTCCAGTCCCGGAGCCGAGCGAGAAAGCGCTGGCATACTACCGCAGCGGTAACGTGCTCTGGGTCGTTGAGACGATGTGGGGGTTGCTGATCCCAGCCCTGTTTTTGTTTACTGGGCTTTCTGCTCGCATTCGCGCCTGGGCGCAGCGCTTTGGCAAGAAGTGGTTTTTCGTCATCAGCCTCTATTTCCTCATCTTCTCCACCCTTACGTTCGTACTTGACCTGCCGCTTGATTACTACGCAGGCTATGTTCGTGAGCACGCTTACGAGCTGTCCACTCAGACGTTTGGTAAGTGGTCTAGCGATACGCTCAAAGGTTTGCTCGTCGGCCTTGTCATAGGCGTTCTCTTCCTATGGGCGCCGTATCTCCTACTTAGGAAGAGCCCGCGGCGCTGGTGGCTCTACACCGGCCTGTTGGCCATTCCTTTCCTTTTGGTGATGATCCTGATCCAACCGATCTGGATCGCTCCGCTGTTCAACAAGTTCGAACCGATGAAAGACAAGGCGCTCGAAGCCAGTATTCTGCGACTGGCCGAGCGCGCCGGGATCGAAGGGGGTCGCGTCTTCGAAGTCAATAAGAGCGAGGACACGAAACGTGTGAATGCCTACGTCGCTGGTCTGGGTGCTACGAAGCGGATTGTTCTCTGGGACACGGCCATCGCCAAGCTTGACGAGTCAGAACTACTCTTCGTCATGGGCCACGAGATGGGCCATTACGTCCTCGGGCATATCTGGAAACTTCTTTTCTTCTACTCTATCTTGATCATTGCCGCCCTCTACGCCGTGCACCGCACCGCAGGCTGGCTGATCAACCGCTACAAGCATCGCTTTGGCTTTGATCAGCTGGCTGACATTGCCTCATTGCCGTTGCTCATGCTGCTCCTCAGCATCTACTCCTTTCTTGTCATGCCGATCGCACTCGCTTACAGTCGGCATATCGAACACGAAGCCGACCGGTTCGGGTTAGAAATCACGCAGAGCAATCACGCAGCGGCGACCGCCTTCGTGAAGCTCCAAACTGAAAATCTGGCCGTCCCGCGTCCGGGCTTGTTGTTTAAGCTGTGGCGGGAGGGCCATCCAACGCTTGGGGACCGTGTTGACTTCTGCAACAATTACCGACCCTGGGAGAAGAATGAACCCCTTGTGTATGGGCCCCTGTTCAGAGACGTGAAATAGGCGTGCATTTGAACGGTGTTGGAGGCTACACAGGAGAGGGAGCTGTATTGAATCAAGATTGACAGAAATACGCCAAAGGCGTAGCGTGCCTGTGTGTTCACCTTTAAAGGAGGCGTTTGAACGTGACTAAGAAGCTCACTGGCCGCGCCCTGGCCAAATTTGAGGCGGAGCGGAATATCTGGCAAGAAGTCCTAGACGGTGTACACGAAATCAAATCAGGTGGCGGTAAACGGATTGTAGTGGAGCCGCACTCACCGATCGTACGTACGCGTTTAAAATCCGGACTGACCCAAACCCAGTTTGCGGTATTGTTGGGGGTCTCAAAGCGGACATTAGAGCAATGGGAGCAGGGACGCCGCGAGCCGAGTGGGGCGGCCAAGACGCTCATCAAAGTAGCCGAGTTGCATCCAGAAGTGCTACGTGACTTGGCCGCTTGAACAGTCCTATCACGGTCTAACTATCGCGCTGCACTTAGACCGCTCAGTGCGGAGTGTTACACCTGGAGGATAACCATGAAACATGCAGATCGAGAAAGTCATGTCTCTGACACTGGCCTCATTGCTGCTGGAAAGTTCCGGCTGCGATATCGCATCGAGGGCTCTGGCAGCCCCACGATTGCGATCGGGAGTTCAATCCAAGGGCCCCGCCTCTTCTCACCGCATCTGCGTCAGCACTTGCGCCTGGTGTTCTTGGATCATCGAGGTTTTGCCGCCTCGCCTGGTCGAGTGGACACAGTGGAATTTGCCTTGGACACACTAGTTGACGATGTTGAGCATGCCCGGCAGGAGCTTGGCTTGGGCCGCGTTGCAGTCCTTGGACACTCTGGTCACGCCCTGATGGCGCTCGAATATGCCAAGAAGTATCCGGCCAACGTTTCCCATGTGATCATGATTGCTATAGCGCCGGACCTCAGCGCTGCGAGCGCCGCCGCCGCGGAGCGCTACTGGCAGGAGTCGGTGTCTCCAGAACGCAAGGCCGTTATGGAGGAGAACCTCCGGCGTCTCCCCGATGAGACGTTGGCGCAACTTCCCCAGGGAGAGCAGTTCATCAAGAACTACGTCCGCAACGGTCCGCGGATCTGGTATGACCCGCAGTTCGATTCGTCACCGTTGTGGGAAGGGGTTGGGGTGAATAGAGACATGATCGACTACGTCTGGGGGCACGTTTTCCGGGATATCGACATCACCCAGGGGCTCGCAGCCTTCGATCGGCCAGTGTTCCTTGCGCTCGGGCGTTACGACTTCCTGGTGGCTCCGCCCTCTGCATGGGATGCGCTCAGACCGAAGTTCCGCGACTTAACCGTGCGAGTATTCGAGCGGAGCGGCCATACGCCTCAGTATGAAGAGGCGGCCCTCTTCGATGCGGAACTTTTGCGCTGGATGAAGGAGCGCCAGTAGCAACCTAAGGAGAGCAACAGCGATGGAACAACAATTAAGGCCAGGAGGTTCGCTTCCGCCTGAGGCTCAAGCCCATTATGCGGAAGCGGTCGAGATGGACCGGCTCTCCCAAGGCACGGGCCAACTTGAGTTTGCGCGCTCCCAGGAGATTCTCTCGCGTTACTTGCCCTCTGCGCCTGCGGTTATTTTCGATGTTGGCGGCGGCCCGGGACGCTACGCCTATTGGTTGGCGGGGCAAGGGCACGTGGTGCATTTGATCGATGGCGCGCCTTTGCACATCGAGCAAGCGCAGCAAGTCGCTGCCAGAGAGTCGCTTCACCCCTTGGCGAGCCTGTCTGTGGGGGACGCGCGGAAGTTGGACGTTGCCGACGCCAGCGGAGACGTAGTCCTGTTAATGGGACCACTCTACCATCTCATCGAACGTCATGACCGCTTGGCCGCTTTACGGGAAGCTCGACGCATCTTGAAGCCGGATGGCCTAGTGTTCGCCGCCAGCATTTCACGCTTCGCCTCAGCCTTAGATGGGTTGGTAAGCGGGCACTTAGACGATCCGGAATTTGTTCACATTGTCCGACAAGATCTTGTGGATGGGCAGCATCGCAACCCGACGAACCATCCTGCCTATTTCACCACGGCATTTTTTCACTCTCCTCAGGAGCTGCAGAAGGAAATGGAAGAAGCAGGCTTCCGGCATGAAGCCACGCTGCCTGTGGAGGGTCCAGCTTGGTTGTTAGGAAATTTTGCAGAATATTGGAGCGATCTCAGTCGCCGTGAGCGTCTATTGGCAGCAATACGGTGGTTAGAAGGCGAGCCCTCGCTTCTAGGGGCTAGCGCTCATCTTTTGGCAATTGGTCGGAAGGTGCCGTAAGTGAGCTAACAATGACGTGTAGAGGTTAGCGTTCGCTACGCTCACGCGGCTGAAGCCGAAAGCGTTAGACAGCTCTGTCCACTATGTAAATAATTTCTCAATACTATGCGACTACTAGACGAGTCAGCCCCATGGCTACAGAATATGCGCGTTGCAGCAGATGGAATCGTCTGTGGTCAAGGACAGTTTGGCATTGGCGCAGTGCTGGTGATCGAACATGAGCGATCGCGAAGATTATTGTTCGTCAAAAAAGCCTACCGCTTGGGCTTCGAGGGCAACGATCAATTCGCGTGTCCGGGCGGCATGGTCCGGTCCAATGGGGAGAGAACGAGTCTGAGCAGCAAGATTCGGACATCTCTCGCGGAGCGGGTTGCCGCCGAAGTGAGTCTTGACCTTCAATCCTATAGAGACATCGCCCCTTTGGAAGGGCAGCCGCCAGTGATCGCAGCGTACATAGCCAAAGGCCAGCGGCGGCGCACGGTGATTCTCCCTTTTGTACTAACGATTTCCCAGCTCGTTGCGCCCTGTGCGCAGGACTCTACAGTCTATGATGCGCAATGGCAGGAACCTATAAACCTGTGGGCTGAGATTACGCCTACAAATCGGTTAATTGCCGCGTATTATTTGTGGTCCCGCTTGTCCGAAACGGAACGAGCAAGAGCGCAACCCAGTTTAGAGGAAGCCCTGCAACAGTCCACCGCGTGGGCAAGCGAGGTGCAACTTCCTTTCCCTGTTGCTCCGTGGTCTTAGAGGTAGAAATGTGCTGGGCGGCTCGTGTATGCTACGTGTGCGAAGAGGAAAGAACTTCACATGCTGCCTGACAGAATCATAGAAGCTATTCATGGTCCGGCGGTGATGAGTGCTGGAACTCGTGACGAGCAGCTTCATCCCGCCCATACGCTTGTGGTCGGCGCTGTAGTCCATCCTGACAAGGAAGTCGTCACGTTTTTTGTGCCTGAAAGTCGCTCCCAACAAATCCTGCGCAACCTCAAGCACAACGGCAGGGTTGCCCTGGGAATAAATTTGCTCACGCACGAGGCGTATCAGCTCAAGGGAACCTTTCTTTCTTCACGCCCTGGCGATGAAAAAGATCGTGCGGTGCAGGAGATCTATAGGTCGAAACTCCTTTCTACCATGCTCCAGTTTGGCTATCCCGAGCCAATCGTGCGACCTTTTGTGCTGGGGACTATCTATCATCCAGCTGTGGCGATCACCTTCCGGGTGGAGGAGATTTTTCTCCAGACTCCAGGTCCGGAAGCAGGAAAAAAGCTCAACTAAGCGAGAAGCCGTAGGGACGTAAAGAGGAGCGTTGTATGGGAGTATTGCCGAACGAAATCAAACCAGCGATGCAAGGAGTTCTTCCCTCGCATGTGGCGACCTGTTCCCTGGATGGGACACCGAATACCTCGGTCGTTTCTCAAGTCTACTATGTGGACGCTGACCATGTGGCGCTCTCCTATCAGTTTTTCAGTAAGACAATTAAAAATATTAAGGAAAATCCTCGTGCGCTGGCGTGGGTTACAAACCCGGAGACGCTGGAGACCTGGGACCTTGAGATCGAGTACGATCATTCCGAGACCAGTGGTCCGGTGTTTGACGTTATGGACATGCAAATTGAGGCCATTGCTTCACTGACCGGCATGAAGGGAATTTTCAAACTTCGGGCGGCGGACATTTATAGAGTTCTCTCTGCGACAAAGACAGCGGGTGAGCGTCTGCCGCTGTCGGAAATTGCGCTGGCAAGCGACGCTAAAGTTGAGAGGTGAGGCGTTCCGTGGCTGAAGAAAGAGAAACCGCTGAAGGGATTCGCACCCAAATCGCTGAGAATCAGCAGCTGATTGATCAACTCAACCGTGAGCTGGCGCGCAAGAGTAACGAGGTCCGGATTATTCAGCAAATCTCCGCTGAGATTACCTCGACCTTAGATTTGGAGCGCATCCTTGACGTCCTTTTAAGCGCGATGGACCGGGTCCTGGGGTTTCAATACGCGATGATCCTGCTTAGAGATCAGTCAGCCGACCGACTCAAAGTCGTCGCGAGCCGCGGTTATGAAAACGCTACGACTGGCGCGGAGATCGCGTTCGGGCACGGCGTCATTGGTGTTGTGGCCGAACGAAAGAAAATGATGCGCGTGGGGAACATCGGGGCCAGCGTCCGCTATCTTGCCGCCGTGCGAGCGAATATGCAGGCGGCTGGACAATTGGGACAGAGCCCAACCGTGGCCGCTCTCCCAGGACTTCCGAACGTCCAGAGCCAACTTGCTATCCCGCTTCTCGTGAAAGACCGGCTTATTGGCGTATTGGTGATTGAAAGTCCCAAGCCTAATGCCTTTGACGAGCTCGATGAGATTCTTATTAACATTGTCGCTAACCAGGCCGCTACGGCGATCGACAATGCGCGCATGTATCAAATGGTAGAGCAGCTAAGTCGCCTCAAACGCTTCTTCTCGCCACAGCTGGCTGAGCTGATTCTGACAGGCGGCGCTGAGGACCCGCTCAAGACTCACCGCCGTGAAGTGACGGTGGTGTTCCTCGATCTCCGAGGATTTACGACCTTCGCCGAACAGGTTGAACCAGAAGAAGTGATGGGCGTGCT
>JACXTT010010915.1_pt1 | contig 12196 bp, 9 predicted proteins | sample 9270951 | NCBI WGS metagenome assembly JACXTT01 (sample SAMN15532306, study PRJNA645909) | rock metagenome | isolation source: weathered quartz diorite | place: Puerto Rico | collected 2017-06-21 | reverse complement strand
GGTTCCGGGCCCGTGGGCGTAACGTGACCGACGCCGCGACTGGGGTCCTTTGTCGACGCCTTAACACCGAGCACGATGGTCTCGCCCTGGATCGTGTCGCCGATCATCACCGGCTGCCCGAAGCGCATGCCGAGGTATTCGAGGTTCGCGCGCGCGTTCTCCGAGACGTCTTCGACCGTCTGGCTGAACGCGACGTTCATGACGAGTCCCGGCGGTACGACCAGCCCCTGGAATCCGTGGGCCTTCGCGTAGCGGAGGTTCTTCGACAGCGGGTTCGTGGTCATCGTGAACTCGCTGAAGGCGTTGAACAGCCCTTCCGTGACGGTCTTGCCGCGCTTGTGGCGGAAGACGCGCCCGGCACGGAAGTCCTCGAGGAAATTGCCGGTCTTCTTGCGGATGATCGCCATCGGATTCGACCTCGTGAAGCCCCGCGTTATCGTCGCCGCCTCCGCGGCTGTCAAACGCGAGCCGGCGGTGCCTCAGGCCTTCGGCGGACCGAGGCGGCGCGAGATCTGCGCGAGATCGAGCGGGGTTTCTTCCGCCAGCGCGAGCAGCCGCTTCATGAAGAATTGCGCGCTCGGCGTCTGTCCCCCCGCGGGGAGCACGAGCAGGATCGGTAGTGCCTCGAGCCGCTGCGTGCGGCGCGCCTTGACGATGAGCGTCGCGCCCTCGCCCGTGAGGCGGGAGAAGTCGAACACGATGAGGTCGGGCTTCACGATGTCGAGGATCTCGGTGCCTTGCTTCGGATCGCCGGCGCTCGACACCGAGCATCCCTTCGCGGTCGCCCACGCGTTCAGGCGCAGCACGCTGTCGAGCTCTTCGCCGATGATCGTGACGCGCTTGCCGTTGCCGAGGATCGTCGTGAGCGCCTGCGCGAACTGCGCCTCCTCGAACGGACGGATCAGGCACTCCACGTTCGGGAAGATCACGCCCTTGCCGCTGCCGGGCTTCGACGCGTAGAGCATGAGCCGCGATCCGCTCAACATCTCGTCGCGGCGGCTCTTCACCAGAGCGTCGAGCCCGCCCTTTCCGGAGAGCAGGTTGATCGCGAGGTAGCCCGGCGCCTCGGCGGGAGCGGCGCCGTTCGCGAGCCCCTGCGCCTCGTAGCCACCACCCTGGCAGGTTTGCAGGAAGGCATCGAGCGTCTTCCCGGGATCGTCGACCACGAGCACGGTGCGCTTCTCGGGCTCGGCCGGCACGGTGCGGGCGGGTCCGGAGGGCTTCGCGGTCGGCGTGATCGCCGACTTCAGCGGCAACGGGCCGCTCGGAGCATCTCCGACTCGAGCCGCCGGGCCCTTGGGAGCCAGGCGCTCGGTCGCGGGCGGAGCACCCGGCGCGGCTTTCGGCATGGCCCGAAGCGCGGTGATCTCCCGATCGCGCTCCTCCAAGTTCGACTGCAGCTTCTCGGCGACTCCCTGCCAGCGAGCGCTCTCGTTCTCGCGCTGCCGGACGTCGGCCTCGAGCGCCGCGAGCCGGTCGGTAGCGCTCGCCACCTCCGCCGCCAGGCGCTCGGCCTCGCTCCCGGTGCGCTTCGCCGATGCCTCGAAGGCCGCCGTGCGAGCCGCCGCCTCGCGTTGCTGCTCGATCGCCTGCACGCGCTCGAGATCGAAGTCCTGTACCGTCTGGCGCAGCCGCTCGCGCTCGGCTTCGACCACCTTGATGTCGGCGGCGAGTCGCTCCGCGCGCCGCGCGACCTCGTCGAAGCGGAGCTCGAGCTCGTGGACCTGGCGCGCACGCTCGTCCTGCGTGAGCGTGCTCTGGCGCCGCGCCACCTCGAGCTCTTGCGAGACGCTGCGCAGGCGTTCTTCGAGCTCGCTGCCACGCGAGCGTCCGGCCTCGATCGCCGCCTCGCGATCCGCGACCGCACGCTGCGACGCTTCGAGCCGAGCCTGCGCGGCGTTCAGCTCGGCCGCGCGTCGTCCGAGCTCGGCCGTGAGCGAGTCCGCGGTGTCCTGCGCGACGGCGCGGGCCTCCGTGAGCTCCGCGGCACGGGCGTGCGCCTCGTCTCCCGCTTGCTCGGTCTCGGCGAGGCGCCGCTCGATCTCCTCGAGCCGGGCCGCGAGCTCTCCGGCGTTCTCGCGCTCGGAGTCGGACTGCGCGCGCAGCAGCTCCGCGCTCCGCCGCTCGGCTTCGAGCTCGTCCTGCAGCCGTTGCGCCGCGTCCTCGGCGGCCCGGCGCGCGGTCTCGGACTTCGTGAGCGTTGCTCGCAGAACCCCCGCGAAGTCGACCTCGCGCTTCTTGTCCGCGAGGTCGGCGCTCGCGCCGGCCAGCGCCTGTTCGGTCTGGCTGACGCGGCCGAGGAGCTCGCCACGCTCGGCCTCGAGCGTGCGCCGCGCCGACTCCGCTTGCAGATGGTGCTGGCGGGCTTCGGTGAGCGCGGCCTGGAGCTCGTCGGAGGTGCGCGCCCGGCGTGCGAGCTCGGCGGTGAGTTCGCTGCCTCGCGACTGCGCATTGCGAAGCTCCTCGCGGAGGCTCGCGAGCTCGTGGTCCAGCGTGCTCGCGCGTGTGGCGCCGTCGCGCGCGCGGTCGTGCAGCGTCGCGAGCTCGGCCGACGCTCGTTCCGACGCGGTGCGCTGCTCCACGAGCTCGCGCCGGAGACCGTCGAGCTCGCCGCCGCGCGCATCGAGCTGGCCGCGAAGCGTCTGCAGCTCTTGCTCCTGATTCGCCCTCTGCTCGCGATGCACGTTGCCCTCGCGCAGGAGGTTCCGGGTCGTCTCTTCGAGCGTGGCGACGCGCGCGGCGAGCGCGTCGCGCTCGCGGCCGAGCGTGCGCGACGAATCCGTCGCTTCTTCCAAGCGCTTGGCGAGGTCGACCTTGTCGCGCTCGAGCTGCCGAGCCGCCTCGCCCCTCGACGTGGCCTCGCCGTGGAGGGCGCTCTGATTCGAGCGCAGCGAATCGAGCTCGGGACGCACCCGTTTCAGCTCGTCGGCGAGCTCGCCGCGTGCGGCCTCGGCGGCGTCGAGCCGTTGCGTGAGCACGGTCGTTTCGCCGCGCAGCTCGGCCAGCTCCGCACGTGCGCCGCGCCGCAGCGCTTCGAGCGTGGTCGTGAGGGTGTGCGCTTCGGAGCGCGCGCGATCCGCGTCGGCACGTTCGAGCTGGAGCTCGGCCTGCGCCCGTTCGACTTCCTCCCGCAGCGTCGCGGCGTCGTGGATGACGCTCGAGGACGTTTCCTCCGCGACCCGGCGGCGCTCGCTCTCGCGCGCGAGCTCGAGCTTGTACTGTTCCGTCTCGCGCTCGATCTCGCGCAGGATCTCGGAACGGCCGGCGAGGCCGGCCGAGAGCTGATCGCGCTCGCGCTCGGCGGCTTCCGCGCGGCTGCGCAGCTCCTCGATGTCGGCCTGCAGCTCGGACTGGCGGAGCTCGCTGCTCTCGCGGATCTGCGCGATCGAATCTTCGGCGGCTTGATAGCGCGAGGCCGCCGTTTGCAGGGAGGCCGTCAGACGCTCACGCTCGCCACGCAGCTCGGTGACGAGATCCTCGCGCGAACGGAGGTTCCCGCGCAGCCCCTCGCCGTCGCGCGACGCCGCGGACAACCGCGCGTCGAGGTCTTGCCGATGGGTCTCGAGCGAGCGGACCTGGTCGGAAGCCTGGCCGAGCTGTCGCTCGAGGTGGCCGATGCGCTGCCCGAGCTCGTTCTGCAGACGGTCGCGGCGATCGAGCTCCTCGTTCGTCCTGCGGCCTGCGTCGAGGGCGGCCGTGAGATCTTCGCGAACTCGCGCCAAGTCGAGGGCGAGCTTCCGGGTGCGCTCGGCCTCGGAGGAGCTCTGGTCCCGCAAGAGATCGTATTCCGAGCGCAGATTGCGGAGCGCGATCTCGTGCAGCGAGGCCTCGGACTTGTAACGATCGCGCTCGCGAGCGGCGTCTGCGACCTTGCGTTCGAGATCGGCCGAGGCGGTTCCGCCGGAGTCCGCCGAGCGGCGGAGCGATTCCACCACGGCCTCGAGCTCGCGAACCTTCGCGGTCAGCAGCGCGCGATCGCGTGCGCCGTCGTCTCGCACGGGTTCGGAAGACGTGGCGACCGCGGGTGCGGGTGTCGCCGACGGGCCCGGTCCGAGCCGAGCCCCGGTCTTGGGAGCGGGTCTGAGTCCGATGCCGAGGATCTTCGCGGGCTCGCGGAGCGCGAGGATGTCGGATTCGTGGATCGCGCGCTTTCCGCTTCCGACCAGCAGCAGCGCCCCGGTGACCGAGCCGGCGGCGAACAGCGGCAGGACCGCCGCGTTGGTCAGCACGTTCTGATCCGCCCCGTTCAGCAGCATCGGGACGAACGGGTTCTCCTTCGGCTTGTCGATGATGTAGACCCGGCGCTGGAGAACGGCGTGGAGCGGCATGTCCCAAACGCCGCTCACGCCGCGCCGTACGAGGCGGATGGCGTCGATGGCCGGCGGCGCGAGCCCCTCGTGCGCCAGCATCGTCAGGCTCTGCGTCTCCGAGTCGTAGCGCAGCAGCGCCCCGTGCTTGAACTTGATCGCTTCGAGCACCACGCCGAGGACTCCGGGAGCGTTCGAGGGGTCGATCGGCCCGGGGGCGATCTGCTTCAGCCTCTCTACGGCGAGGGTCGCGGCTTCGTTTGCTTCGCGCGGGGCTCCGGAGACCGGCTGGGGCATTGGGTTACGTGGCGGTTCGCGGGGAGATCCGCGAAGTATCTCTCCCCATACCGAGTAGCACAAGCATGAGATGATCGCCTCACGACGGATTTCTCCGACGCGCCGCGAGGATCGAGCGCACGAGCCCCTCGGGCACGGCGGCCGGGGGTGCCTCGTCCGGATGGCGGGTGGTAGCCCGCGCGACTTCCACCGTAGCCCGGTAGCTGTGCGCGAAGCGTCGGCAGCCCTCGCAGCCGGCGAGATGTGCTTCGAGCGTCGCGGTCTCGTCGCGCGCGAGGTCTCCGGAAAGGTGGCGATCGAGCGCCGACGCCACCTGGCGGCAGGTCGTCACGGCGGGCCTCCGGTCGCCTCACGGGCAGGGTCGTGGAACGCCATGGTCCCTGAGATGCCGGCGGCTCGTCGACGTTTCCCGATCTCGTACCCCCCGGCCTTGGGGGCGCAGGCGTCCCACCCTCGGTCGCGAAGGGCCCGGAGAAGTGCTACCCGTCGGGTGCAGCCGACGAACGTTCACCCGTCGTCCGTGAAGAGCGTGTCCATCTCACCCGACCCCGCCGATGAGCTCTTGCGCGACAGCCTCGCTTCGTTGCGCGAAGACGGGGGAGCGGAGTGGTTGCACGAGCTCGTCACGATCTTTCTCGGCGAGGCCCGGGAGCGCATCGCCGACGTGGAGTCGGCGCTGGCGACCGGAGACGTCGAAAAGGCCAAACGCGCGATCCACGACCTCAAGGGCAGCTCCGGAACGATCGGCGCATCCACCCTCGCCGGGGACTGTTTCGATCTCGAGTCGTGTCTCAAGGATGGCGGCCTCGCCGAGGCGAAGACCATGTTCGCGCAGGTCAAGCGATCCTTCGCACGCGCCGAGCTGGTGATCGGCGCGTTCCAGACCGACTGAGACGCTCACGACCCGCGTGGAATCGCGCGGCGGAACGTGCTAGCGACTCGGTTCTTCGGGTGCGGCGCCGTGGCCGAGTGGTTCAGGCAGAGGTCTGCAAAACCTCTTACTCCGGTTCAATTCCGGACGGCGCCTTTCTTCACACCGGTGACTCTCGTGTCGCCGGCTCGCCTGCCAGCAGGATGACGCGCACGCTGGACCCGGCGGTGAGCATCCGCTGATCCGCCGGGCCGACGATCATGCCGTCGGCCTTCGACATCGAGGTGAGCACTGCGGAGCTCTGCGTGCCGGTCGAAAGCGCGAAGAGCTCGCCGTTTCGGCTCGCCAGGCGGCAGCGCACGAACTCGATCATGCCGTCGGCCTTCTTCACGTCGTGGTCCATCGTGGCGCGCACGGTGGGGCGGTGGACGGCCGTTGCGCCGCCGAGGCGGAGCAGGGCGGGGCGGGCGTACACCTCGAAGCAGACGAGCGCGGACACCGGATTTCCGGGCAAGCCGAAATACGGGGTCCCTGCGAGCATGCCGAACGTGAGCGGTTTCCCGGGCTTTTGCGCGACGCCCCAGAAGCGGCGGTCGACGCCGAGATCGTCCATCACCGACTTCACGAAGTCGAAGTCGCCGACCGAGACGCCGCCGGTCGACAGGATGGCGTCGGCGCGCGCGGCCTCGACGAACGCCGCGCGGATCTCTTCCGGAGTATCACGCGCGATGGCAAGCGGGACGGGAACGCCGCCGGCCTCGACCACCGCGGCGGCCAGCACGTAGGCGTTGCTGTTCACGACCTGCCCGCGCGCCACGGCCTGATCGGCCTCGACCAGCTCGTTTCCGGTGGAGAGGATCGCAACCCGGGGCCGCCGGGTCACCAGCAACAGGCTCCGCCCGACCGAGGCCGCGACGCCCACGGCCGCCGGACCGAGGCGGGTACCGTGCGCGAGCACGAGCTCGCCGCTTCGGATGTCCTCGCCGGGATGACGGACGTGGTGTCCGCGTGGACCGGCGGCGCGAATCACCACGGAATCGCCTTCGCTGCTCGTGTCCTCGACGCGGACCACGGTATCGGCGCCGGGCGGGAGCGCGCCGCCGGTCATGATGCGAGCGGCGGTTCCGTCTCGGACCTCGGGCAGCGCCGCGGCGCCTGCGGCCACCGTGCCGACGACCCGTAGCGTGGCCGGCAACGTCTCGAGATCGTGATGGCGGACGGCGAAGCCGTCCATGGCCGAGTTGGCGTAGGCGGGGACCTCGCGACCTGCGTGGATGTCCTCCGCGAGCGTGCGTCCGACGGCGTCGAAGATTCCGACTCGCTCTGCCGCCAACGGCGAAACCGACTCGAGCACGCGGGAGAGCGCTTCCGACACGGAGATCACGCTCGGCCTGTAATCGGGGCGTTCCGTCGAGTCAATTCGCGGTCGGGTGCCGGCTTGGTCGTGACCCAGTGCGTCGTCGCTTTCTCCGGCGCTTCCCCTGGCAACAGCAAAACCACCCCGCTATGGGGGGCCGATGTCCGACCTCATCCAGACCGATGCCGCGCTCGACGCCGCGGTCACCCGGCGCGACGCGCTGATCGATTACTTCGCGGCGGGCGCCAAGCCGCGGAGCCAGTGGCGTGTCGGTACGGAGTACGAGAAGGTCGGCGTCGATCGCGCGACCGGTCGCGCGGCGCGCTATTTCGGCCCGCGCGGCATCGAGGCCGTGCTACGGCGGCTCGCCGACCGCTTCGGCTGGACGCCGCGCTTCGAAGGCCAGCACGTGATCGCGCTCGAAGGCCGCAAGGCGACGATCACGCTCGAGCCGGGCGGACAGCTCGAGCTCTCGGGCGAAGCATGCGACAGCATCCATTGCGCGCACGCGGAGCTCACGCAGCACGTGAACGAGATCGTCACGGTCGGCGACGAGCTCGGGCTCAAGTTCCTCGGGCTCGGCGTCCAACCGCTCAGCACGCTCGAAGACATCGAGTGGGTCCCGAAGCCGCGCTACGCGATCATGGGACCTTACATGCTGAAGGTCGGCACGCTCGGCCAGCGCATGATGAAGCAGACCGCGACCGTGCAGGCGAACATCGACTTCTCGAGCGAGCGCGACGCGATGGACAAGATCCGGCTCGGCATGGGGCTATCCCCCATCCTGACCGCCGCGTTCGCGAACTCGCCGATCCTCGAAGGCAAGCGCACCGGCTACATGAGCTACCGCCAGCACGTCTGGACGGACACCGACAACAATCGCTCGGGTCTGCTACCGTTCGTGTTCTCGCCGCACGCGGGATTCGAGGACTACGCCGACTGGGCCCTCGACGTGCCGATGTATTTCATCCGCCGCGAGGGGCGTTTCGTCGATCTGACCGGAATGCCGTTCCGGGAGTTTCTGAAGCACGGGGCCAAGGGCCACTTCCCGACGCTCGCGGACTGGCAGCTCCACCTGACGACGCTCTTTCCCGAGGTTCGCCTCAAGACCTACATCGAGCTTCGCTCCGTCGACAGCCAGCCACCCGAGCGCATGCTCGCGCTGCCGGCGCTGGTGAAGGGCATCTTCTACGACGACGACTGTCTGCTCGGCGCCTGGGATCTCGTGAAGTCGTGGACGTGGTCCGAGCGTCTCGAGATCTACCACGCCTCTCACAAGGAGGCGCTGCAGGCGCGCATCCGCGGCGTCTCGCTGCTCGACCTCGCGAAGGAGGTCTCGATGATCGCGCGCGTCGGGCTCCGCAAGCAGGACGTGCGGAACGGTCGCGGCGAGGACGAGACGATCTACCTCGACGGTCTCGATCGGCAGCTCGCGCTCGGGAAATCCCCGGCGCGCGACATCGCCGAGCGCTGGGAGACCCAGTGGGAAGAGCGGATCGAGCGGCTGGTCGAGTTCTCGGCGTACGAAATTCGCTGAAGCCGCGCTTTGCCGCGCAACCACGGGCGCTCGGCCCGTGTTGATCGAATTGGATTCTCTCGACGGGTAGGCGAGTGGATCCGTGGCGTGGGTGCTCCCTCAGCGCCACGATGCGGCTGTCCGCGCGAGCGGGTCGGCCGCTAAAAGCCGGGAGGATCCGCGAGGGTCCTCCCGGCCCTCCCCACGACGAGCTTCCGCATTTCGTCATCCGCGCTTGCACGCACCACTTCCGCATGGGAGGGTTCGGACCTTCACGGATCACCGCGACGCCGTGACGAGCTCCGGGTTCCAAGGACCCCGTTGTCCAACCTCAGGAGGAGACTCGAGATGAAGAAGTCGAACATGAAGACGTGGATCGCAGGCCTCGGAGCCGTCGCGAGCTTGTCGCTGGCGATCCCGGCTTCGACGCTCGCCGCCGACGCGGCCGTCGGCGCCGATGCGGCCGTGAAGGCAGACGCCGCGGGCGGCGCGGCCGTCGACGCCCAGGGCAAGGCGATGCTCGACGGCGCCAACCAGATGAAGGCGACGGCGCACAAGCACGCGCATCACGCCAAGGCAGCGGCCAAGGAGAAGGCGGCGGCTGCCACCGACGCGGCGGCGGGCGTGAAGGCCGACGTGAGCGGCGCCGCGGACGGCGCCAAGGCGAGCGCGCAGGGCGCCGTGAAGGGTGCGGGCGACACCGTGAAGGGCGCGGCCGATGGCGCGACCGGAACGGTCAAGGGTGCGGGCGATGCCGTCGGCGGCATGCTCGGCGGTACCAAGGCGAGCGCCGACGTGAAGGCCGGCGCCACCGTCGGCCACTGACTCGGTTCTCTTGGGATCCGACGCTCCGCGAGTTCTTCTCGTCGATGATCTGGAAGCGAACCGCTTTCTGCTCGAAGAGATCCTCGAAGACATCGGGGCGGAGATCCTGAGCGCGGAAGGTGGGCGGCGGGCGCTCGAGATCGCGTCCGTCGCTCATCCTTTCGTGGTGATACTCGATTTCCAGATGCCGGGTCTGAACGGTGCCGAGACCGCTCGGATCCTCAAGTCGTCCGGCTGGCCGTTCGCCTACGTGATCCTCACCTCGGGCTATCGCGAGGCCGCGGAGGTCGACACCATCGACACCTCCAGCGTCGATCGTTTCCTCGCCAAGCCGTACTCGCTGGACGAGCTCCGTCGCAGCGTGATCGAGGGCCTTCGCATCGCGGCCGAGCGCCGCGCCGCGGCTACCTCCTGAACAGCAGATACGCGATCGCGACGCCGATCAACGTGCAGAGGTTCACGCGCAGCGTGAGCCCGAGGCTCAGGCGGATCGCCAGCAGGTTGAGGCTGAAGTGCGGGATTCCGACGTTGACGCCGCGGCTCACCAGCTCGTGCAGCATCCCCGCGGGCACCACGATCCCGAGCAGCTCGCCGAGGAGCGAGCCCGCAACCGCCCCGACCACGATCACCAGCACCAGGAAGCCGAGCCCGCGTCTCATGGCGCTCCCCTGAAGAACTTCCCGACCTCCGTCAACACGTCGGCGTTCGTGCCGACGAACAATCGCGCGGGCGGCAACGAGGAGAGGAAGACCTCCCCGTAGGGCTTCCGCGCGAGGCGGCTGTCGGCGACGACCACGACGCCCGCATCGTCATGCGAGCGGATCAGCCGGCCGAACCCCTGGCGGAGCTTGATGACGGCTTGCGGCAGCAAGTAGTCGGAGAACGAGCTGCCGCCGCGCGACTCGATCGCCTCCGAGCGCGCCACGACGATGGGCTCGGTCGGAACGCGGAACGGCAGCCGTGCGATGACGACGGCCCGAAGGCCTTCGCCGCGCACGTCGACGCCCTCCCAGAAGCTGTCGGTCGCGAACAGCACCGAGGCGCGATCGCGCCGGAAGCGCTCGAGGAGCAGGCTCCGCCCCGCCTCGCCCTGGCGGAGAACCGGGAAGCGGCGGGCGCGGAAGCGCCCGGCGAGCACGTCGTGGGCGCGGGTCAGCGCCGCGTATGACGTGAAGAGCAAGAACGCGCCGCCGCCGCTGCGCACGACGGTCTCCGCGATCAGCTCGTGGAGCGCGGATTCGTAGCCTGGCGCATCCGGGAACGGCGCGTCCGCCGGCACGGTGACGAGCGCCTGGTCCTGGTAGTGGAACGGGGAATCGAGACGGAGGGTCTGCACCCGGCCTTCCTCGAGCAGGTCGAGACCGACCCGCTCCTCGAAGTAGCGGAAGCGGCGCTCCACGCTGAGCGTGGCCGAAGTGAGGACGACGGACTCGAACGCCGCGAACAGCGAGTCGCGAAGCTTCGGTCCGGCCTCGACGGGAGCGAACTCGAGCGCGAGGGTCGGGGGTGCGCCGGCACGACGGCGAACGGCGAACCAGCGACAGAGCTCGGGCGTGTCTTCGAGGAAGGTCGCGAGCTCGAGCGCCGCGGCCCCGAGGCGTGCGCCGAGCGCGTCGAGCTGCCGGGCGAGGAACAGCGTGCTCTCGATCGCTCCCGGCGAGAGCATGCCGATGCGATCGAGCACCGGATCCACCTCGGCGACGAACGCTTCGAGATGCGCGACGAGATCGCGGAGCGCGAGCTCCGTCGTGCTCCAGAGCGCACTGCCCCGGATCTCGGGCGTGACGCGTAAGCGCTGGTCGTCGACGTCCGCGGTGCGCGGTACGAGCGGCGTGGCGGCGAGCAGCAGGCGATCGAAGCAGAGGGTCGCGGCGAGCTCGAGGTCGGGGATCCCGAGCCGCAGGCTCTCGTCGATCCAGCGCGCGGCCCCTTTCGCCGTCAGCCGGTCTTCCCCGGACGTCAGCCCGAGCAGCTTCTCGCGGAGCGCGGGCAGCACGCCGCGCTCGGTGCTCCGCGGGTGCTGCAGGCGGCGCAGCGTGCGCTCGATCCTTCCGGCCGAGATCGATCCTCCGAAGTGATCGGTGGTCACGTCCTCGAGATGGTGCGCTTCGTCGATCACCAGCCGGGACGAGACCGGCAGAATCCCGCTCGATGCCTCCTCGGGCAGCACGGAGCGGAGCTGCAGGTCGCTCAGCAGCAGGTGATGATTGACGACGAGGATCTCGGCAGACGCGGCTTCCTTGCGAGCCTTGTAGAAGAAGCAGCGCTCGTACTCCGGGCAGCGCGCGCGCAGGCAGTCGTCGTGCTCGGCCGCGACCGACTCCCACGCCTGCGGGCGCGGTACGAATGGAAGGTCGGTGAGCGTGCCGTCGTCGGTGTCGTCGGCCCACTCGAGGATCGCGCGGATCTCGTCGGACGTGCCGTCGCCGAGCAGCGTGGGAGCGGCCTTCACCTCGGCCGCCTTCCGCAGGCAGAGATAGTTGCCGCGCCCCTTCAGCAGGGCCGCGCGGAAGCGGACGCCGAGGTGGTCGGCGAGGAGCGGCAGGTCGACCCTCACGAGCTGTTCCTGGAGATGGATCGTGTTCGTCGAGACGATCACGCGCTCGGCGCGGTCGAGGCTCCAGTGGATCGCGGGCACGAGGTAGGCGAGCGACTTCCCCGTTCCCGTTCCCGCCTCGACGACGAGGACCCCGCCGTCGGTCAGCGTGGCCGCGACCCGCTCGGCCATGGCGAGCTGCTCGCGCCGATGCTCGTAGCTCGACAGACCGCGCGCGATCGGGCCGCCCGGCCCGAGCTCTGCCGCGACCTCGCGAGGATCGATCAGAGCACTCCCATCTCGATCCAGTGCGCGCGGCGCGGGACCACGCGGCCGATCGCGCGCGCGTGATCGAGCCCGCGCGCGCGGAGCGCGTCGAGCAGCGCCGCGGCCTCGTCCGCGCCGACCGCGATCAGCAAGCCGCCGGAGGTCTGCGGATCGAACGCGATCTCCGCGCGCATCGCGGGAACCGCGGATGCGACCGATA
>JACXTT010010914.1_pt1 | contig 12196 bp, 10 predicted proteins | sample 9270951 | NCBI WGS metagenome assembly JACXTT01 (sample SAMN15532306, study PRJNA645909) | rock metagenome | isolation source: weathered quartz diorite | place: Puerto Rico | collected 2017-06-21 | reverse complement strand
CCAGCGCCAGCAGGGCCGCGGGCGCGGCCGCGACGGGCTTGTAGAGAGAGGCGAGCGCGAACAGGCCACCCATCGCGAGCACGCGCCAGAGGCGCGGCGGACCGCCCGCGCGGACGAGAAGCGCGAATGCCCAGACGACGCAGGCGTTGATGAAGACCTCAGCGTTCGGTTGGTTGGCCTGCAGCCACACGTCGCCCGAGACGAGCGTCCAGAACACCGCGCCCCAGAGCCCGCCCGCGATCCCGCCGACGGCGGAGGCCGCGACGTAGACGCCGAGCAGGGTGGTGATCGCCGCGGCGACGTTGAGGAGGTAGATGGCGGCCGGGCCGTGGCCCACGAGCAGGATCGCGAGGGCGTGGGTCACGTGGATCGCCGGCGGCTTGTGGTCCCACATGTCGGCGTACAGCGAGCGGCCGCTGAGCATCTCGCCGGCGATCACCGCCGCCGACGTAATGTCACGCTCGAGCGGCTCGTGATAGGTGTGCAGTCGCGCGGCGGCGACGAGGAGCGCGAGGGCGCCGAGCGCGATGACGACCAGCGAGGCCTGCCGCGAAGGAGTCTTCACGTACGCAGGAACGCGCCGGAGTTGGCCCGGGCTGGATCGAAGTAGGTCGTCTCGGGCTCGCCGTCGAGCAACCGGTCGGCCAGCTCCACGCCCTGCATGAAGCTGTGGTCCTGGTTCGCGACCTCGTACTTCCACCCGCCGAAGCGCCCGCGCGAGTAGACGCGGTGCTCGGCGAGCGCGGGGATCAGCTGGCCGAGCACCTCGTCGCGGCCGAGAAACGGCGTCGGGTAGCCGTGCTCGATGCGACGGTGCCAGAAGCTCACGACGTCGGCGTCGGCGCCCATGAGACCGTCCTTTCGCATCGCCGCCAGCACCCAGTCTCGAAGCGCGGCCTGGTCGACGGGCCGGTACGGCGACTCGCACACTTCGGCCATGAGTGAGTAATGGGTTCCGGCGTCGGGGACGTTGGCGGGCGAGTAGTTCGAGAAGACGGTCACCCGGTAGTACGGATTGTGGTCCTCTGGAAAATACATCCAGCACTTGCGGACGAGCTCGGCGGGCAAGGGGCCGTTGAGGCCGACGCCGACGATGTGGACCGCGCTGTGGACGAGCGCCCGCGCGGCACGACGGGTCTCGGCGGAAAGCCCCTCGCACGCCCGGGTGAACAGATCGAGCGGCGCCGACGTGATCAAGGCGTCGTAGCGCATCGTCCGGCCGTCGGCGAGTGTCGCGGCGCGGCCGGTGGCGTCGAGCTTGGCCACCCGGTGATCGAAGAGCAGCCGCGCGGGCGCGATCATCTCCGCGACCCGCCGCCAGATCGCGCCGGTGCCTCCACGCCTGGGAAATCGAAAGCGATGGTTCGGTCCCCACGACACGTCGTCGCGACCCTCGGCGATATTCCGCTTGATGCGCGCCAGATCCGGGACGGCGACGCGCTCGCCCATCCACGTCACGCCCATTCGCTCGGGCGGAACCCCCCAGACCTTGAAGTTGTAGGGGTAGAGGAAGAGCTGGGCGATCCCGTCGCCGAACGTCGCGTGGATCCATTCGCCGAAGTGAGCCGCTGCGGTCGGGGAGCTGGTCGAGGCGGCGCGCTCGAGACCTCGTAGCGCGAGAGCCATGTCTTCACGATCGAGCCGGTGGATGTTGTTTTGGAAGGGATACGGAACGAAGCGCCCCTTGATCCACACCCATGACTCGCGCTCGTGCCAGAGCCACTCGTCGCCCAGGGCCGCATCGAGGACGGCGTCGTAGTACGAGTAGTGGCTGAACTGCACGTGGCCTCCGAGGTCCCACGTGAAGCCCCGGTCGTCGACGACGCTCGTGGCGAGCCCGCCGGCCGATCCGGCCGCCTCGAGGACGCTGAAATTGTCGAAGCCGCGCTGCTGGAATCGGTAGGCTGCGCCGAGCCCCGTCGGTCCGGCGCCGAGGATGAGGACTCTCCCGGGGTCTCGAGTCAACGCCACCGGCGGCCCCGTCCGCGAATGGCTACCTCCAGCGTCTGCCCGAACGCGCGCACCGCGGCCTTCCACAGACCCCACTTGACGATCGAGACCGTTCCCGTCCGGCGTCCACGGTGAGGCACCGGAACCTCGCGGACGCGAAGCCCTCGCCGGGCGGCCAGCCCCGAGATGATCACGTTGGGCGCGAACGTCTCGGCCGGGATCGCCGGCAGCAGCGTGGCCAGGCTGGACCGGCGCATGAGCCGGTAGGGGGCATTCACGTCCGTGACGGCGCGGCCGAACAAGATCCACACGGTGGCTCGCGACAGGGCGGTGATGGCCCGGCGAGCGAGCGGCGAGTCCCGGTGGTGCCGGCGGCCGACGAGGAGATCGTAGTCCTCGCGCCGATTCCAGAGCTCCGCGAAATGCTCGGGCGCCATCTCGTCGTCGCTGTCGACCTGGAAGACCCATTCGCCGCGGGCCTCCCGGTAGCCGCGGAGAATCGTGGGGCCGTGACCCGAGTTCGCTTTGCTCGTGACGACGAGACCCGGCTGCCGCTCCGCGAGCCGCTCGAGGATCCCGCGGGTCTCGTCGCGAGAGCCGTCGTCGTACGCGAGAAATTCCCAATCGATGTCGAGGCGGTCGAGCTCGCCGAGCCACGAGGTCACGACCTGGGCGATCACGGCGGCCTCGTTGTAGACCGGCATCACGATCGACAGTTCGGGGTGGGTGGGGTCGCCGGGCCGTCCACTGCGCGCGCTTCGGGGAACGATGGACGTCCGGGAAGATGACAAGACGATGCGCTCCTTTTCTCGTCATCCGATGTGCAATCGATGAGCCAGCGTCGCGGGAGTCCGCGACTCGAGCCGATGCTCGAGACCGAAGCCGCAAGTGGTTGATCCGTATGGATCGCCGTTCCGCTGTCACGCTGCGAACGGCGCTCGTCCGCAGCGAGCCTGACAGCGGTGGCTAGCTCTTTGCCGCACTGTCCCCACGTTTCCGGCAACACTGCGACCAGCCTCTGTGGCCGGTTCCTGGCCACTCGGCCGGAAAGTACCGTCTTTGAGCCCGAAGATGCCACTAATACGCATTAGAAAACAGCTATTTGTCAATGGTACGGCTCTTGCCTTACATGAAGCTGGGACGGGTGAAAAATGGCGACCGTCGCGTCCGTAGGGCAGACATCCGAGCGTCCCTCGATCGGCGAGACAGCCCCGCTGTTCTCGCTTCCGTCGGTCCGGGGACCGCTGGTCGAGCTGGCTTCCTACCGCGAGCGACGCAACGTGGTCGTGTGGTTCTCGCGCGGCTTCACGTGCCCGTTCTGCCGCATCTACACCGACGGGATCAGGAGCAACTACGAAGAGCTCCAGAGCGCCGAGACCGAGGTCATCCAGGTGGCGCCGAACCTTCTGGACAGCGCGCGACGCTATTTCGGCCCCTCGCCTCTGCCGTTCCCGTTCGTGTGCGATCCCGACAAGCGGCTGTTCGCGGTGTACGGCCTGGGCGACCGGGGCGTGCTCGAGGCGACCCGCACGGCGGTCGTGAGCTTCGCCCACGCGTTCACTCACGGCGACAGCGTCAACCAGACGCGCGGCGCCTTCTTCGACGTCATGAACCGCAATTTCGTGCGTCGCCTGCACCATCACGCGATGACCGCGCACGAGCAGGGCATGTTCCTGGTCGACAAGCAGGGCGTGATTCGGAACGTCGCGGTGGTCGGCCCGATCGATCCGGTTCCGAGCGGCGCGGAGCTCGCCGCGCTGGCCCGCGCCCGCTGCGTCGCGAGCCCGGTCCCGGCATGACCCACGCCGAGCGCCTGACGCGGCTCAGCGAGCTCCTGATCGAGCTCTTTCGCTCGCCGATTCCCACGCACTTCTTCCAGACGCTCGGCGACCACACGGGCGGCGTGCTGTCCCACGACTACCTCGCGGTGTGCCTGTCGGATCCCGAGAAGGGCAGCTATCTCGTGCACACGCTCGCGAGCCTCGACGCCGGCGCCGTGAGCCCGCGGGCATTCTCGCTCTACGAGGGGGTTCCGGGCCGCGCGATCACGACGGGGCAGGCGCAGTGGATCGAAGACCTGACCCGGGTCCGCGACGGCGTCCATGATCTCGAAGGGGCGCTGATCGGGGCGGGTCTGCGCGCGACTCTCGCGGTGCCGATTCGCCGCGGGCTCGAGGTGCTCGGCGCCCTGCTGCTCGCCGCCCGGCCGCCGATCACCTACGGCGACGACGACGTCCAGGTCGCGACGCTCCTGGCCGCGGGCCTGTCGGCCGCGCTCGAGACCTCGCAGGCCTATCAGACGCTCGCCGACGAGCGCATGACGATGCTGGGCGTTCTCGGCAGCACGGCCGACGCGGTCATCGCGATGAACCAGGGCGGCCTCGTGCTGCTGGCGAACGGAGCCGTGCGCCAAATGCTGGGCCTGACCCCGGACGCCATCGAGGGCCGGCCGCTTCTCGAGGTCGTCGACTACGGTCCGCTACGCGAGCTGTTCGTGAGAGGCAAGCCCGGCCTCTCCGAGCTTCCGCTGCCCGACGGACGGATCGCGCAGGCCAGCATGGTCCAGGTCGTCACGCCGTTCGGCGAGCCGGTCGGGCTGGCGGTGGTCCTGCGCGACATCACGCTCTTGAAGAATCTCGAGCGGATGAAGAACGAATTCGTCAACACCGTCTCGCACGACCTCAAGAGCCCCATCACGGTCATCGCGGGGATCGCCGATCTGATGCGGATGGCCGGGCCGTCGCACGACGGATACGACAAGCACTGCCGGGATATCCGCGACACGGCCCAGCACATGGCCGATCTCGTGACCGACCTCTTGGACATCGGAAAGATCGAGGCCGGGCTCGACGCCGCCCGCGAGCCGATGGACCTGGTGCCCGTGACCGAGGAGGCGCTGCGGATCGTGCGCCCTCACGCCGAGCGCAAGAGGATCGACCTCCGCACCGATCTGCCCGTAGAGGCGATCGTCATGGCGGCGCCGATCCGGATCAGGCAGGCGCTGGCCAACCTCATCGACAACGGCATCAAGTACACGCCATCCGGCGGGCGAGTCACCGTCTCGGCCGCGTTCTCCGCCGGCAGCGACGGCGCCGAGACAGTGACGATCCGCGTGTCGGACACGGGCCTGGGGATCCCGGCCCGCGACCTGCCTCACGTGTTCGACAAATTCTACCGGGTGAAGAGCAAGGCCACGCGCGAGATCGCCGGCACCGGTCTCGGGCTCGCGATCACCAAGACCATCGTGGAGTCGGCCGGCGGCCGGATCCGCGTGGAGAGCGTCGAAGGCGCGGGCACCACCTTCACCGTCGAGCTTCCGGTCGCGCGCGCCTGAACGCTCGGCGCTTTCAGCCCAGATACGATGCGACGAACGTCCCGCCCGCGCCCTTCGCGCCGAACCGCCCGAAGGCGAACGGCGCCGGATTGACCGGCGGCGTCGCCCCAGTGATCAGCGCGGCCATCATCTCGCCGACGGCGGGCGAGAGCTTGAACCCGTGCCCGCTCATGCCCGCCGCGATCCAAAAGCCGCGCAGCGGCGACTCGTCGAGGATCGGCATCCAGTCCGGCGTGATGTCGAACGCTCCGGCCCAGCCGCGCCGGTAGCGCGCGTCGGCCAGCCGCGGGATCGCGCGGCCCGTGCGCTCGAGCACTGAGGTCGCTTCATCCAGGCCCACGTCGGCACCGAGCAGCTCGGGCTCCATCGGATGCTGCGTCTCATCGTCGGTGAGCGAGCCGGTGAGGGTGAGGCCGCCGGTCTCTGGGCGCGCATAGCTGCCGCCCGCCAGATCGAGGTAGACGAGGTGCGGACGTCCGAACGAGGCGTCTCGCTCGACGACGAACACCGGGTGGCGCCCGATCACGATCGGCAGCTCGATGCCGCCCAGCCGCGCGACGGCCGGCGACCAGAGCCCCGCCGCGTTGACCACGACGGGCGCGTCGATGCGCTCGCCGGCCGAGGTCTCGATACCCACGACGCGTCCGGACGAGCTCCGGACCCTCACGACCTCGACGCCTTGTTCGATACGCGCGCCGTTCCGGCGCGCTGCCTCGGCGTAGCCGTTCGTGACCGCGGTGGGATCGCCGTAGCCAGAGTCGGGCTCGTACAGGACGGCGCCGAGGCTCGCGGGATCGATCCGCGTCTCGACGCGAGCGAGATCCCGGGGCTCGAGCACCTCGGCGCGGACGCCGACCGACCGCTGCAGCTTGACGGTCTCCTCGAGCTTCGCGCGCATCGCGTCCGAGACGCCGATCAAGGCGCCGCACGCAACGTAGCCCGACTCGCCGCCGACGGCGTCATGGAATCGCTGGAAGACGCCGAGCGACCGTACGACCATCTGACTGGTCTCGGTGGTCGGGTAGAGCTGGCGGACGATCCCGACGGATCGGCCCGTGCCGCCGGACGCCAGGGCCCGTCGCTCGAGCACGAGGACGTCGCGGACGCCCGCGACGGTGAGGTGAAACGCGATCGACGCGCCGGTGACGCCGCCGCCGATGACGACGACGGAGGCCTGGCGGCTCACCGGGCGGCGGCGGCTGTGAGCTCGGCCGCCCGGCTCTCGTCGAGCGGGCGCACCGGGTCGTCGCGACGGATCGTCCCCTCGACGAGCACGCGCGCGTAGACGCGACTCCAGCCGGGGTGACGCTTCTGGGAAACGCGGGCGAACTCGCCGTCGCTGAAGGAGCCCCTGATATTCAGGCACGGGCTCGTGTAGCGCGTCACCCGCAGGAGGACCGTGTCGCCGAGCAGCAGATGATCACCGGGCGCGACGGCGGACCAGTCGAGCCCCTCGACCGTCACGTTCTCCCCGATACTCCCGGGCACTATCGAATGCCCTTCGGCCTGAAGACCCTGGATGGCCTCGAGCGAGTAGAGGCAGACCGCCCGCTCCGGGCCCCCGTGGTGCTCGAGGTCGCGCTGTCGGTCACCCTCGATCCCGTCGACCGTGACCCGCGCCGCCGGGACGGCTGTCTTGGGCACGCCACCGCGCGAGACGCTGATTTGAACGATCCTGGCGCTCACTCCCGAGCCTCCGCCGCGAAGATTGGCTACCCGATGATTGTACGCGAGCGATCTACTCAGCGGCTGTCGCGGCGAATCATCCGCTGCACGCGGGCTTCCAGCACCTGCTCGTCGCGCTGGTTCAGCACGCGGTGCAGGTAGGTGACGATCCCGCGGTCGAGCTTCTTCGTCTCCCGCTTGTCGGTGACCTCGATCACCACCGTCAGGGTGTCGCCCTCGTGCACCGGCGCCGTCAGGCGCATCTCGCCTCCGAGGTACGCCATGCCCGTTTCGTGGATGAGCCCGGTCTGCATGATGAGCCCCTCCGAGAGCGCGAACGTCAGCGCACCGGGCGCCGCGCGCCGCTTGAACACCGACTCGCGCGCGACGTATTCCATGTCCATGAAGAGTGGCTCGACGAAGCCGCACAAGTTGACGAAGGTCACGATATCAGTCTCCGACACGGTGCGGCTCCGCGTGCGGAAGGTCGCGCCCACGTCGTGCTGCTCGAAGGTCAAACCGTGGCTTCTCATGGCCGGGTCCTTTCAGCGGCGGTGCGCGCCCCGCGGCGCTCGTAGACGGCGATCCAGCGGTCGGTGAGCGGCGTGTAGGCCGCCGCCGCGTCGCCCCAAAGATAGCGCGTCTGCCCGGGGGAGAGGATATCGACGACGCCGACCCGGTCGAACCGCTTCTGGTACTCGTCGAACCAGCGAAAGATCGTCTGATCCGACTCGGGGCGGGGAAGCCACGAGTACCAGAAGCGCACGAACACGACGAACCGCGGATCGCCCGCCTCGATCTCGCGAATCATCGCCTTCTGCATCGAGGCCGCGTACGGCTGGGGATCCATCAGTGGATAGGTGTAGACGTACCCGGTGGCGCCCCGCCGCTGCGCGTAGAAGTAGATCTCGGGCTCGGAGCCGACCACCGCGATCCGATCCCCGGCGGCCGTTCGCTCCTTGAGATATCTCCCGATCTCGATGGCTTCTGGAAACGGATTCATCCCGTAGAGCGCCCGCCCGACCTGACCGAGCGTCCCGACGAAGAGGATCCCGCGCTCCAGGTAGATGAGGTGGAGGAGCGGGATCGCCGTGAGGGCGACGGCGACGGCCGCGCGCAGGATCGGAACGGCCTGCAGCCCCGGGCGGCGCGCGACGGCGTCGACGGCGAGGCCCGCGAGGAGCGCCGCCGCGGGAAGCAGGAGGATGAAGTACTGATTGCGGAAGTAGAGGCCCGCCGACGCCGCGATGACGCCGCACAGCAGGAGCAGGCCGATCGGCCGGAATCGCGCGCGGGCGGCGGGATCCCAGACAACCGCCGAGAGGCCGAGGGCCGAGAGCGCCACGGCGAGGTAGCACGTCGGCACGATGAAGCCGAGCGCGGTCCAGAGGTTCTTGGCGCCCTGCGCCAGCGGCTCGCCGGTCCCGTAGTGGTACGCGTACGTGAAGGTCCAGAACCAGAACGAGCCGAAGGTGCCGGCGAGGAGCAACAGGAGACAGAGCGCCGCGTACGGTGCCACGGCGCCGGTCACGAGCGCCGCGCTCGACGCCAGCCTCCGCCGAGCGCCGCTCGGCACGCCGGTCAGCACGGACAGAAGGCCGAACAGCGCGAAGACGCCGCCGCTCTGCTTCACCAGAAAGGCCGCGCCGAACAGCGCCCCGGCCCCGAGCCACGCGAGCGCCCGCGGGCGCTCGAGAGCTCGCGTGACCGCCAGCACGCCCAGGAGAACGGGCACCACCACGAAGTGCTCCGCGTACGCCGCCGAGGAGAGCAGCCGCGGGCTCAGAGTGAAGGCCGCGTACGCCGCGGCGGCGACCGTCCCGCCGAGCACGCCGATCAGGCGCCGCCCGAGCACGAACATCAAGACGATCGCGAGCGCGTTGGCGAGCAGGAGCCCGACGTGGACCGCCGCCGGTGTCTGCCCGAGCGCGGCGAGGATCGCGGCGTAGACGACGTAGATGCCGGGCATCTTGAAGTTGTAAGCGGCCGCGTAGGGCGGGACGCCCTGTAGCAGGAGCTGCCCGAAGTACGCGTACTCGCCCTCGTCGCGGTCGAGCGGCAGGTCGAGCAGCCGCACCCGCACGACCGCCACGCCGACGAGGATCAGGGCCACGAGGATCCAGGCTCTCACCGTGGACGCTGCCGCTCGAAGACCATCAGCCAGACATCGGAGCGCGGCGCGTAGCCGCTCGCGGCCTCGCCCCAGCGGTACACGGTCTCCTGCGGCGAGACGATGTCCGCCACGCCCACGCGTGTGAAGCCGCGCTGGTAGGCCTCGAACCAGCCGAAGATCGTCCGGTCCGAGTCCGGCCGGACGATCCACGATCGGGTCGCGCTCACGAAGACCAGGAACCGCGGCGCCGCGGCCTCGATCTCGCCGATCATCTGCCGCTGCATCGCCGACGCGTAGGGCTGCGGCTCCATCAGCGGGTACGTGTAAATGTAGCCGGTCGCCGATCGGCGGGACGAGTAGAAATAGATCTGCGGCTCCGATCCCACGACGGCGACCCGATCGTCGGCCGCGCTGTGCTCGCGGATGTAGCGCGCGATCTCCACCGACTCCGGAAACGGATTGCGGCCGTAGACGGCGCGCGAGATCTGGTCCGGCGCGAGCTCGAAGAGCACCGCGCGCGACGCGTAGAGGGGCTGGCCGAGCGCTGCCGCGAGGAGCACGCCGGGCAGCGCCCGGCCGAGCCATCTCGGGTGCCGGAGCGCTGGGAGCTCGGCCAGCGCGGCCAGCCCCAGGCCCGCGAGCAGGGCCACCGCCGGCACGGCGAGCAGGAAATAGTGCGGCCTGAACTGGAGACCCGTCGCCGTTCCGACGAGGGCCGAGGCGGCCAGGGCGAGCACGAAGGCGCGGCGATCGCGATGCCGATCGCGCACGACCGTTGCGGCGCCGATGGCGGGGAGGCCGAGCGCCACCGAGGCCGACGGCGCCGCGGCGCCCAGGGTCCTGACGAGATTGCGCCAGCCCGTCGAGGGGTCCGCCTGATAGTAGGGCCCGTACGCGAAGACCCAGAACCAGAAGTTTCTGAACGTCCCGGCCGCGAGGAGCACGAGGGACGTGAGCACCAGCGGCGCGGCCGCGCCGGCGAGGAATACCGCGACGACGCGGCCGCGTCGGGCGCGCGGCCGCTCGCTCGTCTCCGCATCCGCGACGAGGAGGTAGAAGACGGCGCCCGCGACGAAGAGGGCCGCGCTCTGACGCACGAGAAGGCCCACGCCGAACAGGATCCCGCACGCCAGCACGAGCCCCGGGCGCCGCTCGCGGGCGGCCTTCAGAAGGAGCAGGGCTCCGGCGACGACCGGCAGCAGCGCGAAGTGCTCGGCATAGGCGGCGATGCCGAGAGTTTTCGGGTTCAGCGACAGCGCGGCGAACGTGGCCGCGGCAGCGACGCCCACGGCCGGCCCGGCCAGGCGCCCGCCGAGGAGATAGGCCGCCACCGTGGTGGCCGAGGTCGCCAGGATCAGCCCGAGGTGGATCCCCGCGGTCGTCTGGCCGAAGGCCGCGAGGACGAGGGCGTAGACTCCGTAGATCCCGGGCAGCTTGAGGTTGTAGGCCAGAGCGTAGGGTGGGACGCCCGCGAGCAGGAGCTGGCCGAAGTACGCGTACTCGCCTTCGTCGCGATCGAGCGGGACGTCCAGGAGTCGGAGCCTGATCGCGGCGGCGGTCGCCACGACGGCCACGACCGCGACCCACGCCCACACGCGAGACCTCGCGGGGGCGCCCGCGTTATTCGCCCAGGTATGCTCGGCGGACATCGGCGTTGTCGGACAGCTCGGCCGCCGTCCCGGTAAGCGCGATCGAGCCGGTCTCCAGCACGTACCCCCGGTGGGCGATCGAGAGGGCCATCGCGGCGTTCTGCTCGACGAGCAGGATCGTCATGCCCTGGCCGTTGATGTCGCCGATCGTGTCGAAGATCTGCTCGACGAGCACTGGCGCCAGCCCCATGCTCGGCTCGTCGAGGAGCAGGAGCCGGGGCCTCGCCATGAGCGCGCGCCCGATCGCGAGCATCTGCTGCTCGCCACCCGACAGCGTGCCGGCCACCTGGGTGACCCGCTCGGCAAGCCGCGGGAAGAGGACGAAGACCCGATCGAGATCGGCGCCGATGCCCGAGTCGCCGCGGAGATAGGCGCCCATCATGAGGTTCTCGCGGACCGTCAGCCGATTGAAGATCCGCCGTCCCTCGGGCACGTGCGCGACCCCCCGGGAGACGATCGTATGGGGTGGCATGTCGACGAGCGACTGGTCGTCGAGCGTAATCGTGCCGCGGGTCGGTCGGAGCAGCCCGGAGATCGTCTTGAGCGTGGTCGTCTTGCCGGCGCCGTTGTTGCCGAGGATGGTGACGATCTCTCCCGGCCCGACCTCGAGCCCGACACCCTTGAGCGCCCGGATCTCGCCGTACGCGACGTCGAGGGACTCGACCTTGAGCACGCTCTTCCCCGCGACCTAGGGTAGATGAAACCAGTTGTAGGCACTGCCGAAGATCTCGCGGGTCGTCACCACCTCGGCGCCGGTGAGCACCACGAGCAGGAGCGCCAGCGCCGCGACGGCGCGCCGATCGCTGCCGAGGATCCGGGCGAGACCGCCGACGTAAAGGACCGCCATGGGCACGAGCGCGCCGAAGAGGAGTCGCCCAGCCGTGAAGTACGGCGCGCTGGGCGACGGGTACTGGGTGCGCGCGCCGAAATGGAACCGGATCGAGAGCAGCGCGACGAGCGAGATGGTACCGAGCACGGCGGCGGCCGAGCCCCAGACGCCGACGTGAGCCCACCTCGGGCGCCGGGCGATTGCGGCCGCGACGCAGACGACGGTCGATCCGACGAACACGAGATCGAGACCGGGCCAGCCGATCGGCGCCAGATGCCAGACGAGCTCGCCCCGCCAGAAGGTCGCCAGCAGCTCGCGAAGGAAGAGGGTCGCGAAACCCGGTCCGAGGATCGGGTGGGGCCAGAGCTCGCTCAGACCTTTGGGGGTCCACCCGAGCGCCAAGGCCTTCTGCGTCGACGCCGCGGGTGCGCCGGCGATCCAGTAGAGGCTCTGCCACGCGAGGACCGGGATCGCCGCGCTCGCGAGGGTCGTCAGGGCCCCGACCGCCTCGGCGCGGCTCGCCCACGCGCGACGCGCGACCAGCGCGACCACGAGGACCGCGAGCATCGCGACGGCCGTCGCTTTCGTGAGCAGCGCCGCCGCCACGAGCGCGCCGGCGGCGATCGAGCGCGTCACCGAGGGCGCCGGTGGGCGCG
>JACXTT010010913.1_pt1 | contig 12196 bp, 11 predicted proteins | sample 9270951 | NCBI WGS metagenome assembly JACXTT01 (sample SAMN15532306, study PRJNA645909) | rock metagenome | isolation source: weathered quartz diorite | place: Puerto Rico | collected 2017-06-21 | reverse complement strand
GGGTTACGGTCCTTTCCGGGGTCCGGAAGTTAATTCTTGATTTGACCAACGTGTCGTTCGCTGATCGGCCCGGCATCGAACTACTCCAGCAACTTCAGGCAAAAAATGTAAGGTTGGTTAATTGTTCGCCTTTTCTCGCCGGCCAGATCGAAGGCAAAGGAGAAAGAGAGTCTTCATGGTGAATATGGACCTGGTACCGAGCGACAACGAACTGGGGTTGGAGCGTTTTGAGGCCGTCGCGCTGTCACATATGCAGGAACTCTATCGAACCGCCGCAGCAATGCTGCGCGATCGCATTCAGGCCCAGGATATCGTCCAAGAGACATACCTGCGCGCCTGGAAAGCATTTTCGAGTTTCACTCCTGGCACGAATTGCCGTGCCTGGCTTTTCAAAATTCTCTTTCGCGAGATCTCACACCACCGAAGACACTGGTTCAATCGGTCTCAGTTCCGCGGAACGGAAGCACTAGAGTTACTGGTCTACAAGGCGCCACAATCGGAAGACCTAACTGACGAAGAGATCCTTTCAGCCCTCCAGAAGCTCCCGGCACGCTTCGCAGAAGTGGTGCTGCTTGCTGACGTTCACGACTTTACCTACAAAGAGATCCAAGAAACCTTAAACATTCCAATCGGTACCGTAATGTCGCGCTTGAGCCGGGGGCGCTCGCTAATGCGATCCTATCTGGGTCGTGCTCACAGCGAATGCGCCAGGCAAACGGTAGATGTCCCAATGGATCTGGACGCGGCGGCGGTTTACTAATGGTCCCAAGCTTCGATCTGGTGGGCCAACTTCGTAGCGGGAATAAACGGATACTGCTGCATCTTATTTAGATATGTGGACTAAAACTCAAAAAATACCCGACATTGCATCTTCAGAGATCACTCCTGAAGATATCTACATGAATCGACGTCGCTTTATTACGCTGGCCTCGGGCTTGATCATCGCTGCTTCGACCGGGAGTAGCTGGGCTCAAACAAAGAAGGGCCCGTACGACACAGAGGAAAAACAGACTCCTTATAAAGATGTGACGACCTACAACAATTTCTACGAGTTCGGCATCGACAAGGACGATGCATCCCGCAACGCGAAGAACTTCCGAACCCAGCCTTGGACAATTTCGGTCGAAGGGTTTGTGAAGAAGCCCCAGACCTACGCGCTTGATGACCTGATCAAAGGGTTGACGATCGAGGACCGGATCTACCGCATGCGCTGTGTGGAGGGCTGGTCGATGGTTATTCCATGGCAAGGGCTACAGTTGAGTGCGCTCATCAAGGGGCTGGAACCCACTGCGCAAGCGAAGTACGTTGAATTTCACACTCTATATGCACCCGACCAATTGCCGGAGCAGCGCCGCTCGATTTTGGAGTGGCCGTACGTTGAAGGTTTGCGCTTGGATGAGGCGATGAATCCTTTGACGATTCTGGCCGTTGGACTCTACGGCAAACAACCGCTTCCAAATCCAAACGGCGCGCCGATTCGGCTGGTCGTTCCATGGAAGTACGGCTTCAAAGGGATCAAGTCGATCGCCAGGATTCGTTTCGTCGAAAAACAACCGAAAACAGCCTGGATGAAGATAGCGCCAAATGAATATGGGTTCTACGCGAACGTCAACCCGGCTGTGGACCATCCGAGATGGAGTCAGGCCACCGAACGGCGTCTCGGGGAGTTTTTCAAACGAAAGACATTACCCTTCAACGGGTACGCCGACCAGGTTGCAGTGATGTATACCGGAATGGATCTGAGAAAGAATTTCTAATGATCTTGAGATCACGCTTTCCAAAGGTCGCTGTCTTTCTTTTATGCCTTGTGCCAATCGCATGGCTGGCCTTCGCGGCGCTGACGGATAGATTGAGCGCAAATCCGATTAAAGACATTACGGAAGATACTGGCACGTGGGCTCTACGTCTTCTTCTGCTCACACTCTCTATTACACCTTTTCGCAAGCTGACCGGCTGGAACGAAGTGATACGGTACAGACGCATGTTGGGGCTCTATGCGTTTTTCTACGGATTCCTGCACTTCCTGACGTACGCGTGGCTCGATCAGTTTTTCTCGATTCCTCACATTGTTCAGGACGTGTATAAGCGTCCTTTTATTACTGCGGGTTTCAGTGCGTTCGTGGTGATGATTCCGTTGGCGATTACTTCCACAAAGAAATGGATCGCAAGACTCGGTGGGAGGCGGTGGCAGTTGCTGCATCGTTTGACTTACGTTGGCGCAGTAGCTGGCGTGGTGCATTACCTTTGGCTTGTGAAGGCGGATACGGAACGGCCTCTGATCTATGGCTTCCTGCTGTCGATTCTCCTGGGTTTTCGTGTGCTAAAGTCACTGCGGTCGAATCGTCTGCTAGGCATCTGTACTGAAAGCAGAGTTTCGGTCCATCATCTGACATTGTTTCTTTTGGCCGTGCTCTTGTCATCCTAGGATTACAAAATATGGCTAAACAACTTCAGGCGTCGCTGGAACCGGTGGGGTCGACAACATCGAAAGCGAAAGTGCGCTCGTGTTCCAGCGCGGACCAGCCCTCTGACTTGCAGTTGGGTTCGCCTGCCGTCCTTCAGCTGTCGGTGCTGCGCCACACACGAAAAAAGACACCTCATTGGAACTGGCGCCGCCAACCTCGACATGAATCGTGTGATAGCCCCAATCTGCTTCGGTGAAAGATCCTTTCACCTCATACTCTCCATTCGCATTGGTCGTGGCCCAGGGTGTTACCTCCCAAGGCTGCCCATTGCTGTTTCCGAACAGGCGTATCGCCGCATTTTTCTGAGCACCGCTGACCGTGAGATTCCATTGCGTGCCGACGCAGAAACTGGTGGGCTGAAGTTTCAGAATGGGTGCAGGCGTCTGTTCCAGAGATGTGAATGTTGTAAGGACGCCGGATCCGTAGGTAGCGGCATAGAGCCGATTCGAGCTGCGTTCGATCACCAGATCCCGTATATGGACTCGTGGAGCGGCCGGGCTCGTGCGCGACCATGTGATTCCGCCGTCTACCGATCTGAAAAGGCCGCTACTCGTGCCCGCATAGACCGTATTCGAGTCCACCGAATCCACCGCCAGGGCGAATGCAAGGTTAACCACCCAACCCACGGACATTCCTGCTTCATCAGCGACCTGTCCAATGTAACTCCAGACGGATCCGCCATCTGTGCTCTTGTACACAGAGAGGCCGGATGCTGCATATAGCGTGCGTGAGTTCTGTGGATCGAAAACAGGGATGGCGGACCACGTGACAAGCGCAGGATTTAAAACGGAGTTATTGTAGAGCAGCGTCACTGGGCTCCAGGTCACTCCGCTGTCAGCGCTTCTGAACAGCTGTCCTGGAATGGCGACTAGTCCAGGAAATCTCCAGACGATGCCGTACAAAACGTCGGGTTCGCCCGGGTTTACGAATAAATCCCTGAGACTGGCGCTGCCTTCAGGCAGCGCGCTAATCTTAAGCCAGCTGCTTGCCCCATCGGTGCTCTTCAACAACTGCCCGTTAGCCGCCGCGTACAGTGTGTTGGGCGATCGAGGATCAATGTCCAGCGCCCGCAGCCCCGGGCTCGGTCCCCATCCCGGAAAGCCCGTTGGACTCCAGCTGTTTCCTCCATCAGTGCTTTTCAGGATTCCTTCGGGCCGAGTCGCGTAAACAATACGAGCGTCTTGCGGGTCAAAGACGAGCTTGTGCGCAAATTCGTTGATGTTGGAAGCGACGAGATTCCAATGGTGACCTCCGTCCACGCTTTTGAACACACCGCCCGATGCAAACGCATACACGGAACCAGTGCGATGTGGATCGACGACGATTCTCTCAACGTTCGCAGTGCCCAGCCCCGAAGACAGGCGGCGCCACGTCATTCCGCCGTTGGTGCTCTTTTTCAATCCGTCAGCCGTGCTGTAGTAAATCGTCATCCGATCTTTCGGATCCCACGCCAGAGGAATCACGTCGGGCAAAACTCCGCTCATGGCGCGCCAGGTTTCTCCACGATCCGTGCTTTTGAAAGAGCCCTGAAGCGAGGAGGCATAAATCGTCTTCGGTTGATATGGATCCACCGACACAACGACCCCATTGCCGAAAAGAACAGGTGTATTGCTCCAGGTTTTCCCTCCGTCGGTACTCTTGAACACTCCGTTGTTGGCACCCAGGTACAAGATGGCCGAGTCCTCGACGTCGATTGCCAGGTTCAGCAAGAAGTTACCGGAAGCGATTTGGTTCCAGTCTTCACCACCGTTGCGGCTCTGGTACATTGCATCGTACGTCCACGCGTAAACGACGTCCGGATTTCGAGAGTCGATGATCACATTCATCGGCAGGGCATTCAGAGCAGTCTTGCGCCAGCTTCCGCCGCCATCAATGCTCTTCCAGAGTCCGCTACCGGGAAGGTCGTTGTCTCCACCTGATGCCGCAAAGATTATGTTCGGATCACGTGGATTCAACTCGAGATGCCAATAGCCGAACGGAAATCCGTTGTCGATCTTGAGCTCTGTCCAGGTGTTCCCCCCGTCAGTGCTTTTGAAAACTTCCCTGTAGCCGCCCGCGTACACGTTTCGCGGGTTTTTTGGGTCGATAACGATTGATATGGCCTGACCGGGAGCCAGAGCCAGGCCTGTGGTGTGCCGCCAATTTGCTCCTCCATCTGTGCTCTTGAACACAGAGCCTGAGTTTGCAGCATAGAGAGTGCCGGTGTTCGTCGGGTCGATTGCCAACGAGACGGCTCCAGCTGCGGGCCCAAACGTTCCCCACTGAGGGATCTGCGCATTGGTGGATAGCGGCATAAATAGCAGGATCAAACAGACCGACAAACGGACTTTCACGAATTCTCCTTACCAGCCATCGCAATGCCTGCGACCTGAAAATACCCAGCACAAAAAGTCTTTCACTTTCAACGGCACCATGGCAGTTAATTGGGGTTAATTCGAATTCTGGCGCCCGTGGTATCTTCGCTATATCCCCATGTGAAAAACAATGCAGAGACAGGTGCCGGCGATCGCTATCGAAGCAGCCTTGGAGAGCTTGCTGCAGAGCGCAACTCTACGGAGTTGTCCGGTCTTACGCAGACTCCTTAATTATGTAGTTCGACATACGCTCGCTGGAGGAATGGACCGCGTCAAGGAATACACCATCGGCGTTGAAGTTTTCGATCGGGGTATTGGATTCGATCCACGCTGCGACGCCATTGTTCGCGTCGAAGCCCACCAATTGCGCGTGAAGCTCCAGCAGTACTACCGCACGGAGGGCTTGGCGGACGTCGTCCAGATCTCGCTTCCCAAGGGAGCCTATCACGCGGTTTTTCAGTTCCAGGAAAGCCTGGCCGACAGGATCTTGGACGATCCGGATAACCTCTGTTGGCAGGCAAAGTCGCTGCTGCTGCAGAGTACGCCCAAAGCAGTTGCACGCGCGCACCGCTTTTTACTCAGCGCAATCAAACGATGGCCGAAGCGTTCCGAACTACACGCCGAACTTGCCGAGGTTACTCTCGCCGCGCTCGACATCGAGAGTCTGTCGCCCAGTGACGGAGTAGGTTTGCTCCAGCGGTCTGCAAAGCGGGCGCTTCGGCTCGATCCCAACAGAGGAGACGCGTTGTTTTACGCGAGTATTGCGGAGGTTCAGCAACCGGATAAGACGGCTGCGATCTCCGCAGCACGCGAGGCGTTTAATCGCGGGCCGGCGAACGCCATGACGCACTATTGGGCAGCCAGCGTTCTTGTTGCGGATCAGAGGATTGAAGAGGCGCTCACCCACTTGCAACAAGCTGTCCGACTTGAACCGCGCGCAATCTTTTTCCGGACCTGGACAGCGGCAGCACTTTTCTACAGAGGCAATGCAGATGCGGCGCTGCGCCACTTGCATGTCGTCCTGGAAGTGGAGCCTCGTGATTATCTCGCTAACTACTGGCTGGGCCAGATCTGCGCCCACAAAGGTCTCTATGACGAAGCCAGAGCGGCTAGTTTCCTGGCATATGAGGTTTCTTCAAGCACTCAAGCGCTCTGCGCCGCAGGTTACGTGGAGGCCAGCGCCGGACACGTTGATGCTGCGCAGGCGATCCTGAAACAACTCCAAAGGACACCCCAAACCACCTACGTCGCGCGCTCTGGGCTAGCCAGCATTTATTTGGGGCTGGGGCAGTTCGCCCTCGCAGCAAGAGAACTCGAACAGGCTCGGTGCAGAGGAGATTGGTACTTGGGTTGGGCTCGCACCGATCCTCGCTGGGAACCCTTGCGCGGCAAGCTTGCGGGTTTCTAGCTCTCCGATCTGCGCCTGATCGTAGGAAGTTTAAGAGGGTCGGTTTTAGAAGGTGGCCTTGAAGACCGCGTCGGGTGCCACGAGCGCGCTGCGCCTCATTAGGGCGACCCGGCGTGGGACTACCGGACGACGCCGGTCGACTTCGACCGCGACGTCGCGCTGGCCGATCGATCAGACATCGCGCGCGTCAACGCATCGAATCCTGACATCTCGGAATACGTGCAGCGCGGGGGCAAGCTGATTCTCTCGGGCGGCTGGAACAACGCGCTCGTGCCGGCGTACCCTCAAGTGGCGACATACCGGGGCAGCGGGAGCACGGATGACGCGAAGAACTTCGTTTGTATGCGATAAAGGTTACAATGCGCCTTACCTGAATGGAGGGATGTATGTCCCGTGTCATGTTCCTTGTCATCGCCGTCATAGGTGCGCCGGCTCTTGGCTTCGCCCAATGGTTGCACTATCCGACGGCGGACGTGCCGAGAAAGGCGGACGGCAGTCCCGATCTGACCGCGCCCGCGCCGCGATTGCCGGATGGGAAGCCGGACTTGTCGGGTCTCTGGCGCCCTGGCAGGCGCAACCCGTGCAGGTCTCAGACAGGCCAGACCGTCGAGTGCGGCACCGAACTCGGCGGGTCGTCACTCGTGCGCAACATTGGCGTAGATCTGCCCGGCGGTCTGCCGTATCAGCCATGGGCGGCCGAACTCGTGAAGGTGCGGACGAAGGAGGACAGTGTCGACGACCCACACGTGCGATGCCTCCCCGATAATCCGCCGCGACCATGGGGATTGCCCCACCTGACGAAGGCAGTGCACACGCCGAAACTACTGGTGCTGCTATACGAAGTTAATGCGATGTACCGGCAGATCTTCATCGATGGCCGGCCCCAACCAGTCGACCCGAATCCTGCATGGAATGGTTACTCCACCGCCGCATGGGAGGGTGACACACCCGTCGTCCAGACAGCCGGTTTCCGCGACGATCTGTGGATCGACATGGGCGGCAGCCCGATGAGCGACGCCGCCAAGATGACAGAACGGATACGGCGACCGAACTATGGAACGCTCGAGCTCGAAATCACCGTCGACGATCCCAAGGTATACACGCGCCCGTGGACGATCAACACGGCTCAGGCCATCATGCTCGATGCGGAACTGATCGACGAATTCTGTCTCGAGAACGAAAAGTCATTTCAGCGGATGCAGGCCGTCCGCCCGAAGAGGTAGGCCTCATGGATTCGATCGAAACGATGCGGCCAGTACTAAGGAGCCAATATCACGCAGCTCTCGCCATGCTGCGAGACACTATAGAGCGATGCCCCGAGGGACTGTGGTCCAGCAGCGAGTTTCGCAACCCATTTTGGCGGATTGCTTACCACGCGCTCTATTACACCCATTTTTATCTCCAGCCGAATGCGAATTCCTTTCGTCCATGGGAACTTCACCAGACTGGAATCCAATTCATGGACGACCTGGAGCGTCCACCGGACCGTGCACAAATTGGCGAGCTGCCGCATCGTCCGCCAAAGACGGGAAAGCCCTATTCGAAGGAAGAAGTGCTGGCATATTGGAGCATCTGCGACAGCGCGATCGACGACGCTGTAGATGCGATGGATCTCAACAATCCGGACTGTGGGTTCTTTTGGTACAAGGTCTCCAAAATAGAACACCAACTAATCAGCATTCGTCACCTTCAACATCATATGGCGCAACTGGGGGATCGCATACGCGCCGCGACGAACACCGGCATCGGATGGGTGGGAAGTCGACATTAATCCACGCGTAGTATGCTGCCCGGATCGACACGCAGCGCCTTCGCGGCAGGCAAACCAATCGCCGCGATAACCAGCATGAGCTTTATCGACAATGTGCGGCCGGATCACAGCCATTTGCCCCAACCGCAAAGCGTTTGCTTTTCAGCCTGCAGAACAAAAATGTACCGAAACAAAACCGCGAAAAAACCGCAGCGGCATTAGCCAGCACGAAGACGCCTTCAAGCACCAGCGCGGCGCCACTTTGTCCGAGAACCAACAGCACCGCAATGCCGACTGCAAGAGAGCCTCCCATCGCTTCAGCAAACATGCGCGGCGGAGCCGACCGTAACATGAACAAACCTCGTTTCGCGCCGAACGTGTAGTTGTACAGTGCGTTGAACGGATTCCAGCGTGGGGCAATCGCGCTGCACAACAGAGCACCGCCGATTGCGAAAAAGATTTCCGGCAACTGAAAGCCCGCGCCTGTCAGAACCAAAACTCCGATCAGGCGCGGCTGGAACTGCAGCGCCGAGTACAGTCTCGACACCGAGTCCGGATCATTAGGAAGATCCAGACCCTGTTGCAGGATGAAATTCCGCTTCGACATCAGTACACCAGCGCCGCGTCTATGCGGATCGGTTGAGAGACGTTGAAATAATTTGGAGACGTCTTGAGAACTTGCTCGTGGATCGCCTGATACTGCTGTCGCGTTCCATTTCCCGTCAGACGAACCCTGCATCGAATGGAGTCATAGCCTGGCTTAACGCTGGCATCGATGCCAAGAAAGCCTCGGAGATTCAGCTCTCCCTCCGTCTCGATCCCCACATTTTCAAGCGTCACTCCCATGACAGCGGCGTTGGCAACGTATCCAACCATGATGCATGCATTGAACGCTGCCATGAGGAGCTCCTGCGGATTGGGCGCGGAGTTCTGGCCAAGCAGCTCCAGCGGCTCATCGGACACAATCGAGAACTCTCGTGGGATTTCAATGCCATCTACGACGTAGGACTTCACACGGGCCTCGCTGCGAGTCTGGCCTTTCCAGGCTGAGGTCACTTTAAACCGGAAGAAGCCTTTGGTGTTGTCGTTCTTGATTTGCTCGACCAGTCGGCCAAGGCCTTCCAGATCGATTCCGTTGATGTTTTGAGTTTGAGTGGTCATTGCTGTTTCCTCCTTTTGTCGGATTTCACATGAGCGTTGTGAGCGCAGACTGGATACGGTCCGTCTGTGCATCGGTGATCAGGCTGGTCAGCACTTTGATGAAGTGCGGGTGTTGGGCGCCCGAAACGATGTATTGCCATCGATAGGACCGCAGCAATCCGCTTCGGAGTTTGTCCCGGTCTTCCGGCGTCAACTGACGACCGCAAGTTTCCGCAAAATATCGTGAATCGTCGCCCGCTTGATGCTGGAGGATGCCATCCACGGCAACCACAAGCTCGATGAATTCATCAACCGCCTTGTCGCGCGCTCCCGCGCTCATTTTGCGATCGCATCGGAGAAACTCCAGCTCATCAATAATGGCGTGCTGCGATTCCTCTTTCCAGTGGCAGAGGAATACGTCTTTAAAGAGCGGCGATAGGTTTTCGTCCGGTTCGATGCTCTGCCGGTAATGCATTTGCGTGAACAGCTCGATGTGCAACGTCAATGCGAGCACCGCCCAGGTGCTTTTGCTGAGCACCACCTTGGCGACATCATTCGGCTGCAGCATGAACCGGTAGCCGGGCGGCATTTTCTCTCCGGCGAGCTGCTCGATGCGGCGGAACAATTCCTGATGTTTCAATTCCTCGTCGCTGAACCGGACAAGCGCCTCGAGCGCTGTCTGGTCTCCGAACCAATGATCGCGGCTGATCTCGAGCACCTTCGCGTCGATGAAGCGTTCGACGAGGCCAAAGATATTCGCGTAGGTGCGGCCCTGAATCTGGCTGAGGTACCGTTGCTCAGTGTCAGACAGGAAGGTGAACTCCTTCACTTTGGACAAGCCGTCGGGCAGAAATTTCTGTGTCATGTCGAATGCCCTGTTCCGAATGACGTCTTTGTCGATGGACCATCGCACTCGTTTCGAGGCCGCAACAGTGCGGGCGTACCGGTCGAGGTTTTCCTTTTCAGTAATGGCTAGCATGGCGCGTCTCCTTGTAATTGGGTTTTTCGTTTCAACCTGAACGCGCCGCCAATGGCAGGCTTAGTGCCAACCGTTTCTGACTAACAAGCTGTTGATTTCTCTGCGGTTTTTACTTTGAGGCCGTCGACTCGAACCTTATCTTATTGAGCTATTCACAATTTTTTGAGGTGCACCTCATTATTTTGAGGTTTGGGTGTCGGAGGGATATGGAACAGGATGACGATTTCCGCCGGCTGGTGGAAAAGGTCGCGGACCAGTTATGCCTGACAGTCGGCGGTAATTTCAACCACCTTGTACACGTTGAAGCACACGATGAGACCGTCGAGAAACTAGAGATGGTGGTGAACTTCGTGCTGGCTACGGCCAGCCGATCGATCGAGGAAGTGAAACAGGCGAAGGCTCAGCTCGAGCAGCAACTCCAGATTCGACAAAAACTCGAGCGAGAGAACGCTTACCTCCGGGAGGAGGAAACGCGAGCGCTAGGAGAGATCATCGGCCGCAGTCCTCAAATGCGGCATCTCAGCGAGCAGGTTGCCGTTGTTGCGCCCACGAACGCGACGGTCCTGATCCTTGGTGAGTCTGGGACGGGCAAGGAGCTTGCGGCTCGAGAGATTCACAAAGCCAGCTCCCGGCGGGACGGACCAATGGTCAGAGTCAACTGCGCCGCGGTACCGCGCGACCTATTCGAGAGTGAATTCTTCGGCCACGTGAAAGGCGCTTTTACGGGTGCCCTGCGCGATCGCGTCGGCCGCTTTGAACTCGCTCATGGAGGGACGCTGTTCTTGGATGAAGTGAGCGAAATTCCAATCGAACTTCAAAGCAAGTTGTTGAGGGCGATTCAGGAAGGAGAATACGAGCGCGTCGGAAGCGACAAAACGCTGAAAACGGACGTTCGATTGGTTGCCGCGACCAATCGAAATCTGACGGAAGAAGTGCGAAAGGGAAAGTTCCGCGAGGATCTGTATTATCGATTGAATGTCTTCCCGATTATCCTAGTTCCGCTGCGTGAGCGTAGGTCCGACATTCCGCTACTCGCGGCGCACTTCTTGGAACGTGCCTGTAAAGAATTCAACAAACCGCTTGCTCTGGTGAGCGGCGAAGCACTGGCGGCCTTGAAGGCCTATGACTGGCCGGGCAACGTGAGGGAGTTGCAGAACGTGGTGGAACGTGCCGTCATTACTTCGCGCGAGAGTCCCATCTCCTTCGAACTGCCTTCGTCCCGACATGCAACGCAAGGATCAGAGCGAACCGGCGGTACAGTCGTTCACGTACGCACCCACGAGGAACTGCGGGATGCTGAGCGCGCCAATCTTCTAGTGGCGCTAAACAAAACCCGTTGGAAGGTATATGGCCGCGGCGGAGCCGCCGAGTTGCTGGGGATCAAGCCCGGTACGCTTGCAGCGCGGATGAAGAAACTCGGCCTGCGCAGGTCTTAATGTAATTTCGGATTTCGGATTTGAGGTGCAGATTCGTCCAATTTCAAAATTGGTTTCACTCTCGGTAGAACATAAGTAAAACGCCTAAAGCGACCATCAGTAGTGGCCACAATCTCGTAAAGATTCTCTGTCCGGGTACGCTCATTTCCGATAGACCTCTCGCGAGACCGATTCCGATTCCTACTGCGGCATAGCTCAGATGCTGGGCTTGAATACGTGCCATTAGTTCCATGTGGTCTGGTCCCTGCATTCCACCTTCATGCTGGTGAAACAGCAGTAAAATCGAACCCCCGATCGCGAGTAGCGGAAACAGCATTGCGCTCCAGACGGTCTTCAGCCTTTCTTTTAGCCGTAACCATTCGATCGATCCTACGCCGAGCAGCAGCGCAGCAAACACCTTGTGCTGCAACACCTCCCGATTGTGCTGCAACGTGTCGAGCCACTGATGGTCGCCGAACGGCCACAGTTCGGTGTCGCTCCACACGAGCACAAAAATCCCTGAAATTAGGAAGCTCGCCGGCCAGATGTATTTCAGCAGCGACCTCTTGCCAAGCGCCGTTTGCACGAGAATCAGGGCGCCTCCCAACGCAACGAAACAACCTGCCAGATGGTGATTGAATTCGCTTTCTCTTTTATCGGCAAGCAGCTTTGCCTGCTGCGCCTG
>JACXTT010010912.1_pt1 | contig 12197 bp, 11 predicted proteins | sample 9270951 | NCBI WGS metagenome assembly JACXTT01 (sample SAMN15532306, study PRJNA645909) | rock metagenome | isolation source: weathered quartz diorite | place: Puerto Rico | collected 2017-06-21 | reverse complement strand
CTTCCTTATTACTCCGCCTGCTGGTTTTGCAACACGGAGTTGTTGTATTGGCGGTTTTTCAGCAGCCGGATATACTCCAGCGCCAGCCGGTTGTTATTGTTTTCGTAGGCTTTCTGCGCCCATTGAATAGCTTTGTCCAGGTCGCCGTTTATTTCGCTGATGATGGCCATATTATAGCAGGCCCTGCCGGCAATTTTCCTGCTGGGGCTGGTTGTTTCCTGCTGCCAGAGTTCGGCTGCGCCGTTCCAGTTGCCGGTCTGCGATTTACGGGTAGCCACGGTAAAGTTGCCTGTACCCCTTATATAGTATTCACGCGATACCCTTATCCAGTAAGGGATAATTCTTGCCGCATAGGCCTGGCCGGCATTATTTCCCACTTCTTTTACAGCTTCCTTGCGATCAATAAGTGCGGCCATTGCCACCAGCGGGTTTATTCCCTTGCCGCTGAAATTGAGCCGTCTTGTAATAATGAACTCATCCAGGATATTTCTGCCGGTAGGATCATATATTCTCCAGCCGGTTTTTACGAGGGTTTGCATATTGGCCTGGTGTTCGAGACCCGGTATCTTACCCAGCGGGGTGTTGATGGTAACCGGGTTGGTGGTGTAACTTATTTTGGAATCGGTATCAAACAGTTCCAGCGAAAACAGCAGATCGGTATTGTTGTCGCGGCATATCCGCGCAATGGTATCCCACGACAGGGGTGCGGGAAACATACCCGGCGTATTGGTGCGGAGGTCAACACCTGTTAAAGATTTTACCTCGATAAACCGGTTGTTTTTCATCAGCTCATTGCTCAGCCCGTTGATGCTTTCATGCGCGCCGTCCTTGTCCAGGTTGGCGCCTTCCAGCGAAAATACTTTATCGGCAACATCAATTATTTTGCTTTGTTTGGAAGCCTGGCTCCTGTCTACCACCGCAGCCGTTTTTGCAGATGGCGGAAGCGTAACCGGTGCGGGTTGCAATACACTGATAAAAACAAGATTGGTAGAGCTGCAGGAACAGAATGCAGCCGCAATGGCAATAAGGAAAAGCAGGTTTCTCATAGTAGGGCGCTTTAGGGATGCGATTGGATTTAACCCTCCTATAACGTGTTTTTTTCCAATATATTTTAGGCTCCATACCATTGTAAATGAACAAAATAACAGGTATTGCCGGCCCGGTGCAACTACTTACCTGCAGGTTACTACTTTCCTCCGGGATACTGCCGCTCAACCGGAGGCAAAGCAGTGTAATTTTACACCAGCGATACCGGTTTCCGGAGCCGGCAGATGCTTTTGCAATAACAGCTGCAACCATTTGCATGCCCGTTGCAGCTACTACCCTTGCCTGCCGCCATAATACATTTTACAGACAAAAATTAAAAGACAATCATGAAACGGATATTGCATATTATTTCCAGTCCCCGCCAATCGGAGTCCGACAGTACCAAACTTGGCGCTAAAATCATTGAAAAACTGCTGGAGCGTTATCCCGGAAGCACGGTAACGGTGAACAACGTGGTAGAAAACGACTATTCCCATCTTACGGCAGTACACCTGGCGGGTTATTTTCTGCCGGCGAAAAACCATACGCCGGAGCATACAGAATTGGTGCGCCCCTCCGATGAGGCGGTACAGCAACTGGAAGATGCGGATATCATTGTGATCAGCGTGCCGATGTACAATTTCAATATGCCCTCTGCGCTCAAGGCATGGATAGACCATATTGTGCGTGCAGGCAAAACGTTTAGCTACCAGACCGGTAAGCCGGAAGGGCTGCTGCTCAATAAAAAGGTATACCTGGCCATTGCCTCCAATGGTGTTTATACAGAAGGGCCCATGAAGGGCCGCGACTTTGCGGTACCCTACCTGGAGTTCATACTTGGTTTTATTGGCATGAAAGATATAACCACATTCAGGATAGAGGGTTCGGGCATACCGGGCATAAAAGAATCGGCAGTGCAAAAGGGGCTGGAAAGCGTGATGGTGTAAATCAATACAGCACAGGCCTTAAAATTTATCAAGAAAATCGCCTTTACGCCGCTGGGAAATTTCCAGCTTGTCGCCATTTGTCATTACCACATAGCCGTTTTTGCCTTTGATATAGCTTTTAACATAGCGTAAGTTGATAATGGAGGCATTATGGATGCGACAGAAATTATTGGCGCAGAGCAGGTCTTCGTAAGAGCCCAGGTTGCGCGAGGAAATAAGTTTTGTTTTATTGACCAGGAAAAAGGTAGTATAACTGCCTTCGGAATTACACCATACAATATCCCCGAGATCGATAAATTCAAAACCGGTAATGGTGGCAACACCGATTTTCCTGTCGTGCACATTTTGCCGGGCAAGGTTATGCAATAACGTTTCAATATGCTGGCGGCCGTTTTTTTCCGTTATCTTTTTACGGGCCCGCTCAATTGCTTCCTTAAATTCGGGTATGCCAATGGGCTTTAACAAATAATCGATAGCAGAAAACCGGAACGCTTCCACGGCATAATTATCATACGCCGTTATACAAACCAGTTCAAAATTCCGTGAAGACAGTTTTCGCAATACGTCAAACCCTGTTCCGTCCGAAAGGCGTATATCCAGGAATACCAGCTGCGGCGCCATATCTTCTATGAGCCGTACGCCCTTTGCAACACTGCCGGCAGTTCCCGCCAGTTTTAAATCGGGTGCAAACTGCTGTATAAGGCTGCCAATAACATGCAGGCTTTTTTCTTCATCTTCAATTACAATTGTTTGTATTGTCATACCCCTCTTATTTTATATGGGAAAATGCAGCCGCACCACCGTACCCTGCTCATGGAGCCCATTTTCCGTTTTATCAGTTATTTCCAGTACCATCTTATCTTTTTGAATAGCATTGATAATATTGATGCGGCTTTCTGTAATGCCTATGCCCATCGACCTGTGCCCGGAAGCGTTTGTCTTTTGCGCCTGTATAGATTCATTAATGCCAATGCCGTTATCATCGATAGTGCATACCAGGCTATTGCCCTCCTGCCTGAAATCAATCCGCACTATGCCCTGCTTATCCTGCAGCGGTGATATGCCATGCTTGACGGCATTTTCTACATAAGGCTGAATGATCATGGAAGGAATAATAAGCTCTGTTATCCTAAGATAGTCTGCCACAGTGATGCGGTATTCCATCCTGTCGCCCAGGCGCAGTTTTTCCAGTTCCAGGTATAGCTCCAGTATTTTTAATTCTTCCTCCAGGGTAATATCGGTAGTAGTACTGAATTGCAATATTTTCCGTATCAGGCTTGAAAATTTATGCAGGTACAGGTTGGCATTGATAATATCGGCCCGCAGGATATAGTATTGTATGGAGCTCAGGCAATTGAATACAAAATGCGGGTTCATCTGTGCCCTCAGTGCCATCATTTCCAGTTCGGCCATCCGTTTATTGAGCTGGTATCTTTTGTCCTTATCCCATTGCTGCCTCCGGGAATAGAAATAAGCACCTAACCCGATGATGACGGCCGTAAAAAGATAGGTTAAAAAGGTAAACCAGCTGGTTTTCCAGAAGGGCGGCTGCACCAGTATCACTACTTTTTTTACCTGGCAGCTTTTAACGCCCCAGCGGTCAATGGCCCTTACTTCAAATATATGGTTGCCAAAAGGCAGGGTGGAAAATTCAAGCAAATTGGTAGTTGTATTGGTCCAGTTGCTATCCAGGTCTTTTAACCGGTACTGGTAGCGGATTTGCTTACCGCTCCTGAAAGAAATGCCGGAAAGCCCGATGAGCAGTTTGTTTTTCTTATAGTCTATTGCTACCGTATCGCCGGTTATCATTTCATTATTCCCGTTTACGATGGTATTGATATTGATAAGCGGTGGCTGCATGGAATGGGGAGCATAGTCTTTTGAGAAAAAACACAATCCCCCGGCTGTGGCCGCCCATATATAATTGCCTGCGGCGGCGGTTTGATTGATGTCGGATGAAATAAGCCCGTCGTTTTCCGTGATATTGGAAATGGAATAAACAGGGGTATTGTTTTCCCAATGGTAAACTATTCTCGATATTCCTTTGCTGGTAGATACCCAGGCCGTATTGCCGTTAATAAGTACATGCTTACACATATTGTTCAATAATCCCTGTTTTTCCCGTATGGCTGTGGCATGCCCGTTTTTAAGGACCACAACACCCTGCTGGGTGGAAATCCATAAAGTTGAATCAGGAGCTATATCAATGTGATTAACAAGCACGTTCAGCTCAGGGTACGTTTGTCCCATACACGTTACAACATTTCCGGATGAATGATAAAGCCCCTTAAACGTGCCCCAGTAATAATTGAGCCCTTTCCCGTTTATACAAGTGGCCCGCTGGAGAAAAACAACAGTATCACTTTTCGGCTTACGGATCCAGGGATTAAACCAGAATAAGCCATAAGAGCATCCAAATAGCATAGAAGAATCAGATATAACATACGCACACTTACCGCCGTATATAGCAATTTTGTTGTCTGCCTTATTATCATTATAAAGCAAGTCAATACCATAATCACTTACCACGAGTGTCTTTCCAGGTTTGTATACCTGTATATCCAGTACCCGGTTATTTCTATTCGCACCTGGCCAACGTGGCAGTAATACTGCTTTCAAACGTTCGTAATCCATGGAAAGGATATTTCCGTCGCCAAAACCTGCCAGGAGATTATGTGCGTCAAGCACCCGGATACATTTTACATCTTTTGTCAGTTGGCTGGGCTGATCTGATACATAATAAGCATCCAGGTTAGGAAGATAGTAAACACCATCGTTGTTGGTGGTAAGCCAATAGCCTCCTTCCCGGTCTTTTAATATACCCGTGCAAAAGGCTTCACGGAAAAAAGATTGGAAAGATTTATCCCGGCGGAGATAGTTTCTTACACGTACAAGGCCTTTGTCTCTCATACATAACCATAACGTACTGTCGTTTTCATAAAAAATAGCATTCAGATCTCTATATTTTAATTCCATTTCCCTGGAAGAAAGTATGCTGGTTATGCCGGCCCTGCTGGCCAGGAAAATGGACTGATTGGCATAAAAAAGGATAGAATCTTTTCCACCGGTCAGCTCAACAAGCGGTTTGTTCTTAAAGGGGAAATATCCCATAGTCGTATCACAGGAAAATGTATAGCTAACGCTGCTTTTTGCATCTTTCATGGTTAGCCTGCATGTTTTCCGCTCTACCAGGGAATAATAAAAATTAGTTTTCTTTTTGGATGAAGCCGTGAGAATAGACAGGTTATAAAATCCGGGGTTGTCCATATAGGCATGCTGCGTAAAATGCCAGCGACCGGGCGTATTGACCGCTGCCAGATACCCAAAATATTGTGGTATGTCCTTAAAACGACCGGTAACAAAAAAAATAGAATCTGTTTTGAAATCTTCCGTTATAGCAGACACCCCCTGGCAGCTGTCTAACCTGTGTATGGCGCCGTTGCAAAAATAAGAAGGGATACCCATGTAGGAAATAAACCACAAAATATTATGCCTGTCCATGTATAATTTTATGATATCATTGTCGGGTAACCCGTCTTCTTTGGTAAAATTCTTAAACGTTTTCCCGTCAAACCGGCTTACACCCTGGTTGGTGGCAAACCATATAAAACCATTTTTATCCTGCAGGGCCTGGTATACCATGGAGCCCGGCAAGCCGTCCTTTACCGTATACCGGATATAAGACAGGTTTTGCGAAACGCCGCAAAATCCACCCAGAAGCCATAATGATATAATAAACCATCGCATAATTGTACCTGCCTGTTGAGCGCATAATGATAGCGAAAAATAGCTTCTCCCCCAAGCCCGGTATTAATTATACGGCTGCAGTTATTGTCAAAAAGATGCAGATATAAAATGGTGAAGTCCTGTTACCGAAACGGTCGCTATCTTGCCTCCATCCAAACGGATTTTGGTTAAGGCTAATCATTAAACCTGGAGACAATTTGCATTAAACCCTCTACCCCCTCAACTTGTATGCAAAACAGGTTGGAGCCCTTTCCCTTACCTGCCTGCTACCACTTTTATTCATTGTGCAGCAACTGTGAACTAAAAGTTATCGGTAGCGGGCGGGTAAAAAGGGTTTTTGATGCACTTATTGGCTGATTTGACGTGCCTGTTGGCCAATTGCTGCATTTGTCAAATATCGTGAAGGGGTACTTGTTTTCTGTGTATTCTTCGCTTCAATTAAAACGCTTATTTATGAAATGGTAAACAATATGATCACCTCTGGCAATTATGGTTTCAAAATCCAGCTGCAGAATGAGGCCATCTATAATATCAGGGTCTTTTGTTCCGCCAGGTATGCTGATTCCACCAGGTATCCCAAACTTGTTGTAAGCTTCTGATACTATATTTTACAACCGTCGCTATACACAAACGGCCCCGGCAGCTGCCGGGGCCGTTTGTGTATAGCCCTGCTTTGAAAGCACCTTAACTCATAGCTATCCACAGCCCGCAGAAATTCTGCACCTGCGGAGCGCCATTATTATAGTTAATCGCCGTGAGGGGGTTGGCCGCTGTTACCACTCCGGGGGTAGTAGTGTATGCACCCACAAAACCGGTGCCGGGATCGTATACCTGGTTTTGGTTAATGGCAATCCAGTGGTCGGCATTGCCCACCAGCAGTAAATGCACTTCATTGGCGGCAGGCAGCGTACCGTAATTCATGGGCCCTACCGGGTTACCATAAGCGGGCGGGCCGCCGATAATATTGATTTCCGTAGCCAGCAGGTTGGGATTGGGCGCGGGGAAATTGGTAACGCCAAATGCCTGGAACAGGGCCGCTGCCGCATTGTTGTAATCGGCAAAAATATTAGCTGCGTTAACGCCCAGCGAAGAAGCCACATATACCAGGGCCGAAGGAGGATTCATATCCGCCACCGGCACCTGGTACTGGTAGGTAGCCGTTTGCGGATGTGCAAGCGGGTTGAGCAGCAGGTTGCCGGTTATGGAATAAATATACTCCGCAAAGGCAGTGGCGCTGGCCGGGTTGGCTACCGTATAGCGGTTGTTGGGGTTGGCCACATCCAGTATGCTCAGCGGAATGGGGAGCAGGTCGGATAGCGCGGCGGCCAGCGCAAACGCACCACAACTGTTGGGGGTAGCCTGTACAATGTTGTTGTAGTTGTTGAATGGCATAAGATTGATTTAAATGGTGAATGAATAAATGATGGCCCGTTAATATTTCCCTTTTATAATTACGCTGCCGTCTACCTTCCCCTTTGCCCCTACCCTTACCCTGTCATGCCCCAGGTCCTTTTTGGTAATGTCGAAGGTTTTACCCGGTTTGATGGTTTTCTCGCCGGTGATGGGCGACCAATGCCCCGGGCTCGATTCATAATCCACGTAAAATTTGGCATCCTCATCGCTCACGTTGGTGGCGCTTATACCCGGCGAATCGCCCAGGTCGAGGATCTTTGTGTCTTCGTCTTTTAAGTCGAATGTTTTCATTGTTAAATGTTTAAAAAGTGAATAAATAGATGACTTGTTCAGGCGAACCGGATCAGGTAATACACGTACACGTTTTTAGCCCTTGTTTCCGTACTCGTTCTAACGGTGTTCTGTGACGAATCTTTATTGTCTGTAGGCGGCCCCGTTAGTTCCGGGGTTCCTTCGGCTACACCCTGTGGCTTACTGTTTCCTGCCGGCACGGTATCCGTTTCGGGATCCTGGTAGATGTGCTCATGTAGTTGCAGGGCATCCTGTTGTATAGAGCCAATGCCATTGCTGGTGGTACCGTTTTCCAGTTTACGTGATGCGGCATCGGGATCGTTGCCGGCGCCCATATCCACCATCCGTAAAAAGTACCCGCGGTAATCGGGAATGCTGAACTGGTTTGCCGTTTCTTTCCCATTGTTGTACAACACGCCGATGGCGGCATACAGTGCCCCGTAGGCACTGGCAGTAAGGGTGCGCCCATCGCACACCATCCATCCCTGGCTTTCGGTTACGGTGGTATACATGGGTTGCTGCCCGGGATTTACCGGAGGGGTCAATGCTACCTGCCCCGCAAAGGCAATGACCGAACCAACGGGAATAGCTATCGGCATGGGCGGCAGGCCGCCGGGTATGGATGGAAATAGCATGTTCATTTTATTTTTCGGGGCGTGTTATAAAAATCGGGCAGCTCCGGGCTCTCCTGCACCACCTGCATGGAAGTGGGCAAGGCAATATCCCAGTATTTCTCCACGGTTCGTGCTTCATGCCAGCAGCGCACCTGTTTGAGATGGCCGGCAGTAGCAGTATCAGTATTATTAACCGGCACAAATGGCCAGGGCGCTTGCCATAGCATGCCGCTGGATAAATAATACAACACCTGGAAATTAGATCCGGGCCGCACCGGCAAAAACACGCGGGCATAGGACGCCTGCAGGAAAGGGCGGAGCGAATCGTCCTGGCCCTGGAGCGCATATACCAGTTTGGAAGGCTGATCATCAAAACAGTAAGTCATTTCATCCCATTCAAACACTTCGTTAATAAACTGCGTATAGCGCTGGCTGTTTACACTGAGCTGCGAAGGGGTAATACCCGGCGCGTTGCCTACCAGCGTGGCGGCAATGGCCGACAGCAGGCCCATGCAGCTGTTTTGCAATGAGCCCCGTTCAATATTGTTGAGCAGCCCGGGGTTGGAGGGCTGACCCACCCTCGACAGGCGGGTAAGATAGCCGTCGTACTGCGCCACCAGTTTTTCATAGCCCTCCATTATTTCATCATACACCGACACCTGCCATTCATTTGTTTTCCGGGATGTTGGCTGGCAGCTCAGTGCCGCATTGAGACTGAAATCGCCGGCCTGCACGGGCGGGCTCACCGGCAGGTTGGCATTGGTTACGGCCACGGATACCTGCCCGGTTTCGCCCGCCATCTGGAACGTTGCTGCCCCGCTGGCGGCAGTAAGCGCAAACAGGTTATTGCCAACAATGCCGTTGATGGCCGTGGCGGGCGAACCGGCAGCCAGTTGCCCGGTTACGGTAACACTGGCGGCCTGGTATCCGGGCGGCACGGCCAGGTATTTGCTGGTCTCCCCGGCATTGAGCAGCACGCTTACCGAAAGGCTGGCATCAGGCGGCAGCAGGATGCGTTTTACCTGGTAATAGTCCAGCAGCCCGGCATAATTGGCCAGGGTAATATCATTGAAGCTGTTGATGCCTTTTTGTGCAGGCGACAAGGGTTTATACAGGTTAATATTATTGAGCGCCTGCTGTGAAGCCATAAAGGCGGCAGCCGGGCTATCGATATTCAGCTCCAGCAAAAACCGGTAGCCGTAGTTTTCCACGCTGATGCGGTATAGTTTGTTTACCCAGCGGTAAATACCCCGGAAATGGGTTTCGCCGCCCTGGTTATCAAAAATGCTGGAATGCGTTTCCTCTTTTTCGTTATACTGGCTGAACACCCTTGATTTAAAAACGGTTTCGTTGATCCGGTTCAGCGTTTTATTCAATACCGTGTTGGCAAAACTATTGCTGTCTTCCTTACCGGGGGCGCCGGGTACGATGCTTTTGGAATAACTACCGTTGAGCACTACCTGTGTGGGTGGGCCGTAGGTGGTAGTAAGATTATCGTAATTAATATTTTTAGTGAGGGCGGCTACCGTTTTCTGCGTTTCCACCAGGAGCTCATTGGTGCCCTCATGCGTGGCGCTGCGGTTTTCGGTACTGTCCTGTGTATGTTGAACCGATTGCTCGGCGGTATTGGATAAGGAGCGGTTGATGATTTTTTTCTTTTCGCCCTTCAGCACGTTTTGTATCTGCGCCACTTCGCCCTGCTGGTAGCGGAGCAAACGGTATTTGGTCATCTTCAGCCGGCCGATAGAATAGGGTTCAATCCAGCTATTGCCCGCGGGCGGCGGAGCAGGCTGGTATGGAGGAAACGGGAAAACCGCAGCCGGCAAAGCAATGGCAGCCAGCAGCAGGTCTTCTATTTCCTGGTTGGTAAGCGGTACGGTAGTTGCTGTAGCCGGGAACAATTGTTCTATTAAATTACAGACCACCAGTATTTTGTTGATATCAATACAAAAACCTTCACGGTAGCCAGGTATAGCGGCCAGCGCAAAATAGTTTTGCCATAGCTGGTCGATGACCTGCGGGTTTTCAACCTGCTGCAGAAAAGCGTTTAGCTGCGCCTCGTCTTCATACCCGAAATAAGCGGCCAGTACATTTTTGTATTCACTGCCCGAAGCCGTTTCCCGCAGCAGGTTGTACACGCAGGGAAATTCTTTAAACGGCATGGGCACATTGCCGAGGTTGCCATAAAACTGGTCGGCAAACGGCGCTTCGTTTTGCAGGAACTCAAGCACACAGGTTTCCATGCCTGTCCTGTTTTTGGCCGTGGCCATCGGCGCCAGCTGGCTGTACAATGAAGTGGATGGAGTAGCCGAAGCGTTGTATGCAATAAAATTCAGTTGCTGCTGCCGGGCTGTTTCTGCCGGCCAGGGCTGGATATAGATATACGGAAAAAGCGGTGCGTCGATGGCCAGCTCTTCAGGAAAATCGCCGCTGTCTTCAATGGGAGGAAGAGGTGGCGTGGGCGGTGGAACAGGTGGCCGGTACAGTGGATAAATGCTGATAGTGCCTTCAAAATGATTTTGCAGGGCGGGGTTTTCACTCATGCCGTAAAACAAATTGCCCAGCAATACAATTTCGTTCCGGTTTTGCATGGTATAGAATTCTCCCCTGATAATAAACCCGTCGGAAGCTCTGTACTGCACGTTCTGTTTTTGATTGCCGGCCAGTAAGCCGGTAATCACCGGCACGGAACTGCTGAGCGGGTAAAACAGGCCGAAGGCGATAGCAGGCACTGGTTCGGCAGCCGGCAGGCTTTTACTGAACTCTGTTGTAACGAGTAAGGTTTTATTGATGATAAATTCCGACATGGTATACCATTCAAATATGAGGGGAAATAATCCCGGGGAAAGTGCTCCCCGGGATAGAAAATTAAGGCGAGGTTAGGCGTAAACGATATTCTGCAGCGTAAACTGGAATGGCGTGGAGCCGGAACCGGGTCCGCCTCCTGTCATTACGATGTCAGCGCTTTTAACGCCAAACAGGGATATTTCTGTGTTGATGTTGGACAGGATGGCGGAGTTCATGATTTGGCCTTCCTCAATCTGCGACACAACGCCAATCCAGATAGTGGGTTTAAATTGAAACACCGCTTTCTGCCCGGGAGCAATGCTTGTTTTGGTGGCCAGCAAACGGTTGTCTTTGTAAACATTGGCGTCGATAGCGCCCAGCTGGAGCCCGTTTAATACCTCTACTTCATTCTGGCTGCTGGCCTGGCCGGCGTACTGGAGAATGTCGCCGCTCTGATTTTCTATTACGGCAAACTGCTGGCCGTTGGAAGCGGCCTGCTGCTGGCTGAAATTGCCCCAGCTGTCGCTGGCGGCAACAAACATGTCCATGGGATAGGTAAAGGGGTGGTTCCAGCTTTGCCCGCAGTATTCAATTACTTTCCATGCTACGGCAAGTTCTTCATAGCTGGTCGCTACATTTTTCTGAAAAATAACCACTTCTGAATTGTTGCGGTCGTTGGACTGGTTGACGAAGTTTAGTTTAATGTCTGGCATAAGAATGACTTTTAATTTGTAAGAAATAGGTTCTGAAAAAAGCAATACCGGTAATGCGCTATAAAGGTATTGCGCGGCAGGAGCGCAAATTTTGCCGGCGGCACAAGCCATCGTTTTAGGGGAATAAGCGGTAAGTTTTAAATCACGAGATAAAAAATGCAGTATATTTATAGTCCAAAACCATTAACCTTTTTGTTATGTCTACAACAACCCAAACCGCTCCCCTGTCGGTAAGCAGCAGCATGCTTGCCTCAGGGCTGGCCCAGCAGGCATCCCTCGAACCGCTGGTAGCCATCTATCCCAACCCGGAGTTTACCAACTCTTATTATTTGGTCATTCATGTGTACGTGCCTGACGACACCACTCCCATACTGGAAGACGATTTTGACGTTATTGTAAAAGGGAGTACACAGGCCGGCGACATTACGATGCGACAGATTTCCATTAGGTATTCCAACCCTACAAGCATGGCTGTCCCCACCTTTTCACTCTGGACGTTCAATGTTATTTACCAGGTGGAAGGCGAAGAGGCAGATGCCGTACAGGTCATGTTTGTGGTAGGGGATCCCGACACATCAAGGGGAACGGTGACCACCGTTGCCACCACTTAAGCGCCCTGTTATGTTACCCAGGATATGGGCGCCGGTGTTATTACTGGC
>JACXTT010010911.1_pt1 | contig 12198 bp, 10 predicted proteins | sample 9270951 | NCBI WGS metagenome assembly JACXTT01 (sample SAMN15532306, study PRJNA645909) | rock metagenome | isolation source: weathered quartz diorite | place: Puerto Rico | collected 2017-06-21 | reverse complement strand
GGGTGGATTTGAAAATCGATACGTTTCCGTCTACTGGGAATACGGCGTTTCCGAAATCCAGAAGTTTGCTTTCGGGCCGCTCGGAAGCCCGCACGTTGGCTCCAGAATCAGACGAGTACAGGACCAGCAGTTTCGTTTGTACGTCGGTTAAGTCTCGAATAGTCGACACAACGACGGAATAGGCCTGGCCACTCCTGTAGAATTCCCAGGGTGTTTTGAACAACTCAAAGAATTCTCGTACCGAGGACTCTTCGGTACTTTTGCAAGCCACGCCAATCATCATTCAACTAACCATCCAAGTCGATGGCCGAAAACACTCCGGAACATGCGCCGCCTTTGTTCCTGCCGGACATAACGAAGCAAGTCCTCCGGTATTCCACGTTTTTGGCGGGCACACCACGGCAGCGCGTAGCCGCAGAACCGCAGTACGCTTGCAACAACGAACGGACGCTCCGTCACACGACGAACACATTTGGCCATCTCGAACAACATCTGATATCCCATGAAATACTCGGCCATTCCTTCGCGGAGCTTCGACCGCCATAAGGTTGCGTCCGCCGATCCGGTGGCTCTGTGGTGAAACACCGGAAGATCGGAAAAGGACTGAGTCTCCCAACCTCTGCTTAAGGCGTTCGCGTTGGCTACAAAGTCGTGACCGCCATACGCCAGAGGAGTGAAGCCACCGAGTCGGTCGAAACACTCCCTCTTAAAGAATTGAACAGCTCCCGAGACCCATACGTCAGAATTGCCGAACCGTGGTTCGAATCGACCGGATTTGCGTTCGTAAATTTCACCTCCCGCAACTCCGAGCCGTGGATTGGCTTCGAATTTCTCGATCAGTTTTGCATAGTAGTCAGCGTTGAAAGAGACGTCGGCATCCAGGAACCCTATAAAGTCGCAGTCAATCTGCTTGACAGTCTCATAACCGGCGTTCAAGGCGAACGCTTGACTCGAAAAAGCGCGCGCTCCCTGGTTATGAAGCCTGAGAAACCGGATGAATTCATGTTGACGTGTGAACTCCTCAACGAGTTCATCCGTTTTATCTGTCGAACCATCGCTCACAATGAGCCACGCTTTGGGTACGTGATTCTGAGCAACGACGGATTCCATGACCTGCCTGATGTAGCCCTCCTCATTTTTTGCCGGAGTAACAAGAACGTATGAACGATCGGGCATATGTATGCTCACCGCAATGGAGTTGTGGGTGAAAACGCGGCTTCGCGATCAAGCGACAACATATAAAAGAGGAACACGACGACAGCCGGCCCTGTTTTCATCGCCAGTTCAGACTCCGTCATTGTCGAGCTGAGGATTACGCACAAAACAGTTATCGCCCGTAACGTAAATCCCAGAGAAAAAGACTTCACAACTTCCGAGAATCGAAATACCCATTGCAAGCTGTAGGTGATGATTGCGAGAAACGGCAGCAATCCCAGCAGTCCCGTAGAGAGAAGTACTTCCAGAAAAGTATTGTGGGCATGGTAGGCAAAGAACGAAGCGCTCCAATTGCTCTCATTGAGGACGAACTTACTGGTGCTGTAGCCGTGCCCAAATATAATCGATCGCAGTCCGTCAAATACTCGTTGCAGAGCGTAAGGCCAAATATCGGTCCGGCCAGTTACCGACATAATCGTGGAGTATGATTCGCCGCGGTTCACCAGTGCGAATGCTGCGGTCACTACCGGCACGTTCCATAGCCAACCCATGATCGTCAAGACGGAGAGCGCCGCAGCGAAGCAGGGGATCGCTACAAGAAGCCTGTAGGAACGGGTTGCTCGCTCATGCCAATGGCTGAGCGACCATCGCATGATGCCGCCCCCGAGCAGCCCGGCCAAGGCAAACCGCGCTCGAGTGAGCCATACGATTGCCGCGAACAATCCCCTCCAAAAAATCTTCCAATATCTGCTTCTGTTCCGTTCCGGAACCACATCGAATGACATCCAGAACGCTATTGCGGCAGCCAGTCCCATCGAATTGGAACTCGTCGAACCCATTCCGTAGCGGTACATTTCAATTCCAAGCTCGTCCATTCTTTCGATCTGGGGTGCAAACCAGAATGCATCCAGAAGTGCATCCTTCAACAACATGAAAGACAGCGTGCCTAGGATCAGATTCTCGACCTCGCGTAATGAACTTTCGGTTAACGAACTCGACACAAGTCCCATACAGAGTGCAACTGTGCCGGCTAGTAAAATCCAATAGCCAAACACGACGGTCCGGTACAAAGTAAAGGCTCCCGAGGCAAAAACGCCGAATATATAGATGACCAATAGTTTCGCGCCGAATCCGCCTGGAGAACCCCGCCGCATCAGTAGGATTCCGAGAAACCCTCCCGCCATAGCCAGGCCAAGCTGAACCAGAACTAACCAATCTACGGAATCCGACTCATCCAGTGTTCTCGTGCGGATATATGAACCTGTTGTTACCAGAAGCAGTGCGAGAATGACCAACGCGATACGTCGCGTCCGATCGATCCCAACGCCGCTAGACATTCCGCGGGAATAAAGTTTTATGCGCGCGCCCGAAAAACTCGTGGATAGCACGTCGTTCGTCCTCTTTGGTGAAATTGCTTGCGTATAGCAGGAGTGTTCCGGCGCACACCCCGGCTGGAACGAGGCTGTAATAGAGATAATCGCTTGCATCGCGCAATGCATATACTGTCGCGAGGAACGCGAACAAAAGCATGGCTGTCACAAACAGCCGTTCGGTCTCAATGCGCACAAACGACATGCCCAATCCCAGCTTCAAGATCGCCGCGCCCGTACATACCGTTGTGAAAGCGAACACACCAACGGCGCCGTACATTCCCCAGAGCCATATGAATGCGTAATTCAGAGCCACGCTGACCGCAGTGATCATCATGATGACCATTCCGACGAGCCCAGTCTTCTTTTCCAGAAGCAGCAGAGACTCGCCAATGTAATAAACGCCACGGAACGCGAGCGCCGGCAAAATCAGGAAGATCACGAAATAAGCAGATTTGTACGCAGGAGGCGCAATAAGCGACACAAGGTCACGTGCGACGAACACAATGCCGCATGCAACGAACGCAAATCCAGTCATCAGATATGTAAGTAGCCGGGAAATAGTAGCCCACAGTTGCGAATCCCGGATGTGAGAGTAAACGAACGGTTCATAGGCCATCACGAAAGGTAATATGAGCACCATTTCCGCGATCTGTGCGATCTTCGACCCTAGCGAATAGATTCCGACTTCCTCGAGACCTCTGAAATAACTCAGAAAGTAAAGTCCGGACGCCTGGGTGATCAGCCCGCCCGTCATCACCACAATGAGCGGCAGGCCGAATCGAATCAAATCTCTGGCCAGGGATAACGACAGGGCGATACCTGTTTTTGATACAACGACAATAAACAAAAATCCGCTTAGGCAGCCATAGATGATTACCTGCGCCAGCAATGCGCCCAACACCCCCAGGTCGAATGCGCGAAGCAGGATCATCGTGAGCACAATTAATGAAACGGCTCCAGAAAGGTTGGCGAAGATGACCTTAGCACCGTCCTGGCCCGCCCTGTAATAGGAAACCAGATGGAGGGACAAACAATTAAACGTAGCTGCCAGGCACGTCAGCAGAATGTAGCCCAGCACGGTTTCCGCGTGAAGTACGGCCTTGAACAATGGCGACAGAAATACTATGGCTATAATCGTGACTGCCACCGCACCGGCGAAATTGATGAAGATTGACGTTCCAAGCAACGTTGCGAATTGATTTTTGTTTTCGTATTCCTTCGCAAATCGAACCATCGCTGTGCGGCTACCCAGACTCATAACAGTCATCATGATTTGCGCCGTTTGGAGTAAAACCGCCAAAAATCCATAGTCCCGCACGGCAAGAGAATACGTATAGATCGGGATAAGAACGAATGAAGCCGTTCGCAGGGCGATCGTTCCGATGGAGTACAAAAGGGCGTTCTGGCCAAACTTCCCGAGGTTCATATATCTCGTCGCGGGGTTGGGAGGGCAACTCACGTACCAGAAATTACTGTCCTGAATTGCAGTAAAGGTTATGGAATAAAGTGGGGATGGACGAAAGGAAGCACTCTGGTCTGAATTTCAATTCGCGTTTCTGTGAACGCGCCTGCACAGTACAACGCATGTGTGTTCACAGAATGGACCGACGAATAGCCTCCGACCTTTGGCCTCCTTCGGAGCCGTCACCTGTCAAGACAAGCTCGTTCTGATCAGGTCGATTCAGGACAGCGGTTCTTCGATTTAAGATGGCTTCGATCAGTTCCCTGAGAATTGTTGGAATCGTCCTCAGAAGAATGCGTATATCCAGTCCCAGCGACATCCCTCGCACGTAGGCAATATCGAGCCGGATCATCTCTTTGAATGTTGTTTTGTTCTTCCCACTAACCTGCCAAAGCCCGGTCATGCCCGGTACGGCATCGCACCGTATTCGCTGCCAGGGCCGATATTGGGACAGCTCGAATGCGAGACATGGACGCGGGCCGACGAGACTCATCTCGCCGCGAAGGACATTAATCAACTGCGGCAATTCGTCAAGGTAGCAGCGGCGAATGATGTTGCCCAATGGAATTATGCGGGGATCACCTTTCAGATCCAGTTTTGTGAGTGGTACGTCGCCTGTCATCAATTTCTTTAAGTGTTCTTGATGCACGGTCGTATCGGCATCTGTCCGCATTGTTCGAAATTTCCAAATCTTAAAAGGTTTCCCTTTGTATCCAATTCTTTTCTGTCCCAGTAAAACTGGTCCCGGCGACACAACGGCTATGGTCGCCGCGACGATCGCAAAGATAGGAGAAAGCATCAAGAGTGACGCAGCCGAAACAACAACATCAATAACCCGCTTCCAAACTGGAAGCGGGCATCTCGCTGTCTCCAATACCTCCGTCGATTCGGTCACGGGCCGCCGCTCATCCGCCTCTGTTATGCCGCTGCCCAGAGGGCCGGACGTAAGGAGGTCGTCGGGCAGCGGCCGGCCCGGATATGTGTAGACCGTAAAGATGGGCGACCTGGGCGCCACGAGTCGCTCGATGTCATCGGCTAGCTTTATAGCGCCACTCGAAGACGTGTAAGGGAGAAGTAGTACGATTCGCGGTTTATCGAACCACCCGATTTCATCCGTCGAGCGGATCCTTGCAACGATAACGTTGATTAAATCGTCAGCATCATCTGGATTGCTCAGAGCGTCTCCATCAAGGAGCAGTATTGAAAACTCGCGATCGTGGCGGTCTGCGCGCGCACGTTCACGGTCGAGCGTTCTGCAGAAATCTGCGCAAGAGAGTGCACCATTGCGGCTTTGTACTGATTTCATTTGCTTATGCGTCCGAGCATATATCGACGATTAGGGACACATTCCCTGTTTCAATCTTGAACGCGACGAGCGGTGAGGAGTTTGCGGCAGCTTAGTCGGCCTTGGCCCCAGCGTGCACGACCTCACAATAACGAATAAGACGCGCGGGGTTACCAGCAACGACCGCGTTGGCGGGGACATCTCTGGTCACAACACTACCGGCTCCGACCATGGCATTCTCGCCAACCGTGACGTTGCACAAGATGACACTTCCGCTTCCGATGGACGCGCCTCGCCTGATGAGCGTCCGCTGGACAGTCCAGTCGCTTTCGCCCTGAAGTTCACCGCGATCATTGGTGGCCCTGGGAAGTCGATCATTAATAAACACGACGTGGTGACCCACGAAAACGCAATCCTCGACAGTTACGCCTTCACAGATAAACGTATGACTTGAAATCTTGCAATCCGCGCCAATGCGTGCACCTCTTTGGATCTCAACGAACGCCCCGATCCTGGTGCGATCCCCTATCTCACAGCCGTATAAATTCACGAATTTGTAAATCTTTACGTCCTTGCCGAGTCTCACATCGGGGGCTATGCACTGGCTCTCTGAAGCTGCCATTCGTTTACATCCTCCTTCGATTCCGCTGCCCGTTCTACAAGGGATCGTTCCGCCCTCTCGAGTAGTTCTACTACCCGGAGCCCCGCATAGCCGTCGGTGATGGGAGTCTCTCCGGTGCGAATACAATGGATGAAATGTTTGCAGGCGTTCTCCAGGGCCTCGGTCTGATCGATCTTCGGCACCAAAAGATCTCCAGTTCGATACTGCACTAGAACCTTGTAGCGCTCATGATCCTCAAGAATTTCGACTCCCTTGTCGAAGATCTTTACCTGGTTATCCGCGTCGAGGTGGTCGTACATCACCATTCTTCTACTTCCCCCGATGAGAGTGCGCCGTAGTTTCACTGGGGACAACCAGTTCAAGTGAAAGTGAGCAATGGCGCCGCCTTCCAGCTCGATGTTGACGTAAGCGATGCTTTCTTGTTTCCAGCCGTTCCATCTAACAGGGGAGCTCCCCAGCGCAGATACGTGGAGCGGCTTCTTGTCGAGCAAATGAGTAAGAAGCGAGAAGTCATGCGGCGCGAGATCCCACAGGACATTGACGTCCGACTGGAAAAGTCCGAGATTGAGCCGGACCGAATCGTAGTAATAAATGTCGCCGAGTTCGCCCGAATCGATGATCTCGCGTAGTTTTCTTACGGCGCCGGAATAAATGAAAGTGTGATCCACCATCAACACGCGGCCCGTTTCGCGTGACAAATGAATCAACTGTCGGGCATCCGCCACACTGGTCGTCATTGGTTTTTCAATGAAGACGTGCTTGCCGTTAGTGAGACAAGCTTTGGCCAATTCGAAATGAGTAGAAATTGGCGTGGCGATAACAACCCCGTCAATCCAATCGGCATCCACCAATTCCCTCGCCGACGTGAACACTTTCATGCCGGGGTTGAGCCATTTGATTGCTTCGAGTCTATCGGTTCTTTGATCCGCAACCGCCACAACCTGGCAACCTTCCACCTTCATCATGTTGCGAATCACGTTCGGTCCCCAATAACCACATCCAATCACACCTATATTGAGCATTAAAATCCTGTCCTTAAATGAGAATGTAGATACATTGATAATCTGCGTGAGCTCATACGAGAGACTCCATGTAATCGCTAATTAGGCTTACTACGTATTCCACCTGTCGTGCTTCTAGCTCCGGATACATCGGCAGAGACAAGATCTCTTCGGCGTATCGCTCCGCCACGGGACATTCGTGCGTGTTGAAAAACGCAAAAGCCTCGGTGCAATGAATTGGCGTAGGATAGTGGATGCCGGTTTGAACTCCACGATCCACTAAATACTGTTGCAAATTGCTTCTCCGTCCCTTTTCCATGCGAATCACGTACAAGTGGTAGACACTTTCGATTCCATCCGGCACGTAAGGAGTGACAATATTTTTCACGCCGGCAAACAAGCTGTTGTAAATGTGGGCATGCTCCAGGCGCATGGCGTTGCGGTCGTCCAGATAGGGCAACTTCGTTGTCAAAACTGCTGCTTGCAAGCCATCCAGCCGGCTGTTGTAGCCAATCGATTGATGTTCATATTTCTTGAGACCGCCGTGATCGCGGAGTCTGCGAACTGCCGTTGCGATGTTCCCATCGTTGGTGACAACGGCGCCTCCGTCACCACAGGCGCCGAGATTTTTTGCTGGGTAGAAGCTAAAGCAACCAACATCTCCGATCGAGCCAGTCCTCCGATGGCGGTATCGGGCGCCATGCGCTTGAGCTGCGTCTTCGATAACCTTGAGGTCATACTTTCTAGCCAACGCTAGAACGGCGTCCATCTCTGCAGGCTGCCCGTACAAGTGGACCGGAATGATCGCTTTCGTTCGGCGCGTAATGTGACGTTCTATCTGGTTGACATCGATGGTGTACGTGCGCGGATCGATATCAACAAAGACCGGCACGGCGCCGGAATGGACGATGGATTCGGCTGTCGCCACAAAGCTGTTCGCAGCCGTAATCACCTCATCTCCTTGCCCAATTCCCATCGCCCTGAGGGCGAGGAGAAGAGCATCGGTTCCATTTGCAACGCCAATTGCGTTCTGAACTTCGCAGAACTGCGCAAATGCTCTTTCGAACTCTTCGACCGGACGGCCTCCGACGAATCCGGCGCTATCCAGTAGTGCATGCCAGGTTTTTGTGAGATCGCTGCGGAGCCGATGATGCTCCGTCTTCAAATCCATGAAAGGCACCACCTCTCCTACTTGATAAATGCCTTCATCTACAATTGGCCTGGCCACTCGATCGACTCCTTTTGGTGTTCTTATACTTACAGGTTCCAGTACAATTTTTCCGGTATCGGAAAAGTCCTTTTATTGAGTACGGCTCCGAGCAAGCGGATGCCGGCCGCCTCGAGGGTTTCTTTCGCTCTTAAGGCCGCCTCGCGCCTTGTTTCGTTGGCGCCTAAAATTAGAACCGCGCCATCTGCCAATGCCCCTAATAAAGCTGCATCGGCATAAGCATTCACTGGTGGGGCATCGATCAGGACATAGGTGAAATCCTTTCGCAATTCCGGTATTCGTGACCGAAGCCGCTCGAAATAGTGCGGCTCTTGCGAATCGGTTCCGCCGCCCGACAACAACCATAGATTCGAGCCGCCGGGTTCACCTCCGTTTCGCCGGACGGGTGCGTAGAGGAACTCTTCTCCCACAACTTTCGACGCTGCGTCGATGTTGTACTGACGATGCAACGATGGTGATCGGAGGTCTGCGTCAACAAGGCAAACCAGACCATCGACGTGGGCCGCCAATGCGTCGGCAACCCTGGCGGATATCCAAGTGCACCCGCTGCCATGCTCAACGGCGGAGAAGATCACCACTTGCGGGCTCGCTGGGCCCGAGAAAAACAACTGCCTCACTAGCCTGATCATTTCTTCATGGGCCTGCTTTTTCAGGTCAAGCCCTTGCCTACGGCGATCCGGCGGGCTTGGCTGTGGAGGGAAGTCGGGGAAGCAGTCCTGATCCCTCTTCACCGGCCGCATAATTTCAGAGTTGCTAATCATGGCGAAATCCCATATCGACATATCTGTTCAATTCTTCGGCAATGAAGCCAGTACAGGCGTGTTGAGAAATACCTCGACTTCCTGAGGTGTCCGGAACGTACTGTCGAGATAATCCGCGCTATATCCGAAACCAAGACTCAGCAGACACGCGAACACAAAGCCCAGCGCCAGACTCAAAGCGCGATGCGGGCTGGAAGGCAGCGCCGGTACCGTCGCTTCTTCGGCGATGGAGACGTTAACGATGCGTCTTTGATCCAGGGCATCCTGAATACGGGCTTCTTCTTGTTTGCGAGCGTAGAGCACGAAGTTGTCTTCAGCCATCTTGGCGGAACGAATCAGGTCCTGCTGCATAATCTCGGTTTCATTGAGTTCACGAGCCCGAGTTCTATAGGTGTCAAGGATTTGAGACGTCTCGCCCGCCTCCGCCCGCAGGCCCACTAATTGTGCGCGCGCCCTCGCCAATTCGCTCTTGAGCCATTCGTGAGTCGTATCTCGGTCGGTGGTTTCTTCATGCAAAGGGTTATTCTGTTCTTCGGCCAGTGCCTTTCGGGTCTGGTCGATTTGGACTTCAATGTCCTTTACTGGCCGATAATCCGGCGAGAATTTGCTGAGAAGTTCTGAGCGTTTCAGCTCGAGATTCAAAAGCGTCGATTTGAGTTGCTGCAGCAAAATCGGACTATCCAATGTCCGCACCTGAGTAGTCAGCCGTTCGGGCGTAGAGCTTGCCAGGCCTTCCAGCGCGCGAATCCGCTGTTCCGTTTCCACGATCTCCGCGCGAGTTTTCTGCAGATCGCTTTCGAAATCCGTCAGTTTGCGAACGGCAATTTCCTTTTCCATAGACGCTGCAACGACGCCTTTTTCATCGCCGAATGAAGCCGCTTGTTGCTGAGCGTCGAGCAGGCGTTGCCGGTATTGCTCGGTTTGATTCTGGAAGAAGTCCACAGCTCCGGGCACCCGGTGGACCGCGACATGCTTCTCCAAATACAAACGAACCAGAGTTTGGAGGACTCTCGCCGAAAGTTTTGGATCCGGGGATACATAACTTACGATGATGAGCTTCGTCTTTTTAAGCGGTTCTACGGTCAGTCCTTTTTCCAGGTTGCGGACGGCGCTTAGCGTTCGAAGCTGAGCCGCAGGAATCTGTCCTTTGGCGCGTCCATCAACGACATTAAGGAACGAACTGAAAAAAGATTCTTTACCTGGCGCATCAAGACCGCATTCGACGACCACTTTCTCCAACAGATCCCGGCTCTTCAGCAGTTCCACTTCAGAATTCAAATCTTCTTCCGTAAGAGAAGCTACGGCTAATTGCGTGTTCGGATCGGGGTTCACGACCGCGTCGGCGCGCTCGCGCTTAACCAGGATTTTCACCTCAGCCTGGTAGCGCGCCGGCATTAACCAGGTCAGCACGACAACAATAATAAGGAGGGTCACAAAGGAAATCGTCATCAGCCGGCGTTGTCGGAAACACGGCGCAACCCACTCGCGGACAGTGCGGGACGGTACGTGCGGCGCTTTGATCAGTTCAAGATTCTGTTCTTGCATCGTCGCCTCGACTGTTTCAAAAACTCAAAGGGTTAAAGAAAGCTCCCAAACTCGGGACCGGAATGAAACGGTCGAATTTCGCCCAGCGTGTTTTGGGTACATAAACCATGTCGCCGGGCTGCAAATGCAGATCCTCGCTCAGGTTCTGTCTGCGTAACATTTGCTTGATATCGACCTGCTTGACCTCCGCTAGGTCGCTGGAGACGCGCCGGAACAGCAACACCTGCGAACTCTTGGATTGAGGCTTTAAGTCGCCGGCCATAGCGACTGCCTCTAAAATCGTCGTATCGCCACGCAAATCGTACTTGCCCGGACGCGCTATCTCGCCTCCGACGATAAAATAAGGTTTTTCGAATTCTTTGAGTTCAACTGTGAGAACAGGATCGCGAAGGATGCTGCTGTAGGCGAGGCGCATCGCTGCGGTTGCTTCCGGGACCGTCTTGTCTTGAACATGCAGGTCGGAAAGTCCGCGTAAGATCACATAACCGTCGGGTTGCACGGTAATCGTCTGGTTAAATTCCGGTGTAAACCCAAAGTTCAACTCCAGAACGTCGCCCGGTCGTAGTCGATAGCGAGGAAATCGAGTCTGCAATACCGGCTCGGGGCGCTCCTGCGTCCGTATGCTCTGGCTGCCAGGGACATCTTTCGTTTCGATTCGTTGCTGGCCGTGAGCTGTTACCAATGGAACAAGGATGATGAGAGCTGACACCTTCGCGAAAATGGCCTTCATTGTTTTAGAACTTGCTGTTGCCGCACACTGTTGCATGATGTACCACGATTAGCACGCGATGGACCAGTACGCTCAAGCGATGAAATCCACTGATGACGGGCGTCTTGATAACGAATCGATGTTTTCCCGATGCGAATGCTTATTCAGGTATGAATGGGCATTACATAAAGATTTATGCACAACGATTCATATACGAAGCGAACCGTTGGCTGTATTTATCGCATGCTCCTGAAGCGCCGTATCAGGTTCTGGTTTTCGGGAACGAATTCGAGTCTGGAGTCGGCAAATGGAAGAGTTGTTGCTCTTGCGCCGTACGCTTGTCGTAAATGGACCGCTTTGACGCGATCGCTCGAGCGGCCGTCTCCTCAATTAAACAGAACCGAAACCGATCGAGCCGATCGCCAGGGACAAAGTCATTTTGCGAGCTGTCGCTGCCTATGTTGAAAGAAATCTTTGCGCAGCCCGACGCGATCCGCGGCACTCTTTGGGGGCGTGTGGATCGCGCCAAGGGGGTGACCCTTGAATACGAAATTGGTCCCGCCGAAATCTTCAAAGCAATGAAACATGTTGTGATTATCGGCTGCGGAAGCTCGCGGCATGCAGCCCTTGTGGGCAAATACTTGATTGAGAGCTTCGCACGGCTGCAGGTGGATGTCGATTACGCATCCGAGTTTCAATACCGCGATCCTCTGCTCACACCCAACACCATGATTGTCGTCCTGACGCAACCTCGAGAAATCTCGGATACCGTTGGGGCAATTGAAAAGGCTAGAGACAAAGGTGCATTCGTGCTTTTGGTCTCTCACGTCGCCGATAGCAGGGCAACCCGGATGGCAGACTCCATATTATTCACAAGCGTCAACCAGGAAAACTGCGCAGCTTCAACGAACGCGTTTACGACGCAACTGGTTCGTTTATATTTGCTCGGGCTGTTTCTGGCAAATGCGCGTCGTGCCATGAGTCTGGAGGAAATTTCGAGACGTCTCCGTCTCTTGAACCGCGTTCCCGAGCAGGTAGAGCGCGTCCTGGAAAGTAA
>JACXTT010010910.1_pt1 | contig 12198 bp, 13 predicted proteins | sample 9270951 | NCBI WGS metagenome assembly JACXTT01 (sample SAMN15532306, study PRJNA645909) | rock metagenome | isolation source: weathered quartz diorite | place: Puerto Rico | collected 2017-06-21 | reverse complement strand
TGAAGGAATCTTTTATAGCACGATCCACGTCGAAGCACTCCTGACGACGATATGCCCGCGGAAATCTCTAACACGGACCAATTCATTACCCTTTCAGAGACTGCTTCAGAGTGCAGAGTTAAGCGTCAGAAGGACATTGTGAAGCTAAAGCTCCGAACTCCTAGACAATTGTACACTTACAAGGTTAAGGTTGAGAGAGCAGACGATATCATTCGCCGTCTGAAGTGTGAAGTCGTCGAGGTCTAGGCTCGAGCTAACAACAGCATCTCATCCGCCGTGTGCCACGGGAATGATTGTAACTGTGGCCTTTGGCTGAACAACGGCGTTCAATCCGCCGAACAAGTTGCAATCCTGATCATCTAGGAGCATGATAACATTCGGCCGAGGATCTCCACTCCCAGCGTCGACCAAGAATTCTTTGAACTGAGGCTTTCCAACGGTCTCAAGCAATCTTGAGACGAATTCTGCTACGGTTTGCGGGCCGGAAACGGACAATCTGATTTCTCGTTCTCCGGCGGCAGAAGCGAGGACCCCGATCAATTTTACTCGCACAGCTAGGGAGGATTCCTTTGCGGGCAAACTTACGGCTTCACTCAAAGACAAGAACCTCTTCCTCGTATTTTCGACTTCCAACAATTGAGCCTTTCTCGGTGCGCTTGAGCTTCATCTTGCTCAGATGGTCAATCAGTCTTACTTGGGCAAGCTCCGGTTTGTCGACTGCAAGCCATTCGATCGGGACTCGTGTTCCGAGAGGCCGGGAAGGGATCAGATGCCTAGTAGACTTTGGCGGGTAAAGTCGACCGGAAGAAACAACAGCAATGACCTCTTCCTTCTCTAGTTTGACCGTGGAAAGAGTCAGAGTATTTTGTGGAATAATCTCCGGTTTCTTGTCCGCGTAGGACACAATGAAGCCTGTTTTACGAAGGAAAGTCTCGACGCTAAAAGAGATCCGAAAACAATCTATGGGATCATGGGACTGTGAATTGACAACTATTGATCGATCTGGGTCCTCGATTACGGCCGCAACTCTTCTCTGGTTCAATAGCTCTGTTCCGGTGGCAGGATCTTCATACCGCATAGTTAGGTCGAAACCTTGAAGGCGAGTCTGTAAATCCTCCAGCTTGGCTGATCTAATTACCCGATACCAACGCTCGATCGTGATTTCGGGGTTCTTGTAGTCGACGAGGGCGACCGGGGCAAGTCGACACTTCATCTGTTTTAGAGCGACCAGCCTGTGGTTCCCATCCAGAACCACGCCACTCTTTGAATCGGCGACCAATGGATGCCTCAGTACCTTGTCATGAGTAATCGAGCGAGACAAAGACAATAGCTCCCCCTCGATGATCTCCTCATGAGGTTTCAAAAATTCCAATCGTTTCATCGCTATGGTAATCGGTATCTTCGCGTTTTTGATCTGAAAACCGGATGTCTCTGGATGCAGTTCCAAGAACGTGGAATTTCCTTCTTGAAGTCTGGTCTAACGATTGGAGGCTTAAGATGTCTTGTACGTTTTGGTAAGGAGAAGATTGGAGAGCGTCAGGCTTCTTGTTCGGATTCCATCTGCATCTCACCCTCGGGTGCGGAAGCTCGGGTTTCTTCCGTGATCTTCAGTCGTGTAATGTAGCCGATGACTCGATTCCGCATCCTCTTTGTCCGGGCCTCGACCAGCGTAATCAGGGCTTTTTTGTTGGCTTCAAAATCTGTGTTGAACTTTTCCGGATAGCGAGCGACTAGATCCCTAGCTACTTTCTTAACAGCAGCTATCCGAACTTTCCCCAATCACACACTCTCTAGGCTTCGTCTCGTCCGACCGACCGCTGAGGTTTAAATATCTTGGTTTTGCAAACGGTTGAACTGTTCGCGTTTGGTAAAAGGCGGAGAGATATCGTCAGCCGCAGTGCGTCGCCTGATTCGCAAAGGTGGTGCCGTGAGGGTTGGAAGCGATGCGGCCAAAGAACTTCGTAAGGTAATCGAAGAACTTGCAGTCATTATCGGAAAGGAGTCGATGGAGATGGCGAAGCATGCAGGTCGTAGTACTGTCCGGGCCGAGGACGTCCGTTTAGCGTCGAAACGGCACCGTGTCTAGCTAATGAGGGCTGAAAAAAGTTGGGTATGTCTGAAAAAGGCTTTAAAACATAGTTCTAGAACCGAGACGAACAGGAGACAATTTCGAGTTTGTCATATCTAGCCGGTCAGCAAGTTCTAATTTTGAAAGAGGGATCTGGTCGGAGCAGAGGTAAGGACGCGCAGAGGTCCAACATCAGTGCGGCACGGATCGTGTCTGAAGTTATTCGAACTACTCTCGGTCCTAGGGGTATGGACAAGATGCTTGTTGATAGTTTGGGGGATGTTACGGTTACAAGTGATGGGGCGACTGTCTTGGATGAGATCGATGTTCAGCATCCAGCGGCGAAGATGCTGGTTGAGATCGCGAAGACACAGGATGATGAGGTTGGAGACGGAACTACTACAGCGGTCGTTTTAGCAGGAGAATTATTGAAGAAGGCTGAGGGACTTCTTGACCAAGGACTCCATCCGACTATCATAACCGCGGGCTACAGAAAGGCGGCTGATTATGCTGTAAAGTCATTGAATGAACTCTCTGTACCAGTGAAGCTTGACGACTTGGAATCTCTCCGGAAAATCGCAATTACAGCGATGCACGGTAAAGGACTGGGCTCGGGTACCGAGCATTTCGCCAATATCGCCGTCGAGGCAGTCACACAGGTCATGGAGAAGCGAGGGGATACGTTCACGGCGGACATTGACAATATACAGCTCGTGAAAAAAGAGGGTAAGAGCCTCCTGGACACTGCTCTAGTCAGAGGAGTGATCATAGACAAGGAGGTTGTCCATCCAGGCATGCCGAAGCGGATCGAGAAAGCGAAGATCGCCTTGTTGGACACCCCGATGGAAATAGAGAAAACGGAGTTTAGTGCCGAGATCAAAATCTCCAATCCACAGCAGATGCAGGCATTCCTAGACGAGGAGACGAATCTGATGAAGGAGATGGCTGAGAAGATCAAGGGATCCGGTGCGAACGTTGTTCTCTGCCAAAAAGGCATAGATGAGGTTGCACAATCATTCCTGGCCCGATATGGAATCCTAGCAGCGCGTCGGATCAAAAAGTCTGATGTCGAGAAACTATCTAAGGCTACAGGTGCGAGGATAATCACAAATCTTGACGATCTCAAGGCTGATGACTTGGGCGTTGCCGGCAGGGTTGAGGAGCGGAAGATTGGTGATGACAAAATGATATTCATCGAGGACTGCAAGGATCCGAAGGCAGTCAGCATCTTGATCCGAGCTGGGCTGGAGAGGCTCGTTGACGAGGCAGAGAGAGCTTTGAAAGACGCTTTGTTCGTGCTAATCGATGTAGTTCGCAAGAACAAGATTGTTGGTGGAGGAGGAGCGGTCGAGATGGAGTTGGCGAAGCGACTGCAAGACTATGCCACAAAGATCGGAGGGAGGGAACAATTAGCAGTCGAGGCCTTTGCGGAGGCCTTCGAGTCCATCCCGAGAACACTTGCGGATAATGCGGGTCTCCATCCGATCGATATTATGGTAGGATTGAGAGCTGCACACGAAGGGCGAGGCTTGTGGAACGGAGTCAACGTTCACACCGGAAAGATAGTCGACATGATGGAGGAAGGTGTTTTGGAACCTTTGAAGGTTAAAGAGCATGCCGTACGTTCAGCCTCGGAAGTTGCTTCAATGATCCTGCGAATCGACGATGTAATCGCGGCAGCGAAACCGCCACCGGCTCCGCCCGGCCCGCCTGGTCACTCTGACTAGACCGCTCCGAAACTTCGCGTTTTTCAAACCGCGGACTTGTTGTTTCAGTTGACGCTCTGGACAAAGTACGAGAATTTCTCTGGCTGCAACGGAGGCTAACTTTTAAGCAGACATAATTCGACCCTCTCGCTCGGCTCCGGTAGTATAGACCGGTCCGCAGCACAATGTTGCTGGCCGATAGTATGCCGGACTCTCGATCCGGCGACCCGGGTTCAAAAGCCTCCTCCAAAGGAGCTGAATGTCCCGGCCGGAGCACCAAACACATCCACACAGTTGTCAAGCATCATACTAATCACGGGAACACCAGGAGTGGGCAAGTCCATCCTTGCTACCAAACTCTCCAAGCAGCTAGATTGTCAATATGTCGATGTTAGCACTCTCGTTAAGACGAAAAAGCTCTATGATAGAGTGGACGAGAAACGAGGAACGCTAGTCACCAATCAAAGACGCCTTAGAGCAGCCATGAACGTGATAATCAGTTCAAACAGGAAGAGGCCGCTGGTGATCACGACCCATTATCTGGGAAATTATCTGCCGACTAGACGAGTCAAGTACTGTTTCGTCCTGCGGTTGAACCCCGAGAAGCTTCGCCAGAGGCTGGTGTCTAGGAAGTGGTCACGAGCGAAGATAAGTGAAAATGTTGAGGCTGAACTCATTGGGGTTTGCCTCTCTGAGGCAGTCGGACAACTTGGTGGCAATAGAGTTCATGAAATCGATACCACAGGAAAAGCCTCGACCAGGGTCCTGAGAGAGATTACTAACCTGGTTGGACGGAAGAAAACGTTCACGGGGAATGCGGGAGCAATAGATTGGCTCCGAACCTATGACTGAAAAATGAGGGTTGTCGAGACTCTGTCTGAGAATCAGGAGGCGTACAGAATAGTATCCTGCCCCTACTGCAAAGCGCTTCTTATCGCAGACTCTGGGTACAAGAGCAAGTCGTGTTTTCATTGCGGCCGCCGGTTTCAACTAGATGTTCGACCGGGTCTTGCTTCCGCGAGGAATGCAAGAGAAGCTAGAGAATTGCTCGCGAAGATGAAGGTTCACGCAGACCAAAGATGATATAGCCCTAAGCGGTCGGCTCTATGATTCAAGGGCTTGGAGTAGTAGCAACGAATTGTCATCAACGGCTGATAGGAAGTTCATGGAGGAACTCTCCGGACTCCTTCAAAGAAATGTGAGTATCCTAACTTCCGCTGGCAAAACTTTCACGGGGACGCTTTCTGGTATTGACACGGACACCTTGAGCGTCTGCCTCACAAATGCAAAGGATGACAAAGGATCCGGTATGCACAAGGTTTTCCTCAACGGGGACACAATTATGCAGATCTCGAGCTTCGAGAAACCATTCGACCTTCCAAGTCTGGGCGAACGACTAGAACGAGTCTTTCCAAGAATGGTTCGAGTCATGGAAGACGCAGGTGTGATAGTTGTAATGGATAGGATCAGGGTATCCGAGAAAGGGATCATAGAAGGATCCGGACCTGCCGCTGAACGAGTTCAGAAGGTCTACGAAGAGTTCACCCGGGAAAAAGGACGACCTCAAGCCTAACAACTGCCAGAATCAGCTCAAGGCAAGAATTGAGTTTTCGGATCCGCCATAAGGACCTCCTAGCTCGAACCGCAACGTTAGAGACGAAAAGCGGGCTAATCCGGACCCCGCACATGTTCCCGGTCGTTGATCCCAATCGTCCACAGTTGACTAGGGCAGTGCTGAAAGGTGCGGATGCCGGGGCGATAATGACGAACGCCTATCTTTTGAGGAGGAGGCAGACGAGGCCCGTAAAGATTGAGCTACACGATTACTTAGGTTTCGAGGAGACCATCGCAACAGACTCGGGTGCGTACCAAATACTAGAGTTTGGCGAGGTTGGGGTAACACCGAAGGAGATCGTTCAGTATCAAGAGGAGATCAACAGCGACATCGCAGTCATACTAGACGTCCCGACAGGGTTCCGAACGAGTCTTCAACGCGCAAGATGGACAGTCGATGAGACGATCCGGCGTGCCGACGAAGCCTTGAAGTCGATTGACAGGAAAGACATTCTGTGGGTAGGGCCGATTCAAGGGGGCGTTCATCTGTCAGAGGTGAAACGATCTGCAACGGAGATGAGTAAGAGGGGTTTTGCTATCTACGCGTTGGGAAGTCCAACTGAGTTGATGGAGACGCAGCATTTCGACATTCTCGTTGACATGATCGTGGCGGCGAAGAAGTCTTTGCCCATTTCTAAGCCGTTTCACCTCTTTGGTGCTGGTCATCCTGCAACGTTTCCATTCTTTGTAGCGCTCGGTTGCGATCTTTTCGATTCCGCAGCCTATGCCTTGTACGCGAAGCAAGGCAAATACTTCACGCCGGAGGGAACTCTGAAACTAGAGGAAATGGAGGAGCTCCCGTGCAATTGCACGACATGCCAAAAGAACTCCGCGATTTCGATCCGTGAACTCCCCCTCGAGGAAAAGGAGTTACTGCTTGCAAAACACAACTTGCACGTGTGCATGTCAGAGCTACGGAAGATACGGGAGATGATACGGGCGGGAAGGCTTTGGGAAATGCTGGAGATAAGATCGCACGCGCATCCAGCCTTCAAGAGATGCTTCGAACGATTGGCTTATCATGCAAACCTCATGGAACGTCATGATCCGGCGGTCAAGCTCCACGGGATCTTCTACTACGGGCGATCAACCGATTCACGCCCGGAGATTCAGAGGTACTCGACGAAACTACAGTCCGCCGCTGACCTGGGCGCGAGATGGCTGGTTCTTCTTCCCTCAGGCTGGAGAAGACCGTTTCATCAGGATCCGGTGGTTGATCCAATAGTTCGAGAGCTTCGTGAAATCGAGAACCTCTCGACCGTTTTCTACTCATTGGCGTTTGGTCCTGTGCCCCTAGAACTTGACGAGGCATATCCTATCCCCCATACAGACGTCTATGACGCGGGGGATTTGGAGGAATACGCACGGTCCGCAACAAAGGTAGCAGAATACGTCGAGAGGATAGGTCCGCGACACATCATTCTTGTCTTCGGCACGGGGCCATTGGGGAAGCAGATTGAGACAAAGCTGAGAGACAATAAACTCTCCGGAAAGATGAAGGTCGGAACATTGAAAGAAGTTGTTGGATTGGTTGCAAGGAAGAGTCGACGGAGTAGGTGACTAGGCGTACATTCTTTGTAGGGATCCCCTCGTTAATCTGCTTCTTTCATCGAAGTCGAGAACCCTCCACCTTGGGTCGGTACAGCTGATGAGGGGGAGTTCAAGTAGACGAGTTGGTGAAGGGTGCTAAGTTCGTCGAAAGCGACTTCGATGAAACCGATCCTCACTGCTTTGAGGGCGTGAATTAGGTAAGACGTTGCGAGGTAGCCAGTTTGGCCGACACCGTGGAAGCCTGTGATCAAGGTAGAACCTCTCAGTCCTTTTCCATCAACAAGTACACGGACTGGCATATCTAGCAAACCTGAAACTATTCGATAGATAGTGCTCATTGTAAGAAGGTTGAGCTCAAACTCATCTGAGGACTTGGTCATTCAACAAAAATGAGGTTAGACTGTTCGAAACACCTGTGCCAGGTCTGTCCTCGGGCTGTGATCGGATGTCATCGAACTTCCAACGTTTTAATAAACCCCTAGAAACTTCGCGTTCGACAGTGCCGCCAGCGACTAGCGAGCCGCCGTGTCCTCAAGGAGGAGACGAAAGCTCAGTGGTTAGAGCAGCGGACCCGGCTGTGGATGCTGGGGCTGAAGCTGTTAAAGTGGAACAACCACTGTCGCAACCCGTTGGTCAGAGCACCTTTCAATCGAAAGGAGCGACTAGAGGTTCGAACCCTCTCGGCGGCGCCAACAATTTTCACACCCTGGTCCCCGTTATCCCCAGTATCCGACCAAAATTGGCCCAGATCAGTCGAAATTGGTAGTATTGACGTTCCACACGAGTCGACTCTGCAGGTACCATAACGGATTATAGGCAGAGAGGCTGGTATTCTAGTTGACGGCAAACAGCCGCGTTCTCTACTCAGCCTCTATGATGAGTTAGATAATGAAAGCAGGATGGGACCCCTCGAATGAGCCCAGAGTATTAGACTCCGGGTATACGGATCAGGTTCGTCTCGACTACATAGACAAGGAACGGATAATGAGGATACGGGCAATTGTCTACAATTCTCTAAGCGATCTGAACAAGCTATTCCACGTCGACAGGGTCTTGTATACGAACAGTCCAGACATGCCACTGTTCTACGAGTTCACACCCCAGAACATGGTTTCAATGAAGATCCCCGTGATTATTAGCGAGGTCAAACTTTACTCGCTAGAAGAGCTCTGGGGCATGAGCACGCTTAGGATGATGAAATAGTCCCGGTATCCTCAATCCGTCTTTTGGACACGAATCTCGATGGTCGAGACGTTCCTTGATTCTTCTCCTTCCATTCCACCGACAAGCTCCGTCCCGATCTTGACCTCTTTAACCGATAATCTTCCCTCGAAGAATCTTCTTCGCACGACTTCGACCACGTCAACGGCATGACTGATCGCTCGACCTCTTGCTTTCACGGTTAGTTCTTTCTTGCCCATGTTGAAGTGCATCATTACTGCTGTGGCATACGCCATCAAAGGTTTCTTCCCGATCAGAATGGTGTCCGGTGGAATATTTCCACGAGGTCTCATTGGTCGCTCGGGACTTCGTTGTTGGTCTCTCATCGGGCGGCGTTCCTTAGTCTCGGATTCTCCCATCTCTTTGTACAATCCTGCGAGCTGGTCTAAAGTATCTCCGACTTCACATCTGGGATTTGACTTAAGCCTTTGGGGAGAGACTGGAGTGTCGAGAAGTTGAGATTAGAAAGAGAGACGGGAGTAAAAAAACGGGATAATGGGGAAGAACGGGCTGACGAGTGAGCTTAGATTATCTCTCTCGACAGTGCTTCCCTAAACTTGACCCTGCAATCCTGGCATTGGAACAGTCCGATTAGGACGTTCTTCTTCGACTTACCACCCTTAAGTTCCCACACCTTAGTCGGTTGTGGAACGTCTGCGCCGCACTTTGGACACACCACTTTGTAGAACGGTGTTGGTTGCGACGGGCTCAATTGCGCCAAATCTGGGGCAGGCTGGACGCTGGCACCGATGTAGCTTGGTCCTACACCTCCGAGTGCGCTTGGCTGGAGTTGTGTCTCAGTGGAAGCGGTCGCTGAAGAGGCATCGATGGTCGGTATGTCGTCCACCACTTTTACTGTCAATGCATCAACATCTTGTGACGCGTCGAGTGGAGCGATGTCTTCTGTTCCTCCGAGAGTCGGGTCGGCATTGACCGTGGCTGAGGGTGCCTCAGTGCCTATTTCAACTTCAGGGGATTCTGTCGTTGAAAGGACATCGCTGATTGCTGGGGTCGGAGTTGTTTCCTCGATAGAGCTTGTTGTTTCTCTGTGTAGTTCAGCTGCCTGTGCGGCCGGTGTTGCAACTTCGGGTGTTGAAAGCTGTGAAGACGTTGGGGTTAGGCTAGATTCGGTGGTCTCGATCGGCGCGTTCACTGGAACGTTTTCTGTATTGTCATGTATAAATGAGGCTGTTGGATGCCAATCCGGGATTGTGTCGGCGACAAGTGCAGGGGTTTGGACCGGCGTAGGTTGTGGTTGGACTTGGGTCGTTATTTGGATTGGAGATATCGTTGGATTTTGGGCGAAAAAGTTGGGCTTGCTACGGTCCTCTGAAATTGGACCGTAGGCCCGGGATGTTAGGGTCGGAGGTTGAGAAGGCGTTGCTGGAGTGGATAGCGGGAACTGTGGCGCTGCTCTGATCTCGGCTGGTCCGAGGGGTCTGGCCTCGATCAGAGATAGCGTTGTGATCATGTTCTTGATGTCTTCGATCGTGTTAAGGTTCCGTTGTAGCAATATTTTGAACTCGTTCTTCTGGACTCTATACTCCTGCTCGTTAACCTCGCCACTTACATACTTCGTTTCAAGCGTCAGAAGCCTGGGAGGAGTGCTTGTCATCGAGTCCTTGACATCCTTGAGATGCTCGTTTAGGCTGTATCCCAGGACATTGATCCTGTCTTGGAGTTCCTGGGCCGCATGTCCATAGTCCTCGTATAGTGTCTGCATTTTCTGCTTGTAGCCGTTGATCTCGCCGATTAGTTTCTCTAGTGTTAGGTCGTTTAGTCCCATGTTCGAATTTTCACCTGTGAAACCGCCATTAGTACACTCGAAATGGTAAAAGCGTTAGACATCGGTTTCAAGGGGAAAGCGCTCCTCCGCCGCCACGAAACACGCGATCGGACTACCTGTCACTGTCAAATAGGAGGAAATTATCTGATCTTTTTTAGTCGTAAATGCTAGACTTTGATGGCCGAAAACTAGTCTTGTTGACCCGAGGCAGGTCGTCTATATAAACCAAAAACCTCCTGTGGACAACACAACAAGCGGTCTATTCTCTTGTAGAACCCCCGCCCGATATTGCTGTGCCTAACATTTTGATCGTGGTGGACGATCTGTATCGATCCCGACGTGTCAAGAACTCACTTGGAAAATGTATCGGGTCAGTCGCACTCAGGAGTCAGCAAGTCGCATGAAAAATTGGGAAAGAGATCGTAAGGAACCACTGATCACACGGCTCAGCGCTGGTGTGCACCGTCAAGAACCATTGAAGGAAAGAATCAGCCAAGTCGTCTACAAGCTCAGAGTGCAACAACATAGACTAGAAGGCGCCAATCAGAAGACTCAGGCACACGACAAGAATCTATTCGAGAAGTTAGTACAATCGCAAATGTCAAAGGACAACGCTCGTAGCGTCATGTACGCCAACGAGATCGCGGAGATACGGAAGATGGCGAAGATAACCGTCCGCAGCGAACTCGCACTCGAACAAGTCACCCTACGCCTAGAAACAATTCAGGAATTCGGAGACGTCGCCGCACTGATGGGCCCAGTTGCGGGAGTAGTCCATCAAATCAAGAACCAGATCTCAGGCGTCATGCCAGAGGTCAGCTACGAACTTGGTGAGATATCAGAGTCGCTCAACGGCATGGTGATGGAAGTAGGCGAAGCGACAGGGCAAGGATTCGACATGGAAGCATCCGGAGCAGAAGCCACGAAGATCATGGGCGAAGCAAACACTATAGCAGAACAGCGAATGCGGGAGAAGTTCCCAGACCTACCAATCCCAACCACCGCCGCCCTAGAACGGCCAATAGAGCCGACTTTTCCGAAGTGAGGGAGAAACAAAGCTCCCCACCCACCCTTTTTGGTATGTGAGAGAGAAAAAACATTGATTACAAGCCTAGAGCAAGTCCGAAAATTCCTCGGAAAGCAGCTCCAAGACCCGTACGGTAGAACCCACGGCAAACTCATCGGCATAACCGCCAACCTCAGAGACGAAGCTACTGCAGTGGGCGTCGAAACGAGCAACGGAGAATTCGCACAATACCCCGGTGAAAGGCTATGGATTAGCGGCGAAAACTTGACGCTAATCCCAGCTTGGAAGCTAGAAGCGGAAGAATTCCGTAAAGAGTTCGACATAGTAACACGCCGACTCAAGGCACTCGACGAATTATTCAGTGTCGGTGACATTCAACAAGACATCTACGAGGACCTCCGAAAACAGCACGAGGAAGGCATCGACGAACTCAAGAACAAGCGTCGCACTTTGCTCGACATATTAGCCCACCGAACCGGGACGCTCAACGCTCAACTGCGAGAGCTGCAAACATACCTAGCTAGCAACAAGATGCTTCACGCGAGCGGTGAATTCGACGATGTCGGATACAGAAACGCCGGGAGCGAGATCGACACAGGACTCGTCCGAACGATTGCGGAACGCAAAGATATCGAAGCAATAACAACCTACTTGGTCCGCCTAGACCCGACCACACCCATCGCAGCCAGTCCACATCAAGAGCCCACAACCCCCCAGCCTCAATCCGTCTCCACGCCTGTCCAAGCTTCCGCAGCCCAAGCAACATCGCGTGAGCCAGCCCTAGTCCTGCACGTCAAGGAGAAATGACAATAATGTCATTGTTCAAGAAGCTTGAAGACCGTGTCCACACTATCCCGTTGAAAGAACGGATAGAACAGGCCCTCTTTAGACTCAACACACAGAAGGCCAAACTGGAGCAGACCTCAATGAGGCTCCAGCAAAGGGACAAAGAAATGTTCCAACGCACGGTAGGTGCTGAACTCTCCAAAGACTCATCTCACGCCCGACTATACGCCAACGAATGCGCCGAGATTCGCAAGATGGCCCATATCGTACTAAGCAGCGAACTCGCGTTAGAAAGAGTGATTCTCAGACTTCAAACAATAGAAGAATTCGGAGACATAATGACCCAGATAGCTCCCGTGATCGGAATAGTCCGCGAGACACGTGGAAGAATCGCAGGCGTAATCCCTGAAGTAGCCAACGAACTGGGAGAAGTCAACGA
>JACXTT010010909.1_pt1 | contig 12199 bp, 4 predicted proteins | sample 9270951 | NCBI WGS metagenome assembly JACXTT01 (sample SAMN15532306, study PRJNA645909) | rock metagenome | isolation source: weathered quartz diorite | place: Puerto Rico | collected 2017-06-21 | reverse complement strand
CCACTCGAACATAGTGCATCTCCTCCGTCTCCGGGGCGCCTCCGGAAGCGACGCGAGTGGCAGAGAGCGTCGAAACACTCGCTTTATCTTCTCTGTGGAACGTGACGCTTTGACCATTGTTATTCAGGGTCAGCTGCCGCAGTTTGTTGAGAAAAAGCAGCAAGCGAGCATCCAAATCTACGAAGGTATCTGCGCCGAATTCATAGTTGTTTGCCGCCGGCAAAATGACGGTAGTAACGTCGCCATTTAAGTCTTTAGGTGCTTCACACCAATGGGGGACCACATACCCAAGGAGATTGCCCTTAACCGTCCTGTCAAATTTAAAGTGATAGCCATTGGAGTGGATTTGCGGGGCATCTGAAACCGTGAATACGGACTTGAATCCAATGCCCTTTTCACCAATATATCCAGACTTTTGCTTCGACTTGGTGCTAGCTCCGACGCGACAAATGGCGTCCACATTCTCGTCAATGAAACCGACCTCGTTGTTCTCCACAATAAGATTGGTTGGCGAAACTCTGAGTGTCAAGCTCGGTTTGATATCTGGCGCATAATGATTGTCATCCGCATTTTGTATTAACTCAAGAACAAAATGAGATTTCGTCGAATACAACTCTTTAGAAAGAAGCTCAAGTGCACTATTTAGTTCCGTCTGAAGATAGCGAGCACCTTCCTTGAATTCTTCTGTGGCCGAATCGATGTCAAGAAGGAAGCGCTTACGGATGCGCTCAACGACTTGACGCGGCGACGTATCTGCTGATTCTGGCTTCAAGGGGGCATCCTCCAACAGTCAAATTTGCAATTGTTTTGGTTGGCTCGTGTACTTTCTGACGCCTTCTCCCCAAGCGGTCACATCGCCAGTCCACTTGCGGACTTGTTCAGAGCGAATGTGATTGCCGCAGCCAACGTGCACATTCTCGCCTCCCCAGCTGTCTGGAAGCCCGACACATTGCTGATATCGAAACGAGAAATGCAAACACGAGGCAGCCTAGGGAGGATATCTGCAATGAGAATTAGTGGTGGTACCTTATTTGCGCCCAGCGCTTCTCGCTTCCGGAGTCCAATACGGTATCAACCGCAACGTTGCAGAACTCCTCGATGTAGTTTTTCAATGCAAAAGCGGTCGCAATCACCTTTTTGTCCTCAGGGATGTAAGCAGCAAGAGTCTTTGGCATTACGATTACGCACTTTGCCATCGCTCGGGAAACCGCAACGTTCGTTCGTTCAAGCTGCATCAAGAAGGCTTCCTCCCCACCGATTACATCCGTGTCTCCGACACCGAACGTCACGAAGACCGTGTGTCGTTCACCGCCTTGGAATCGTTCGACGGTGTCGACCGCTTCTTCAATGAGGTTCTTCTCCCCAGGGAAGTGCTTCTCCAGCTCTCTGATAATCAGAGCCCTCTGGGCCCTGTGCGGCGTCACAATGCCAATGCACTTTCCCCAGAACTCCTCTGCCGTCGATTGCCGATGATGCGCCGCCTTCGGTGCACCATCTACGTCCGCGCTGACAACTTGGCGCAGCATCCACACAGCACCTGCAACTGTCGCAGCTTCGAAGTGGTTGCCTTGCGACGACACTTCGTCATCATGAAGCAGTGTCACCACACGATTTTCTGGGGAAAGCAATTGGTCGAACGCTTCGCTCCACGGTAAGCCGGCCGGATAGCGCGACTCACTGGGAAGTGTCGTGTTGAAATGCAAACTGATGTTTGGCGAGGCAGCGGTGAGTGTCGATGGGTATCCGATACACCTGGCAAATGCCACGATATCTTCCGCAGAGCGATAGTTTGTCTCCAGAATGCACTCAGGCACGACGCGCTCAAACGGGCGCTCCCTCAAATATGTCTGAATGCTGCCAACCAAGTAGGCCGCATCACAGGGAGCTTCAATCGAGCTTATCGGAGGCATCTGCAAATGGTCCCCGGCAACAATCAGCCTCGCTCCTTCCTTCAGGCCGCACAGCGCGGCCAGCGCCTGCGAAACTGGCACTTGGGAGCTTTCATCAATCACGACCACATCGAATAGCGGCTGCACAAAGGAGCCCATAAGGCTCTTAGAGAACCGCCTAGCCTGCCGGATTTGGCAGCCAACAATGACAATTTCCGCATTTCCTTGGAGTGCTGCGCCACACGCCTGATAGTCGGTATCGCTATTATCGATAGCCATGGGCACATATTGCATGCTTGCCGGCAACGAATGCGGTACGGCACCTGGTTTCCGGTCCCCCCCATAACCGAAGTACATTGAAACCGGCGTCGTGCCACCCTGGGCAATGAATCTTGCCGTGCGGAGCATTACCTCCTCAACGGCCTTGTAAGTCGGACCAGTGACAAGTATTTTCAGCGGCTTCTTGACGCTGCTAGCGTCATGCGAAATCGCGTCCAAGATGGCTGCCAATGTGTTGGTTTTCCCGGTACCGGGTGGCCCCCAAATGACCGTAAGAGCGCGTTCAGCTGCGTGTTGTACTGCTGCCATTTGAGAAGCGTTCAAACCATGCTTCGAGGCGGCATAGGCCGCAATGGCCGCAGCCGATGCGGCAGGAACCACGGCTAGTTGCTCCAACGCTGGGGCATCCCACAAGACTCGAGCGATAGGCTTAACTGGGTCCCGACCTCCCCGCCGTGCTGAGGGTGCGATGCCCATCGCACTTGCCGCGTTCGGGTCCGGCACAGCAATCGGCGGATTGCCAACTTCCTTGAGAATCTCCTGGCTGAATCGACTCCAATTAAAAAACTTTGGCTTCTTTGGTTCAAGGAGAAACACATCATGCAGCAAGTTCTCGGTGGAGTTCGCAACCAGATATGGAACAAGCCTAGGCTCCAACTCGCAGACCAATTGAACACGCGCTCGCCCGGCAGCACGGTCGAAATTTACGAGTTTCGCCTTCAGTTGAGACCAGAGCGGAGAAGAAAGGGCTTCCGGACTGCCTGGGAACGCGGGGGCACCAACTCTCAAAATAGCTCTCGCCGTCTCCAAGGGCATACCGGGACGCCCCAGCTTTCCCAGAGTGAGCATGCCGTCCTCTTTGAACTTAGCCTCAGTCGAACTCGCGGGGACGTCAAATTCGTACACACCTGGGGCAGCCAGGACCCCGTTTTTCAATAGAATTGCCTCGTACGACGCCTCAAGGTGCTCGCCATCTAGGGACATCGAAATGTGGGCCTCGAGCTGCGAAGCGTTGAATTCCAAGTTGTCCCACCAGACCCACAGCTTTCCATCGAAAGCGACTCCACGGGCGCCTTGTGGCACTGATGACGGTATGTGCGTAGATTTGGCTCTGAAGTGACCGCTATACTCGGCACGCAACCTCCCGCAAACCGACTCCAGCGCCTTCGACTGCTTCGCCAGTGCCTCGCTATAGTAATGAATCAGCGTATTTCTGGGGTAGGACGTCGCACCGCGCTTCACAGGGTCAGAGCCGCTCCACAATTCATAGATGCGCTCCCGAGGAATCCCGTTACTCAGATACTCGCGATAGTAGGGGTCTCGAACGGTCTGGATAGGACCGGACGGAAAGTGCTCCGCAGTATCGAAGAGGGTCACAACATGTGGCGTGGGTGTGAACACCATGCGCCGGACGATGTCGTCGACCGTAACTATGGTTGAGGCTTTGAGCGAGTCTGCGGTCGCAATGAGCTCATCTGCTGGGAACACCCACGCCAAGGCCTTCGCCTTTCTGTCCGTTAGCGAAAGAACCTTTGGCAGATGTCGGCCCATGGCGTTGCAGAGCTCTTTGAACTGGCGGTCCTCCCAAAAGTGGATTTGACCGGTGACCGTACCTGCCACCATAGATTCCGCAGTCGCAATCCAATCAGCAATTTGACTAAGGAAGCCTTCCAACGCAACCCATTCTGCCTTCAGGCTCTTCTGGTCTACTACATATGGAATCGCCACAAAGCGACGTGGTGCCACTCCTTTTTGAAACGCGGTTGCGACGCCTGAGAGAGCGAGCCCTGTGAGCAAACCAGCGCTCGAATCAAAGTTGATGCTCGCGTAGATGAGGAGGTTTGCGCTTCTTGCCAGTGAGGCGATAGCCGCCCCAGGGTCGTTACCAATGGCCCCGGAGAGGATAGCAGTGGAGCGTGAGGGAAGGTGACGAGCGTCACGCTTCAGAACGGTATGCTGCTGAAAAGCCGGGTGTCCAGCGGCTGCGGCAAGGTCCCCCGCCGTGTGCACAAGATTGCGCTGTAGAACCTTCTTGGCTCCCTTTGTTATCCCAGGGATAAGGGACAAGTGACCTGAATTGGTCGCTTCCGGCACGCAATAGTGAGCTGGATTTTCGTCAACGACAGAGTGGTCGGCCCTGTTCAGGTGTCGCTTGTCTCCAAGCCAGTCACAACTGCCGCACGAACCGCTGACATGCCATTCCAGGTCCTTCCAGCTGCTCGATGCCGACTCGGCAACGCGGATTACCCGAGCCACGTCCTCAAAGAAACGTCGCACTGCAGCTAGATAGAACCGGAGGTTTGCATCTTCCGAGTCAGCCACCAGCCCTTCAAGGAGCAAAGCAGGAGTAGCCCCTCCCGCTTTCTCCAATCGGTCCAGCTCGCTATCGCCCTGCTTGAATCGAGTCCACAAGTATGCGTTCGCAGTTACGTAGAATCGATTTTTAAAGACTGGATGGGCGGTCAACCAATTTGACAGCATGAGCGCATACATCGCGATTTCCGCACAATAGCTTGGATTAGCCTCGCTTGTGTGCTTTACGTCAAAAATATCAATCGCAAGCCGTTGCTCTGCCAAATCGAAAATTTCTTGCCTTGTTCCGTCCGGACGTATCTCGAAATCCCCGTCTTTAGGCGCTCGGATGACCAGCACATCAGGAACAAAGTCTGCTATATCCGGAATGTCTGCGATGTCAGCCGGTTTCAGCCCAATCTGCTGAAGTACACTATTTTTAAGTGCACTGATGGAAAATTTCGCCTGCAAGACAATCACTGGCGCTGCAGTGATTTTTCCCAACGCACCTGTTAGGTCCACTTCCTTGTAGGATTTGGCTCCCTTGGAATACTGGACTACTCCAGGAAATACCCTGACAAGTTGGTCATTTCTTTCCACTTCAAAGGCTCGCCCCTCCACCGACAAGATACCGATGCCCGGGCGCTTAACTGGCTGTGGCAAGCCAGCTGAAGCCATTGTTTTCCTGTCAAAGAGAGAAAGATACAGTTCTTTGTCACAACGCGTGCGGAGAAACATCGACATTGTGCTCTTGGACACCTTTTTTGAAGATGACGTTGGCGCGCTCATTTCTTGTACGACCTTTCTTATCAAAAACGCCGGACGTGAAAATCGTATTCAACGGCAGCCTTCGAATTGGTTGCCATAAGCTCGGCTTGACGCTTCCCCGATGAAGCTGTGGCGGCGGCCCTAGTTGAGACGACCCTCCATTGAAAGCCAGACTCCTCCAACGACGAGAGCATCAGAGATTTCGCATCAACTTGAGCGGAAGGAATAATCCCGAAGCGAATGTACATGTCCAGCTGGTCTGCGTTCGTCTGGGCCATGTTGCCCCATACCAATCCAAGGGACTTTGCAAACGTTTCTGTTCCGCCGTGCTCCAACTGCACAGCGTTTCCATACTGTACGTAGTCCGGCCCTCCGAGAAACCAGTTGCGCAGCCATTGGTCTTCCACATAGGTCCTCATGCCATAGTACGGTGGTGAGGTAACCACCACAGAGAAATCTCGGATTGATGCATCGAAGCTTGCCTCGAGCTGCGAATCTCCCAAAAATACTGAGGCGGGAGATACTCCTTCAGGCGGCTCAGACAGCTGAATCCTGGACAATTTGCGGCGCAAGACAGCGATTACATCGAGAGCCGGCGGTTTCATCTTGTTCTTCTTCCAGTACCGAACGGAGTAATCTGGCTTGGAGGCAAACGTCCGGGGCATCTGGTTGGAGAAGTACGACTGGGCTTCCAACTGCTTACTCATGGGACCATGCAAGCAACCTAGCATCGCCGCCCGCAACAGAACTACCTCATCCGTTTCCTTCGTCGTGTTAAGAAGCGCTTCACGAATTGCACAGATTTTTTCCAGGACCCTGCCATTAAATGCCCGTCGGAAGAACTCCGAGGTCGGCACAGAGGTCGGCTGCACCTCTCCGATGAATGTCTCGGCCACTTGCAATACGGCTTCCGTACTTACTCTGCACAGTTTTGCCTTTGCAATTGCTACTGCCACAGGAGATGCATCAATCCCTCTGGCTGCAAGACCAAGAGTGCGTGCCGCGAACAAAGTTGTGCCCCGGCCACAGAACGGGTCCATGACAGTCGGCCCTTCCTTTTTATGCTTCTTCAGCACCCGCAAGGGGTACTCCAGCGGAAACATCGTGAAGTAGGGGCAAATCGCGTTCAGAGCGTAACGCGGTTCATATGCAAGAGAGCGGGCCATTACTTTTTCTTCTTCATAAATCTAGTGCAGGGAGCAGATTTGTCCGGCTCACTAGCGAACCGCCCTCATCAAGTCGCCCCCGCTGTCCTTCTTGAGCAGGTCGTACACGACATCCAAGAAGAACCCTCGACTGGTCTCGTCGCTCAGTAACTTGGTCGCCAAAGTTTGATGGCTCTGCATCGCTTGTACAATGATTTGGACAGCAGCCTGCGGAAGATTGGCCTTCATAGTCTGTTCTTTGGAGTTGTTCTCCACCTGAGCCATCACCTGCTTGTCGTCCCGAAGCCTCTCCGAAACGTGCACCGCCAAGGCTACCTTATCCTTGTCGCTCATGTCCTTACCAAAGGCATTGTTCAACTTCTCGATGAGCTCCTCAAGGTAAGCTTTTTGCCTGTCACGACCTTCACGCATCCCGTTGTCGGTAATTGGGTCCAGAGTAGGTATCTCGCCATCTGGTCCGACACCATCTAAAGCTTTGTCTTTCTTGAGTCGGAAATGCGTTAGTTTCAGCCCTTCGAGGTCGATTTGGTCGGCACCCACGCCTCTCAGGCGTTTGCGCAAGAGACGGGCAAAACCGGAGAAGGCCTCTAGTTCGGGGTCGCCGAAGTCGATGAGCTGAGCGATGTATTCGTAGTTGCGCACAAATTTGGACAAGCTGGAGCTGAAGACCAGCAGCTCGTCACGCTCCTTGACGGCTTCGGAACGGTGCGCATCTGCCTCCTTCTTGCCAACTTCATTGCCATCGGCCTCAGCTTGCTCCCAGACCTTGTCCCAGTGGTCGATGGCCTTCATCAGCTCATCGAGTTTCTTGTTGAAACGGTCCGTCGCCGGCTGCGTCAGGGTGAACAGCTTCTCGTGGGTGACGTTCTTGTCCACGATAGCGTAAGCGAAGCTCTCCACCTCCTTCGAATCGTAGAGATGCATTGCGTCGAGCTTCTGCTTCAGGTCGTAGACGACATTGAAGTCCTGCACGTCGGACACTTGGGCGTCGCGATAGTAGGTCTTGAACGCGGAAAGAATCTCTTCCGGCTCGTTGACGAAATCGATGACGTAGGTCTTGTCCTTCCCTGGGTACGTCCGATTCAAGCGAGAGAGCGTTTGCACCGCCTCGACGCCGGAAATCTTCTTGTCAACATACATGGCCACCAGCTTGGGCTGGTCAAATCCCGTCTGGAACTTGTTAGCGACAATCATCACCTGGAATTCTGAGGTGTCGAATGCCTTGCGCATGTCCCGGCCACGTAGGTCCGGGTTCATGTTGGTCTCATTGAACTGGTGGTCCGCCTCCAGCGTGTCTTCAATCAGCACGCCGGTCTGCTTGTCCAGATTCTGCACATCGCCGCTGAAGGCCACCATCGCATGCAAGTTTGTGTACCCGTGCGACTCGCAGTACGCCTTGAATGAACGCTTGTAGGCGACTGCCGAAGCTCGCGAACTGGTCACGACCATCGCCTTTGCCTGACCGTTCAGAAGTCTGGCCACATTGGTGCGGAAGTGCTCCGTAATGAGCTGCACCTTCTGACCCACGTTCGTCGGATGCAATGACATCCATTTGGCCAGCGAACGTCGCCCCGACTTCTCGTCGACCCGCCGGTCGGCCGACGTGGCCAGCTCCGAGCCCATCCGGTACGCGACCTTGTACGAGGTGTAGTTTTTAAGTACGTCAAGAATGAACCCCTCCTCGATAGCCTGCTGCATCGTGTACAGGTGGAACGGGACAGGCGGATTTTCCTTCGAGACCGGCAAGCTCGGGGTCTTCGGGCGCCCAAACAACATCAGAGTGCTGTGCTTCGGCGTAGCCGTGAAGGCGAAGTAGCTGGCGTTGCCTGGGCGTTGGCGGGACGACTGCCATACCGAGAGCTTCTCGTCCTTGGAGAGCTTTTCCCACTCCTCTTCGCTTTGCCCGGTCAGCACGTACCGCAAGTCGTCGGCCGTGCTACCGCCGGTGCTGCTGTGAGCCTCGTCGATAACGACTGCAAAGCGCCGGTCGCGGAGGCTCTTCTCTTCCAGAATCACTTTTTGTGCGTACGGGAAGGTCTGTAGCGTGCAGACGATTATCGGCGTGCCGCCGAGCATCGCCTGAGCGAGCTGCTGGCTCTTCGACAGATTGGACGTCTCGCGGTCGACAGCCTTCACAACACCCGACTGGTGTTCAATCTGAGTGATGGCATCCTGGAGCTGCTTGTCCAACACCGTACGGTCCGTAACGACGATGACACTGTGGAAATACGGCTCGCCATCGGGATGGCGCACGCGAATCAACGAATGAGCTGTCCACGCGATGGTGTTGGTCTTGCCCGAGCCGGCGCTGTGCTGGATGCAGTATGGTTGACCTACACCCTCGGCACGTACGGCATCCAGCATCTTCGTGGCCGCCTCCCATTGGTGGAAGCGAGGGAAGATGAGACTTTCTTTGATGAAGGTGTTGCCCTTCGCGTCCTTGTCCTCCTTCTTTTCCAGCAGGACAAAACGATGGAAGATACGCAGCCAATTGTCCTTCTGGAGAACCCGCGCCCAGAAGTAGCTCACCGGATAGGTCGGTTGGCCATCCAGTCCAAGCTCGCCGGGCGGATTGCCGGCCGTACCGTCGTCGCCACGGTTAAACGGCAGGAAGAACGTCGAGTCGCCCGCCAATTTCGTGGTCATATAGATGAGACTATCGCTCATCGCAAAGTGGACGACAGCACCACGTTTGAAAGTGAGCAGCGGCTCAGCACGACCAGTTGTCTTGCTCTTGGGTGTCCGGTCGTCCTTGTACTGCTTGATAGCGGCAAAAACCGACTGCGTGAAATCGGTTTTGAGTTCGACCGTGGCTACTGGCAAGCCATTGACGAAGAACACCAAGTCGATGGCGTTCTCATTGTCGAGTGAATATCGGACCTGTGGGAGCACCCGCAGGATGTTGCAGGCATAGCGCTTCTGCACCGTCTCGTTGCGGTCGTCTTCGGGCAGGCTCTCACTCATTTCTAGCGTGCCAGCGCCTGCCAACGTGAAGCCATCGCGCAATACCACCACGGTGCCACCGTCCTTGGCCTCTAACACTTTCACGAGACGGTCGAGTACCGTCTTCTCGGTGTTAGCACCATTCAGGCTCTCGAGCTTCTTCCAGGCAGCTTCCTGGCTCGACTTTAGCCATGTGACGACGTCTTCAGAGTAGAGCGCCCGGGCCTTGTCATACGCTGATGGATTGCCAACCTTCCAGCCGCTGGCGTTCAGTTGCTCGACGATGTGGCGCTCGAGCTCGCACTCGTGGTGGATGAGGCTCATGCGGTCTTCCTCATTTCTATCTGGCTCGCTTCAACAGCAGTGTCCCGAAGGTCTATCTGCCCCGTCACGGCAGCGGTGAGGAGCGCCGAACGGTGTTCCTTGAGTAGTTCGATGCTGCGTTCGGTTCTTCTTACCACGTCATCTAGCTTTTCTAGATTCTTGCGCACCTTAGCCAGAATCTCGAGCTGCTCTTGCTCAGGGGGCACCGGAACCGGCAGTTCCATAAGGTTGGAAGAAGAAATTGAAGCGAGGTTGGTGCTTTGCTTCGATTTCCCCATGAAGTAGAACTGCGCCGCCGCAGAGCTCGTAAATGCGTTCAACCAGGACGAACCGACGCCATGGGGTCGAACAGCGAACACATGATTTTGGTGGATGCACGGAGAGATTTCGCCACTCCAGACATGACCTCGTCCCAACTTGTCATAGTCTCCACCTTCATTCATCAGTACATCGCCCGGCTGAAGCAAATATCGCTCGAGGTCAGTCGCGTTGATTTCAATGGTGGCTACCTCATCAAGGTCCAGAAAGCCATCCTGTACATTGGCAACTCGCAGATACGGCACCTCAATGGTGTCTTTATCTGTCAAGTCCTTGCCCTTTGCTACCCCTGTTTGAACTCGGGCAATGAACTTCAAGCGCTTGACAACCCAATGCTCCGGCACTTCTCCCAACCACTCCACGCCCGAGTCCTTCATCGGCGCGTTGGGGTTAACGCCCTTAATAACAGCATGCGTGATAGTGGCTTGACGCTTCTCGCGCAGGAACTCGATGAAGCGGGACTTCTTCTCGACTAGGGCGTCGATGCGGGTGGTTTCGTGGTCGAGTTGTTCAGCAATCAGCCTTTGCTCTCTTATGGCGGACGGCGCAGATATCACCAGATTCCTGATTTTTTCAGCGCTGATGTTGGGTTGCCCCGCCCCGGTTCCAAGTTCCACTAGCTCTTTTCTGAATCCCTCAAACCAGTACCGTAAAAAGGACAAATCCATCGCGGCACAGGGGTGGATGGCAAAGCAAGCCTGATTCAAGGTGGCTTCGCGTCCAAGGATTCCGATACGACCAATTGTTGCACCGTACATCGCAATAACTAGGCTTCCAGTCGGATGCTTTTTCAGGGCGCTATAGGATGAAAGCGCGCTATGCGTAACGTACTTTTCCGTCTCGTAAATCGTTTTCTCTCGCAATTCCCCTGTTGTCACCCAGGCAACACCCTCGCTGACATCGCAGTAATCACGCTCATCTGACGGTGTGGTTCCACTACCGTAGCCTGAAATCCAATGAAGTACTTTCTTTGTGACCCAGTGCTTTGGTACCATCCCCTGCCATTCGACTCCGGAGTCTTTATAATCGGCATATGATTTGTAGTGACTCATTCGGTCACCTCGCCCAACAAGCCAGCAATCTCAGCTTCGATTGCCTTCAGGTCCGCGTCAATCTCCCCCAGCGTTCGGGGCGGCTGATACTGATAAAAGTAGCGGTTGAAGTTGATTTCATATCCGACAACTCCCACCTTGCCGTCCTTCCCATCCTTCTTGGACTCATCAATCCATGCATCCGGCACGTGCGGTAGAACTTCCTTGGCGAAGTACTCGTGGATGTCTTGACGCAACGGAACGTTCTCGAATTCGCGAAGGTCCGGGTCGGCCATCGCATTGCCCTTCTCGTCCTTCATGGGCTGAGCGTCCGGGTCCTTAATACCCATAGTGGCCATCAGCTCCTTGAGGTGCGCCTTAGTAAGCTTCTTAATGCCGGCTGTCTTCAGTAGCGCCGCAATGCAGTCGAAGACACCCCGCACTTTCTTTAGAGCGGCCGCATGAACATCGCCGGTAACTGCGTTGAAGTTGGCCACACGAGAATCGGTAGCTTCAAAGCGCATACGTAGGGGTCGCTCGACCGTGATGCGCCGATAGCCAAAGTCCGTGGTCTTGAAGAGTTTGCTCACACCGTTGTCTGCCATGGCTGCCTGGATTCGCGCAACAGCGGCAATTTGCTCGTCGGACAGACGCTTGCGTTTGCTCCCCGGAGACCTCTGCATCGGCGAGTGCATCCCGGTGGCGTCAATCAACTGAACCAGGTTCTTGCGCTCAGCGGCCTTGTTGTTGCTCAGCACCCAGACATAGGTGCCAATCCCCGTGTTGTAGAACGGGTCTGTCGGCAGCGCGACGATGGCTTCCAGCCAATCATTTTCCAAAATCCAGCGACGGATTTCGCTTTCACCCGAGGCTGCCCCGCCATTGAACAGCGGGCTCCCAGAAAGCACGATGCCGATACGGGTGCCATTGCTGCTGGCATTTACGGGCTTGCGCTTGGAAAGCAGGTGCATGAGGAACAGCAGCGAGCCATCCCCAACGCGCGGCAGCCCTGGACCAAAGCGACCGCCGTAACCCTCGTTGACGTGCTCGGCCTGAATCTCATTCTGCACCTTCTCCCACTTCACACCCAAAGGTGGATTGGCGATAAAGTAGTCAAAACGTTCATTTCGGAGCCGGTCATTGCTGAACATGTTGGCCTGCTTGAAGTTACTGTGTTCATGCCCCGTAA
>JACXTT010010908.1_pt1 | contig 12200 bp, 9 predicted proteins | sample 9270951 | NCBI WGS metagenome assembly JACXTT01 (sample SAMN15532306, study PRJNA645909) | rock metagenome | isolation source: weathered quartz diorite | place: Puerto Rico | collected 2017-06-21 | reverse complement strand
AATACACCTGGAAGACTAGTTCCATGAAATCACCAAAACCACCAACCTCATCCTGTTACAACGGCACGGTCTGTTCAGGTCAACCTTGTATAAACAAAAGCGATGCAAACAGTTAAGGAAATTTTCCCCGTTCGTCAAATGACCTGCGGGCCCTGCGTTGTTAGTGTGGAGTCGATACTGAACTCGGCAGACGGCGTGCAGGACGCAGGAGTGAACTTTGCCAACCAGGATGCCTGGGTCAGTTATGACCCGCAGGTAACCAATCCTCAAAACCTGCGCAAAGCCGTTCAGTCCATCGGCTATGACCTGATCATTGAAAAAGAAAACCTGCAGGCATTAAAAGAAGATGCACAAAGAATCCATTTTCAACAGATCAAAAAGAGATTTACCTGGTCATTCTTTCTTTCACTGCCGGTTGTGGTCATCGCCATGTTTTTCATGAACATGCCTTATGGCAACTGGATCATGTTGGTACTATCAGCCCCGGTTGTTTTTTACTTCGGTCGTGGCTTTTTCGTCAATGCATGGAAGCAGGCGCTGCATGCACGGGCCAATATGGATACGCTGGTGGCGCTGAGTACCGGTGTAGCCTGGCTCTTCAGTGCATTCAATACCCTCTATCCCGAATTCTGGCACAGGCGCGGCATACATCCACATGTATATTATGAAGCGGCAGCCGTTGTCATCGCCTTTATTTCACTGGGTAAACTGTTGGAAGAGAAAGCTAAATCAAACACTTCTTCCGCACTCAAAAAACTCATGGGATTGCAACCCAAAACAGTTACCCTTATTCAATCGAATGGAGAAATGATTGAATTACCTGTGAAGAATGTAAAACCGGGCGATCTACTGTTGGTAAAACCCGGTGAAAAAATAGCGGTAGATGGCATCGTAACAGAAGGCATATCCTATATAGATGAAAGCATGATCAGTGGTGAACCCATTCCCGTATTGAAACAAAAAAATGCGAAGGTCTTTACCGGTACCATTAACCAGAAGGGCAGTCTTCGTTTTACAGCAGAAAAAGTAGGTGCCGATACCTTACTCGCCCAGATCATTCAAATGGTGCAGGAAGCACAGGGCAGCAAAGCGCCTGTACAAAAACTGGTTGACAAAATCGCGGGCATTTTTGTGCCGGTGGTCATTGGTATCGCCATACTCACTTTTGCAGCCTGGATGATCTTCGCTAAAGAAAATGCATTTACCTATGGACTCTTATCGGCTGTTACGGTATTGGTCATTGCTTGTCCCTGTGCACTCGGACTCGCCACCCCTACCGCCATCATGGTAGGTGTGGGCAAAGGTGCCGAAAACAAGATACTCATCAAAGACGCAGAAAGCCTGGAACTGGCTCATAAAGTAAACGCAGTAGTGTTGGATAAAACCGGAACCATTACCGAAGGCAAGCCTTCTGTAACCAGTATTATATTCAACAATGAAGCCGATGCTCCATTCCTTCGGTCATTGCTACTGGCCATTGAACAGCAATCGGAACATCCACTGGCAGAAGCCATCGTATCTTATCTGCAATCGGCAGGCATTTCGGCGATACCATTGAACGGAATAGAAAGCTTCACCGGCAAAGGCGTTAAAACTGCTTACCAGGATCATATCTACCTGGCGGGTAACGATAAGCTGATGGCCGAAAATGGTGTAGCAAGAACAGGACGTCTTTACCAACAAGCCAGTGACCTGCAAAAGCAGGCGCGGTCGGTGGTATTGTTTGCCCGCGATGAGCAACTGGTGGCAGTGATTGCCATTGCAGATAAAGTAAAAACTTCTTCTGCAAAAGCCATTCAGCAAATGCAGGATAAAGGTATTGAAGTGTATATGCTCACCGGCGATAACCGGCAAACAGCAGCTGTTGTAGCAGCTGAAGCAGGCATCAAACATGTTAAAGCCGAATTAATGCCTTCCGACAAAGCCGATTTTATAAAAGCATTGCAGTCAGCAGGCAAAGTAGTAGCCATGGCCGGCGATGGTATCAACGATAGCCAGGCATTGGCGCAGGCCGATGTAGGCATTGCCATGAGCAAGGGAAGTGATATCGCCATCGATGTAGCGAAAATAACATTAATGGGATCGGATCTCAATAGCATCCCCCATGCTTTACAGCTTTCACAAAAAACAGTGACCACCATACGCCAGAACCTGTTCTGGGCTTTTATCTATAACATCATTGGCATACCGCTGGCAGCAGGCGTGTTGTTTCCGGTGAACGGGTTCTTGCTGAACCCTATGATCGCCGGCGCCGCCATGGCGTTGAGCAGTATCAGTGTGGTAGGTAATAGCCTGCGGCTCAAACTGGCCAAACTTTCTTAATACTGATTCACCATTAAACAATCCATCATGGAAACTTTACAATTCAAAACAAACATCAAATGTTCGGGCTGTGTTTCAAAAGCCACTCCGTTCCTGAACGATACTGCAGGAACAAATAACTGGTCGGTAGACATTCAAAGCAATGATAAAATACTGACAGTTGTAAACCAAGGAAAGCTATCCTCCGAAGTCATCGTTCAATCCCTGGCAGCAGCCGGCTTCCGGGCCGATCCGATCCATGAGGAATAGTGTTGATAATTATTCCTTAAAATGTGAACTATTAATTGCCGGTATTGTTAGGTATAGTTGGATAATTATGTATTTTAAGGTAATTGTTTTACTAACCTAGCAGTATGATACCTCTACCACTTGTCACACCTGATGATAAGCGGCCGGTAAATGCCGGTTTTGCGCAGGTGATGCTCAACAATCTTACAGGACAAAGGTCGTTACACGCTACCCGTTTTTTTGATGCAGGAGATATCATTTGTACGTTCAGCGCAGGCACTGTTCAAACAGAAGCCAGTTATCTGACCGTGCAAACCGGTATTGATCAGCACATCACATTACAGCCTGAATTCCTGCAGTACATCAACCACAGCTGCGACCCGAATGTTTTTTTCAATACCACCAGTTTAGAACTGGAAGCATTGAAAGCCATTCAGCCAGGTGATGAGTTGATGTTTTTTTATCCCTCTACCGAATGGAATATGGCACAGCCCTTCGATTGTTACTGTGGTTCAAATCAATGCCTGCATCAGATCCGGGGTGCGGCCCATTTAACGGATGTTGAATGGCAACCATACCGGCTGACCGATTTTATCCGGCAGCAACTGCAAAAACGAAAGAAGTAAACGCAATGCTTTCCAAGCCATTAAAAGTATGGGTATTGGCGCCGCACCTGGTGACCAATGATGCCAACATAGATTACTACTACGATTTCTCGCAGAGCATTGCCGAGTATACCGCTACTTTTCATGCGCTTAACCTCAACTGGCAATGGCAGCCGGTGACCATGAACGATTATGCCGACATCATTGAAGGAATATATGAAGAAGGCCTTAACGGAACCCTTCCAGTTGTATTGAATTTGTGCGATGGAGATGAAGTGAATGGAACACCGGGCGTATCGGTGGTAAAGCTGCTCGAGAAAAAAGGACTGGTGTACACTGGCTCCGATGAATATTTTTATCGCGTTACTACTTCCAAGATTCCCATGAAGCAGGCTTTCGAAGCCGCGGGCGTACCTACTCCCAGATGGGAAGCCATTCGTTCAGCCAAACAAAGCCTCGATTGTATTTTTTCAAGACTGGGCAGTCCTATTATTGTAAAACCTGCTGTTTCAGGCGGCAGCATGGGTGTGGGTATCAAGAATGTAGTGAGCAGTTATGAAGAACTGAACAGCCAGGTACAACAGATGTTTGCCGGCTATCGCGGATGGAATCTTGCAGCAGACGGATTGCTGGCTGAGTCTTTCATCAAAGGACCCGAATTCACCACACTCATTGTAGGCTCCTGGCGGCGGCCCGATCTGTGTAAAGTATATACACCCGTTGAAAGGGTATTCCATGCCTCTTTACCGGAGACCGAAAAATTCCTGTCCTTCGATCGCCTCTGGGAAATCTATGAAGAAGAAGCCCCCATGCCCGGTGACGATAGTTTTTATGAATACCAGGAACCCGATCAGCAATTGCAGGAAGCCATCAAACAAACCAGTTTGGCTGCTTATCTTGCTGTAAAAGGCACAGGGTATACACGGGTAGACCTGCGCATGGACAGCCAGACCGGCAAACTCTATGTGCTGGAAGTAAACGCGCAATGCGGATTGAGCGAAGACGAAGACTATACTTCCATCGGCGCCATCCTGCGCCTGAGTAATGAATCATTTACCAGTCTCGTCAAAGAGATCATCAACGACGCATTGGAAAGAAAAAGAATTGGCCAGTGAACCAGAACCAACTACGGGTGAAAAAAGTATGTGTACTGCAGCCCGACTATTCCACCACATCGGTTGATTACCAGTATTATGATCCGCCGCGTGATCTTTCACACCTGCTTCCGGGTGTACAGGTAGACCACGTGCAACTGAACAAACTCACTACTTACAAACAGTTAAAAGCCTTATCGCATAAAGGCTATGATATTTTCATCAACCTCTGTGAAGGATACCTGGAATGGGAAGTACCTTCCATAGATGTGATCCATACACTGGAAATGCTCGACCTGCCATTCACCGGTCCGAGTAGCGCACTGTACGATCCGCCCAAAGAGCAGATGAAATACGTGGCTTATTGCGAAGGCATCAAAACGCCCGAATATGTGCTGATTGAATCGGAAGCCGAAGTAGATAAGGCTGCCGAAAAACTTCAATTCCCGCTTTTTGTAAAACCTGCCAAAGCCGGCGACAGTCTGGGCATCGACCAGCATTCATTGGTGCGTAACAAAGAAGAGCTGCTGCAAAAAGTAAAAGATACCCTGGACGAATACGAACAACTCCTGGTAGAAGAATACGTTGATGGACGTGAGTTTACCGTACTGGTAGCCGCCAACACTGATGGCATCAGCAGTACTACTTTTAAACCCGTAGAATTTATCTTCCCGGAAGGATATCGTTTCAAAACTTATCAACTCAAAACTTCCGAACTGCATCCCGAGGCAAATATACCCTGCAACGATCCTGATATTGAACAGCGGGTACGTCATGCGGCCCAGCGCATTTTCAAAGCATTCAACGGAGTGGGCTATGCCCGGCTCGATTTCAGGATGAATGAAAAAAGGGAATTGTACTTCCTGGAGATCAATTTTACCTGCTCTGTTTTCTACCAGGATGGCTATGAAGGATCGGCCGATTACATCCTCCGGCACGATGGGATCGGGCAGGCCGGTTTCCTGCACCACATGATCGCAGAAGGTTTTTCCAGGCATTTACGCTTGCAGAAAAACTACAAGGTAAGCGGCAGTATGATTGCCGGATTCGGTATTTATGCCGTTCGTGATATAGCCGCTAATGAGCTGATTTTCACGGGCGAAGGGCGGGCCCAGCGCATTGTCACCCGTCGTTATGTCATGCAGCATTGGTCGGATGTTGACAAAGAAATTTTCCGCCGCTACGCTTACCCGCTCAGTAATGAAGTATTTTTGCTCTGGGATGATGATCCGGCTGCTTGGGCTCCACAAAACCATAGTTGCCAACCAAACACCGCCTATGATGGGCTCAATGTAGTAGCCCTTCGCCCGATATCCAAAGGCGAAGAACTGACCCTCGACTATGCGTCCTTCCTGGACGAACAAATGGAGCCCTTCAATTGTAGCTGCGGCGCTGTCAACTGCCGAAAACGAATAACCGGTACCCCCGGAAATTCTGTTAACGAAAGGGAAAAAAATAAAAGCGCTTAAACAGTTCTCCGGCTTTCCAGTCCTATACTTACTAACCTAACCGATTCCAGCAACAACAGCTATACTGTTATGATATGATGGCAGTATAAAAAACCTATGTCAACCAGATAGGAGAAAACGTTATGTCAAGGTTTGAAATTTTACGCAAGCTCATTATGAAGCACCGGAGTCAGCTGGTGTTTACCTATGTATTATTTTCACTGGAAATGCTCGGCACCCTTCTCAGGCCTTTTTTCCTGGGTGAGGCAGTGGATGATCTGATGCGCGGTAGCTACCGCGGACTAATTGTGTTGTCATCTGTCCATTTTGCCTGGCTCATCATTGGTACCCTTCGGCATCGTTACGATACACGTACTTACTCTGCCATCTATACCTCACTGGTAACCAAATTCCTTTCCCGCAGGATAGACCGTTCGCATGTATCGAAACTCAGCCCGCATTCCACCCTCGCAAGGGAATTCGTTGACTTTCTGGAATTCGATCTCATTTACGTCATGGAAGCTGTTTACAATATCGTGGGTTCCATGATCCTGCTGTTCTTCTACCAACCTTCTGTAGTACTGCTTTGCCTGGCCATCCTGATACCTGTCATGACCATGAGTTATTTCTATGGCAGGAAAATGAAAAGGTTCAACCGCCTGAAAAACGATGAACTGGAGCAACAGGTAGATATCATTTCATCGGGCGATAAAAGGGCTATCCATAAGCATTTCAGCAACCTGCGCTTCTGGCAGATCCGCATCAGCGACCAGGAAGCATGGAACTTCGGCATCATGGAACTGATGGTGATGGTCGTGATCGGCCTGTCATTACTCATCACCAATAAAGTGTCGGGCACCACTTTACTGGCCGGTAGCATTATTGGTATTTATAACTACGTGCTGAAATTTGTATCAGGACTGGATACCATTCCTTATACCGTTCAGCGACTCACTGCACTGAATGATATCACCCGCAGGATTGAGTTGCAGTCTGACGATTTTCCCATGGAAGCGGAAAACCCGGTGCATGGTTCTGTGCGGCTAATTAAAAAGCGGGAATACGAAAAAACTTCTTAATTTTTCTGCTGCAATCATCTATCACCCCAATCACTGAAACCGTCTTTATGCAAAAGAACCTCTTGTTACTGGGCGCTTTGTTGCCTGGTTTTATAACCGTATCTGCGCAACAGAAATCACGTCAGGACAGCCTGGAAAAAGAAGCTGCCAAAACCGAAGTGTGGAGCCCTGTACCTGCTGTGGTAACGCCGGGTGCCAACCGCAACGAGGCCCCATCCGATGCCATCATACTCTTCAGTGGAAAGAATATGAGCCAGTGGCAAAGGAAAAGCGGTCAGCCTGCTATGTGTGAAATAGGGAAGGATGGTTCTTTCACCATTGAAAAAGGATCGGGCGATATTGCTACCAAACAGGCTTTCGGCAATTGCCAGCTGCACATTGAATGGCGCGAACCTGCTGTAGTAGTAGGCTCAAGCCAAACACGCGGCAACAGCGGTATATATATGATGGGCCGCTATGAACTGCAGGTACTCGACAGTTACCAAAACCCTACTTATTCCAATGGCCAGGCAGGCAGTATCTACAAACAATATATTCCGCTCGTCAATGCCTGCCGCAAACCCGGTGAATGGCAGAGTTACGATATCATTTTTACCGCCCCCCAATTTGCCAGCAATGGCAGCCTGGTATCACCGGCACATATTACGGTATTACAGAACGGCGTACTGGTGCAGAACAATGTGGCCATTAAGGGTAATACTTTATGGATCGGGCAACCCAAGTATGAGGCACATCCACCCAAAGCATCACTGGTATTACAGGACCATGGCAAAGACGGTGGTCATGCCGTAAGCTATCGCAATATCTGGATCCGGGAACTGTAAGATTGATCAGGTATAAATACTTGTTGGTTGCAGTCGCATTCCGCGTTTAATTTGCATATGCCCGTTATTGCCGATCCGCTCAAGGTACTGGAATCTGTTTTTGGTTACGAATCTTTCCGTCACAACCAGGAAAACATCATCTCGCATATCCTGTCGGGTAATGATGCCATGGTATTGATGCCTACCGGCGGAGGCAAGAGTCTTTGCTACCAGGTGCCCGCGCTTTGTATGGATGGGGTTACCATTGTGGTGAGTCCACTCATTGCTTTGATGAAAGACCAGGTAGACACACTACTGTTGAACGGCATCAAAGCAGCTTACCTCAACAGTACCCAGCACAACAGCGAACAGGCCATTGTATATGAGCAATTGAGAAATAACGAACTCAAGCTCCTTTATGTTGCACCTGAAAGATTGGTGGGCGGCGATGTATTGTTCCTGCAATACCTGAAAAACATCAATGTTTCCCTGTTCGCGATAGACGAAGCACATTGCATCAGCCAGTGGGGGCATGATTTCAGGCCGGAATACCGGGTGTTGAACCAGCTAAAGACAGTGTTTCCACAGATACCGGTGATTGCACTGACGGCAACAGCCGATGACCTGACCAAAAATGACATCATTGAACAATTACAACTGTCCGATGCGAAAGTTTTTGAAAACAGCTTCAACCGTCCGAATATTTACTATTATGTAAAACCCAAAAAGAATTATTACCAGGAGCTGGTTTCTTATTTAAAAGAACACTCCGAAGAAAGTGGTATCATTTATTGCCTCAGCAGGGCTTCTACTGAAAAGCTGGCTGAACAATTACAGGCAGACGGATTCAATGCTGCGGCTTATCATGCCGGATTGGAAAAAGAAATCCGAGATGAGCGGCAGGACCTTTTTCTGAAAGACGATCTGAAGATCATTGTAGCTACCATTGCTTTTGGTATGGGCATTAATAAAAGCAATGTGCGTTTTGTGATCCATGCCGATCTTCCCAAGAATATAGAAGGATATTACCAGGAAACCGGCCGTGCCGGAAGGGATGGGTTGCACAGTGAAGCCATTTTATTCTTTGGCGCTGGCGATGTAATGAAGTTGAAAAACTTTGCCCAGATAGAAGGCAATGAAGCGCAAACACAAGTATTGCTACAGAAACTCGACCAGATGGTGAAGTTCTGTGAGACCAAAAATTGTCGCAGGCAATACCTCTTGCAATATTTTGGAGAGGAAGCGCCTGCCTATTGCGGCAGTTGCGATACCTGCCTGAACAAACCGGTGTTGGAAGACAGTACCGTTACGGCGCAAAAAATCCTCAGCGCCGTTGCCCGCGTACAGGAGCGATTCGGCATGCGGTACATTACAGATCTGCTGCGCGGAAGCTATTCCGAAAAAATGAAAGACACCCATAAACAATTATCGGTTTATGGTATCGGCAAAGACAAATCCAAAGAGGAATGGATGCATTATATCAAGGAGTTATTGCATTATGGTTATTTACAGCAAAGCAACGGCGAATACCCGGTCTTGCAACTGACAGATAAAAGCAGGGACGTTCTCTTCAAAGGCGAAAAAGCGTACCTCACTGCACCGGTTACCATTACCATTGCAAAAGAACCGGAAATCTACCAGCAACTCAGTTACGAAAAAGCCCTGTTTGATGAATTGAAAAAACTGCGTAACCAACTGGCACATGAAGAAAATGTACCTGCCTATATTATTTTCAGCGACAGCAGCCTGCTTGACCTGGCCACTTATCTTCCCTTAACAGAGGAAGACCTTTTCAAGATGAGTGGCTTTGGTACCTATAAAGTAGAACGATATGGCCAACTCTTCCTGGAAAAGATACAGGATTACTGCAATGATCACCAGCTCACATCGCAGGTGTCATTAAAGAAGCCAAAGAAGAGAAGGAAATAATCGGTTTATATCTTCACCGTCTTCCACTTACCTCTGCGGAACAGTAATACGCTGGTAATAGTGATACAGGTTTCGGTTACCACAATGGCAATGAACACGCCTTTGGGGCCCATTTTCAAAGAGATGGCCAAGAGATAAGCAAAAGGTATCTGGAAAACCCAAAACCAGAACAGATTGATCCAGGTAGGTGTGCGACTATCGCCGGCGCCGTTGAATGCATTGATCATCACCATACCCACGCCATAAAAGATATATCCCAGGCTGATGATACGCAAAGCCGTAACAGCCGTTCTGATCACTTCAGGATCGGTGTGGTTGATGAGCCTTACAAAGAATTCCGCCCCTACAATGAATAATAAAGAAACAAAAGTCATGAAGAGGGCATTATAGCGGGCAGTCTTCCATACAGATTCTTCTGCGCGTGCCGGTTGTTGTGCACCCAGGTTTTGCCCCACCAGCGTGGCAGCTGCATTACTGAGTCCCCATGCAGGCATAAGAAAAAACACAATCCAGCGAAAAGCAATGGTGTAGCCGGCTACCGCTTCACTGCCGAAATCTGCTGTAATACGTGCCATCACCATCCAGCTGGCAGAAGCAACCAGGAATTGCAGGGTGGCCGTAACTGCAATATTGATCAATGAACGCAAAACACTCCAGTCGGGTATAAAATGCTGGATATGTATTTTGATGATTCCTTTCCCTTTGAACAAGCGGTATACCTGGTAACAAACACCAATACCCCGGCCGGTAGTGGTGGCCATGGCAGCGCCAGGCAAACCAAAAAAATGAATCAATACGGGGCAAAGAATAATGTTGCAGATATTGGCCAGCCATAAACTGCGCATGGCAATAGTAGCATCGCCTGCGCCCCTGAATATGCCATTGATGAGGAACAACAGCATGATCACGATATTACCCGTTAACATAATACGGGTATAGAGATGGCCCATGCTCACTACCTGTGCATCGGCTCCCATCAAAACCAATATTTTTTCAGCAAAGAATATACCAATGAAACTGATGATCACGCTGATGCCAAAAGCCAGCAAAGCGGATTGTGCGCCCGCTTTGGCTGCTCCATCGGGATTCTTTTCTCCCACCCGCCTGGCTACCATCGCCGTTGCAGCCATACTCAAACCAATGGCCACAGAATAAACGATCATCAGGAATGATTCTGTTAAGCCTACGGTAGCAGCTGCTCCCGGACCCAGCTTTCCCACAAAAAAGATATCTACGATAGCGAATACAGATTCCATGCACATTTCCAGTATCATGGGAACGGCCAGCATGAATACGGCTTTGCGTATGCTGCCTTTTGTAAAATCCTGGTGCTCGCTTTGTAACGCTTCTTTAAAATAGGTAGCAATTCCTTTTTTAACGGTAGTATCGTTGGTGGTTGTCATATTTTGTGCGCTGTAGGGGTGAAAGGGACTCAAACTAAGTTTTTTTGAAAAAGTTGCCGCAGAAAACAGGATAAGCGGTTGCGTAAAACAATTTATCTTATGTAACTTTTTTAATATCTTTATAGAACGCTAAACCCCACTTATGAAATTGCCTTCTCTGCTTATTTTGTTTTTCCTGGTAACAGCAATAAATGTACCGGGTCAGGTAAAATTCAGTACCCTGTCTATCGATGATGCAGCCAGGCAGGCAAAAGCTGAAAATAAGATCATCTTATTAATGGTAGAGTCACCCGACTGTAATAACTGTAATGCGCTGACCACCCGCGCATTGTCGGGCTGGCAGTGTAAAAAAGCCCTTGAAACCAGCTGTATTCTTCTTAAAATGAATACGCTGCCTGAAAGGTTTACCAATCCTTCTAATGTATACCTGCTCAACAACCAGTTTTTTGGTATGTTGTTCCTCGATGCCAATCTCGATATCCTGCATACTCCTATCAACGGATCCACCTCCTCCTCCGATTTCTATGCAGAACAAATTGATAAGGCGTTGCAACAAAAAAACAGCAACGGTTCTACCCTGGCCACGTTAAAAAAAGCTTATTATGGCAGCAATCCTGATTTCAATACCATCAGGTTACTGATAGAAGGCATCCGGAAATTAAATATGGAACCTTCCGAAGGTTTGCTGGATGATCTCGCGCAAAGAGCGCCAGCAGATTCCTTTTCCTCTGTCAGCTTCCTTCAATTTGTGATGCGCTGCGCACCGATGGTAAATTCCTTTGCACAACAATCCCTGAACAAACTCAACAAGAATATAGACAATTACAATATGGCATGGTACAGGATGAATCCACCCGAGCGCAGTGCCATCAACAACAGGATCCTGAACAAATCGATGGCTAAAGCCATTGCCGAAAAAGATCAAAGCTATGCGTTCCGTGTTGCCTCATTCAGCCAGGAGATCACCCGATCTCACCCGGAAAACATGCAAGCCATGTACCAATCCGCTTTGTTGCGCTACTACAAAGGCATTAAAGATACCGTTAACTATATGCGGACTGCCATTCCTCATTTTGATCAACTCTTTTCAAAAGCCAATCTGTACGAGATAAAAGATGCTGATTCATTGGCAAAGATGAAATTGTTCAAGGGCATGCCGTCTGCGTCCAACCAGGACATTGCCAATCCGTTCCATAGTGCGCAGATAGTGGTCAGCAATCGGCAGATGAGTCCGCAAGGCACGTATTATGCAAGTGCGTTGAACGACGGCGCCTGGTCTGTTTATCTCT
>JACXTT010010907.1_pt1 | contig 12201 bp, 11 predicted proteins | sample 9270951 | NCBI WGS metagenome assembly JACXTT01 (sample SAMN15532306, study PRJNA645909) | rock metagenome | isolation source: weathered quartz diorite | place: Puerto Rico | collected 2017-06-21 | reverse complement strand
TTCGCCTGCCGCGCATCGCGGGGCGGCGCGGCCAGGCGCGTCCCGCACGCGGCGCGCGTGGCGGAGGCGCGCGTGGCGGAAAGAAGTTCAGGCGCGCCGCATCTTCTTCAGTTCGGCCTCGACGATCGGGTGGACGAACTCGCTGATATCGCCCCCCAGCACGGCGATCTCCCGCACCAGCGTGGAAGAGATGAAGCTGAACTGTTCCTGGGGGGTGAGGAATACGGTCTCGAAGTGGCGGTCGAGATGCCGTGACATGTTGGCGAGCTGGAACTCGAACTCGAAGTCGGAAACGGCCCGCAGTCCCCGCACGATGACCGCGGGCTGGTACTTGCGCGCCAGATCGACCGTAAGCCCCGAGTAGCCGAGCACCTCCACGTTGGAAAGATCGCTCAGCACGCGCCGTGCGAGGTCGACGCGCACGTCCAGCGGCAACATGGGCGTCTTGTGCGTGTTGCCGGCGATCGCCACGATCACCTTGTCGAAGATCCCGGCCGCGCGGCGTACCAGGTCCTGGTGGCCGTTGGTGATGGGATCGAAGGTGCCCGGATAGACGGCGTTGCGTTTCATGCGGTGTCGGATCCCAGGGCGCCGGCGTGCGCGAGGAGATGATAACCGACCTCGCCGGCCCGCTTCGCCTTGAGCATCCGCCAGCGCCCCGGCAGCGGCGGCGGGCCCGCGCGGGCGGCACACTCCACGTAGATGAGCGCCCCGTCGGCGAGCCAGCCCCGCTCATCGAGGAGCCTCGCCGCCTCGCTCAAGAGCCCGGTGGCGAATGGCGGATCGAGAAACACCAGCCCGAAGGGGCGCGCTTCGCCCACAAGGTATCGGAGCGCGTCCCCGTGCACGACGACGGCGTCGCCAGCCTGCCATTCGGCGAGCCGCGCGCGCAGCTCGCGCGCCGCCACCGCATCGCGCTCGACGAAGGTCACGTGGGATGCGCCGCGCGACAGCGCTTCGAGCCCGAGCGCTCCGCTGCCGGCGAACAGGTCGAGCGCTCGCGCTCCCTGGGTGCGCGCGCCCAGCCAGTTGAAGAGCGTCTCGCGCACCCGGTCCGGGGTCGGCCGTATCTCGGCGGAGGGCGGGAAGCGCAGCTTTCTGCCGCGCCATGCTCCACCGATGATGCGCAGCATGCGCGCGCGACTGCCGCGCCCCGTGGCGACGGCTGCGCGGCGGCCGGATTTGCTAGCGGACACCAACGCCTGCCTCGCGCCTGCCGCACCTTGCCTCGGTTCTCGCCCTAAGCGTACCCTAGCTTGGCTCGTCCAGAAGCACTCAAACTGCACCGGCGGGAGGGGTCACGGCCGGTGAAGCACGGCACAAGAATTCGTACCGCCCCGCGCGCACTCACGGTGCGCTCTCACGAGACGGTTGGGAGTTCGAGGGATATGAAAAAGCTCATCGCCGCCGCAGTCTGGTCGCTTGCGTTGCTGGTCGCGGGCTGCACGGGCGGCAACGGCGTCGTCGGCTCGCCGAACCTCGACCTGCTGAACGGGAACCCGGCGAGCTCGCAGCCTCCCTCGACGCCATCGAGCAACACCGCAGTGTTTCGGCTGTCGACCGGGCAGCTGCCTTACCCGACCGACCTCTACTTCGCCGGCTCGACCGACGGCACTCTGAACATCCAGCCGCCGAACGCGCTGATGCCCAACCAGGCTGCGGTGAACGCGCTCGACGGCTTCTCGACCAACGCCGTCATCCGCGAGCCGTTCGGGGGGGCACTGGACCCGACGTCCTTCACGGCGAGCTCGATCATCATCGTCCCGGTGGTGACCGACAATCTGACCAAGGCGACCACGGGGTTCCTGGGCGGCACGCCGGCGCCGCTGACGCCGGGGACGGACTACACCGCCGCGCTGGCGACGGACTTGGGCGTGGGTCCGCAGATCCTCGAGATCACACCGCTCCATCCGCTGCGGCCGAGCACTTGCATCAGCAATGGCCAGTTCCTCGGCGCCAACTGCAAGACCGGCACGGGCTACCTCGTGATCCTCACCAACGGCATCAAGGATTCGTTGGGCCATGCTGCCGTGCCGGACACCGACTACGCCAGCATCAAGGCGGCTCTCGCCGGGGGCCCGACCTGCCCGAGCATCACGAACACGACGCTGAAGGGTGTGTGCCAATTGACCGGCGCGCACCTGCAGCTTGCACAGGCGCTCGGCGTGAATCCGGCCAACATCGTGCTCACCTTCAGCTTCACCACCGAGTCGACGGTCGACACGCTGGCAGTGTTGGCGTCCCCCACCATCACGAAGGCGCAGCCGTTCAAGGCGAATCCCACCGGGATCACGACCGCGCAGGCGCACGCCGGCCTGGCCGGCCACGCGGACATTTACGTCGGCGCGCTGACGATTCCTTATTACCTGAGCAAGGCGGCCCCGGTAACCGGCTCCTGGCAGGCGCCGCCGTTCCCGCTGGATCCGACCAGCACGGCTGTTACGCGCTACAACCCGGTACCGGTTCCGACTCAGATGCTGCAGGTCCCGGCGCTGATCACCGTGCCTAACGCCAAGTCGGCCTACGCGTTAGCCGGGGGCCCGACGCCCCCTCCGGGCGGTTGGCCGGTGCTGATCTACCAGCACGGCGTGGTCGTCAATCGCGAGTTCATGCTGCCGGTCGCGGACTCCTTCGCCGATGCGGGCTTCGTCGTGGTGGCGATCGATCTGCCGCTGCACGGCGTCACCGACAAGACCGACCCGCTGTATGCCACCGATACCAACCCGGCCTATACCGGTCTCATACCGAAGGGGACTGGCTCCATCGAGCGCACCTTCGACCTCGACCTCAACACCAATCAGGGTCCCAGCGTCATCCCGGGCTCTCCGCCCGATGGCTTGATCGACCCCACCGGCTCGCACTTCCTAAACCTGGAGAGTCCACTCACCGCCCGCGACAACTTCCGCGAGGCCGCGGCGGACCTGATCACCCTGGAGCGGTCGCTGCCGAACCTGGCCCAGAGCGGCCTGCCGATCAACCCGGCGAAGGTCCACTATCTCGGGCATTCAATGGGCGGGATTGTGGGCACCATGTTCATGGCGGTGATTCCGCCCGCCGAGGTGAGCGCCGCCACCTTCGCCAACGCCGGTGGCAACTGGGCGCTGCTGGCGCAGACCTCGCCGTCGTTCTCGCCGGGTGTCCTCGCAGCACTGGCGGCCCAGGGTCTTCTGCCGGGCACCACGCTGTTCGCGCAGTTTTTCCGCGACATACAGACGATCGTCGACTCCGGCGATCCGATCAATTACATCGCGCTCGCGACCGCACAGCATCCGATTCATATGATGCAGGTCGTCGGCACCACCCCGCCGCCGGCCGGTTGTAGTCCCAGCCCCCCGATTCCTGGATGCCCCGATCAGACGGTACCGAACCTCGCAACCCAGGCGTTGATCACGGCCTCGGCTTACGGACCGGCGGGCGCGGCCGGGGCATTTACGCGAATTGCTAGAGGGCAGGCGCCGGTCGTGGTGCAAGCTGGTGGAATCCGAGGCTACGTCAACCTCATCGACGGCTATCACGGCTCGCTCATCGACCCCAGCGTGTCTCAAGCCGTCACCGTGGAGATGCAGACCGAGGCCATCAGCTTCACCGGTGCGCCGATACCGCCGGCCGGCATTGCGGCCAACACGGCGGGGACGACACTGCTGATTGCCAATCCGGCGGTAATTCAGCCGTAGAGAGGCGACGCACCGCCCGCTCGCGCGCGGGTGCGCCTGGCGTGCGTCGGAACTGCGGCGATCCGTGTACGCACTCGCAGGCCGCTACAATGCGGCTGGTATGTCTCGCCGCGCAGCCGAAGAAGCGAGTTCACCCCTCCTGGAGCGGCCCGGGTTCCTGCGCCGCCTGCGCAACCGGCTGAACCGCGGCAGGTCTTCGCTGAGCTACGACCTGGCCGAGCTCTTCAGGGGGCGCCAGATCGATGCAGCGATCCTGGATGAGCTCGAGACGCGCCTCATCACCGCAGACGTAGGAGTGCAAGCGACCGAGCGGATTCTCGAGGACCTGCGCATGCGCGTCTCGCGCACCGAGCTCGCGGATGTTCCCGCGCTGATCGGGGCGCTCCGCACAGACATCACGCAGCTGCTCGCCCCCTGTGCCCGGCCGCTCGTCATCGACGCCTCACATCGGCCGTTCGTGATCCTGGTCGTGGGCGTCAACGGCTCGGGCAAGACCACGACCATCGGCAAGCTCGCGCGGCGCCTCGCATCCGGCGGCTCGAGCGTGCTGCTCGCCGCGGGGGACACCTTTCGCGCCGCCGCGATCGATCAGCTGAAGGTCTGGGCGGAGCGCTCGGGCGCCCAGTTCGCCGCGCAATTGCCGGGTGCTGACCCTGGGGCAGTGGTCTTCGATGCCCTGCAGGCGGCGCGTGCGCGGGGCGTCGACGTCGTGCTCGCGGATACCGCCGGCAGGCTCCATAGCCAGTCGCACCTCATGGAGGAGCTGAAGAAGGTCAAGCGTGTCATCCAGCGGGTCGACCCGAGCGCCCCCCACGAGGTGCTGCTGGTCCTTGATGCCAACCAGGGGCAGAACGCGCTTGCGCAGGCGCGCCAGTTCAACGAGGCGGTGGGGGTCACGGGCCTTGCGCTCACCAAGCTCGACGGCACCGCGCGGGGTGGCATCGTGATCGCCATCGCGCAGGAGCATGCGATACCGATCCGTTTCGTCGGTGTCGGCGAGGCATCTGAGGACTTCGGCGAGTTCGATGCGGCCACCTTCGCCGCCGCGCTGGTCGAGGGGCCGGGCACCGCATGATCACTTTCGACCGGGTGAGCAAACGCTACCCCAACGGGCGCGAGGCGCTCACCAACGTCAGCTTCAGCGTCCACAGCGGCGAGATGGTGTTCCTTACCGGCCGCTCCGGTGCCGGCAAGAGCACGGTGCTCAAGCTCATCGCGCTGCTCGAGCGCCCGACGCGCGGCAACGTGGTGGTGCACGGGCGCAATACCAACACGCTCAAGTCGCGCCATATCCCCGCGTTCCGCCGTCGCATCGGCGTGGTGTTTCAGGACCATCGGCTGCTCGCCGATCGCCCGGTGTTCGACAACGTCGCGCTGCCGCTCGCCGTGGCGGCGACCCCGCTCAAGGAGATCGACAAGCGCGTGCGCGCCGCCCTCGACCAGGTGGGGCTGCTCGACAGGGAGCGCGCACTGCCGCTCGAGCTCTCGGTGGGCGAGCAGCAGCGCGTCGGCATCGCGCGCGCGGTGGTGAGCAAGCCCCCGCTGCTCATTGCGGATGAGCCCACCGGCAATCTCGATCCGGATCTGTCGCTCGAGGTCATGCGGCTCTTCAGGCGCTTTCAGGATGTGGGCGTCACGGTGGTGGTCGCCACTCACGACCTGCATCTCGTGCGCGAGTTCGGCCAGCGCGTGATCGTGCTCGAGCAGGGGCAGGTGCAGGGCGGTGCCCCGGACACGCTGCCTTCGCTGGTGGCGACGCGATGAGCCTGGCGGTGGGCGCCACGCGGCACCTGCAGGCGCTGCTCGGCTCGCTCGGCCGCCTCGCGCGCAGCCCGCTTTCGACCTTCCTCACGCTGCTGGTGATCGCGCTCGCGCTGGCGCTGCCCACCGCGCTGCGCCTGTTGGTCACCAACGCCCAGCTTGCGACCGGCAACTTCGCCAACGCGATCGATGTCTCGGTGTACCTGAAGACCGACGTGCCGCTCGCCAAGGCGCAGCAGCTGGCCCAGTCGGCCGGGCAGCGCGCCGAAGTGGCCGCAGTGACCCTGATCCCCGCCGACAAGGGGCTCGAGGAGTTCCGCACCTACTCGGGATTTGGCGATGCGCTCGCAGCACTCAAGGAGAACCCGCTGCCGCACGTGCTGCACGTGCGCCCCAAGGCCGAGGCCAGCTCCCCCGCGGCGCTCGAGTCACTGCGCCGCTACTTCAACGCCTGGCCCGAGGTGGACCTGGTGCAGGTCGACGCCGACTGGGTGATGCGCTTCAACGCGATCCTGGAGCTCCTGCGGCGGCTGCTGCTGATGGCCGTGGTGCTGCTCGGCGTCGGAGTGGCGGCGGTCATCGGCAACACCATCCGGCTTGAGATTCAGGGACGGCGGGCGGAGATCGAGGTGACCAAGCTCGTCGGCGGCTCCAACTCCTACGTGCGCCGTCCGTTCCTCTACACGGGTATGCTCTATGGGCTCGGCGGCGCGCTGCTCGCCTGGGGGATCGTCGCGACCGCCGTCACGGTGGTCGGCGAGCCGGTGGAGACCCTCGCGCGGCTCTATGGCAGCCGCTACGTGCTGCAGGGCCCATCGCGCGACGACATCGGGGTGCTGCTCGGCGCCGGCGTGGCGTTGGGGTGGCTCGGGGCGTGGATCTCGGCGGCGCGGCACCTGAGGAGCATAGAGCCGCGCGCCTAGCGCACCCCACGAAGGGATCAGGTGCTGGTCGAAGCGGATGCCTCGCGCACCAGCAGTGTCGCCTCCATCCACTTGCGAATGCGGCGCGCGTCCGCGACGCGCGTGCGCTTGCCGAAGGAGTTGAGCAGCACGATCACCACGGTGCGATCTTCGATCACCGTCTGCATCACGAGACAGCGACCGGCCCGCGAGATGTAGCCGGTCTTCTGCACCTCGATCTTCCAGTCAGGCCGGCTCACCAGCGAGTCGGTGTTCCGGTAGCTCAGGATGCGCCGGCCCGTCCGCACCTCGTAGGAGGTGTCGGTCGAGTATTCGCGGATCTCGGGAATCTTGGCCGCCGCCATCACGAGCTTGGAGAGATCCTCGGGACTCCCGACGTTCTCATAGGACAGCCCGGTCGGCTCGACGAAGTGCGCGCTCGTCATCCCGAGCTCGCGTGCCTTGGCGTTCATGGCGGCGACGCAAGCGTCGAGCCCCCCGGGAAAGGTGCGGCCCAGGGCGTGGGCGGCGTGGTTCTCGGAGGACATCAGCGCGAGGTGCAGCAGGTCGCCACGCGAGAGCGTGGTTCCGGCAGTAAGGCGCGAGCCCGGGCTCCTGCCCAGGTGCTGGTCCTCGCGGGTGATCTCGATCTGCTCATCGAGCGGCTGGCCGGCCTCCATCACGACGAGCGCCGTCATGAGCTTCGTGATCGAGGCGATGGGCACCGCGACGTCCGAGCGGCGCGAGTAGAGCACCGAGGAGTGCGTGGCATCGAGCACGAGGGCCGCGCCCGAGCGCAGCGCGGGAGTGGCGGACGAGTACTTGAGGTGGGCGGGCACTGCCGTGCCGCCCGATACGGCGGCGTGTGAAAGGGAAGCGGCGAGCAGCAGGCCGGTAAATGCCGTGGTCCGCAAACCGAGATTCATCGACTGCCGTGCTCCCCAAGCGCCTTCACTCATGAGTCTATCAGACCATCGCTTATGTCACGCATGCGTGACGGACTCTTGGATTTTTGAGTGCGCAGGCCGACGGTAAGTACTTCTGCTTACGCTATGTCAAGCGGGTCAGCGCGGCCACAGCCATCCGAAGGTGCCCCCCGTGAGCAGGCCGTAGATGAGGCCGTCGAACCATCCCTTGAGCGTCAGGCTCCACGAGCGCCGGTACCAGATGGAGAGCTCGCACAGCGCGAGCGAATAGGCGATGAAGGCGGTTGCGCTCACGATCTGGAACACGCGCATGTAGGGCGTGCCGGCGGGCAGCGTGCGGCTCGCGATGTAGGCGACGAAGATGCCCACCACGACCAGGAACACGAACCATTGCGCGAGGCTTCGGTTCATGGCGATCGGGCCGTTCGGAAACACGGTGAAGACCGCCACCGGGCCCTGCTTCATTTTTTCCTTGAACTCGGGCGATCTCATCTCCTCCATGCCGCTGGCACGTGGAATGAAATAGTCGCCGGGCGGAAGGGCAAACGGCCGCAGGGCATTCAGCAGCTCCGCTTCCCGCGGCGCCCTGGGGAAGTCGTTCTTGTGCCAGAGCGGCGCCATGTGAATCACCGAGCTCGCCAGAAACACGATCACCGCCGAAAGGAGGATCGGCAACCACAACGACAGCAGACTGACCATGGAGACTCCCTTTGCCCGTTCTTCTGCTTTGGACGTGAGGCGCCCGCGCGACGACTGAGCGGCGCCGGGACCGAACTTTACCCCCAAAGGGCCGGCAACGCCCCAGCCTACGCCTCCCCGGACCCCCGATCGGGCCCCGGCGACCCCCCCGGAAGGGGCATTCCGCAAAGGGGGAAGCCGGGCGCAAGCTACTGACCTGAAAGGGCAAGTGCCTGGTCCTTCGGGGAACTCCCCGAGTCTTTAGCACTCTAATGAGGCGACTGCTAAAATGCCGATCCAAGCTAAGGGAGATCGAATGACCGCAGGAACCGCATTAGTTGCCCATCTGGGCGACCAGGCCTTGGCTGGTCCGCTCGGTAGCCTCGATGCCTACCTCGAGCGGGTGAGCCGCATCGCGGTGCTCTCGCGCGAAGAGGAGCGTGCGCTCGCGGAGCGTTTCCGCAAGGACGGAGACCTGGCCGCGGCACGGCAGCTCGTGCTCTCGCACCTGAGATTCGTCGTGCACGTCGCGCGCGGTTACACCGGCTACGGACTGCCGGTCGGGGACCTGATCCAGGAGGGCAACGTCGGCCTCATGAAGGCCGTCAAGCGCTTCGACCCCTCACTCAACGTGCGTCTCGTGTCCTTCGCGGTCCACTGGATCCGCGCCGAGATCCACGAGTACGTGCTGCGCAACTGGCGGCTGGTCAAAGTGGCCACCACCAAGGCGCAGCGCAAGCTGTTCTTCAATCTGCGCCGCCTGAAGAAGAATCTCGGCTGGCTGTCGGCGGAGGAGACCGCCGCCGTCGCGCGCGATCTCGGTGTGACCGAGGCCGAGGTGAACGAGATGGAGAAGCGGCTCGCCGCGCGTGACCTGTCCTTTGATCCCGCGCCCGAGCCCGACGACGACGAGGCCTATGGCCCCGTGGCGTACCTGCCGGCCCCGGATGCCGATCCGGCCGCTCAGGTGGAAGAGGCGGAGAGTGCCGATACTTCCGCGGATCGCCTGCGCGGGGCGCTCAGCCGTCTCGATGCGCGCAGCCGGGACATCGTCGAGCGGCGCTGGATGTCCGAGGACAAGGCGACGCTCCACCAGCTCGCCGCGAAGTACGGTGTGTCGGCCGAGCGCATCCGCCAGATCGAGTCGAGCGCGCTCGGCAAGCTTCGCGCGCTGGTCGCCGCCGCCTGACCTCAGGGGCGGCGAGCGCCGCCTTGCGATGCGCCGACACCGCGCGTAGCGTTCGCGCCATGCGCAGCGTGAGCGACTGGCTCGGCGAGTACGGGGCGAGCCACCAGAACCCCACCAACAAGCTGCTGCACTGGATCTGCGTGCCGCCCATCGTGCTCTCGGTGATGGGGTTTCTGTGGTCGGCACCGGTGCCCGCCGCGTTTGCGGAAGTCTCCCCCTGGCTCAACTGGGCGACGCTCGCGGCCGCGGCCGCTCTCATCTACTACCTGGTACTGTCGCCTGCGCTCGCGGTCGGGGTGCTGCTCGCCTTCGTCGTGCTGCTCCTGATCACGCACGGGCTCGCCCGGCTCCCCTGGCCGCTGTGGCTGACCTCGCTCGTGATCTTCGTCATCGCCTGGATCGGGCAGTTCGTCGGCCATGCCATCGAGGGCAAGCGCCCCTCCTTCTTCAAGGATCTGCAGTTTCTGCTGATTGGACCGCTCTGGCTGCTGGCCGCGGCGTACCGCCGCTTCAGCCTGCCGTACTGAGCGCCGACCCCTCGGCGGCCGAGCGCACCGCGGCCGCCACCGCCTCGTGCAGCCGCTTGTCGAGCGGATCCGGCACCAGCTCCTCCCCGCAGCAGGCAACGGAGGCGATGGCGCTCGCCGCCGCCATCAGCATCGCGTCGGAGAAGCTGCGGGCGCGCGCCGCGAGCGCGCCCTTGAACAGCCCCGGAAATGCCAGCACGTTGTTGATGCTCTTGCCGTCGGCGGCCACCGCCGCCCCCTGCTCGCGCGCCACGAGCGGCTCGATCTCCGGATCGGGGTTCGAGAGCGCGAGGATCACCTGCCCCTTCCTCACCCATTGCGGCTGGATGAGGCCCTTGACGCCGGTGGAGGCGATCACGATGTCGGCGCGCTCCATGAGCGCCTGCAGCGTGACGCCCTCACCGCCCATGGCCGCGAGCCGCGCCACCGCGCCGGCATTGAGATCGGTGCCGAGGATGCGCTGCACGCCGTACGCGCGCAGCAGCCGCACGATGCCGGAGCCGGCGGCCCCGAGCCCGATCTGACCGACGGTGCTCGCGCGCAGATCGATGCCGGTGCGGCTCGCGGCGTTGATGAGCGCCGCGAGCGTCACCACCGCCGTGCCGTGCTGATCGTCGTGCAGCACCGGTATCTCGAGCCGCTCGCGCAGCAGCCGCTCGACCTCGAAGCATTCGGGGGCCGCAATGTCCTCGAGCTGGATGGCGCCGAAGGAGGTCGCGATGCCGCTCACGATGTCGGCGATGCGCTTCGGCTCGGTCTCGGTCATGAGGATCGGCACGCCGTTGATACCGACCAGGTCGGCAAAGAGCGCGGCCTTCCCTTCCATGACCGGAAGGCCCGCGAGCGGGCCGATGGCACCTAAGCCCAGGATCGCGGTGCCGTTGGTGAGGATCGCCACGGTGCTGCCGAGTGCGGTGAATTCCCAGGCCGCGGCGGGGTCTTTCTGGATGGCGAGGCACACCCGCGCGACGCCCGGCGTGTACACGTCGCGCAGCATCTGCTGCGTGTTGATGGGCGCACTCGCCACGGTGCGGATCTTGCCGCCGCGGTGGCGGTTGAAGACCCGGTCCGACTTGCCGACGAAGCGTGCGTTGGGCAGCTGCCCGATCCGCTCGAAGAGCGAGCGGTCCGCCTCCTCGTCCATGTCGACCGTGATCTCCCAGAGCGTCTTGCCCTGGTCGCGCCGCAGCGCGGTCAGGTGCTCGATCGTGAGCGCCGCATCCGCGATCACCTGCAGCACCTTGGCGAGACTCCCGGGCCGGTGGACGGTCTCGACTATGAGAATTTCGGGGATTTTCATGGGCAAAAGGTTGCACCAATGCCCGCCCCGACGCCATCCGCACTCGCCGCGGCGGATGTCCCCGCTACCGATACCCGCTATGATGCGCGCCCCCTCATCCGGGGAGCCCGTTTGCGCCCAAGGAGAGTGCCCCGTGGCCAAAGCCGCCGCTCCCACCCAAGCCGCCGGCAGCACGGCGGCCGCCGCGCTCGATCCCCTCGATCTGTACGCCGTGCGCACGGCGCTCACCGAGGAGGAGCGCCTGGTGCAGGAGTCGGTCGCGCGGCTGGTCGATGACGAGGTGCTGCCCATCATCCAGCGCTGCTTCGAGGAGCACCGCTTTCCGAAGGAGCTGATCCCGAAGCTCGCGGCCCTGGGCCTCCTCGGCTCCTCACTCAGCGGCTATGACTGCGCCGGGCTCAACGCGATCTGCTACGGGCTCATCTGCCAGGAGCTCGAGCGCGGGGATTCCGGGATCCGTAGCTTCGTCTCCGTGCAGTCGTCCTTGTGCATGTATCCCATCTGGGCCTACGGCTCCGAGGAGCAGAAACGGCGCTACCTCCCCCGCATGGCGCGCGGGGAAGTCATCGGCTGCTTCGGTCTCACCGAGCCGCACGGGGGATCGGACCCGGCCAACATGAAGACCCACGCGAAGCGGCGCGGTGGCGACTGGGTGGTGAACGGCTCGAAGATGTGGATCACCAACGGCTCGATCGCCGACCTCGCGGTCGTGTGGGCGCAGACTCCCGAGGGGATCCGCGGCTTCCTCATCGAGAAGGACACGCCGGGTTTCTCGGCTCCTGAGATCCAGCACAAGTTCTCGCTGCGCGCCTCGGTCACCTCTGCCCTGTACTTCGACAACGTCGTGGTGCCCGAGGAGCGCGTGCTGCCCGGCGTGGTGGGACTCAAGGGCCCGCTCTCCTGTCTCACGCAGGCGCGCTACGGCATCGCCTGGGGAGTGATCGGGGCGGCGCAGGCGTGCTTCAGGCAACTGCTCGACTACACCGCAACCCGCACGCTCTTCGGCCGCCCGCTGGCCGCAAACCAGACTATCCAGGTGCGGCTCGCCGAGATCGCCCGGCGCATCACGACCGCGCAATTACTGGTGCTGCAGCTGGGGCGCCTCAAGGACGCCGGCACCATGCAGCCGGCGCACGTCTCACTCGCCAAGTGGAACAACTGCCGCATGGCGCTCGATGTCGCGCGCGACTGCCGCGACATGCTGGGCGGAGCGGGCATCAGCGCCGAGTACGTGCCCATCCGCC
>JACXTT010010906.1_pt1 | contig 12202 bp, 10 predicted proteins | sample 9270951 | NCBI WGS metagenome assembly JACXTT01 (sample SAMN15532306, study PRJNA645909) | rock metagenome | isolation source: weathered quartz diorite | place: Puerto Rico | collected 2017-06-21 | reverse complement strand
GGCGCCGTCATCGGAGTTGCGAGCGGCAATTTCCTCGAGATGTACGACTTCATGGTGTACGCCTACTACGCCTCGTACATCGCTCGCGAAATTTTTCCGTCGAGCAGCGCTTACGCATCCCTGATGCTGACGCTGGGCACGTTTGGCGCGGGCTATCTGATGCGGCCCCTCGGCGCTATCGTTCTCGGCGCATATATTGACCGCCACGGGCGGCGCTCCGGACTCATCCTCACGTTGTTTCTAATGGCTATCGGCACGCTGGTGATCGCGTGCACGCCAGGATACAGAGCGATCGGCGTTGTTGCTCCACTGGTGGTCGTCCTGGGCCGGTTGCTACAGGGGTTCTCGGCGGGCGTCGAATTGGGAGGCGTTTCCGTATATCTATCGGAGATCGCCACGCCGGGCCATCGCGGTTTCTATTGCGCGTGGCAATCGGCGAGCCAGCAGGTCGCGGTCATTTTTGCGGCGCTCCTCGGAGTCGCTCTCAGCGCTGCAATGCCGCCCGCCTCCATGGCTCAGTGGGGCTGGCGCGTTCCCTTTGTGATCGGCTGCCTGATTGTGCCGCTGCTCTTCTGGCTGCGCCGATCGCTGGCGGAGACCGAAGCTTTTCTGGCGCGCAAACATCATCCTGGAGTTTCGGAGATTCTCGCAACCCTCACCGCAAATTGGAGAATCGTCGGCACCGGCATGATGCTTTCGATCATGACGACAGTCTCCTTCTACCTCATTACCGCTTATACGCCGACCTACGCCGCTGAGGTTTTGCATTTCACGAACCGCCAGAGCCTGCTCGTGACTCTGTGTGTGGGCCTATCGAATTTCTTCTGGCTCCCGGTCGGCGGGGCTATCTCTGACAGGGTAGGGAGGCGGCCGATGCTGATTTTGACGGCGGCCTCCGCCATCGTGACTTCCTACCCCGCCATGCTCTGGCTCGTCAGTAATCCTTCTATCGCCAGGCTCCTGATCGTAGAACTGTGGCTATCCGTGCACTTCGGCGTATATAACGGCGCGATGATTCCCCACCTCGCGGAAATCATGCCACCGGAGATCAGAACTTCAGGATTTTCAGTGGCGTTCAGTCTGGCGACGGCAATTTTTGGAGGTTTTACTCCCGCGATTTGCACCTACCTCATCCATGAAACCGGAAACCGCGCCATGCCGGCGCTGTGGTTGTCTTTCGCAGCAGTGTGTGGATTCGTGGTATCGGCGATTGGCGGCTGGCAGCGTGCTGGATTGAGAGAACTGGAACCGGGAGCGTCCCCGCAGTGACCAGTCAGGTCAAAAAAAGAGAAACTGCAGATTCCTCGTCGCTTCGCCCCTCGGAATGACAAGCGCTAGGGGATCGGGATGTCTTTAGACGTAAGCGATCCAGCGGCCGGCGGCGACGATCCCAAACCACAGAAGGATGGAAAGACACCCAGCAACGCGCGCTGAAAACGGCGCTATCGGATCGTTGTCCCACTTGCCCACGCTTTGATAGGCGATCGAGTGAAAGACAAATGCGTTGAGGCCTGCAACCAGGATTAGGATCATCTTGATCTGGAATCCAAGGTTCGCATACATCTTGGTGGCTTCGGAGGAAAACAGCAGAAGGCCGGTAGTCACCTGAATGAGGAAACCCGCCCAGGCCCAGGGCAAAAAGCGTTTCGCCAATTTGGATACAGGCTCTTCCCGAAACGTGAGGCCCATCAGGCGCAGGTCCAGGATCGACGTGGCGCCCACCAGACAAATGATGCCGAAAATATGCACTGTTTCGATGACCGGAAAGAGCCACAGGGAATCCCGCACCGCTGTTCCCACCGACGTCTGCTCCAGCCACTCACAAAAAGCAAAAAGGAAATGCATCTCCCACGTCCTCACGGTTGCCGAATTTGCGATTTCACTGTCGCGGCACCTTGGATGCGCGATTACTGCATGGCGCCGGGCTGCACACGACCGGTCGCTCTAATGCGATTGCTTTAGACGCGACTCATATTCGCGCCGTTTCGCATGAATGAAACAAACATTTTAACCCGATTGGTAACTCAATTCCAGACGCGACGAAGCGAGCCCGCGCCGTGCCCGTCGCTCGAATATCTATACGAGCCCACCCTGAAAATATAACCTAACACCTCGAACAAGCCTGTACGTGCCATGCGCACATAGCAGTGCGGGAACGCCAATAGCACACTCCTCCTGCGCTTGTCTTGACTCTGGCGTAGTCCCGTCGTAGACGTAAGAAGATTGTGCGGATTGCTAGACTGGAGGACCTTCCATGCGCGATGTGATTTTGCGCTGCGATAAATGTCAGCTTCAGAAGTCAACTCGGGTAACGCGTTTGGCCCGCGGCCCGGCGTGGATAGGTGTCCTCGTTGTATGCCTTGCTTTCAGCTCGATCAAAATTTCGCGCGCTGGTCAAGGAGCGGGAGCTCCAAAGCCTTCCGGCGCCGACTCGCGCGGCGTTGACCTGACTAGCTTGGACAAGACTTGCAAGCCTTGCGAGGATTTTTTCCGATATGCAAACGGCGCTTGGCTCAAGAGCAACCCGATTCCTGCCGCATACCCTAGCTGGGGGCGCTTCAACGAGCTCGCCGAGAGGAACCGCGAGCAACTGCATCAGATCCTCGAGCAAGCGGAGGCAAATTCCAAGGCAGCTCCCGGTTCAACGGAGCAGAAAATCGGTGATTTCTACGCGAGTTGCATGGACGAAAAGCAGGTCAATGACGCCGGCCGCGAGCCGCTGAATGCGGAACTCCGAGCGATTGCGGGACTGCGAACGCCGGCGCAACTGCAGCCGCAAATTGCGCGCCTGCAAGGAATGGGCGTCGCCGCGCTCTTCTTGTTCGGCTCGACGCAGGATGCCAAGGACAGCTCACAAGTAATTGGCGGAGCAGATCAGGGCGGCCTTGGGCTGCCGGATCGCGACTACTACACCAAGACCGACGACGAATCGAAGAGACTTCGCGACCAATACCAGCAGCACATCGTGAAGATGCTCGTTCTTGCCGGAGACCAAGAGAGCTTTGCGTCCTCCGAGGCGGCTGCCATCTTGGATTTGGAAACCAAGCTTGCTGAGGCGTCCATGACGCGTGTCGACCGCCGCGATCCGGAAAAAACCTACCACAAGATGGATCGCTCTGCCTTGCGCGCCCTCACGCCCAATTGGTCCTGGGAAGACTATTTTCAAGAGGTCGGTTACCCGAAAATCGATTCCGTCGATGTTTCCGCGCCCCACTTTTTCGAAGCGATGAGCCGGGAACTCAAGGAAACTCGCTTCGAAAACTGGAAGGCGTATCTCCGCTGGCATCTTCTAAATGCGATGGCGCCGTATTTGTCCGACCCCTTTGTAAATGAGGACTTCAATTTTAAGGGTCGAGTCTTGCAGGGCACGACAGAGCTGCTCCCGCGGTGGAAACGCTGTGTGTCTGCAACGGACAGGCGTCTCGGCGAGGCGCTCGGCCAAATCTACGTCCAGAAACATTTTCCGCCCGCGGCGAAAGCTCGGGCGCTGGACATGGTGAACCACTTGACGGAAGCGCTCCGGGAAGACCTCCAAACTCTCCCTTGGATGGGCCCGGCAACGCGCCAGCAGGCGCTCGAAAAGCTCGCGAAATTCGCGCGCAAGATCGGCTACCCGGACAAGTGGCGCGACTACACGGCCTACATGGTGGATCGCGGGCCGTATGTTCTGAATCAAGTGCGCGGCGCGCAATTTGAATTTAGGCGCGACCTGAACAAGATCGGGAAGCCGGTTGATCGCGGTGAGTGGGACATGACACCGCCCACTGTAAACGCCTACTATAGAGCCGACAAAAATGAAATTGTGTTTCCAGCCGGCATTTTGCAGGCGCCGTTTTTCGATCCCAGGGCCGATGACGCTTCCAACTATGGCGCCATGGGCGCGGTGATCGGCCACGAAATGACGCACGGCTTCGATGACTCGGGCCGGAAATTTGACGCGCTAGGGAATTTGAAAGAGTGGTGGACGCCCGAAGACGAAAAGAATTTCAACGACCGCGCAGCCTGTGTCGAAAGACAATTCGACGCCTACACGGTGCTGGGAGACATTCACGAAAACGGCAAGCTCGTGCTCGGCGAAAGCATCGCCGACCTTGGCGGGCTCGCCATCGCCCACCGGGCGCTCCTAAAGGCGGAGCAAGGCAAGAAACCGGCGCCGATCGGCGGCCTGACTCTGGACCAGCGCTTTTTCCTTTCCTACTCGCAAATCTGGGCCGCCAACGACCGGCCAGAATTCGAACGACTCATGGTGAACACGAACACGCATCCCCTGGCTCGCTTCCGCGCGATTGCCGGGCCTTCGAATTTGCCGGAGTTCGCGAAGGCCTTCGATTGCCAAGAGGGCGACGCCATGATTCGTGGCTCCGCCATCCGCTGCCAGATTTGGTAGTCAAAGCTCCTGACGGCGACTTGTCGCTCGCCCCTGCGCGACGGACATGTCTCTTTTCGCCCGCCAAGCTTCAAATTGCCCCTCACATAGCAGCCTTCAGGGATAGTGAAAAGGTTCATTTGGAGTAAGTCTTGGTAGCACAAGCACTCTTGGCTGCCCGTCCCCGCCTGCCGGCAGGCGCTTGTGCGGGTTTTGCAATCGGATGCGAAACACGGGCGTACATGGAGTCTGCAAAACGGCACAGCCAGCCCCTCTCAGGAGTTCGATGAAGAGCGGCTTTGGCGACTAGTGTGCGCGCAGGCGCATTGCTGTCTTTGCGATCCGTCAGTGCTCTAAGAGGCAATATTCATTAGGGTCGTGTGAATAGCAGGCTCAGAAACAGGAGGGATAATCGAGCTATCGAAGCTATCCGCGGGGGAAATCTCAATCAGGAGTTACTTGTGATAAAGCCGAAGGTTACAGCAATCCTCGTTTGGCTCATCGTTGCGGGCGTGTTCCCGCTCGCCTGTCGCGCTCAAGTGGCGGCCGGTAACGAGACAGGAAACATCGGCCTTGCTTTGAAGCTATCTTCACTCGGTCCCGGGGCGGAAGTGGCGTTTCCGATCAGAAACAAACTCAATGTTCGCGGCGGTGTCAATTTCTTTGAGTACAGCCGCAACTTCAGCAAAGACGGGATCCAGTACGTGGGCAATCTCTACTTTCGCTCCGGCGAAGCGAACGTCGATTGGTTTCCGATCGGCCATCAAATCCATTTCAGCCCTGGCCTGATTTTCTATAACGGAAACAAAGTACAAGCGGTTGGTTCGGTCCCCGGCGGCCAAACCTTCACGCTGAATAATGTTTCCTACAGCAGCCAGCCTGCCGATCCTATTCGAGGCACGGGCACTCTTGATTTCACCAAGGTTGCCCCGACCTTTCGAGTGGGCTTTGGGAATTTGGTCCCGCGCAGCGCCAAGCACTGGAGCATTCTCGCGGAGGTCGGCATTGCCTATACGGGAACGCCGCGTACGGTGCTGGGATTCGCGGGGCACGCCTGCTCGCCACCAAACTCAAACAACTGCTTCGACGCAGCAACCGATCCCACGGTGCAGGCCAACGTACAGGCGGAACAGAACAAAATCAACAAAGACCTGACGCTGTTCAAGTTCTACCCGCTCATTTCATTTGGCGTAGGGTACAAGTTCTAACGGCCGAAGTTGCGGGCCTCAAGAGCTTGCAAAAGACACAAACCTGTCATTCCGAGGCGCTCCGCGCGCCGAGGTCCGGTCTTCGGACTCCGGAAACCGGAGAATCTGCTTTTCTTGTGAACCATGCCAAAAGCAGATCCCTCGCTTCGCTCGGGATGACAGCACGCGGCGTTTTGTTCAGTATGCTAAAGGGGGGGGTGCCGATTATTTTCGCTTCTTCTCAGGCACGGCAACGAACTCGTAGCCTAGGCCCCGGACAGTCACCAGGCGCTGCGGCTGGGTTGGGTCGTCCTCGATGTATTTTCGAAGACGCACGATGAAATTGTCGATGGCGCGGGTGTCTGTATCTTCGTGCAGGTCCCACACATTCTCGAGAATCGCTTTGCGTGAAACCGGGTGCCCGGCGTTCTCGACCAGGTAGCGGAGTAGCTCCGCCTCCATCAGAGTGAGTTGCACTGTTTCTGTTCCTGCCTGCAGGCGCAGATTTTCAAAGTCTACGACTCTGTCTCCAAATCGATATGTGTTCAAGCGCGCGCCGTTGCGGGGCGCGGGTTTGGCCGCGGGCCGGTCCGTTTCGTGCAGCCACGTCTTGCGGCGCAGTAGGCTTCCTACCCGTGCGATGAGAATGGAAAGGTTGAACGGCTTCGGCAAGTAATCGTCGGCGCCGGATTCAAATCCCTGCAAGACGTCCTCGGGACGCGACCGGGCGGTGAGCATCAGCAGAGGAATATAGTTTTTGGCGTCGCGGAGTGCGCGGGCCACGGTAAAACCATCTTTTCCCGGAAGCATTACGTCGAGCACCAGCGCGTCGAATTCTTCGTTGGCACGCAAGAGGCGTGCCAGCGCTTCGTCGCCGTTGCCTTCGATCTCGACGGAGTAGCCCTCCTGCTCGAGATTAAAACGCAGCCCTTCTGCGAGGTGCGCCTCGTCTTCAACAACGAGAATGCGGCTCATGCGGGCACCACGGGGATCGGGATCATACGGGATAGACCCTGGGGAGTCGCAGCGTAAATGTGCTCCCGCGCCCAGCGCCCGGGCTTTCAGCGTACGCTTCGCCGCCGTGCCGCCGGGCGATCGAGCGCACAATAAAGAGGCCGAGGCCAGTGCCTTTGACGCCGCCCTTCACCATCGCCGGCACGCGGTAGAACCGTTTGAAGATTCGTTTCAATTCCTGGCGAGGGATCCCAACGCCGCGGTCTTGTACTCGCAGCAAGACGGTGTCGATGTCCGGCGTGAGCAGGTCGACCTGGATTTCCTTGTTTTCGGCGGAATATTTCACCGCGTTTTCCACGAGATTGAAAACCGCCGTGCGCAGCTCCTGAGGATTTCCTCGCAGGTAGATTTTTTCGCCATTCGGGCCGGCAAAGTGCAGAGCGTCCGGCGGCAAGTGGTGGCGAAGCCGCGTAAGCTCCACTGTTTCCGCCACAACCGCGGAGAAATCTATCTGCTCCCAATTTTTCTTGCTGCTGGCGTGACGTGCCTCACCCGCCTTCAAGATTTGTTCGACAGTCCCGAACAACCTGTCTGTGTCCTCGAGCATGATGCGATAAAAGTCTTGCCGCTGAGCGTTGTTGAGCTGCCGGCTCTCCAGCGTTTCGAGATACAGGCGCAGCGAAGCGATCGGCGTTTTCAGCTCGTGAGTAACCGCATTTAGGAAACTATCCTGCTGTTCGTTCTTGTGAATTTCGCGCACCAGGAAAATCGTGTAGACCACCAGGCCGGCAATGATCAGACTGAAGAAAATAACGCCGAGGACCAGCGGCACCACTTCGCGCCAGTTGAGCAAAATCCAGGTGACGTTGAGCGCCACCGCCAGACCAACCAGGCAAGCGCCCAGCGTGACGAAAAACGCAATTTTCTTGGCTCGTCTGGTGAAGCGCAACACGGGTTTCGTCCAGTCTAGCAGGTTCAGGGCCATTTTGTGGCTATCGGCTTTGCTGTTAGGGAAGCCGAAATGGAAAAGGTATCTTTGTGCAGACTAGCGAACTCGCTCTGGAGTCGCTGCGTGCAGATGCCGTGGCGTACCACAATGGGGGCAGAACTTGAAGTTTGGGAGGACCTGTTGGCCGCATTCGATACAACTGATTTGGGTTATCGAGCCGAACGAAACAACGCGCAAAATCTCTGCCAGAGATGTCAGGCCCTCGTTCAGCTTGTCTAGGGCGTCCTCTTGGAGTGTCCGCATCCCCTGATTCCGAGCGACGATGCGCATCTCGTCTACGTTCACTCCGTCACGTACACTCGCTCGGAGGGACTCAGTTAGGGGCAGAAACTCGAAAATTCCGATCCGGCCCTTGTAGCCAGTGTGGTCACAATTTTCGCAGCCGACCGCGATCGGCATCTTCTCTGGCACATGGGCGACACCTGAAAGTACGAGGCGATCCTGCAAGTCCTGAGTGGCCGGCACGACCGAACGGCAGGAACAGAGTTTTCGCACCAGGCGTTGGGCCAGAATCCCCGTGATGGATGAGTTGATCAAGAATGAGGGAATTCCGAGGTCGGTTAAGCGAATGATAGCCGTCACGCTATCGTTTGTGTGCAACGTTGAAAGTACCAAGTGACCCGTCTGAGATGCTTTCATCGCGATCTCAGCCGTTTCGGCGTCACGAATCTCGCCCACCATGATAATGTTCGGGTCTTGGCGAAGGATCGAGCGAAGGCAGCTAGCAAATGTTAGACCAGCTTTTGTGTTCACGTGCGACTGATTGATTCCTGGCACTACGTATTCGACTGGGTCTTCGACAGTCACGATGTTTACCGTGCGTTTGCGCAACACGCTGAGGGCGGAATAGAGCGTCGTGCTTTTCCCGGAGCCGGTGGGCCCGGTCACGAGAAGCATTCCTTGAGGTAAAGCGAGTAATTCCGACAACGACTCCGAGACCTCCGATGGCATCCCCAGTTCCGCAAACGTTGGTATGTGGGCGCCGCTTTCCAATAGCCGCATAACGACTTTTTCACCGTACTGCGTCGGGAGGGTCGAGACGCGTAAATCGATCTGACGTGAGCCAATGTTCACCATGAAACGCCCATCCTGCGGCGTGCGGCGCTCGGCGATATCCATGTCCGCCAGAATCTTGATGCGGGACACGAAGGAGTTGTGGAGATTCCGCGCGACAGGTGGGAGATCGCGCAAGACACCATCGACTCGGATGCGGACGGCAACATCGCCGGCCTGCGGCTCGATATGAATATCGCTGGCGCGCTTCGACAAGGCGATTCCGATCACTTCTGAAACCAGGCGCACCGCCGGCGTCTTCCGTTGCCGCAAATCGGCTTGCATTTCCTGAATTGCTTCTCGATTGCTCTGGCGCGTGCTCGTGGAAATGAACTCGATATTTTCACCTGGAACATTCTCCGTGTCAGAAACCGCTGCGAGTGGACTCGGCGTTTCGCTCTCCGAGTAGTGGCGACGGATTGCCTCTAGAACTTCAGAGCGGAAGGCAGTGCGGGGCGATACCTCCAGGCCCGATATGAAACGCAGCTCCGCAATCGTCCTCAAGTTTTGAGGTTCTGCCATCGCAACGATGAGCGATTTGTTTTGACGGCGAAGCGGCAAAGCGACAAAACGCTCTAATACGGACCGAGGGATGAGCGTTAGAACGCTCGCCTCAACGACTGCCGTTGAGCAGTCAACGTAGGGGACGTGCAATACTTCCTCGAGGGCTGAAGTTATGTCAGCCTTGTTTGCAGGGTTTCGTTCGACCAACAGTTCCCCGAGATGAATAGCTTTGCCCTGCTGCTCTATGATAGCTAACTGAAGCTGCTCTGTGGAAATCTTCCCCCTTGCGCGCAGGACTTCTCCAAGCTTCTTTTTCACCACATGGCCTCCAAAAAGAATCGGAAATCGCGTTTGGGCTACCGAGTATCTCCCACGCCCTGTTTGAATTGGTCGGACACTGTCTCACCCAGGACCAGTACGGCTCTGGAATTTGTGCCGGTGAAATGCCCTCACACGATTCTGTCACGGAGCAATGAAGCGACTTCGTTGGAGCTGAGTAAGCCTTTCTTCAGAAGAAGGTCAATTAACCGGGCTGCGAGGTCATCCCTCCGGTCTGTGGGTGAGCCGGGCCTAGCAATGTCCGAAAGAGGAGATGGCGGGACATCCGCAGGCCGGTACGAACCCATTTTCCTGATCCACCTTTCGATGACGGCCTTCGGCGCAGGGTCCAAGTCGGTAAAGGCGACTCCCATGCCCATTCCGGGTTGCGAGTCCCGCACAATCGCTGTGCATACCAATTCAGCTCCGTCCCAGACGATGCGGAGCCGCACTTTGGACCCGACTGTGAATGGGTTGAGCGAATCCAGATAGCACCCTGTTGGACTTAAGTCCGCCGCCCGCGTCGATAGGCGGGTACCCGAGACCATATCCGTTACCTCCGCGGTCGCGGAGAAGTTGTGCCGCTCAAACTGTCTCCGGTCTTCCACGGGGTCACTCCCTTTAGCCCTCGCTTCCCGAAGGCGTTTTCGTCTGATTCTAAGAACGCTTTACTTTGGGACAATCCACTTTACGCAGTTGACCGCCTCTGCGGCTAAATGTTCAACACGAATCGGGTCATTTCACCGCTCGAATCGGAGCCACAACCAACTCTAATTCAGTTCAGGTGAGCAACTTGCGGGGCCGGGTACCCCTTTGTTCGGCGCAGTGTGGCGGACGGTGTTTCTCCAAAGCGCTTAGCGTATTCTGCGGCGAAGCGGCCCAAATGTAGAAAACCCCATTTCGTGGCTATCTCAGTAATGGATTTAGGTTCCTCCAAAGAGAGAATCTCGAACCGGGCACGATCAAGCCGGGTGGCGCGCCAAAACTGCGTTGGGCTGCAACCTCTGTGTTTGTTAAAGCTGAATTGAAGCGTCCGGGCGCTAACGCCTGCTATTCTGCAGAGGTCTCCTAAGGATAGTGGTTCATCCGCATGCGCGGACACGAATTCTTCGACGGCCCTCACCTGCCACAGAGCTGCCGAGCTTTGCCGATGAAGCAGTCGGTCGTAATTATGACGATGACCATAAATTAGGATGGATACCAGATTTTTCTCTTTTTGCTGAACAGCCAATGAGTGCTGCAAATCACTGGAGTAGTTGCCGTTCGCCAGATGGCAGAGCCGGATCGCCTCTTGTCGAAATTCCTGCCCGAAGGCTGTCCGCATGTCCATTCCGTGTTTAAACCTAAGCGGCGCACCCGAAGGATGGCCGAGGCAATTTTCCATTTCGCGGACGATTGCCGACTCTCTGATCCTCAGACCCACACCCTCCATATACTCGTCCGTTCTCACCCTGACTTCGTCGCCTGGCGAGAGAATCGCGGACCACTTCGTGGATACGTCCACCGTTTCTCCCCGGAACCGGGTTTCAGCATGGCCGGCCCACCTCATTCGGACCGTGTAGAATGGCCCGCCTGTGGCAGCGCAAATTATGACGCGCCCTTTCATCGTCAGACATACCAACGAAAAGTCCGACGATTCTTTGGCAGTCAAGCGGGCTGAAAATCTCTCCGTAGCTCTCGAGGGTTCGACTGTGTGGCGGCCCACTGCCAAGGTGAGCACTTCTGCCACCTCACTGGGGTCTCGACTCACGAAGCGTACCAACCGGGGCACCAAGCGTGTGTTGCGTGTCATGATCTTGTCTCTTGCGCCTGACAAGATGGTCTCGCTGCCCTGAGCTGCAAGTCAATCGGCCCTCGCAGAGTTGTTGCCACACGAGTACATCAGCGTGCAAAGCGGATAGTCTCCCCTGACGGCCGAGAAAGACGTTTTGTCTCTTGAAACCGACCGGGTGCAGGCTGTTCACCGGGAAGCGCAGGGATCTGCGGCGGTCACTGCTGGCCGAGCCGAACTGATTGGAACGCCGAGTTTTCAGAGATTCGCCTTCCGGCGAAGAGTGAAAACTACGAGCTAATCTCCCGCCGCTTCTTGGGGCAGGGCTTCGGTCTTGGCGGCGACAAGCGCGGCGGGCGACTCGGAGGGTATAGCTGCGGGACTCGCTTCCTGCTCCCGCCCAAATTTTGGTAGCGAGATATCCCAGGCCAAGCCGAGGGCGCGCAGGGCGCTGATCCCGTACCAGTTCACGTCGACCTCGTACCAGGTGAGTCCGTGGCGGGCCACTTGGGGGGCGGCGTGATGGTTGTTGTGCCACCCTTCGCCAAACGTCAGGAGCGCGACCCAGAAGCTGTTCATCGAGTCGTCGCCAGTGAGGAAGCGCTGCTTGCCCCACATGTGCGTGGCGGAGTTCACCAGCCACGTGCAGTGGAGTCCGACGACAGTGCGGAAAAACACGCCCCACAGCAGGTACGGCACGCCGCCAAAGACAAGCAGGGCGACACCCAAAATAACCTCGGGAAGCCAGTGCCATTCGCTGATCCATGAGTGGAATTTGTCTCTGCGGAGGTCGGGGACGTAGGGCAGGAGGGAATCGATCTTGTTGTGCATGGCCTTGCCGGTAAGGATCCATCCCATGTGGGACCAGAAACCGCCCTCGCGAGGTGAGTGCGGGTCGCCCTCTTTATCCGTGTTCTGGTGATGAACGCGATGCGTGGCGACCCAGAAAATCGGGCCGCCTTCAAGGGCCAAGGTGCCGCAAGTCGTTAGGAAATATTCAACCCATTTGCACGTCTTGTACCCGCGATGGGTGAGGAGCC
>JACXTT010010905.1_pt1 | contig 12202 bp, 10 predicted proteins | sample 9270951 | NCBI WGS metagenome assembly JACXTT01 (sample SAMN15532306, study PRJNA645909) | rock metagenome | isolation source: weathered quartz diorite | place: Puerto Rico | collected 2017-06-21 | reverse complement strand
ACCATCGGCAGCGGCAAAGGATAGCCTTAAGCTGGCCAAGACAGTGGCGAAGCAATAAAATGCGTGAATAGTGAATGGTCAATAGTGAATACGAGCATGTAATTCACTATTGACCATTCACTATTCATGCCCTCCTCCCAGCACCTTCCTGATGGCCGCAGCTTTAAGCAGGCACTCCTCGTACTCCTGGGCGGCATTACTGTAAAAGGTGATACCGGAACCCGCCTGGTAGCTGAGATAGCCGCTGGTTTGATTGTAGAGTATGCTGCGGATAACCACGTTGAAATCAAAATCGTTTTGCGGGGTGATATAGCCTACCGCGCCGGAAAACAGGCCGCGGGGCGTACGCTCGTAGCGGCTTATCAATTCCATCACTTTTTTCTTGGGGGCGCCGGTCATGGAGCCCATGGGGAAGCTGGCCCGGATGATATCGCCAAAGCCGGCATTTTCCATAAGGCGGCCGCTGATGGTGGAAATCATCTGGTGCACCTGGGGAAAGGAGTAGATACCAAACAACTCCTCTACCGTTACGGTTCCTTCGCGGCAAACCCTGGACAGGTCGTTACGCACCAGGTCTACCACCATTACATTTTCCGAGCGGTCCTTGGCGCTCTCGTACAGGTATTGCCGGTTTTGCTCGTCCAGTTCCGGGCTGGAAGGGTTTCTTTTCCAGGTGCCTTTTATGGGCTGTGAAAGGAGGAGGTCGCCTGCTTTTTTGAGATAACGTTCCGGGCTGGCGCAGAGCAGGTATTTATCGTACAGTTTGTACCAGGCGCCAAAGGGATTGGGCGAGGCCTGGCTGAGGGAATGGTACACCTGCAGGGGATTAAGGCTTGCGCCTTCAGCAAAGAACTCCTGGCAGAAGTTTATTTCGTAGCAATCACCGCGGAGAATGTGGCTGCGCAGTTTTTCCACGGTTTCAATATAGTCTGCCCTTGAAAAGCGGCTTTGTATGGCTATGTGGCCGCTCCATCCGCTTTCGGCGGGCAAGGCAACTGAACGGATGGCTTCAAATATGGCTTCGGGGGGCATGCTGCCATAGCCGGCAATGGCCAGTTCGGTATCGCCAAGCAGTAATACGATTTCGGGAACAAAGAAAAACAGGTCGGGGAAATCAATATTATCGGGAAGCCGGGAAACCGGGAAATCGTGCACCTGGAGCTCCGGGTCGGGAACCACTTCCCCTTTAGGGGGCCGGGGGGTCGTCTCGTCTCCCAGCCCATAGCCTAAATGGCCAAAGAGCCAGCCGGGGTGCGCAGTACGAAAGGCCTCCAATTGCGCCAGGGCATTACCTGCCGGGGCGGTAATGGAATGCAGGGCGCCGATGCCTGCCAGGCATTCATACTCATGGTGACCGAAATGATAGCGGTGATTGTCTAAAAAAGAACAAATGTTGAACCGGGCGGCCCAATTCAACATTTGTTCTTTTAGCCGGTGCATGCCGGTTATAGGGAAAGAAACAAATTCTTTATTCAAGATGTGCGTACCTCGCAAACTTAAAAGTCATCTTCCTCATCGTCGAACCCACTGTCGTTGAAGAGGTCCATGTCTTTGAATTCATCATCGAGTCCTAAATCGTCTTCTTCTTTGGACTTTTTACCGACGCCGCCGCTGCTCTTCTTTGCCTTTGACTTAGGAATGTCAAATTCATCGAAGTCGGGGTCCCAGTCTTCATCTTCTTCTACCTTTTCCCAATCGTCGTTTACATCCACGTCTTCATCATCATCGTCATCGGCTGATGATGTTTTGCCTTTGGCTGATTTAGCACCTTTCTTTGGAGCTTCCTCATCAAAGTCATCATCCTCCTCATCATCGTCCGCTGGTTTAACGGGTTTGGAAGAAGCTTTGCCTGGTTTTTCCTCTGCATCTTTTGGTGCAGCTTTCTTTGTCGGTTTGTCCTTACTTGACTTCGCCATAGTCTAATAAGATTGTGTGCTGTAAAATTTCTGCGAAGTTTTTAATTCGCCAAATTTTTTGAAAAATATTTTTACTTTCTTTTACGCTTTTTTGTTGAACCTTTTACTTCACTTCCACTATCTGTTCGCGGCCCGGCCCGTTAGAAATATACGACACATCCGCTCCAACGTATTGATTAATAAAACTTACGTAGGTTTTCATTTTCTCAGGCAACGAAGCAAACGTTTTCGCTGCAATCGTATTGCAATTCCAGCCTGCAAAACTTTTTAACACCGGTTCTATTTTGTGGCGGGTCATCTGGAAAGGTACTTCCAGGCTTTCCCTGCCGTCTATTTTGTATGCTGTACACACCTGCAGGTCGTTGAAATTGTCCAGCACATCGGCTTTTGTCATAATCACTTTGGTAACCCCGTTTACCATACAGGCAAATTTAAGAGCTACCAGGTCAATCCATCCGCAGCGGCGGGGCCGGCCGGTAGTGGCCCCGAATTCATTGCCCAACTTACGCAATTCTTCGCCGGTAGCATCATTTAATTCTGTAGGGAAAGGGCCGCCTCCCACCCGGGTACAATAGGCTTTGGTAACACCCATTACATCCCTTATTTTCTGTGGAGCAACGCCCAGGCCGGAGCAAATGCCCGCACTGGTGGTATTGGACGAGGTAACAAAGGGGAAAGTGCCGAAATCAATATCCAGCATGCTTCCCTGTGCGCCTTCTGCCAACACCCGTTTGCCCTGTGAAATCTTATCGTTGACAAAATATTCCCCGTTTACAATATTAAGCTCTTTCAGGAATTCTATCGCTTCAAAAAATTCTTCTTCCCATGTTGAAATATCTTCCTGGAAATTAAAGTTGTCCAATAAACGCTGGTGCTTCAAGCGGAGCTTGATGTACTGCGTAGTAAAACTTTTATCCAGCAGGTCGCCCACCCTTAAACCATTGCGGCCGGTTTTGTCCATATAGGCCGGGCCAATGCCCTTGAGCGTGGAACCGATCTTCTCATTTCCCTTTTGCAGTTCGGAGGCTTTGTCCAGCGCCCGGTGCGTGGGAAGGATGAGGTGGGTGCGTTGAGAAATAAATAAATTCTTTTTTATATCCACCCCGAAAGAAGCCACCAGATCGCATTCTCTTTTCAGTGTTACGGGGTCCAGCACCACACCGTTGCCTATGAGATTGATGGTTTTTTCATGAAATACGCCGGAGGGAATCTGGTGCAGCACTATTTTTTTATCGGCTACGTACAACGTGTGACCTGCATTCGGACCACCCTGGAAGCGGGCAATGACATCGTACCGCGGGGCGAAGTAATCTACAATCTTACCTTTTCCTTCGTCGCCCCATTGCAGCCCCAATATCGCATCTACCATAAAAAACGTTGAGTTGAAGTGTTAAACGTGCAGTTGCTGAACGATGGATTGCGTCAACGTCTGAACACGGCGGCAAAAATAGAGGAATGAGCGCATTTGTTTCAAAGAGTTTTCAACAAATTATTTTTCTTTTCCGTACAAGCGTTTGTCTATTTATAGAACAACAGGCGCTGCGCGGGTTTTAAGGTATGCGTATCAGGCTGTTTCGGTATCATACCGGTCCACCTGCTGTATCCCGTTGAGCATTTTCAGTTTATCTACCAGGCTCTCCAGTTCTTCCTTGTCGTGCACAAACACCTTGATATTGCCATGAAAGATGCCTTCCTTGGCTTCTACGGTTAAGGCGCTGATATTGATTTTCAGTTCACCGGATATAAGGTTGGTGATTTTGTGTATTACCCCCACATCATCCAGCCCCGTAATTTTCAGGCCGGTAAGGAAAGAGATTTCTTTGTTTTTGGCCCACTTGGTTTTTACCACCCGGTGGCCGTAGTTGGCCAGCAGTTTGGCGGCATTTGGACAGTTGGTGCGGTGTATGGTAAGACCCTTGCCCGTGGTCACAAAGCCAAACACGTCATCGCCGGGAATGGGTTTGCAGCAATTGGCCAGGGTGTACATGATCTTGTCGCTGCTTTCGCCAAAGATGATCAGCTCCGCGTCTTTTTTGCCCAGGCCGGTAAGTGCGCCATCGCCTTTTATTTCTATTGGTACCCGGACGGGACGGGGCGATTCCAGCCGGTCGCCAAACTGGTTAAAGTCTTTCAGCTCTTTGAGGTCAATGCTCTTGACCGCTATATTATAAAACAAGTCGAGCGAAGAGCTGAGCTTATAAAAATTGGTAAGCTCATCAATATTATGCTGGCTGAACGAGGCGCCCATGCCTTCCAGCTTTTTTTGCAGGGTGTATTTGCCATCGTCGGCAATCTTTCTTTTTTCTTCCTTCAGTGAGTCTTTTATCTTGCTCCGGGCCTTGGCGGTCACCACAAAACTCAGCCAGTCTTCGTTGGGCTTTTGCTTGGAAGAGGTAATGATTTCCACCTGGTCGCCGCTGCGCAGCTTATGGCTGATGGGCACCAGCTTGTGGTTTACCTTGGCGCCAATACACTGCGAGCCCACCATACTGTGGATGGAAAAGGCAAAATCGAGTGCCGTACTGCCCACGGGCAGCATTTTCAAATCGCCCTTTGGTGTATATACATATATTTCTTCCGCGAGGAAAGAGGTTTTAAAATCCTGCAGGAAATCGACGGAATCGTTATCCTGGGTATTCAGCACCTCGCGTATTTGCTGGAACCATTTATCAAACCGGCTTTCATCGGAGTTGTCTTCTTTATATTTCCAGTGGGCGGCCAGCCCTTTTTCGGCAATTTCGTTCATACGGCGGGTACGTATCTGTACTTCCACCCATTTGCCCTGCGGCCCCATTACGGTGGTGTGCAGGGCTTCATAACCGTTACTCTTGGGGTTGCTCAGCCAGTCACGCAGGCGTTCGGGCGAGGGCGTATATTCATCGGTGATCATGGAGTAAACGCTCCAGCAATCCTGTTTTTCGCGCTCCTGTGGTGAATCGAGTATCACGCGGATGGCAAACAGGTCGTAGACCTCTTCAAACGTGACCCCTTTTTTCTTCATCTTGTTCCAGATGGAGTGGATGCTTTTGGGACGCCCGTGTATTTCAAATTTATACCCGCCCGATTCCAGCTTGTCTTTGATAGGCCGGATAAACTCGTTGATATAGCGGGTGCGTTCCCGCTTTGTTTCAGCCAGCTTGCGTGCAATTTCCTTGTAGGTATCCGGCTCCAGGTATTTCATGGCCAGGTCTTCCAGCTCTGTTTTGATACTGTAAAGGCCCATGCGGTGCGCCAGCGGGGCATACACATATACCGTTTCGGAGGCTATCTTCAATTGTTTTTCACGCTTCATGCTTTCCAGCGTGCGCATATTGTGCAGGCGGTCGGCCAGCTTGATGAGGATAACCCGGGGGTCATCGGTCAGGGTCAGTAATATTTTTTTGAAGTTTTCCGCCTGCTGCGAAGCGTTTACGTCTATTACATTGCTGATTTTGGTAAGCCCGTCTACTATACGGGCTATTTCCAGCCCAAATTCCCGTTGTACATCATCGAGGGTAATATCGGTATCCTCCACGGTATCGTGCAGCAGGGCGCAGATGGTGGAACGTACGCCCAGGCCTATTTCATCGATACAGATCTGGGCCACGGCCAGGGGGTGGAGAATATAGGGTTCACCGCTTTTGCGGCGCATGGTTTTATGGGCTTCGGCGGCCATTTCAAAGGCCTGGCGCACCAGCTCTTTGTCGCCGGGCTTTAATTTGGGCTTTAAGCCCCGCAACATGGCACGGTACTCCCTGAGAATGAGTTTCTTCTCCTGTTCTTCGGTCAGATTGTATTTTGGCGTGGCAGCTACAGCATCCATAGACAACGAATTTACGAAAAGAGCGCCGGTTTTCTATATTCTCTCCAAAAGCACTACTTTTGCACTCCCAAAAGCCGGAAATCTGAGGTCCGAAGTCTGAGGTCTGAGGCCAGATTTCGGGCTTCCGACCTCAGGCTTCGGACTCCCGGGAAAAGCGGATGTGGCGAAATTGGCAGACGCACCAGACTTAGGATCTGGCGCCGCAAGGCATGTAGGTTCGACCCCTATCATCCGCACAAATATTATAATCAATGGCAACAATTACCAGGGAAAACATCGGTTTACTGAACGAGAAAATCGTTGTAAAAGTGGAGAAGACCGACTACCTGCCTTCTTTCGAAAAAGCAATCAAAAATTATAGCAAGCAGGCCAATATCCCGGGCTTCCGTAAAGGAATGGTACCCGTGGGCATGGTGAAGAAGATGTATGGCTCTTCCGTATTTGCAGATGAAGTGCTGAAAAGCGTGGAAAAGGGGTTGAGCGATTATATGGTGAACGAGAAACTGGAAATCTTTGCACAGCCCCTGCCCCTGCCGGAAAACGATGCCAGCCAGCTGAACATGAATAGCCCCGCCGACTACGCTTTTGCGTTTGAAGTAGGACTGAAACCGGATTTTAAGGTAGCCGACCTGGGCAAAGCCAAACTGACCCGGTATAAAGTAACGGTAACCGAGCAGATGATTGACGAAGAAGCCGACCGCCTGCGCGTACGCAATGGCAAAATGACCGACCCCGAAGCGGTAACCGGCGATGAAAACGTACTTAATGTAACTTTTACTGAAAGCGATGCACAAGGCAACGAAACAGAAGGCGGCATTAAAAAAGACAATTCCCTGCTGGTAAAATATTTCAATGAAAGCTTCCGCCCTTCCCTTATGGGTAAGAAAGTGGGCGACCATTTCACCGTACAGCTGGCCGAAGCTTTTGATGAAAAAGAACGGGAATGGATATTGAAAGACCTGGGACTGGAAGCCGGCGATGCCAATACGTTTTTCAACGTAGTCATTACCAAAGTAGGACTGGTAGAGAAAGCCGAACTGGATGAAGCCTTTTTTGCCGCTGTATATCCCAATAAGGCCATTGCCACCGAAGCCGAGTTCAGGAATGCGGTAAAAGAAGATATACAACAATACTGGGACAGCCAAAGCCGCAACCAGTTGGTAGACCAGGTATACCATGAGCTGCTGGACCGTACCAGCATTGCCTTCCCCGAATCGTTTCTTAAACGCTGGATGCAAAGCGGCGGCGAACAGCCCAAAACACCCGAGCAGGTGGAAAGCGAGTTTCCCTCTTTTGTAAACTCGCTGAAATGGACGCTGATCGTAGACCAGCTGGTAAAAGAGAACAATATTGAAGTAAAGCCTGAAGATATCCGCGCCTTTGCCACCCGGCAGCTGTTCAGCTATATGGGCGGGCAGGTGCCCAACCTGGAAGAGCAACCCTGGGTGAATGATTACGTGGAAAAAATGATGAAAGACCGGAAATTTGTAGAAGACAGCTATCACCGCATCCAGACCGACAAGGTATTTGCCTGGGCCGAAACACAGGTAAACCCGGTTGAGAAGGCCATCGGCGCGGATGAGTTTGCGAAAATGCAGCAGGAACACCAGCACCATCATCATTAATACAGCTGCAAGCTACAAGCCGCAGGTTGCAAGAATAAAAGCAGGGAGGGATGTCAAAAATGGCATCCCTCCTTGCTTTTCCAGGTCAATCTTAACTTAATAACCCACATCTTGTAGCTTGCAGCTTGCGACTTGTAGCTTCTCTCCCGCCAAATTGGCGGTTTTTTCACTTTGCACGGTATTTGGTTATTCACAAAGAATTAAATTAAATTGCCGGATCAAACGACCGCATCAGAAAGAATTATATTCCATCTGGCCATTCAAAAAAATTAAATACTAACAGATGAATCTTGGAAAAGAGTTTGAAAAATACGCCATAAAACACAGGGGTATATCAAGCAATACGCTGAACGATTACCAGAAATACGAGGTCAACAATCTTACGCCCAACATCATAGAAGAACGACCGATGAACATTGCTGTAATGGATGTTTACAGCCGTTTGATGATGGACCGTATCATCTTCCTCGGTTATCCCATTAACGACGAGGTAGCCAATATTGTGACCGCGCAATTGTTGTTCCTCGACAGTACCGATCGCAACCGCGATATCCAGATGTACATCAACAGCCCCGGCGGCAGCGTGTACTCCGGTCTTGGTGTGTACGATACCATGCAATACGTATCGCCCGATGTAGCTACCATTTGCATTGGTATGGCTGCTTCCATGGGCCAGGTGCTGATGTGCGCCGGCACCAAGGGAAAACGTACAGCCCTCAAACACGCGCGCATTATGATGCACCAGCCCAGCGGCGCTATCGGCGGCCAGGCCAGCGATATTGAAATTACCGTGAATGAAATCAGGAAGCTCAAGAAGGAACTATATGAAATCACGGCCTTCCATACCGGTAAAACCAATAAGCAGATAGAAAAAGACAGCGACCGTGATTACTGGCTTACCGCCACGGAAGCAAAAGAATACGGGCTGGTAGATGAAGTATTACTCATCAACCCCCGCAAGGAAAAAAAGGCGGAATAAACAACCCGTCATCATTTCAAACAACAACAAACAGACTACTATGGATATGCGTCAATATTATGTACAGCCTTACCGGATGGACGAAGAACCCGAAGAACCCAAGGATGACAAGCCCGTGGCACCAGACGCCATGATGCTCATGAAAAAGATGGAGAAATACTTTTTCGATTCGCGGAGTGTATACTTATGGGGCGGTGTAGACGATCGTTCGGCCAAAGACGTAGTAACAAAAATGCTGCTGCTGGATTCCGATAAACCCGGCGAAGAAATAAAATTCTATATCAACAGCCCCGGTGGTATTGTAACCAGCGGCATGGTGATCTATGATACCATGAAAATGCTGAAGAGCCCTATCAGCACCATCAATATGGGACTGGCCGCCTCCATGGGCTCCATCCTGCTGAGCGGCGGCGTTAAAGGAAGGCGTTTTATTTACCCCCATGCAGAGGTAATGATACACCAGCCAAGCATTGGCGGTTATTTCCAGGCCGTGAGCGCCGATTTGGAAATACAGGCCAAACAAACCAAGCGTACTAAAGAGATATCGGCGCGCATACTGGCCGACAACTGCGGTAAGAAATTTGAACAGGTCATGAAAGATTTTGACCGCGATTATTGGATGGATGCTAAGGAATCACTGGAATACGGCATCGTAGACAAGGTAATTGATAAACTGTAAATTACTACTGTTCAAATAGTTACACTAAAAAAGACCGCTCACCGAGCGGTTTTTTTACCCCTATAAATAGTATTGGATTAACTAAAAAAGTTTGTGACCTTTGTGACCAACGCATCCCGGCACATTGGAAGCCGGGTTAAGAATTATTATTATGGCTAAAAACTCGTTGCATTGTTCATTTTGTGGCCGCAGCCGCGATGAAGTAAAGATCCTCATTGCCGGGCAGGAAGGACATATATGCGAAAACTGCGTGGAGCACGCACAGGAAATCATTGAACAGGAACTCATGATACGCAGCGAAACCACCGCCGGCACATCGCAGTTTAAGCTCAATGTAAAAAAACCTATAGAAGTAAAACGCTTTCTTGATGAATACGTTATCGGCCAGGACGATGCCAAAAAGGTGCTGGCAGTGGCCGTTTACAACCACTACAAACGCCTGCAGCAGAAGGTAACTGAAAACGATGTGGAGATTGAGAAAAGCAATATCATTATGGTGGGTGAAACCGGTACGGGCAAAACCCTGCTGGCTAAAACCATTGCCAAGCTGCTGAACGTTCCCTTTGCCATTGTAGATGCCACGGTATTTACCGAAGCCGGCTATGTGGGTGAAGACGTGGAAAGCATTCTTACCCGTCTATTGCAGGTATGCAATTACGATGTTACAGCGGCGGAGCGCGGCATTGTATACATTGATGAAATTGATAAGATAGCCCGCAAAGGCGATAACCCCTCCATTACCCGCGATGTAAGCGGCGAGGGCGTACAGCAGGGTATGCTTAAACTGCTGGAAGGTACCGACGTACTGGTACCACCGCAGGGCGGCCGCAAACACCCCGAACAAAAGCTCATTAAAATCAATACGCAAAATATTCTCTTTATCTGCGGCGGCGCCTTTGATGGTATCGACAAACTGATTGCCCGCCGGGTAAATACCAATGCCATTGGTTTTAATGTAAACAAAGAACAGCAGGAAAACATGAAGAAGAACCTGCTGCAATACGTAAACGCACAGGATTTAAAACATTTCGGGCTGATACCCGAGCTGCTGGGACGGTTGCCCGTGGTAACCTATCTCAACCCGCTCGATGCCAATACCCTCCGCTCTATTCTTACCGAGCCGAGAAACTCGCTGATCAAGCAATACCAGAAACTGTTTGAAATAGAAGGTATACAGCTCATCATGGACGAAGAAGTATTCAACTTTATGGTAGAAAAGGCCATGGAATACAAACTGGGAGCAAGAGGCCTGCGCAGCATTTGCGAAAACATACTCACCGATGCTATGTTTGAGCTGCCTTCGGGAAAAGAAAAACTGTTTCATGTAACCGCGGAATACGCCAAGAAGAAATTCGACAAGAGCAAGATGAGCTTGCTGAAAGTAGCGTAAGCATGCACCGGGTTTAAAACATTATCAGGATATTTGAGCCGGGTTATACTAACCCGGCTTTTTAATTTTATTATATTATGAAACCTGGCATAATAATTTTCTCTCACAAGGGAATGTTAATGCGAGGTTCCATCCGACCATTAAAAAATAAAATATTAACGGATGAAAGAATTAATCGACAAACTGATGGCCGAAGGCCTGACAGAAAAACAGGCGTTAAAATCGATAGAGATCGTTAAAGACTTTGCCAAGAGCAAATTTCCCTTATTTGCCGGGGCTATTGAAAAGGTGTTTGACAAGTATGCCCCGAAAGACGAGGATGATTTCTTAGGTTAAACAATAACGGTGAGCCGCCCCCGGCCTACGGTGAGCCGCCCCTAAAGGGCGACCCACCGTAGGCCGGGAGGGCAACCCTCCGTTTTATATAAAAAAACCCGGGCCTCGTGGCCCGGGTACACTATAAACAAGCAATCGGAAGAGACGATTAAAAACGGTTATTTCAATATTTCCCTGGCTATAACCAGTTTTTGTATTTCAGAAGTTCCTTCGCCGATGGTGCAGAGCTTGGCATCGCGGTAATATTTTTCCACCGGGAAATCTTTCGTATAGCCATAGCCACCAAATACCTGCACCGCTTCATTGGCTGTTTTTACCGCAATTTCGCTGGCGTAATATTTTGCCATGGCCGCTTCGCGCGTTACCGGCAGTTTTTTGTTTTTAAGATCGGCGGCCTGCATGGTCAGTAACTCTGCCGCCATAATTTCGGTAGCCATATCCGCCAGCTTAAACGAAATGCCCTGGAAATGGGCTATCGGCTGGTCGAACTGGTAGCGCTCTTTTGAATACTGCAATGCGGCTTCAAAGGCCCCTTTGGCAATGCCCAGGCTGAGGGCTGCTATGGAAATTCGGCCGCCATCGAGCACTTTCATGGCCTGTTTAAAACCTGCCCCCACTTCACCCAGGCGGTTGGCATCGGGTATACGACAATTATCAAAGATCATTTCGGCGGTTTCGCTGGCCCGCATGCCCAGCTTGTTTTCTTTTTTACCCCCGCTGAATCCCGGCGTTCCTCTTTCCACTACAAATGCGGTGGCGTTATCCTTTGCCCGGGGCTCGCCGGTGCGGCATATCACTACGGCTACTTCACCGCTCCGGCCATGGGTAATCCAGCTCTTGGTGCCATTGAGCACCCAGTCGCCACCGTCTTTTACGGCTACGCATTTCATGTTGCCGGCATCGCTGCCGGTATTGGGTTCGGTCAGCCCCCAGGCGCCCAGCCATTCGGCCGTGGCCAGTTTGGGGAGCCAGCGCTTTTTCTGCGCTTCGCTGCCGAAGTTCATAATATGACCGCTGCAAAGCGAATTATGCGCCGCCAGGCTTAGCCCGATGGAGCCGCATACTTTGGCTATTTCCTGTATGACCGTTACATACTCGAAATAGCTCAGCCCTGCGCCGCCATATTCTTCCGGCACCAATACGCCCATCAATCCCAGCCTGCCCATTTCCCGGAAAACGGTTAAGGGAAACTGCTGGGCTTCATCCCATTCCATAACATGCGGGCGTATATGCTGTACCGCAAAATCGCGCGCTGTCTGGGCCACCTGCTGTGTAAGTTCCGATTGTTGAAATTCCATAGAGTAAGCGTTCTTGCCTGCTAAACGATAAACAGCAGCAGGCAATTGTTAGAGCACCCAATTATTAAAGGCGCTGCAAGATAGAGAAAATAATTAAATACTAACAAATGTTAGCTGACTTAGTTTTAAACCCTTATTGAACATCAAGGTAGGGCTTCAATTTGCGGAATAGCTCCG
>JACXTT010010904.1_pt1 | contig 12202 bp, 13 predicted proteins | sample 9270951 | NCBI WGS metagenome assembly JACXTT01 (sample SAMN15532306, study PRJNA645909) | rock metagenome | isolation source: weathered quartz diorite | place: Puerto Rico | collected 2017-06-21 | reverse complement strand
CGTCTGGCGCTCGCCGGCGCGTTGCGCGCCGCCGCGACCCGGCCCGCGCTCGCCCGCCCGCTGCTGGCGCTGATTGCCGCAAGACCGGAACAACTCGCCTGGCTGGCCCGCGCCACCCGCGGCGCCTGAAGGGGAACCCGCGCGGGCATCCGCGCGTAAAATCCCGTCGTGTCGTACTGGAAACGGCTGAAGCGACGGCTGCTCCACCTCTACCTCAAGACCCGCAACAGCGATTCGCCGCCGGGCGAGATCGCGGGCGGGCTGGCGATCGGTTTCTTCATCGCCTTCCTGCCGGTCCCCGGCCACGTGATCATCGCGCCGGCGCTGGCGTGGGCCGCGCGGATGCGCAAGATCCCCGCGCTGCTGGGTTGCCTGCTGATCCCCGCTCCGTTGTGGATCCCGCTCAGCGTGCTCTACCTGAAGATCGGCCGCGCGCTGCTCGACTGGCTGCCCGACTGGCTGTGGAAGCTAGAGGGGGATCCGGCGGCGGCGGCCGATCCGGTCGCCGGCGGGCCGTTGCGGAAATTGCACGCGGGCTGGCCCCACTTCACCGCCTTCATGCTCGGTTACCTCGTCATCGCCGGCGCTTCGGCCCTCGCGCTCTATTTCGTCTCCCGCGCGCTGCTCGTCCGCATCCAAACGCGACGGCGCGCGCGGCGGGCGGCGGCGGGGCTCGCGCGAAAGACCGGAGCTTGAGCCGAATTTCATCGTTGAATCTACGGCCCTGACCCGATGCCGGGGCGCCGCCGCGGGCGCTAAACTTTTCGCCCAATGGCGTTTTTCAACTATGTCGGCATGCAGGTGTCGGCCAAGATCGTCTACTACGGTCCCGGCCTGTGCGGGAAGACGACCAACCTGCAGCAAATCTACCACAAGACCGCCGGCAAATCGCGCGGCGAGATGGTCTCCCTGGAGACCGAGTCGGACCGCACGCTCTTTTTCGATTTGCTGCCGATCGACGTGGGGACGCTCAACGGCTTCAAGATCAAATTCCAGCTCTACACCGTCCCCGGCCAGGTCTTCTACAACGAAACGCGCAAGATGGTGCTGAAGGGTGTGGACGGGATCGTCTTCGTGGCCGACTCGCAGCCGCTGATGATGGATTCCAACCTCGAGTCGCTGCAGAACCTGCGCGAGAACCTCGAGCAGATCGGGCTCAAGCCCGCCGAGGTGCCGACGGTCTTCCAGTTCAACAAGCGCGATCTCGAGCACGCGGTCTCGCTCGAGACCCTCAACGAGGCGCTCAACCCGGGCGCGCTGCCGTTTTTCGAGGCGGCGGCGCTGCGCGGCGAGGGGGTCTTCGAAACCCTGCGCGGCGTTTCCAGCCTCACCCTCGAGATGATCCGCAGGCGGCTCGCCGAGGAGTCGGGGCGCTCCAAGAGCGCGGCGCAGATCGTGCGCATCCCGCCACTGCCGCCCGCCGCCGCGCCTCTGCAGCCGTCCGCGCCGCCGCCCTCGGCGCCGGTGCCCGGCTACCTGCTGCCCCCCGCGTCGAGCCCGCCTCCGGTCACCCCGCACCAGAAGCGGACCAGCCGCGACCTCGAGGAATTGCTGGCGATGGTGACGGGGAAAAAAAAGCCCGCCGCGCCGCCGCCCCCGCCGCGCCCGGCCGCCTCTCCCGCGCCCCCCTCGGCGCCCGAGCCGGCGGGCAACGGGGTGATCAGCCGCGAGCTCGACCTGGCGCTGGCGAAGATCGCGCGCGGGAAGCTGCAGAAGCTGCGCGTCACCCTGGTCGCCGACGACGGGGACCGGATCGAGAGGTTCGAGAACGCGTTGACCATCGAGGCCGACGGCACCCGGCCGATCGCGCTGAAGATCCGCTTCAAGGACCCGCACGGCAAGTAGCGGCGGCGGCCGGCGCGACATTTCCCGCCGCCACGCTTCTTATAATTTCCGCCTCCCCCCGGCGAATTCATTCATGCGCCCCCGCGCCGGCGCCCCGGAACGACGACCCATGGACCTCAATTACACCGACGACCAGAAACTGCTCCAGCAGGCGGTGCGCGATTTCGCCCGCCGCGAGATCCTGCCCCATGTGATGGAATGGGACGAGGCGCAGACGTTCCCGCACGAGCTCTTCAAGGAGATGGGTCGCCAGGGCTATCTCGGCGTGGTCGTGCCCGAACCGTACGGCGGCGCCGGGATGTCCTATCAGGACTACGTCATCATCGTCACCGAGATCTCCGCGGTCTGTCCGTCGGTCGGTCTCGGGGTCGCCGCGCACAATTCGCTCGGCACCGGCCACATCCTCGCCTTCGGCTCCGAGGAGATCAAGCAGAAGTACCTGCCGAAGCTCGCCAGCGGCGAGTGGATCGCGGCGTGGGGCCTCACAGAGGCCGGCAGCGGCTCCGACTCGGCGTCGCTGAAGACCACCGCGACGCGCGACGGGGGCGACTGGGTGCTCAACGGCACCAAGGTCTTCATCACCCACGCTTCGGCCGGCCAGGTGGCGGTGGTGATGGCGATCACCGACAAATCCAAGGGCAAGAAGGGGATCTCCGCCTTCGCGGTCGAGATCGACGGCAAGCGCTGCCGGCCGGGCAAGAAGGAGAACAAGCTGGGGATGCGCGCCTCCGACACCTGCGAGCTGATCCTCGAGGAGTGCCGCGTCCCGGCGTCGCAGATGCTGGGGGAGGAAGGGACCGGCTTCATCCAGGCGATGCAGGTGCTCGACGGCGGCCGCATCTCGATCGCCGCCAATTCGCTCGGTTGCGCGGTGGGGGCCTACGAGGCCGCGCTCAAGTATTCGAAGGAGCGGCAGGCGTTTGGCGGGCCGATCAGCCAGTTCCAGGCGATCCAGTTCACGCTCGCCGACATGGCGACCCGCATCGAGGCGGCGCGCCTGCTCACCTGCAAGGCCGCGGCCGAGCGCGACGCGGGCGTCAAGGGCTCGCTCTCCCCCTCGTTTGCCAAGCTCTACGCCTCCGAGCTGGCGGTGTGGGCCTCGGAGCGCGGCGTCCAGGTCCACGGCGGCTACGGCTACATCAAGGAATTCCCGGCCGAGAAGTACTACCGCGACTCGAAGCTGCTCACGATCGGCGAGGGGACCAGCGAGATCCAGCGGCTCGTCATCGCCCGCGAATTGACGCGCGCCTGAACCGTCTTCACGGGCGGGCGGATGGAAAATGAAAAAGGGCGCCGAATCGAATCGGCGCCCTTTTTTCCGGCGGCTCGCGAAGACGGGCCGGGATCAACTGACCTTCTTGACCACCTTGCCGGCCTTGAGGCAGCGGGTGCAGACGCGCTTGCGGGCGGCGTTACCGCCGGGACCCGCGGTGCGAACCGACTGCAAATTGGGCTTCCAGCGCCGCTTGGTCAGGTTGTGGGCGTGGGAAACCTGATGGCCGGTGGAGGGTTTCTTTCCGCAATAATCACAGGCAAGAGCCATTACAAACTCCGTGGAATCGGTTGGTTGTTTTGACAACTCGACCATCTTAAAAAAGACGGCGCTATTGGCAAACCAGAAGCAATATAATAGCAAGGTTCATGCGAGGTTGCAAGGTCATGAGGTTTTCACGGCTTAAAAAAAAGTTAAAGAGCCACTTGACAGTTTCGCCCGCATGCAATAACTTAAACCAAGACTTTAAGACCGCAAGGGCTTGAAGTCGAAACCCACGGCCAAACCCTCGGTCTTCACGGGGTGCTGCATGTTCGGATTCGGCGGAAAAAAATCCCTGGTCGGGCTTGATATCGGGTCCTCCTCGGTCAAGGCGATCGAGGTGAAGGATCTCGGGCGCGGCAAGGGCTACTCGCTGCTCAAGCTGGGGCTCGAATACCTGCCGCCCGAGGTGATCGTGGACGGCTCGATCATCGACACCGGCGTCGTGGTCAACGCGATCCGCAAGATCTGGGAAGAGCAGGGGATCAAGACCCGCGACGTCGCGATCGCGGTGAGCGGCACCGCGGTCATCATCAAGAAGATCCAGATGCCCACCATGAACGCGGCCGAGCTGGCCGAGTCGATGCAGTGGGAGGCCGAGCAGTACATCCCGATGGACCCGGCCGAGGTCAAGATCGCCTACCAGATCCTCACCGAGGTGCCCGAGGCGGGCGGCAACATGGACGTGCTGCTGGTCGCGGTCAAGAACGAACGCATCAACGAGTACGTGCAGGTGGTCGCCCAAGCCGGGCTCAACCCGTTGGTCATGGACGTCGCCTCCTGCGCGCTGCAGAACATCGCCGAATTGACCACCGCGGTCACCGACGAGACGACCGCGCTTTTGAACATCGGCCACGCGATCACCAACATCTGCGTGGTGCGCGGCACCATGCCGCTGTTCTGGCGCGACATCAACGCCGCCGGCCACAACTACACCGAAGCGCTGCAGCGCGAGCTGAACCTCAGCGCCGAGGACGCGCAGAAGCTCAAGCACGGCGACCGCATCGAGAGCGTGCCGCTCGAGCAGGCGGGCCCCATCATCAACGCGGTCAACGAGGACGTCGGCAACGAGATCAAGCGCTCGATCGACTTCTTCAAGGCCACCTCCGGGGGCGACTCGGTGCGCCGCATGAAACTGATGGGCGGCGGCGCCCAGACCCTCAACCTCTCGAATTACCTCTCGAGCCGGTTCTCGATCCCGGTCGAGGTGATCAATCCGTTCGCCAATACGCAGATCAAGAGCCATGATCCCGGCGTGGTCAGCGCCTTCGCGCCCAACTTCGGCGTCGCGATGGGGCTCGGCGTCCGCCGGATGGGTGACGCGTCATGATCCGGATCAACCTGCTCGAAGAGGCCAAGGCCAAAAAAGGCAAGGGCGCCAAGGTCGCCGTAGCGGCGGCCCCCGGCGGCCCTCCCCCGTTCCTGATTCCGCTCGGCATCGGCCTGCTCGCGCTCACCTTGGCGGGCATGTTCGGCTGGTGGTACCAGGTGAAGTCGACCGCCGACAAGCTCGCGCAAGACAATGTCCTGCTCAAGAAGCAGGTGGACGAGAAAGAGCCGTTCCTCGCCAAAGCCAAGGAGATGGAGACGCGCAAGAACGAGCTCAACAGCCGCATCGAGCAGATTCAGGCCCTCAAGGCGCAGCAGCAGGGGCCGGTTTACCTGATGAAGCGGCTTTACGAAATCAAACCGGAAGGCGTGTGGTTCATCAAGGTGGGCGTCACCGACCCCGCGACCGCCCCCGCGCCGGCCGCGCCCGCTCCGAAGCCCGGCTCGAAAGGCGGCGCCGCCCAGCCCGCGGCGGCCGCCGCGCCCGCGGCACCCGCGCCGCCGCCCAATTCGAACATCAGCATCCAGGGTCGCGGCTTGAGCCAGACGATGGTCACCCAATTCATCACCCAACTCGAGCAAAAAAAGGACTGGTTCCCTCGGGTGACCCTGAAGTCCATCAAGGCGGTGAGCGACAGCGAAGCCGGCCTCGAGGGGCGGGAGTTCGAACTCGACGTGGAATTCGCCCAACCGATGCAAGCCGGGGTGCGCCAATGAAGAATCCGCTCGCCATTTTCGCGATCCTGCTGGCGCTGACCGCCGGAGGCGGCTGGCTGACATGGAACTATTTCGTTTCCCCGGAGATCGAGCGCCGGGACGCGGAACGGAAGAAAAACACCGACCTGCAGAAGCGCCTCGATGAGGCGAAGAACGCGGAAAAGCGCTACAACGACCTCGTCAAGCAGATCGAACAGATGATGGGCGACCTGGAGAAGCTCAAGCTGTTCCTGCCGGTCGAGGAGAAAATGGGCGTCCTGCTCGCCAACTTGCAGCGGGTCGCCCAGGAAAGCAGCCTGCGCATTCCCGATATCGTGCCCCAGGCGACGTCGACCGACCGCGGCTACTACAGCGAACGCCTCATCAAGATCACCATCGTCGGGGGCTACCACGATGTCGCCTCCTACTTCGACAAGATCGGGCGCTTCCGCCGCATCATCACCATCCGCAACCCGCAGTTCATCCGCTCGACGGGCAGCGGCAGCTTGGGCGGAAAACTGATCCAAGCCCAGTTCGAAGCCTACACCTACCTCCAGAAACCGATGGACTTCAATCCCAAGCCGGCCGGCGCGCCGACGGGCAAGTGAGGACAAGGCCCATGCGTCTCACCCGTGCTCCCATCCCCGCGATTTTCGCCGCGTTCGCCGCGCTGGCCGCGCTCGGCCAGACCGCGACCCGGCCGGTGGCGAAGGCTCGCGAAGCCGCCGCTCAATCCGCCGCCCCGCCCGCGGCGGCCGCGCTGGCGCCTGCCGCTTCCACGCCCGCCATGGCGCCCGCTTTGGCGCCGCGGGCCTCCGACATCGATGCGGGCACCGTGGTCGAGGGGGCGATGATTTACGACCATCAGGGAGAAGACGACCCGTTTTACCCTTCCCGGCCCGACTGCAGCAGCGCGCGCTTCATGAGAGAACACCCCGACAAATGCTCCAAGGACAAGCCGAAGATGAAAGGCTGCGGGAAATACAAGCTCGAGCAGCTCAACCTGACCGGGATCACCAACACCCTCGGGCTGCCGATCGCGATGCTCAGCGCGGAAAACAAGCCCTACTTCGTCAAAGTCGGAGATGAGTGCTCCGACGCGAAGGTGCTCGAAATCGACGTCAAGACCACCTGCGTCAAATGGCGCCAGGATCTCACCCCGGAGGAAGCGGCGAACGCCCTCCGGCCCTACAAAGACGTGTTCCAGTGCCTGCGGGGGCTTCCTCCCGCGGCCGCCGGTGTACGGTAACGACGTGAAAGGAGCAGGACGCACATGATCACCCTCCGCCACCTCACCCTCCTCGGCCTCGCCGCCTTGGCGACCGGCGCGGCGCGCGCCGCGTCCGCGGACGCCGCTGCGCCCAACTCGGCGACCGCGCTCACCGTCGCCCCATCGGGCAGCGGTTCGCGCGTGCGCCTCGTCGCCCGCGGTATGATCCCCGATTACACCGCCTACGAGAGCGGGACCGACCTGGTCATCGACATGCCGGATCTGGCGCAAGGCGCGCTTCCCGCGCAAACGCCCGGCGCAGGCAATGTTTCGGGCATGGAGCTCGCGCAGACCGAGACGCCGCTCGAGAACGGCGCGGTCCGCCATCTGCTCCGCCTCACCATCCGGCGCAGCGCGCGAGGCGCGTTCCGGGTCGTAAAGCTGGGAGACGAGCTGATCGTGGTCAGCGGACCGCTGGGCTCCCTGCCCCCGGTCGAACCGCACGAGCGCATGAACGTGATCACGACCGAGGGCGACAAGGTCATCAGCAAGACCCCGGCCGACGAAATCCCGGTGCCCGCGCCGGTCGCTTCGCTCGACGCTTCCGTGGCGGCGGGCGCCGCCGTCGCGACCCCCGCAGCGTCCCCCTCCGCGCCGGTTCTGGCGCCGCCGCCCGCCGTCGTCGCGAGCAAGCCCGCCTCGGGCCGCCCGGCCCGCCATTTGACCAACATCCGCTGGACCGACGGCGGTCTGGTCATGGACGCCGACGGCGTTCTCAGCCCTGTCACGACCGCCCTCGAAAATCCCCCCCGGCTTGCGATCGACCTCCCCGACGTGGTCGAGCATTCTCGCACCCGCTCTCTTCAGGTCAACCGTGATGGTGTGAAGGCCGTCCGGGTCGGGCAATTCCAGCCGGCGCCCAACGCGGTCGCCCGCGTGGTGCTCGACCTCGAGCATCCTCTCGCCGCCTATCAAAGCGAGGGCACCGCGAAAGGCGCGCTCTTGAAAATCGACGGCGCACCCCGGTCCGAATCCCCCGCCGTCGCCGCCGCGCCCGTTTCGGCCCCGGCGGTGACCGACGCCCTGCAGGCGGCTTCCGCCGGCCCCGCGCCGCCGGCGGCGGACGCCCCCGCCCCCGCTCCGGCTTTGAGCGTGCTGCCCCCGGCCGCGGCCCCCGCCAAAGTCGCCAAAGTCGAGGTCAAGGACATCGACGCGCAGACCGCGAACGCGATCTTTGCGAACGACACCGCCACGATCCCGCTCGAGGTGCGCCAGCAATTGCGCGCCCAGTCGTCCCTCTACGAGACCGCCGACAGCGCCGGCGCCGCGCTCTCCGCGCCTTCCGCCGGGCGGGGGAATTTCCAGACCAAGACCCTCGAAGATCCCAACGTGCGCTATACCGGCCGGCCGATCTCGCTCAATTTCAAGGAAGCGGACGTGCTCGACGTGATCCGCTACTTCCAGGAGATCTCGCATCTCAACTTCATCGCCCATCCGTCGGTGAAGGGAACCGTCACCGTGTTCCTCGAGAACGTGCCGTGGGACCAAGCGATGGACATCATCCTGCGCAACCTCGGCCTCGACTACATCTACTCCAACAACGTCATCTGGATCGCCCCCCAGTCGGAGATCCTCGCGCAGCAGAAGCAGTTCGCCGACCGCCTCGAGCAGCAAAAGAATGTCGAACAGCCGGTGACCAAGGTGAAGCGCATCTCGTACGCCAAGGCCGCCGACCTCTCCAACATCCTGAGCAAGAGTCTCAGCAAGAAGGGCTCGATCACGGTGGACGACCGGACCAACCAGATGATCATGTCGGAAATCCCCAGCAACTTCGGCAAGATCGAGAAGCTGCTGACGTTGCTCGACGTGCCGTCCGCGCAGGTTCGCCTTGAAGCGCGCATCGTGGAAGCCAATTCCAACTTCTCAGACACCTTCGGCATTTCGCTGGGCGGCCGTTGGGCGCCTCGGGGCGTCAAATACGCCAGCGATCTGGACGCCACCTCGACCAAGCATGACGTCTGGTCCTCCAACGCCAGCGCCACCCCGATCGGCGGCGGCTTCCCGAACACGGTGGGCCAGTTCGGCTCCATCAATCCCGGCAACGCCACCACCGGCTTCCTCGACCTGATTTTCAGCAACAAGTCGGGAAGCTTCCACCTCGACACCCTCATCAACGCGCAAGAGGCTCGCGGCCGCGCGAAACTGCTGTCCAGCCCGTCGATCGCGGTCGAGGACAACGCGGAGGCGAACATCAGCGCCGGTCAGGAATTCGCGTTCACCACCTGTGGCGGCCAGAACTGCACCATCACCACCAAGACGGCGGTGCTCAGCCTCAAGATCAAGCCCCAGATCACCTCGGACGGCAACGTGGCGATGGAAATCGATCTTTCGAACGACCGGCTCGACCTCGCGAACTTCCGCACCGTGGGCGCCAGCTCCTCGTTGCCTATTTTCCGCCGCTCCGCGAAGACCCGCCTGCGCGTGGCGGATGGCGACACCGCGGTCATCGGCGGCGTCTCCTCGGTGGACGAGGGCGTCAGCCAGAGCGGTGTGCCGGTGTTGAGCAAGATTCCCGTGCTCGGCTGGCTGTTCAAGAACCGATCGCGGAATCGTTCGAACGCCGAATTGTTGATCTTCATCACCCCGAAGATTCTCCGCTAGTCTTTCCACGCCCCTGACGCCCCGCGCCACCCGTCCTCAGCGGGTGGCGCGGGGTTTATAATTGCCGCGATGAAAATGACCGGCACGCGCCATCGCGGCGGCTGGGCGCGCGCCGCTGCGTGCTTGGCGGCGCTCGTGAGCCTCGCGGCCTGCAAGCGCAAGTCGAACAGTTTCCAGACCGGGGTGGCCCTCAATATCGTGGGCATCGTCGGCAACCCGCTGCCCGTGGACGTGGTTTCCGGAGGCCAGTATTCGCCCACCTTCGCCCAAGTGGCGGCGAACCTGCAAACCACCGCAGGCGACCTCAGCCTGGTCTCTTCCGACTCGACCACCATCGACTCGGCGGAGTTCTACCTCGACGTGGACGCTGATTCGGCGGGCTTGTTGTGCGCCGCTCCGCCGTGCTCGAACCTGCTCCACTCGCAGGTGCCGGTTTACAACGGCTTCGTGAGTTACTCCGGCGTGAGCCCGCTGTATGTCCAGGTTTTTTCCGGGGGGCTCAAGGCGGGTTACCTCTACCGGTTGGCCGGCAGCAATGACTACATCCACGGCACCCTGCGCCTCCGGCTGCGCGGCCACAACGGGCGCGGCGAGACTGTCGAGAGCGTCTCGTACGGCTCGGCTCCGTTCCTGATCCGCGATTTCCCGGGATGAGCCAGGAAAAAATCGCCGAACTGCGCAAGTCGTGGGCGGCTCAGCCCCGCGGCCGCACCTTCCTGCAGCTCGCCGAGGCGCTGCGCGACGCGGGGAAACCGGGCGAGGCGGTTGAAGTCCTGGAGAAGGGGCTGGCCCAGAACCAGGGGCTCGCGCCGGCCCGCCACCTGCTGGTCGAATTGCTCCTCAAGACGGGGGACGACGCGCGCGCGCTGCCCCATCTCCAGCGGCTGTTCGAGATCGAGCCGGAAAATCTCAAGGTCAACCGCCACCTCGCGGAGATCGGCTACCGGAGCGGCGACGCCGGGCTGGCGCTGAAGCATTACAAGATCGTCCAGATCTTCGACCCCGCGGATCGGATGACGCAGCAGCGCATCACGGAGTTGTCCGGCTCGGGCGACGCCCCGGCGATCCCCCAGCCGGTCGAGGCGCTCAGCGCCAGCGCGGCGGTGGCGGAACCTTCCCCGTCCGCCGGCGATCCCGGCGCCACCGCCCGCTTCGAACCCGCGAAGGCCGATCCGGCGGCGACCGCCCGCTTCGCCATGCCCGCGGGGCCGGCGACGTTCGACGAGCCCGAGCTCGAGATGCCGCTGACCGCGCCGGAGCTGGCCGAATTCGGGGCCGCCGCGCCGCAGGCCAATCCGCTGCCCGACCTCTTGCGTTCGCAGGCGGGCCTGCCCGCGCTCCCCGACGCGCCACCCGACCTGTTGTCGGCGGTCGAATTGCCTGTCCCGGTGCCGCCGCAAACACCCGCGCCCGCCGCGGCGCCGTCCCGCGCGCTGCCGCCGGACGCCTCGGACGAGGATTCCGCCGAGGAGATCACCACCGAGACGCTGGCCGAGATCTACGTCAGCCAAGGCCACCTCGGCAAGGCGATCCGCATCTACGAGCGGCTGCTGCTGCAGAACCCCGCCGACGGCCGCATCCGCACTCGCATCGAGTCGTTGCAGGCCGAGAGCCGGGACGCCGCGGCGCTCCCCCGCGAGCCGGCGCTGCGGCTTCCCTCGCCGGAGCGGCGCAAGAAGATCACCAGCCTGCGCAATTGGCTCACCACCATCCGCAAGGAACACGATGCTTAGGGCCACCCTGCGCAGTCTCGTCGACGGCTCGCGGGATCTCTCCGGCGCGGCCGTGGTTGGCGCCGACGGCATCCCGCTCGAGTCGGTCATGGGCCCCGGGCTCGACGGCTCGCTGCTGGGCGCCGAATTCGCCGACATCGTGCGCGGCCTGCAATCCCGCCTCGCGGACGCTAAAATGGGCGCCCTCAACGGGCTGACGGTGGAGACCGACGGCCATCGCATCCTGTTCGAGCCCGTCATCGGCGGCTACTTCCTGATCGGGGTGGTCGCGCCGGCGGGGATCCTCGGCCGGGCCCGCTTCGCGCTCAGGCGCAGCCTCCACGCCCTCGCCGCCGAACTCGGCTGAACCCGTCGGATCCTGTAATTTGATCCTTACCGGTGTCGCGCCGCAGCGGCGCGCCGCCATCCCACCATCCCCCGCCAGAACCCCAGGAGAAGCACGCCATGTCCATGGTCGGCACCACCGAATTCCGCAAGGGCCTCAAGCTCGTCATCGAAAGCTCCCCGTACATCATCGTGGAGTGCCAGCACATCAAGCCCGGCAAGGGCAACGCCTTCGTGCGCACCCGCTTCAAGAATCTGCTCACCGGCAAGATCCTCGAGCGCAACGTCCGCACCACCGAGTCCTACGAGGTGGCCGACGTCGAGACCAAGAACATGCAGTTCATGTACTCGGATGGCGAGGGCTTCCATTTCATGGACAACACCAACTACGAGCAGGTCGCCATCCCCGAGGAGGCGATCGGCGAGACCAGGGGCTTCCTGCTCGAAAACCTCGACTGCCAGATCCTCTTCTACAACGGCCGTGCGGTCAACGTCGAGCCGCCGAACTTCATCGTCGCCGAGATCGTCGAGACCGAGCCCGGCTTCAAGGGCGACACCGCGACCGGCGCCACCAAGCCGGCGAAGATCGCCTCGGGTGCCACGGTGCTGGTCCCGCTCCACCTCAACCAGGGCGACAAGATCAAGATCGACACCCGCTCCGGCGACTACCTCGAGCGGATGTGAACCGGGAAGCCTCGAACCCCGCCGCCTTCCTCAGGCTGCCGACCGGCGCGCGCTGGCGGCAGCCTGATTTTTTCCACACGGGGCCGCGTCGCGCGCTGGCGGTGCGCGGCGGGCGGCTCGTCGAATGGCGCGCGGGCGCCCCGGTCCGTTCGGCGCCCTTCCGCCGCGCCGCCCTCGACGCCCGGC
>JACXTT010010903.1_pt1 | contig 12202 bp, 15 predicted proteins | sample 9270951 | NCBI WGS metagenome assembly JACXTT01 (sample SAMN15532306, study PRJNA645909) | rock metagenome | isolation source: weathered quartz diorite | place: Puerto Rico | collected 2017-06-21 | reverse complement strand
TTTTCGTATCCTCGAAAAAACCTTTACCGTTCGCCGGAAACCCCTATTTTTACAGGGCTTTTCACGACTTTTTCATGCCCTTCAAACAACCATCGACAGATCTTCAGCCATACTCCTAGTATTATTTTTGGGTTTTGCTATGGGTTGCTGAGTGACAAACCCCAATGTTTATTGGGGTTTTCCTACCCTGCGTCACCTATCAATCTGCTGGAAAACACATCCAGTGGTACAAAAATTGGTACGAGATTCATACCCATCTCCGGCGTTCTGCCGAACGAACACCAATCCAAAATCCTACAGCTCGTCGCTTCACCCTCGCTCACCAGGCACGCCTGAATTACTGTATATCCAAACAGTACACAGCAAGGCACTCCCGTGGATCCCTCCGATATCGAAAACACCGACAACTGGCTCGGCTGCCCGACACCACTCGAAACCTGCCGGCATCAGCTCGCGCTCTACGAAAATGAATTCGATGAGTTGAACCTGCAACTTCGCAAGGCTCGGGAGCAGATATTCAAGCTGGTTAAGATGCACGCCTCTGCAACAACTGAGTGCGACCAGCTCCGCGCTCAACTGTCGGCAGCGAAGTCAGAGGCGGCCGACGCAAGCCGTAGAGCCACCGAGATCGAGACGAAAAGCAACTGGGAGCTGATGGCGAAGAGCAGGCATATCAGCGAATTGAATGCACAGATCATGGCCTTGCGGGGCCATAGCGTGTTCCAAAAATCCCCAGATCCAACACCGCTGAACTGATCGAGGTTATTAATGCGTCAACGTCCGGATATAGGCCTGACACGCCTGCAGCGCAATCAATCCCCGATCGCCTTCGTCGGTAATGGCGACAATTCGTTGAGCATGCGCTGGGTCAAGTCTGGCTCGTACGGCTGCATGATCCACGCCGCAGGCGCCGGCGGTGGCAGGCACTGAACAGCCACCGGTTGAACCTGTGTCGAGGAGGACTGACAGCCGCAGATCAGAAGTGGCAAGGCGATCACGCAGAATAGCCTGGTCTTTTTGAGCATTGGTCATTTTCTCGAAGTGGGTTTTGTCACTGGCCGCCAGCCGCTGCTCGAGCGCCAGCCGCTTGTCCTGCTCGGCCTGCTGCGCGGTGGCGGCGGCCATGGTCAGCTGATTTAGGGTTTCGGTATGCACCCGGGCCTGCTCCGCCAGTTGTTTGCCGTAGCGCCAGTCCTGGACCTGCCAGGTGCTGGCGACACCGGCGAGCACCAACGCCACCGCGCAGACAGCTTTCCACGGGACCACCATCACGGCACATCCTTGAAGAAGACGTGGCCGCCCAACTTCAGCGTTTGCTTCGCCTTCGCGGCCCATCCAGGTGGCGTCTTCATGGACAGCGCGTAGTAGTGAGTGGCCCCACCGGTGGGATCCGGCACTTTCCCGTCGATCACCTGATCAGCCGCACCACGCGCTTGGGCCAGCTCACGAAACGGGATCTGCCGCGCACCGCTCAGGAACGGATAGTTAGGGTCGTTCTTGTTCCAGCAGCTGAACTGGTAAGGCTTCTGGCACACACCGGCGTAGCCCTCCCCCCACCATGAATTGCTTTTGCCGTCGAACACGCGGTTTCGAATGGTCCACGCCACAGCCACTTGGCCGGCCAACGATTCGCCGCGCGCCTCGCCCCAAAGCGTTCGGGCAAGAATGTCGCGGTCTTTCTCGGTAATGGTCATCAGCTTTCTCCAGACAAAAAAATACCCGCTCAGCGGCGGGTTGCTTGGGTGTTGCGTTGTTTACGGGCGGACTGGGCGATGGTCTGAATCGGGGAAGTACTCGGCGCCATCCTTCCAGTTGCTCAACTGGCCGCGATACTTGAGCCAGTCCTTGCGGGTTCCGGCCAGCAGATCCGACGGAGGCACATCAGCGTCAGCCTCCTCCAGGGCTTCCAGCTGTCGCGCAGTCACGGCGAGCTCTTCACCGCGCCAACTGGCCTCCCGCGCGATTCGACCGGCCACCGCGCCAATTTCTTCGAGCTTTCTCAAGAGCCAGTCCGGCAGCTCGTCCACCAGCGTTTCGTCAGCTTCAAGCACCATATCCGCGCTTACCGAACGAAGCTGGCCGTCTTCCTTTATTGCGTACGGCATGTTGTTACCTCTCAAACAGGTATCCGTTCGCGTACACGTTGAACAAGGCACTGGCCGCCCCGTCGTGACGCCATTGGAATGATTGGGTACTGCTCAGGGGCAAGTCGCAGTAATAGGACCCGCCGGCCAGTACGAAGAAGCTGTGCGCGGATGAGGAAACCGGAGCCTGGAGATCTGGATTTCCCAACCGAGCGATCGAGTCTGTCGCGGCGTTTTGAAACAGACAGCTCAAATGCGAGGCCGTGACGGGCACAACGGTAAGGCAACTGACGGTCTGCGCGACGATCACCGCGCCGGATACCAGCAGGAACGGTGCCCCAAACAGGTTTTCCCCATAAGCAATGCGGTCCTCGGCATGCGTGAACTTCATCAGTGTGTTCGCAGTTTTCGAAAGCACAGAGCCAATGTACCGCCGGGAGGTGTCGCCGGATTTCGCCCGGGCGGTTCCGGAGTAAAGCACCGGTGCCGTGGTGGACACTTCAATGGCTGGCACTCCCGCATTGTTGTACAGGTAAACGTGATACATGGTGCTTGCACTGAGGGTCAGGCCGGAAACGGTAATCGCGGCCGGGACGATCAGCGGAGCACCGCCGGAAGGAATGCTGGCAATCCCTGTCGTGACCGATATCGAGTTCGCACTCACCCATTTCATGCGAAGGCCTTCGATGTACTCTTTTCCAACGCCCTGCTTCGACGCATTTGCAGCCGCCACTGCGTTTTGGGATGCCTGAGCCTGGAGCTTGCCGAACGCAGTCAGAATCGGATCAGTGCCTGAAATGGCTGCTGGATCGGGGACAACAAGCCCGGTCAGCGTTGTGTTTCGGACTCCGCTTCCCGTCATGTATTTGTTGACGGCCCCCTCAGGCAGGCCGTCGGAGCTGGATAGATTGAGTGCCGCTCGCACGCCCTCGGTGGTGCCTGTGTTGCCCAGCACCGCGAGTACGCTGCCGAATTGATTCATCAGAGCGCGCAGCGCGTCGGCCGAGTCCTTGACGTAGCCCTGCATCGGGGCCAGCGCATACACCCCGCCCGTCGCAGTTGATCCCTGATAACTCGGCGAGATGGCAAGCGCGGTATCGCTGGCAATGTTGACGACTTCATACCAGTTGCCGTCCGGACCGCGAAAAGCATCGCCCACACGGCCGTTTGCAAGAAACGCCGTGCCGGCGCCGATCACGGCAGTGGAGTTTTGGGTGACAGATACCGTTCCTGATTTGTACCAGGGCATTGAGTTTCTCCAAAAGGCTTGAGTTTCAGGCCAACAATTTGGCGCAGAGGAAAGGCCGGTGGCCCTGATCGGTCCAGGCTGTGGTTGCAAGGCTGTACATCAGGATTCGCCCGTTGCTGTAGTCGACGCCCAACGCGCAGCCGCCACCATTCGCATCGTTGTGGCAATTCATGGCGAAGGGATTGAGGGAAATGTATTCGCCAACGCCCAACGCCTTGCTAATACCCCAGATATACCGGCGGCCCACGGTCAATTGCTCATTGCCGAGATACGTCCAGTTTCCCGCCGCAAACGTCACCACCACGGCAGGCGCGCCGCTGTCGTAGACAAGAGCGCCAGCACCATCCCACAAGCGCATGCCATATGTGGCTGTACCCATCGACGCCCATGCGGCCACAAAATAGAGGCCGCTGAGAGTTGCATCGACAACCGACGCCTTCATTGAAAACCCAGTCCAGTTGCCAGGCCCACCTGTGAACCAGACCGATATCGGAACCTGGATCGTCCCGGTCTGGGTCGGGCGAATGAACACAATCGGAGGATCGGCGCTTGTGACCGCTCTCGCGAACACGGCCGTGACGTTGGTACTCCCAGAGTAAGAGCCTTTGGTCAGCATGCAGAGTCGTGGCGCGTCCGAATCGATTTGCACAAACGAATTGTCGTTGATGCTCTGAAAGCCATAGCTCATGTCGAGTACCTGATCGCGTAACCCTTGGCGACAATCCGTGATCCCCCCGTCGAGGCGCTTGCAGAAGGGTTCTTCGGCCTTACAACAACTTGCCCCACCGCCGTGGTGACGTAGGGGTAAGACTTCGCATTTCCGAGGGGATCGGCCTCCGCCGTTTGCACGTCCTGCGACCGTGTCGGGATGATCATGAACACGCAGTTGGCCGGGTTGAAACCCGAAATATTCAGGGTGTAGCTGGGCACCGTTCCACTGAAGTCGATCACGCCCTGCCACAGCACCTGGTAAGTAAACGAATTGGTGTCCATGGCGAGAAATCCATTCTCGTCAAATACACGCAGGCCAAATAAAGCCATCAATCACCCCAAATAGCCGAGACGGACACGCAGCACGTTATTTGCGTCGTAGACCGAGACGTTCAGTGAGTTGATCACCAGCCGTCCCTGACCGGGCACGATGCCGTTGATCTCCAGCGTTCCGTCTTTGTTGAGAATCCAGCCTTGTTGGCCGGCGATGTAGTTGGTCGAGCTGATGTAGCTGCCGATCTTGGCGTTGGTGATCGTTCCGTCGGCGATGAACGCCGAGTTCATGAACACCTGGCCACCCTGCACCGCGAACGGTACCGAGATGGCCCCGCCGGCAATCGTGTTGACGATGGCGAACCGATCTGCGGCGACCAGAAACTGGCTTTGAAACACGCCGTTCACGTTTTCGATGCCCAGGCCAATACCGGCAGCAACGTATTGCCCGTTCGCCGTGACCTGCATCTTCACCGACCACATCGTTTTCAGATTGCCGTTTACATCAGCAAAAGCCGTGGCCGTTTCCTGAATGGCAGCAGTGTTCTCGCCAACCTTCGCGGTCACCTGAGTGATGGCCTGCGCAGTCGCCTCCTTGTCGGACGCAACCGTCTGGCGAAGATCGGTAACGTTCGCCTCGTTTTCGCCAACAGCTACCGACAGGGTTTCGGTTTTCTGCGCGAGTGCCAGATTCTCCGACGCCCTTACCTTCTCCTCGCTTGCGATTGCGGCCGTGCTTCCCCACTCTTTTAGAGCGCCATCGAGATCTCCCTGACCGTCGTCATCACGCCAGGAGGCGCGAAGCGCCTGAAACGCCGTCGCCTGCGCCGTGACCACACCATCAAGTTCAGTGATTTCAGCGGTATTGGTCGCCACCTGCTGCGCAAGCCCGTTGGCGGTTTGCACGGTTTGCCCGACATCGAGCCAATAGGCTGGATTCGGCGGAGGCGTATCGAGCGGGACCGGGCCGGTGGCCTGGTAGATGCGCTTGCCCACCACGACCAGGTCGTATTCCTGGTAGGTCGCTTCCGGGTCGTAGCCCTTCAGCCCGTCCAGCGCATCGATCTGCGCCTGCAGACCCGGAATCTTGTCGATCTCATCGAGGATATCCTTGCCCAACTCCGTGCGGCCGATTTCGCCGGCGATCATTTCCAGAATCGCCGCCGCGTCTGAACTCGACTGCCCCTGCACGCCGATGCCGATCGGATACCACGGCCCAATGTTGCCGATCTTGTCGACGATCCGGCCCCAGAAGTAGAAGGTGACACCGGCGCGCAGGCCGAGCATCGAGAAGTCACTCTGCGGGTACGCCAGATCGGTCAGCTTCGTGGCGGCGTCCAGACTGGTCGTCGGGCCGTACCAGATCTCCGTCCGTTGACTGTCCTCGGCACCCGGCGGAAAACCCCACTTCAGGTAGATGCCGAACAGCAGCGGCGTAGCGTTCAAGTACGCCAGCGCCGGCGGCAGACCCTGCTTACCACTGAGATTGGTCAGAATCGAATTGCGCCAGATCGAAGAGATGTCGAACGCACTCACCGCGCGAACTCGGGCCACATAGGCACCGGCATAGATGCCAACCACGTCGACGTTGGTCATTCCCGTACGCTGGAGTTTGATCCAGTTGCCGCTGTCTTTGCGCCATTCGACGTCATAACCGACCGCACCGTCCACGGCGGGCCAGCTGATGGTCATGGTGGCCACGGCCAAGCCTTGGATGACAGACGACGTCGATACGACCGTGACGCTGGCCGGCGCCGGCACCACCGTGATTGGAATCACGCTGATCGGACGCTCTTCCAATCGCGCCCCTGTGTCGATGAAAGCGAACTTGCTCGGCTCGAATTGCAGAGCGCTGATTTCGAAATCGCCTTCGGTCGTGCGCTTGGTGCGCAATACCCGATACAACGGGATCGCCAGATCGTCCGCATCAAGCGCCCACTGAAGCTGCGAAACCGGAGGCTCGCTGAAGTTCGTGGTGACGGTCACCGCACGGCCATTGACGCTCTGCACGGTACGACCTTCGGCGCGGCCGCCGGGCAGGTTGATGATCAGCCTGTCGCCGGCCTTGGCCAGGGTGTCACGGTCAAGCGTCACGACACGACCGGACGCTGCCGAGATGCGCCCGCCAACCTCCCGCCCCGCCAGCAGCGAGTCCGCCACCGGGATGATGTGGCCTGGCAGCGGAATCACGCCTTCCATGCCAGTCTTGAATGACACGGTGCGATCCTGGTTGTTGCTGAGGATCGCCCACTTACCACGGCGCTGGGCCTCGGAAGCCCGGGTGCAGCCAATGGCGCTCAGCTCGGTTGGCCGGTCGCCGTAGCGACGTTGCAGATCCAGGTCGGCGAACGGGATGACATCGGTGTCGTAGTTGTTGGCCGGGTTGTCGTAGCTGACCAGTGCCCGGGTGTACCGGGTCTTCGCCGAGGCGCTGCCGTACGAGAACTTGCCGTCGATGACGTTGGCACGGGTGAAGACGTAATCGAAGTCCTGCGCGCGCGGCATGTCGGCCTGCATCACCAGCTGCCCTTGCGCCCAATAAGTCATGCCCCGGTAAATCGCCGAGATATCTCGCAGCAGCGACCAGGCATCAGCCTTGCCCTGCAGGTTCATGTCGCAGAGGAAGCGCGCCTCCTGACCGCCCAGCCCGTTCGGCACAAGTTGATCGCAATACTGGGCGATCCGGTACAGCTCCCACTTGTCGACCATGAACGGCTTGATGCGCTTGCCCAGGCCGAAACGTTCTTCGGTGCAGATGCCGTAGGTGATCCACGCCGGGTTGTTGGTCCAGGCCGACTTCATCGAGCCATCCCACGTCCCGGTATAGGTGCGCAGGATCGGGTCGTAATTGCTCGGCACCATCCAGCGCCGGGCATTGCACTCCACGGTCACCGCCGGGATATTGGTGAATTGCTCGGCGTCGAACTCGATGTAAAGCAGCGCGGTGTTCGGGTAACGCAGCTTGGCGTCGATGATCTCAGTGATACCGGCGATCAGCATGGTGTCAGCGATCTTGTTGCTGTTCTGGTTCGGCGTCAGGCGCCGCACCCGGATCTGCCAGCCAGTGGTGGCGGGCGGCAGATCAATACGACGCGAACGCTCATAACGGGTTGTAGTTTTGCCGTCGACCGCATCTGGATACACCTGCTGATAGGCGCCACCGTCAGTGGCCAGGTCGATCGCGTAATCGATGCGGTAGCCGCCGACATTGCCTTCATCGTCGACTCGTTGCAGCGCCGGCCACGCGAAGCGCATACGTACGGCCGACAGCTGGATATTGGTGATCGAGCGCACCCACGGTGCATCGCTGCGCAACTCAACGTTCAGCGACGTCTCGTTCTCCACGGCCGGAATGCCAGGGATGTAGGTCTGATCCACAGAACCCGGGCGCCAGTCCCATTTCACGCTCGGGAAGTTGTAGTTGCCACTGGCATCGCGAATCGGGGTGTTGTCCAAGTAAATGTCGTAATCGGTCGGGACACCATCAAACTCACCTTCGCCCACAGCGATCAGGATTTTCGCCAGGTTGGTCGAGCGCAGGCTGTCGCTGGCTTCAACTGGCGATTTCGGCTTGCTGCTGCCGCCCTTCTCGCCGTAAATCTCGATCTGTTCCGCTGCGCCCATGCTTTCCTCCAGGCATAAAAAAACCGCCTCACGGGCGGTTGGTGTGCTGCTGTCCTGCTTACGTTTTGTCTTCGGCGTAGATCGACGCCGAGATGATCATTCCACCCCACCGACGCCGGCCAATACAGATCGGCACCGGGTTGCCGCTGGCCGTGGTGTTCTTGGCGCTGCCGAAGGCGTACGAGGGAGCGTTTTCGGGGGATGCGCTTTGCTTCAGTCCTGAGGACTGAGGACTGAGCATTTGGATTACGCCGCCGGCGACAAGGCCGATACCCGCCCCAATCAGTGGCGCACCAAATGGCGTGGTCGAGAGAAACGTACCGGCAACGATCAGGACAGCACCGACAATAGTTTGAATCAACCCAGCCTTCTTGCTTCCGTGGATGACTGGCACGATACGAATGTCGGTTGCGCCACCCAAGCCAAACTCCGCTTCGCCAACGTTCTTTCGATTGCGAAACACGGCGAAGCGCATACCAAGTCGATCAAGGCGCTGAATCTCCTCCTTGAACCCCTCAAGCGTCGCCTTCAATGCTCGGAAGGCTTCCCAAGCCTGGCCAGAATCCAATACTCGACAATGAACCCTGCCAAACTTGGCGGCAAGAGATCCGGACAGCTTGATCGTAGTCATCGGCTGATAGTGAGCAACGCTCGATTGCATGACTTTCTCCAGACATAAAAAAACCGCCCGAAGGCGGCTGATTGCGATTTGATTTACTGATAATCGACATACGGTCCAAGAAAGAAGCCGCTCATGTCTCCACTGATTCGGTAGAGGCTTTCTTTGCCGCTTTGCACATTGGCAGAAATCGTACGAATGGCTGCCCCGCCACAAAGCCCAGAGCCCGCGAGACCTGCTCCGATACTTGGATTACCCGGCGGCAGGTAAAAGGAGGCGCGCTGACCAGTACCGATTTTCGCGGCCTTGCGGCCATCGACATACACGACAATGTCACAACCAGATCCAACCATCCCCGAGTCTCGCACTACCGTTACCTTGCCGCTTTCGCCGGCCGGCTTGGTCTGAAACGCGTACAGCTCATCGCGCGGTACCGGATCAGCCTGGCTAACCGGAATAGCCGACGAAGCACACCCCGCCAACAGCGCTACTGCCAGCGCTCCTACGATCAATTTCATGCAGGTCACTCCTGTGGGAAATGGAGCACGATATCATCGGGGCGAGCGGAAATGAAAAAGCCCGGCGCTGGGCCGGGCTTCACTTATTATTTTGGCTCTCTCAGCTTACGAGCCTCGATCATCAGATCCGCTATCACGGCTGCTTTGCGGACTGCTGCCTTTACATCAATTTCAACACTACTCCCTAAAGTTCCTGGCGTTGCAACCGTAGTGATCGCAGCGGCAAAGTAGGAATCCCATGCACTCAACTCGGCATTGGTTACTCTGTTTGTCATATAGGGCTCATCCTTGCGATTGAAGGCAAGACGCTATCATCGGTACTTCTATTTCATCAAGTCTCGATAGCTAGCCTGCTCTTGCCCCTTGTTCCAGACTGGATGAAAAGCCAGTAACGCCCCGCCGATCTCCAATAGTAGCCTCTTGCCCTCACGCAACGGATTCCCCCAGTCCTTTGCCTGCAAGCCCAAGGACTGGGATTGCGCTAATTTCGGCGCGTTGGTGACCTAGGAGGTCAATGTGACAGAGCAGACAAACAACAGTATTCAGGGTGCGTTTGATCTTGGAGTCTTGAGGGTCATCCAGAATATAGGAGGTACTTTTTACAAAGCCTCCAACAGCGCCGTAAGAAAAATCATCAAAGACCAATTGGCGTATGCGAAGGGTCGGCCAAACTCTTCATGGACCGGACCCGGTGAAATTGCGGCGTTTGAAACTCCGTTTGAAGCCCTGGAGCAGGTGATCAAAGAGATTGACGAAGCGGAAGCTTTGGCTCGTTCGCAATAGCCCTTTTGATTATGTGCATGCAGTGAAGCTTTTCCCGCAGGTCATCTCTCCGATCTGCGGATTTTCTATCTGAACTCTTCATAAAATCTCCATCGGCTCAGCCGCATCAAGTGGTTGTTTGTGCATCTTTATGTCTGAGAATCAGACGTGTGCGGTCGAGCCACGGCCCGCCGAAGACGATGACCTCGGATGGCCTGCCGTACAGGTGGTGCAGCAGGAACGGGCCGGGCCCGAATGTCGCGGCATTTTCACCAGGCAACGCCGGATCGGCGCCGAGGAAGATCCCGGCATGGTTCGGGTAAACCGTCCGCCCCACTTCCATCACGATCATGTCGCCGCGCTGAGGCTGGTCGACTCGGTAGAAGCCGGCGGCCTCGTAGTTTGCTTCGTACAGGCTGGTGTTGTCCTTGCTCTCCCACCAGCCGTCGGCGCGATTGAAGGCTTCGAATTCCAGACCCCACTCGCGTTTGTACCAGTCCGCGCAGACCTGCCAGCAGTCCCAAGCGCCGTGCACGAATGGCCGTTTCAGCAGCGGCACCTCGCCGCTAGGCATTACGGTACGCAGGTCGCCCTCGGGCCAGCTGATGATGTGCCACGGCATGGCTGTTGCTTCGCACATGGCCAGGTCGCGCGGCGACGGCCGGCTGGTGGCGTCCGGATGCGAGTGCACCACACCGATCACTTCGCCGATGTCTTCAGCCGCTGCGTACTCCTCGGGATCGATCCGGAACTCCTCGTTCGGCTCGGTAGAGATGTTGCGGCACGGGTAATACTGCTGCTTGCGACCGACGCCCAGCAGCAGCCCGCAGCACTCTTTCGGGTACTCAGCCGCCGCGTGCGCCTGGATCGCGTTGAGAATGTGTTTGCGCATGTCAGCTCCTGGCGATCAGCGAAACGGCCGGGAAGCCACCGAACGGCACCGGGTTTCCATCACCAAAGCGCGGGATGCAACCCTTGCCCAGCGTGGCGTCACACACATCCAGTTCTGGGTTATCCGTGAGGTTTCCGTCCTTGTCCCGATACGGGCCGGTGTAGCCACAATTCGGGCCCCGGTAGCCGCCGGTGAGGCACCAGTGGCACAGCGTCGTAGCCTGCCGTCCGATGGACTCGTTACCGACGTCGCCCGGGCTGGCCAGCTCCCAACTGACCGTTTCCCCGTCCTCGTTCGTTTTCTGGTCGATGTACCAGACCTCGATCGTCTCTTGGGTTGGATCTGCTGTCGGGTTGCCGGCCGGGAAGTTCACCGCATCGAGGTACGTGCCCAGCGTGTGACGAATCGTCAGCTTGAACTCGAGCAAATCCTCGAAAGCCAGACAGAGCGCGGTAATTCGCCCGTTGACGTTCCCAACCGACAGCGTGGGGCGAACCGCAGTGCCGTCGCCATTCGCCTCGATTCCGTCGATCTGCATAGGCCAGGCGCTGTACTCGTTGCCCTGCCAGTAAATCGCTTTCGCCGGCAGCTGGTCCGCGTCGTCGCCGGCGGCGATCAGCTCGGCCGCCGTGTGCGGGATCGCGTGCCCGTGGAAGCGCAGAACATCCGCGCCGTAGTCCGTGCCGTCCAATTCAAAGAGCAGCACTTCACTGCCAGGCTCAAGCACCTGGATGTCACTGATCAGCGGCATGATTGCCCCTTATGGTTGGAATGCCCGCTCGAAGGTGGCGGTGAGTTTGAAGACTCCGCCGCCCATTGGAGTGGGAGCAGGATTTTTGCAGGTGAACAGGCCGAGTTCGCCGAGTGGCGTTGTCCATAGAAATGCTTTCGCACCGGCGTGCCGGTCGAGGAACGCCATGATCTCCAGCACCTTGGCCTTCTGGCCGGCAAAGGTAACCGGGTAGGAGTCCTCTTTGTTGTTCGGGCCGTCGCCGACGTTCTGTGCGTAGCCATTGCCGAACTTCGAGGTACGAACCCGATAGTTGATATCGGGTGTTTCCCCGCGCTCGGTTGGCCAGGTGAATTTCTCGATGGCCATCAGGCCCTCCCATTTGCATTTCGGAAGCTGGTACCGCCTGCGCGCCAAGAATCAGCCACGGCTTTTTCGGCCACAGCCTGCATCTGCGATTGCAGGTTTCTCGACAGCGCCTGCTGGTCAATCTGCATGCCTTCGGAGCTGCGATCCTCGGTTACCACCGTCACCGGTGCGTTGATGCTGATTGCAGTACCGGATCCGCCACCGGCCGCGATGACACCCAACTTGCCGCTGGAGGTTCTGGTCAGAGGCATGATTGCCTCCGGCCCGGCCTCGCCCATGACACCAGACCGGCCGCCGGCCATCCCGAAGGCGGTCGGCGTGCTGACGATGCTGTTGGTGAAGGCGCCCCCGTTGGCGAACATCTGCACGCC